>Ga0066187_1000797_pt1 | contig 10324 bp, 7 predicted proteins | sample WorMetexBAHAMAS1_FD_58706 | JGI IMG/M metagenome (GOLD analysis project Ga0066187, IMG submission 58706) | Marine gutless worms symbiont microbial communities from Max Planck institute for Marine Microbiology, Germany - Inanidrilus exumae... | ecosystem: Host-associated > Annelida > Digestive...
AAAACTTCAACCGGCTGAGTAGGGTGCACCAACGTTACAGACAGACAGACGACAGACAGAGGGACGGCCGATAGCATATAGCGAACGTGAACGTAAGTTCACGTCCGCTAAAAATTCAGACACAGTTCTGCCCACAGCTTGCACATTCTATTGCTCGATCGATTCAAATGAAACTGATTGGCATGAATGTCATTTGGAGTCATTTTGTTGTTCCTCGCACTGTGGAAATGTGGAAGACAGCTAATTGATAACAGGCGTTACATGTGACGAAAAGTGGGTGGCTCAGATTCAGAAGCTGGAAAATCTAGGACTTTAAAAAGTGGATGGGGTCCAGCCTATAGCAGCCTAATAGACATTTACGCCAATCAATTGAATTCAGAAGTAAAACAGAGCTACGTCTTGTTCATCTAAACGTGTGAGCAAAGCGTAAGTGATCGTGAACTTCTCAAACACTGTCTCTCATGTTTTACGCATGCGACTCAGTCACTCAGCAAGGTTAGAGCGAATTACAATGTATATTAAGAATAGTTGGTTAGAGCATCACGCTATAGCCGATGGTCAAAAAACTATTTGTAGCGGGCCTAGGCCTAATCACGTTCAACTTATTGAATTTTACCGCGTGATGCGTACATACATAGCGCGAGTGCGCGTTTGCTACCCCTTACCCCCACAATTTCATACGTCGGGGTATCTGCTCGCAGATTTTTTATTCCTCTCTCAAAATGGCGGCACCGCCCCTGCTGTTGGGGTCAAAGTTCGTCATTTCCCGTCGAAAAAAATAACAGTCGCCGTTAACTGGATTGGGGCTATACCGCGCAGAATGTGATTGACGATCAACGTCGTAACGTCCGTCTAGTATCGCACTGACAGGATTAGTTACTGGAGTGATATGCCGTATTTTTCACCTACGATGCAATGAATTAGGGGCCTACACGTCACGTGACCGAGGCTTGGCGGTAACAACGATGCAACAAGTTTTAGCAGCGAACATTTAATAAATAGACAACTACACGAAGTACCAGAATTACCGTCATCGGCGTCACTGGGTGATCAATCAATCAATCAATCAAAAGCGTCACGTGATAAAGTGCTGATACACAGACGACAAGAGACACGCACGTGCAGACCGACCAGCAATGGCGCTAACGCAGAGACGGAGTGAACGGGCGAGACAGCCAGCAGAAAGCAGCGATACAGAGACTACATCACAACAGAACCGAGCGACAACGACCAGCCGCACACAGGCGCCCGACGCGTTTGCAATGTTCATCTTGCTTGTGCACACACAGAAAAAATAATACTCTGTACACCCCGTAGGTCGGATGAAATAAAACTAAAAACTTCACGTTGAAGAATTTAGACACGCCGAAGGCCATACCTGCAATTTCCAAGAGCACGGAACACTTTATTAATGGCAAATCAGCAAATGAAAAGGCCACCCGGTGCTGTTTCAAAAACACATCTACACAATTTAACAAGTCGGCAAAAACTGGTCATAGTATGATCCAAGTTGAACGTAAACTTGGTCCCATAATGCAAAATTATTACCATCTATATACCTGCTGTCAACCAGACCACTAGTGGTGTGCTGCATTTGTAGGCCTACATACAGTCAAACATATGAAGCCCTGCTCAAAGAATATTCACAAAACTGTCACACACGACACAGAATCACTGCATACTCGTTGAGAAAAGCACATTCACGCGTCTTCAATTGTCAACAGTCACGCCAAGCAAAATAGGCCTCTGTTTAATGTCTATTTAACATTACGGACAAATTATCTGAAAACTCGTGTCATAGTCACCGAAATCAATACCGGAGAAGACTGACTACTAAGCTTAACTATTGGCAGTACTGGTCACATTTCTGCCATGTATGAGGGTTTGGCTTATCTCACGGGTTGTGTGCGAGTGTGATGTAGGTGTACTGTGGCTAAACACTTAAACGGATGGAGCTGGTTTTTGTTATGTGCATCACCGCAGCAAACAGCTACTTTATTATTACACCGGGGTCCGTATCCTCCCACACAAAGGAAGACCTCTCCACAAAGGGGGTGGTGGACATTTGTCTATTATTACGCCATGGTCAGCCACCCCCATCAGCAGCAAATCTCATGCTTAATTTTATGAATTGTTTAGGGAAAATGCCACATCTAACTGCTATATTAAATTAACATCGTAAAATTACTATCTACAGGACAAAGATCAGATATCAGCTGGAACGCATTAAGAACACAACAGTGACAACACAAGACATTGGATGATGCAAAATCCAAACAATGGGACCGAGATAACAAAACAGAGCTGCACTTGACTCAACCATCACCACACAACACACAAGAACAAGCCAATGACCATCACTCCACGACAGGATGGCAACTATGACCAGTGGTCAATTCAGAAAACAGCAGACTAGACAGTCAGTCTGGGGACCAGGCGCCAACCTTCCCCTTAGTCTGAGAACCGGGCAGCCGCCCAAGCCTAACATTGGCTATGAGATCAGCGCCACAGTTACAAATGTGGCCTCTACAAATGTGGAGCTGGGGCCCTGTACATTACGTTCATTTATCTTTCACTTACCAACGTTTAGCAATGCCCTTCCCTAGGATACATGTAGCAATGGATAGTGATACAGAAAAAATACTTCTCAGCAAAGGGGTACCCTTAAACCCTTACCCTTAAACTTTTGGGGACCTGCTCGGCCGTGTATGAAATAAGAAAAACTGTTCAGTTTTGGGGCTCCGCCCCGTACCTCCATTTTCTGTGGTCCATAACCTTCCACCAGGTATCTGCCATGAACTCCACCGAGGCTTGGCCTCAGGCCCCTATAGTGCCTTCCCCTTATCAAAATCCTGAATACGCAGCTGCTGACGACGTGTTTCACATCGACAGAAAGTGAACTAGAAAAACGAACGTACGTAGACAGCAAGACGCCGCCAATCTAACCGACAAGAACACCAAGAACTGTACTTACTACAGTGTATAAGGCGAGTAACGGACATCAACACGGCGGCTGCGACGCTACGCCACCGCGCAAAAATGCAAGCTTAACTAGAAGTTCACGATGATGCAATGCACCATCTTCTTGGCCTAGACGAACCTTGACCATAGACTTGACAATGTCACTTAAATACTTTGTTACTTCATCTTTAGGTGGATAAAAAGTTTCTTGCATTCATTATCATCCATGTGTAATTTCCAAAAAGCAGATGTACACAGACAGTTCCTACCGTTCACGTTCTCCAATAACGCCAGCAAAAGTTGTCAGACAGTTTGATATTTGAGATCAAACTAGAGCGAGAAATGGCAGAGGACATGCTGCTGTGACACAACTGAACAATAACATTTATGAGATACATAGATCTACTGGTCATTACTGACGGCTATTCATGCCGCAGATACACCACACGTACCACTTCTAGTTAATAAATCACTCTTGCACAGCAACAGTTATTTCTCAGCGGCAAAACAGCATAACAGGCAGACAACACTTGGCAGACTGTAATGACAGTTGATACATTGGATGCTGTAAATGTTATTAAAGTGCAAATAACATGCTGACAGCTACGTAGGACAATGCAGCAGATATCAGCAGACAGTTCACAGTTGCAGTAAACAGTCACTGAACTGTATATACATTACACGTGTAGTCTGAAGGAATCAAGTTACATCACTTGGTTTCAGACATCAAAAGACAACAAATTTAACTTGTGGTTTGGTGAAAGACAACAATGTGTCTCGAAGAACTGCACTGGCATAATGTTCAATAACTTATAATAACACAGTTCAACTTACTTTAATAGCCTAATAGTTTGCAAATATTTGGCAAACTACATTGCAAAACTATCAGCTTCTAAAGGCATGCATAACTTTCCACTGCCTCTTAGTTGTGTTCCTACACTAGCACAGAATACAACAATGACCAAAAATGCACGTAGAGTTGGCATGCAGCAATGTCGCACTTCTTGGTGTCAGAGTGGTGCACAAACCATTGGTCTGTCGATTCAGCTGCAAATACCATCTCATCAGAGAAAAGACAAAATGAAGACAAAGATGGCGGAGGTTCTTCAGCAGTAACTGCAGTTTGTTTTGGTGAGTTATTGTACTTGCTGTAATTGAAACACTTGAAAAAGAGATCTTACGATGACGCCGGTCAATCGACGATTAATGGATTCAAGTTCCCACAAAAATTTGGTACACCATATGACATATCTTGGGCCTGCCCATGGATGTATGCGGCTGCTTCCTCGAAGCTCTGTCAAAGCACTCGGGCGCCATGTGCAGTATAGTGTGATGCGCTTAGGAGCCGGGGTTCAAACCTCAGCCGCGGGCGCATTCGCCTACCAAAGAATTATTTCAAATAATTCCTACACACATGATGAACAGGGACATAATCCCTGGCAGAAAAAATAGAGTTTGACGGTGTCCTCTATAAACTGTGACTGTTGCTGACACCTTGATTAGCAGCTTCAAGGCTGTTAGAAGCGCCGGCGTGAGCTGAAGCAAATAAGACTTGGCTGGCCACTAGCTGGTGCAACACACAGTGCCAGTCACGGCTAAGCCAGACAGTAGGCCACGTCAAGCTGTTTACCTCCTACTAACCCCTCACTCACGCACACATCCACACATACCTACCAATTCCCCTCCTCTCCCTGGGCTAGTGCACAGGACTGTTACACGGTCTCAGCATTGAGGTCCAGAAGTACGCTGGACCTCTGTCCACAATAAAAAAATAAAGAAAAAAAGAAAGCAAGAAAGAAGACGTAATTGTGGTTTGCCTTTCCCTTTCTGACTTAATACGAGATCATTAACGAGATCCACACTCTCAATAAAACACGTCTTCGAGGTCAGTCAATCCCTGGATGTCTATCAACCATACTGGTGTCTTCCAGGTTTCTTCAGTGGCCAGTAAGGACTTCACCTGCCCATGCTAGGAAACTCTTTCGACAGTTTTTCCTGCAGTGCACCTTTCTGCAGATACAGATTTTTAATGAAAATATGGTTTTCTTTACTAAACATCACACTTACCTGCATATCTGCGACGTATGAAAATGCATAATTTATAGCATGTGATAATTGCATAAGAAATTATAGCTGGGATTAATATTAAAAATTCAGCTAATAAAATGTGCCAAACATCATTACAATCAGCTTACATTTTATAGTTATTCAAGATTACACAAGTGCAATATCGGGAGACACAGTGTATAACTAACTGTGTAGGGCAGCGATAAATTATATACCTAATTAATGGTCTGGTGACAAGAACCTTTTTAAAACACACCACAAACACGGGCACAATAAGATGTAATACACTTACACTGTCCTACTTATAACAACTGCCTTTCTTCTATGTCAGACTGCTCCACGTAACGCTACATGACACACGTACTCACATCGACATCAGGAATTTAAAATCAATGTAAGAAAATCAATCACCAAAACGCACATAAATTAAATACGTCAAACAGTATCCAAGAGATTCATATCCAGCAACAATGTGGCAACGAAATAATTAAAATGAACTCCATGTACAGATTCCACACAATAAAACGAAATGTTATAAAAAAATAAAACCGTCAACAACAAAACAAATACTACCAGCCAGAAATTACGGAGTAAATACGTATAACAAGTCTGAGACACAGACAGCTGTGAGTAACTTGACCGTAAAGTGACAGTCAGCTGACACAACCAGTCGACGAATTCCTCCTCCACAGAGAATCGTTGTGTTCGACAGTGGCTGCTGCCTGTTGCTAGCCACGTGGGAGCAGTCTGTTGGCACAGCATCAGTGTGGTCAGTAGAGGCCACATCCGCGCAGGTTGTTGGCGATGATGACGTCGGTGACGGCATCGAAGACAAACTGAATGTTGTTAGTGTCGGTGGCGCAAGTCTGGTGGCAGTAGACCTCCTTCGTTGTACTCTTGTTCTTTGCCTCAAACTGTGCCTGGATGTACGCGGCTGCTTCCTCGTAGCTCTGTTTGCCTACACATCATCATCAGCATCGTTGTCAACGTCAGTAAGCCAATTATTACCTCCCACACCAAAAGTGATTGGAAGTTATGTTTTCGCCGGCGTCGGTAGATATATAGGTATGTTTGTGAACAACTTCCTGGCTCCAATTCAAGTCCGACTATCACTAAACTTCATCAGTCACCCATGGCCACAGGGGACAAGGTGATTAAATTTTGGAAGGTCAAGGTCAAAGGCCAAGGTCGGTGGGGGAGGTATGCACGCTACTAAACGCCCTTCTAGTTACAAACTGTCACAGTAAAGTACAGCATTGTTTCGCAGTCACAGTCTCAGTGGAAAAAAAATCATGAGGTAAACTTGATCTCCCAAATCATATGTAGTTATATCATTTTCACATAACCTGTTACGTGACATAAAAACTCGCCATTGATTGCTGTACATCAGGAAGCTGTGGCCTTGGCTGAAGAAGCGAGGTCTGTAGGCAGATCCCCATACTGGTCTGGGGAACAAATCACAAAAGGTGAAGCAATTTTTTGCCTTTTACAAGTCAAATTCTGATAGAAATTCATGATATATGCAGTGCAGACATTAGCAGTGTGGTACACAATACACGCCCTTAAATTTTGTAGAATACTGGAATATTGGGTAGAGATTTAGTTCCGCCAGGCTAAGAATGGCCAACGATGCAGTAACCTCCCGACCTTCCTACGTTTTTGTTCAGCGATGACCCAAAATGGACGAACAGGATGCAAATTCTTGACAATTTCTACAATGTCAGATATGCTTTCGACTCGTTTGCCATCGACTAAGTTATGCAACATATCAAGCTGCAGCGTGAAACTTCTGACATCAAAATCACTGACAAAATGTTCACAAACTACATGTATCTGCTAGGCGACAGGCTAGTTTCCAGTCGTGTCCAATACAACATAGACCTTACGTGCCACACAGACTCATAAACTGTTTGTCAATGACAAAAATGTGGTACGGCAAAATGCACTGTAAGCCGTACAGCTAAATGTGGTATGGCTTTTGCCGTGTCTGCCATACAGGCGCCCGTGCCCCTGGTGGTGGGATATTTAATAACGACTCGGTTACAAATCTGCTGCTCAGTCTCACAGTGAAAGAATTCTGAATATTGGTCATCTTTTGGCAAACTTGTGGACTGGACTGTAATGGCACCTTCTGAATAACAGGGGGTAATGATTGACTGACAGATTGAGTTAAGGTTTTATGTTTTACCCAATATAAAATAGGTCATTTTGGAGATGTTGTCCCCATCCAATCTCTTGGATTACTAAATTAAACACAACAAAAGCAAACATGCATCCGTAAACAAAATATACTACAACACCAAAATATACTACAACACCAAATGAATTCAAATAAGTAAAGCCAGGTTTGATCGCCTCTTACGACTTCCGGTGTAGAAACGGGAAAGTAGACAAGTAATAGTAAGGAAGTAAATAAGTAAGTATGTAAGTAAGTAAGTAAGTAGGGAAGTTAAGTAAGCAAGCAAACGATTTATATAGCACCAGAATCAACAAGTAAATCAGGTGAATCAAGGTGCAGTACAGCCCGGGAACCCATATTGGGCTGCAGACATTAGTAACGATACATGTTAACCCTTTAAAAAAATAGCCATCACAATATGCAACAACACAATAAGCAAAGCACATATCAGATGACATATACGTTACTGGTGTACCTGAGTATTCTGGGAAGCAGACGGTGAGATGTGACTTCTTAATCTTTTCTTCAAACAGATCTTTCTTGTTCAGAAAGAGAATAATGGACGTGTCCGTGAACCATTTGTTGTTGCAAATGGAGTCGAACAGCTTGAGACTTTCTTGCATTCGATTCTACAGAAATTAAACAATCAGATAGTCAGAAAATATGAAAACTGAAAGAAAAATAAAAGACTCGATATTCAACAACACAAAACTTTTTTTGACACTGCAACAATAAAAAACAGTATGGAACAGAATAGAATTTGATAATTTATCACCAAACACGATCAACTGTAAGCTAAAACAGCTTTTACACAATTTCAATGACACTATTAGCACAGTCCACAAATGTTGAGACCTAACTACTACTTACTTAACACGCATAATAAGTGAACCAGTTGTCAATCTTATATATATGTATATATAAACCGAATCTGTGTGTCAGTCAGTCTGTTTCTTTGTTCCTTAGGCACGGCCACATTTTTGAGCTGATCTGGACCTAATTTGGCATGTAGCATCCATCTACTCGCCGGATAGTCATGGGCCTGTTAGCAAGTGCTGTTTGCATCCGCAGTCTCGCGCTCTGTCTGTATATGCCGCACTGCAGCAAATGGGTGGCAAGATCCATCGGGCAATTTGTAACTAGCAAGTTGCAGGCACAACGGACCGAGCGCTGCGGGCGTGATAATCGAGCGCTGAAGGTGCGAGGAGTAACTGGGAATAGTGGTGTTTACACTTTCAGTCCAATATCAGCTATCACTGTCATTCTCAGCAAAGAACGGTTAGACTGACACAGTTTTGGCACATGGAACGTAATGATAACTGCAACTGAGTCAAACGTTGTACATTGATGGAGTGTGATTGAAAACGCAGACAAGAAGACAAGACAAACAAATGCTATTAAAGACGATGTATAGGTCTGGAACAAACGAAGATGAAAATCAAGGATGCAACCAGCTGATGTACGTTCATGTGGAATATGGCCATTAACATGGCATGTGTGAACTGAAAGCAAAGATGAGAAATAGGATCAAATACCAGACAAATTACAATGCATTACAGCTTAGCATGCAACCAATTAAACACGACAAAAGCACGAACATAATTTTTTAATAAAATTTCTAATGATGGCCATATAAGTGCCTTTTCCTCAACTATGTTTCTTGCCTATTTCGTGTTTTTTTTGAGTGACATGACTATTTTCAACCACTACATACTGGAGGCTTTGACTAAATAGCAGTAGAACAAAGCAGTCATAGTAATCTCAACTAGAAAACATAGACGTATCGACATGCAGACCCATGCCGGCAACGGCCGCAGGTAGCAAAGCACAGGGTTACGGTATACCAGCTATGGTCACTAGCAACCTTGCGACCATGCTGTTTTTGTAACTGTGTGACCTTGACCTTTGACTTTTTGACCTCTGGGTCAATAAATGACGAGCAACTGCTATAGAGTGTACGTGTACCAAGTTTGGTGTTGACAGCTCAAGCCGTTTTCCTGTTAGAGTGCAGACAAACAGACAAACAAACAGACAGACACGACTGAACGCCCTACCCACGCCGGCGGCCATACCGGCGTGGGTAACGAGATATCCATACAGCACTCACCGTTGTTTCATCTTCGTGAAGAACCTGATCATACTCGCTCATTGCAACACAGAATATGATTGCTGTCACATCCTCGAAGCAGTGAATCCACTTCTTTCGCTCAGATCGTTGGCCTCCGACATCAAACAGCCTGCAGTTAAGCAGAGTTTTTGTTAATCAAGCAAATAATTTTATACTTACAATAACAGCACAGTTTTGACAGTTGTAATGTCTGAAAGTGACATTTGTTTCATTCTAAAATCTGTTTCATTCTGTTTCTCAGAGATGAATATGACGCCTCAATGCCAAATACCCAGCTCATAATTCCACATCAGCACCAGTACCACTGTCATGTTGACATTGTACTGTAAAATGGACTTTTAACAGCTGTGGTCACGAAAACAGAACTGTTGTGATTTCATCTGGCTAAAGTCATGAACAACCAATGGAAACGTAGTCCGGCACTGTTAACTTACAAAATATCAACTTCACCATTACTCACATACAAAGCCCTCACAACCAATAAACCATCATATCTAGTCTACATAAGCTCATCACTGTTCAGCCTCCTTGCAGTACTCTCTCTTCATCTCTTATCACTCTCGCTTGTCCACCTACATCATCCTTGTTACGAATAACTATTGTTCGTTTTGATATTCTTCATCTTGTCTCTGGAATCAACTACCTGCTTCTCTCCATCAACCTCATTCCACTCCGTCTCTCTAAGTCACCTGTTCCTACACCTGCCACGTCCTCTTTCTCTGCTGATTCACCACTCTCCTCATCCATAACTCCCTCACTCTTTCATTCTCGGCTTAAAGCCTACCTCTTTCACAAATCCTTCCTACAATAGATTCCCTTCTTCCATCAGGACTGATTCCACAACTATTATCTGGACCGTTTCTACTGAGCTGTGTCAGTTTTTGTTTTTAGTTCTTTTCATTATTTTTTCTGTTTTTTGTTCCATAATGCCAGAGGCGGTTCTAGCTATTAGGCCGTGGCCTACCCAAACTCGTGCCTGGCCTACCCAA
>Ga0066187_1000798_pt1 | contig 10323 bp, 3 predicted proteins | sample WorMetexBAHAMAS1_FD_58706 | JGI IMG/M metagenome (GOLD analysis project Ga0066187, IMG submission 58706) | Marine gutless worms symbiont microbial communities from Max Planck institute for Marine Microbiology, Germany - Inanidrilus exumae... | ecosystem: Host-associated > Annelida > Digestive...
TTCCAGACAGCGACCTTATGGTAAGCACTGCGCAGCAAGAAAGTCTCGGAGACTCGACCGATTTACCGGCGGCGGTGGAGTTGGAAGGGCAAGAAGTTCAGAGGGACGAGCGAGACGTTTCCGCGGACGATTCCGAAGGTGTTGAAGACAACCATCGTTCTGAGCACGACAACGTCGCCGATAAACCTCAACAACATTGCAGTGAAAGCAACGATAGTTTTGAAGCTACACGGCAAGAATGCAAGATCGACTACTTTACGGACAACTCCGAAGGCGCTAAAGACACTTTTCTTCCTGAAGAAGATCTTCGCTTGACTGCTGAAGATTGGCAAGGCAGCTCACCAGCTGACGTTGACGCCGGGTTGGAGGTAAAACGGCTGAAAATCGATGATGATACCGATCGTGATGATCCTCTTGAACAAACTGTGAGAGTGGAGGAGAGTATTGCATCGTCGAATGATCAAACCGACGTGACACGCGGCGTCGTGGAAAACCAGCCGGATATTGTCGAATCTGGATCGCCGGAAAACGCCGACGATGACGACTCCGTCGAGCGTCAACGAGAGAGGTGGTCCGGAAAAGAGTTCGAAGAAACCGGGATGCGGGACGAAGAATGTCGTTTACAGCGTGATCATGATTCATCTTCCAGCGATCCGGAATCGAGCCAGGATCAAACTGGTGGCGGCAGCCTGGTCGCGCACAGCGTCACAGTGAAGGAATCGACAGAATGTGCGGTCACTTTGTCGAACGATCAAAATCCAGAAATGCGTGGTGACCCGGACCGCCACGAAGACACCGGATGTGAAAACGTTTTGAAGGAAGAACGACGACCGGACGACGATCAACGTTTCCAACCAGACGTTCACGACCTTGCGTGCACGTCGGACGCAGATCACTCTGTCACAACACTGCAGGACCTTCGAGATGATGCGCGTTGCGGCGCAGGTGAACTAACAGCCGACAAAAAGCAGAATCCGCACCAGCAAACTCTCGAACGTCAAGAATCCGAAGCTGATCGTTCGGTTGTCGGTTCGAAAGACGTCCGTTTTGCAGAAGACCAATCAAACGACAGACACGATTCGGGCAGTCCTCTAACTCCGGCTCTTACCGTAGTGGTTACGACTCCAAGCTGCATGCAACTGGAGATGCTGTCCAGGACGTCGATGGAAGGAGCGGACAATCAGCTGCAGGTGGTTCAGTGTGGGGCACCGTCGAGCACTTGGTCTGACGACGAGGAGAAGAGCAACTTGTTGTGTCTGCTCGACAGCAGACGAAGAACTGAGCTGGATCAGAACAACTGGCAGCTGGCTCGGCGCCTCGAGGACAAGATGTCCTTGGTCAAGGACGCCGAGCTAGATGACCTTGAGAATGTCCAGGTCTCGGTCAAGGTCAGTCCGCTTTGTTGATTACGTCGATTAAGATCGATGTGTCATAACGTGAACGTGTACTCGCTTACCTGGTTGCCAATTTATTAATTAATGTATTTATTTGTTATTCTTTCGCCACTGAAAACATTATGTTTGCGGGCTGTCCGTCCGCCACATTCGTTCGTCCGTCCGTTTTTCCGGCCAGATATTATTACCACGATATCTCATGAACGACTTGAGCAATCTCGACGAAACTTGCAGAGTATATTCATTCGCCCCTACTAATGGCCTGATTAGATGCTGGAAGTCAAAGGTCAAGGTCACAGCATGCCATCGAGGTGGTGAAGGTATCCACGTGGACGCTGGGGCGTTGAAGTCTATATTCTATTTTATTCGTATATTCTGGATGAATAAATGAATGAATAATGAATGTTACATTCATTACTCATTCATTCATTTATTCATACATTTATTGGACGTACTAGATACTTAAATTTGTACTGATTTGCTGCAAAAATAAATGAATATTATGATAGACAAATCATCCATAGTGCAAGCTTCTGTATTTTAGTCTTGCCGTAAATAATTAAAGAAAGCATAAAATAAAATGAGCAATTTACACTACATGTGTTACGTATTGAGACGATTTGGCTATGCGCCGAGGTACACACAACCTAATTATAATGGTGTCTATAGCTCTAGTTCTATCAGCATGGTGCATGCTCGTAGAGGCTAGATTTCTTAATAATTAATAGTACGTGAATTCGCAGCCACCAAGCTGGCAATGTGCGATGTGCAATGAAGTGCTGTACGTGCCAATTCACAAGCCTTATATGACTGGTCTTGCCAGTTTTTGCGATGGACCGACTTAGACAATGTCTCGTTAATAATTTTATGCCTCTCCTCCCGACAATGTCGTCGAAGACATTATGCTTTCGCGCTGTCCGTGTTCGTTCGTTCGTCCGGACAGATCTTGTTACCACGTAACGTAACGGTTACCACTTGTTACCTTGTTACCACAAGCTGCTGTTAAATAAATAATAATATCTTATTAATGGTTTCAGCAAACTCGAGGAAACATACAGGGAACAGCCAGTAGCCCATACTGATGACCCGATGAGATTCTAGAGGTCAAAGGTGAAAGGCCGAGGTCACAGCAGACCGTCGAGGTCAAATCTTGTGAAAACCATATCTGATCGGATCTGATCTGATGTGATCAGTGATCTGAGTTTATTCGTTCAAGCTCAGACTTTGTCCATAAAATGCAGTAAATAAAAACAATAGAGCTGGCATTGCCAGGCTAAATCTAGCACGTACGGATACTTTACAAAGTTAACGATACGATACGATACGATACGGTAGATTTACTATTTAAAGTTAATAGTTTGGACTACGCAATATACACTGAACACAATAACCAAAAACTAAGAATGAAAAAATGCAAAAAAACTGTAAGAAACATCCAAACAGCTGCTGCTGAATAGTGATCATTGTTACCGTTTTCATCTGCTACTACTTCAACCTGCTGTTTTTGATATCGTAGAAAGCTCATTAAAAGTGCACAAATTAGCCTTGTTAAAGACATATAAAGTCATCGTAAATTTACATTTATCATATGTAATATACAGTATGCATTAAACATTTTATTGAACAAAAATAACGCCTTTCTTACCTAATAACTCTGGATTAGGCATACTAATCTGTATTATAGTATTAAGCCGTGCAACTCGAATTTTAACCGTCACACTGTTAGGCCTATGGCATGTCTGGCTAGCTTGGGTCGTCTTTAGACATATAGTGTAGTGGCTGAAAACTCTTGGGCCAAGAGCCAAGCTGGTTTGCAGATAGTCGCTCCCATAAACTCCCTATAGCTAGACTCATATCACCCATATTTCGCTGTTCGTAGTTAGAAAATAACTTTAAATAAGTAGACCTATCTGTCAAAATGCGGTGAAGTTCTGCGGCTGGGAAGTAGGCCTAAAGGCGGGTATGGCTTATTCCATTTGTGAATTAAACATGTGCGTGACAGGTAAAACTGTGTGATTTCACGTTCATACGCGCCATACCCGAGTGCCATACCTGTGCGGTTTAGAGATGAGGATGATTATATAAAGCGCTATGCACAGCTGCTGTCGTTACTTCAGGCAAGGTGTGGGTGGATAAAATATCGTTTACTGTTTGTAATTTTGTGTGTTGGTTTGTACGGTTACGCTTTTTTCCGCCGAGGATAAAGCTAGCGGCGTCGAATTTTGCACTGTGGTTCATCGGTGTCCTGGGCAGGGAATCTCCCATTTTGGGAAACTTTGCTCCCCTGAAGCCCAAAATCGGACGGCGAATCGGCCAGCGCATGAAAGACGATGAATGTTCCAGCTGGTGACTCCACGACATGCCTATCAAGTTCCCGCGGCGTGTGGACGTAGGATCGGCATGTGTGGATATACGTTTGTCCCCGAAGACGGCCGTACTTGTTGTAACTTTGTACGCACTTCTTGAACGGTTTGAATGTTAATATTAATATTCATGTATGTTTGTGCGCGTGCGCAGTGTGAAATAGCAACTGTGCTGAGTCGTTTCGACGTGAAAGCTCTCAACGATCTCGTTGTCAAATCAAACGTAAGCGATGCTTTCGTTCTTTTATAATACGCGTCTTCTTCAGGACTAGGTTTCTTTCGGTCCACGGAATGTTGTACGGTGGTATGTAACCAGCCACCTAAGCTAACTCAGCCTCTTGCCCTCCGCGGAACCGGAAATGAGTACCGGCCAAAGTTCGGTGATGATCTACCGCTGGGGAGTAAAGGTAGGATGGCTCATTTTATTCGTGAATAAACGTGTGGGTGGCAGGTACAACTATGTGATCCCTCGTTAGCACGATCGTGTCTGAATTTTCAGCAGTGATCGATATTCGTGACCTTTTAACCTCTGGTAACCTAATTAAGCAACTAATTTGCATAATGTTAACTATTCAGAATGTGAGCACTACCTCCATATATTTGACAGAGGGTCATTCCTACGCCCACCAATGGATAAAGTTTAAACAAGCAGAAATAGAAATGGCATACAGTAGGGTGTCAGAAAATAGTACAGTAGTCGGCAAAAACACCCGAGGGGACGGGGTCTACGGTGGCCCATGGACTAGTGCCATAACGGAGTGCTTCAGAGATGGGTATCGCACTCACTATAAGGCGCTATACAAATGTCTTGTTGACGTAGGAAGAGCTGCTGCGTGACAATCTGGCGCGACTGTACTGCATGAGGGATGAACTGGAGAAAACTTACCGCACGCAGATCGACTTGATACACTCGAAATATCGAGGTAAGCTAACGTTCAACTTCTCCGGCGCACCGAGAGCGTTGTGTTGCGTTCTGGTTGAATGACCAGAAGAAGCCAGCACTCACAAGAGTGCAAATAACCACGCCGGCAATATTTCTGTGAATCGTGACCTTGACCTTTGACCTTTTGATTCCAAAATGAATGCGTTTTTATGGACTCGTTGTGGAACATTTGTATGTCACGTTTGGTTATCCTAGCGGCATCGATTTTTGAGATATCACGCAGAAAAACAGACAGACAAACAAACAAACAAACAGAGGTGAAAACCCTACCCCACGACGGCCGTCCGCGAGGCTAATAGTGATAATCGTAGCGTAGTAAAATCATAACTATAGCACTTTGAGGTCTGATAATGCGGGTGGCGGTGGAAATGGACCCAGCCGACAGTGCATTTGAATGTACTTTGAATGCAAGAACGCTAGCAGGTATAAAGAGTTCCTCCCGCCCCGCGTATGTTCGACTTTCTGTTGCGTTCTTCATGTTGCACTACCATTCTCAGCACTTCGAACATTACCCGATAAGTAGCTCTGTATGATAACTGAAGCCATATTTTATCATCATTCGCCTCCATGTAGCACTAGCACGAGCAGTACGGAGTTGCAAATTCCGGTTACAAAACAGCAAGAAAGCGTTCATTGAAACATTATCGACTACGGAGACGTGTCGTTGTGCACAGATCAGCTCATCTCTCTACAGACGAGGCTGGCGCAGAGAGAGCAGGAGATGGAGAACCAGATACAACAGCTGACAACTGAACACGAGATGAACATTAAACGACTTCAAGCCAAACATGACGCCGAGCTAGAGCGCATTCGTGCAGGTAAGCAGTGCCATGACGATCACTACAGTAACCAATCAGTCTGTCAGTCGTTTATTACTGGCCCGCCTACACACAGTGTAGGTGTGCCAGACCAGTAACGGTCACGGGCGTCTGTCGTCGTCGTCTACGTCTGTAACACTTCACGGCGGGAATGCAGGCGGCTTCAGTCGATGACGCCATGCCACCTGCAGTCTAATTATAGCTCCACGGTACAGTGCACGGCGGGCCAGTCGTGTTACGTCCCGTTAGGTCGACACCTTGTCAGGATAAAAGAAACTATAACAAAAGAACTCGTATTGATTGGTTAACAGTTTGGCAACGTTTCACTACGGGTCTAACGGTAAGCGTAGTGCATCGGTCTGGTGTCCGTCTTTCCGTCTGTCCCATCTTTTTAATGGTCCGCCTACACATAGTGTAGGGGGCCAGTGTTGGTTTGCTCGTTGGCGTTTGTAGTCGTCTGTAATCGTCTGTCGTCGTCTGTAACACTCCACCGCGGGCATGCAGGCGGCTTCGCCCGCGCAGGCCAGGCCATTACGTCATGCCGACTCCAGTTTAATTATAGCTTTACTTTAACACTGCATGGCGGGCCAGTAGTGTTACGTCCCGTTAGGGCGACGCCTTGTATCTAACCTTATTAGGGCGCGCGGCACGTACTAAACTGCCACTGAATTTCATCCATGGCATTCTGGAACAGACTCATTCGTGTCCGTAACTGAGCACTTTATGCGACAACTAAAACATCTCTCTGGCGCCGGCGTGATTTTTCGCCGTGATATAATTGTTCCGAATTACATTTAAAACATGAGAAAATATCTGCGTGCACAGAGCACGCGCGACTGGTAGAGCGGCTAACATTGGAGAAAGATGAAGAGAGACAGACGAAACTTGAACAGTTGGAGAATGATACCAAAAGACGCGTCGAACTGCTGCAGCAACGACATTCTGATAAGATAAACACTCTTAGCGAAGGTACAACTGAATTTATCATTATCATAATCATTATTATTATCATCGACATGGACAAAATATAATTTTCTCATGACTGCGATTGGTTGGCAGATCCGTAGATCCGTATAGGCCTACTGCCGGCATTGCTCGTTCATAAGTAGTAGTATAAGTATAAAGTATACGTCGATTTGTAAAGATCTCGGCGAAATTCCAACGGGGTTACCCGCAACGGGGTTCCAAACAGAGTTGGGGGTAGGTTCAAATCGGCGATTTTCGACCAGTATATCGCTGTATCTCAAAAACGGGGACATAGTTACTATGGAACGCTAATAAAAACTCCTATGTGCTCTGTTGAATGGTGCTATTGTCAGTAATCTTGAGTGACTCTAACTACCCCAAACCACTCCATTTTCGACATTTTATATCGCCTCTAATATCTTCATAACCCCCCGAAAGTTATGTGTTCAGGGTCACCTGACCTCCTTAATTTTGGAAAATAAGTGAAAATATCTCGGAAACGGTGCTAGATAAAGACATAGTTGCAACGGAAGACTAACAGGAAATCGTATGTGGCCTATCGAATGGCATTATTATCGGTGACCTTTAGTGACCTTGAAGGTAACTTTCGCTGTTTGGAACCTTTCATCTCACATACCTCGGGAAACACATCGTGCATTATCTACGATATGTTTGTAACACATGAATAGAAAAGCACATTAGCATGTAATTTCAACTGTTTCGAAAACGAAGGACTTCTCAAGGTCACAGCCAGTCACGTACACTGTAAACGTGGTAATATCTCGGAAACGGTGCCAGATAGCGTCTTTGTTGCTACAGACCACTAATAGGACGTGATATATGACCTATCGAATGGAGGCAATTTCGACGAAATTGAGTCATCTTCAAGATCGTTCCTTACTACAAGCCTTTAATTGTGATTTTTTACCCGCGCGACGCTATGATAGTGTGATATTTGTTGCCACCGCGAGTCCGTCAATCCGTTTGTCACAAGTCGATGTACTACTAAGATGGCTAAATGTAAAATTTCAAAAACACCGCCGCAAGATAGTCCAGAGACTCTAGTTTTACGACGCAAAAGATCTCTACGAAATTCCGATGAGATCATCCCAAACGGGGGCGCCAAATGCCGGTGGGTAGGTAAAATAGCGTTTTTCGACCGGTCGAGAAGTCTTCGGCTCAGACGCCTTACCGCCGAAAGTTTGTGTCCATCCGCCACGGTGGTCCGAGTCCACGACGGTGCGCTGGCGGAGGAAGACGCGGTGTCATCAACAACTTTGGTGGTAGTCGCACTTTGATGATCACGCTTACGGTCCAGTTGACATCAACAAGGTTGGTCGTATGAAAGTTTATTGATAACACCCACGGCTTACTTATGTATGTGACACGGAGCATCGCATGCGTGTACAACACAATGCAGGTAGCGAAATATAAAACGTGACAGTCGCTGAAAGTGCTCTTCAGACTAACACGCGATCTGTTTGCGTAATCCATCAACATCTCAAATGATACAGAGCGTCGCGCGGGTCTCTCGGCGATAGCTGAGCTTCCTGTTTGACTTCGTTAGCATTCGCTAAGTCGCAACTAACGGCATAGGCGCGAGTGATAGTTTGCTACGCTGAGATATTTAAATTACCTCAAATCAAATTCATTCGCTGCGTGTCTCTTAGATGCTGTTGTAAATTACACTTTATGTCATATGCGAAATACGGCGATATTTAAATTGAACTATCGATTAGATAAATCAATATTTCCGCATCCTGCCTGTGTCGCTATTCGTTCTAGGCGTTGCTTTCAGTGTCGAGTTTACATTGTATCATTTGTGGGCGCATGAGCAGAGCATGAGGCGACTCTGGAGAGGAAGCTGTCAGAGTTACAGCGTGAATTAGAGAGGAGATTGTCAGAGATGCGGATGGAACATGAGAACCGCATCCGACTGACGACGCTACAGCATCAAGAAACCATCGCACGCATCGAAGCAGGTGTTAGATCGTTATATTAACTTTTAAAATAGCAAGTTCTGCTTGATGGCGTGGCGCGGGTCTTTGCATTCTTGTAAGTGTTGGCTTCTTCTAGCTCTTAATATTTTTCGTAAATTTTCTGCTACGAGTTCATGCAGCACCTTATCTATCGTGTTTTGTCGTGAGGCAAGTCTGTGGTATGTTGTAGCCGTGTTTTGTCGTGTATAGCTAACACGCCGCCAGTCACTTGCTACTCGCCGATCTGCTGTGGTACATTGTCGGACAAGAGTCAGGTAAAACTACTGCCATATTTACACTGCTTAATTCATTAACAACGTCTGTTTGTTTTTCCAGACGATATCTTACGAAACCGACGCAGCTGGGATCACCAAACTTGACAAATAAATGTTCCATGATGAGTTCTCTATAAACCCATTTATTTTGGGGTCAAAAGGTCAAAGGTCAAGGTTACAATATCTGTATCGATCGTCAGACAGAACGCAATATTGCCGCTGCTGCTGCGTACGTAAGCCACGCTGGGTTTTCCTGCCGTAATGCCCCGCCGCACAAGCAATGCGAGCGATACTGGGTTTTCCCTGCATGACTTACCCCGAGTTCGCTTGTCGTTGAACGCTTGGTTTCCCCGGCGTAGGGTTTTGCACTCTTTGAGTGCCGGCTTCTAATATCTGGTTGACCGTCACGTCTGCGCAGTATAGGCAAAATGCGAACCAGACGTAATATTACAGGGCATGTAAGTAAACAAGGATTATTTATCCCAGATCTACTTTTACTCGATAAAAGCTAACTTCCGGTGCAATACAAAACACTAAACTAACGTGCTTTACACTTTTGTATGGCCTTGAAGCCAAACTTTGGCCTCGGCCTCGACGTTTTCCCCTCGGCCTTGAGGCCACAATTTTGGCCTCGTCTGGCCTCGTCTGGCTTCAAGACCAACGTAATTGGCCTCGCCTGACCTCGATACCGAAATCTTGGCCTTGGCCTTCGCCTAGAGGCCAAATTTTTGTCAACGGTCTCGTAACATTGTCCTCTGCCACGACCTTCCGGCTTCTGCCTCGAGACTAAAACTTTGGCCTAGGCTCGGTCTCGAGGTTACGACGGCGAAGTCAAGGCTGAAGCCAATATTTTGACCTTGATGCCGCTAAACATGGCGTCCGATAGAAAATAAGCACAGTTTACTGGTATTTATTACTGGCCCGCCTACTGGACCAGTATACTATTGCTCGCTGTCGTCTGTCGTCGTCGTGTGTCGTCGTCTGTAACGCTGCCGGCAGGCAGGCGAGCGGACGCGTGGACGGTCGGGCGGCCGACACTGAACGGCGGGCCAGTATGGTTACGTCACGTTAGGGTGACACATGTGCTTTGCACCGAAAGTGCACGAACCTCAGATAAAACATTAAATAATTTACACGCCCGGTTGCAGCTGAAACGTCGAATTTGCTGTACGACAAACATCTAATTGTCAGTGGTCTATTTGCAGCGCGCTAAGAGCTGCTATTCGCCGATTTGTCCACGGAGCCGCGCAAGAGAAGATGACAAATCTGCACAAACTGATTTGGTCAGTGACGAATTCCAGGCTTTACTGTCAATGAATGTTTATTATGCCCACGTGAAATTGGTCAAAGACAAGCCTTCAGGGGTTAAAATACTTTTGGATAGATGTGTTAGCTCTACCTGTCAAGTGGTCGACATAATAAATTATTATGCGAATTCCAGTATCATGACGAGATTGTGCACGCAAATGATTATTTATTAATTTACTAACAGTTGTCGTTTGCCTTAAATGCTTTTTAAGATACGATATACGATACGATACGGTAGATTTACGTGCGCTCAAAAGCTGACGAGATGGCCAGCTTA
>Ga0066187_1000799_pt1 | contig 10319 bp, 10 predicted proteins | sample WorMetexBAHAMAS1_FD_58706 | JGI IMG/M metagenome (GOLD analysis project Ga0066187, IMG submission 58706) | Marine gutless worms symbiont microbial communities from Max Planck institute for Marine Microbiology, Germany - Inanidrilus exumae... | ecosystem: Host-associated > Annelida > Digestive...
CAGCGCCTCGAAGGTCGCCAAGCCTACGAATTTATCCAGCAAGAGTCGGACTTGACCGTTAACATCCGGGTGAAATTTCACATAGAGCATTATGAATACGCGTGAAATCTAGTCTAACGGGATCACTATAGAGTCATGCCAAGGTCAAAAGCAAAAAATGCCCCGATTTAAACTGACGATCGAATATGACGGCCGGCCGTATGTTGGCTGGCAAAGACAGGAGAACGGTCTCGGAGTTCAGCAGGTTCTCGAGGAAGCCATCGAAGGGTTCGCCGGCGAAACCGCCCCTCTTTTCGTTGCCGGCCGGACCGACGCTGGCGTCCATGCCTTGGGTCAAGTCGCCCACGTTGATCTCGAAGGGAAATGGACAACGGACACTATTCGCGACGCGATCAACTTCCATGTGAAACCACACCCGGTATCGGTGCTGAAATCCGAAGTCGTGGATCCGCAGTTTCATGCCCGATTTTCGGCCTGTGGACGGGCCTATCGTTACCGGATCGTCAACCGGCGCCCGCCACCGACACTGGACCGGGGTCGCGTCTGGTGGGTGCCGACCCCCCTCGACGTCGCCGCCATGTCCGAAGGCGCTTCGGTGCTCACCGGCAAGCATGATTTCACGACCTTCCGGGCTAGCGAATGCCAAGCGAAGTCGCCGATCAAGACACTCGACGAACTCGCGGTCACCGTCGACGGCGGCGAGATCCGGATCGATGCCCGGGCCCGTTCGTTCCTCCATCATCAAGTCCGGAACATGGTTGGAACCCTGAGGCTCCTCGGCGAGGGAAAATGGACGCCCGCCGATCTGAAGAAGGCGCTTGAAGCTAGGGACAGGACCAAGGGCGGTCCGACGGCCCCACCGGACGGTCTCTATCTCATGTCCGTCGAGTATTGACCGATCGATTGATTGTGCGGCCTGCCCACCGGTCCTATAGTCGCCGGTGATGGATCAAATTCCGCTCAGCCTCGACCCCAACAACGCCAGCGGTCAAGCGCCGGAGAAGAAGCCGGTCATGGGCTGGTTCGCGGTCGGATCCGGGCTCCTTGGGATTTTCACCATCGGCTTCATATTCGTGCCGCTGGCATTCATTTTCTCTTTGATCGCACTCTTTACGGGGCAGGCGGCCTGGGGGTTCGCGGGCCTGTTGTTGGCGTTCATGGGTCTAATCACGTCGCCGGAGCTGCTTCTCATGCTGGGCATGGGTGCGTTTGCCATGTGGTTCGATTGGAACGATCTCCTGCAACCGATCCTGGACATGATCGGCTGGGACGACACGACCGAAGTGTAATCGGCGAGGTGTAGCGGGCGCTACTTCGGCCCGACGATCTTGTCGCGCACGGCCTCGTGCGGGCGGGCCATGCCGGCTGACGGGGCTTCACGAGACGCAGTGCCATCATCCGCCGTATCGGCGACGACCTCGTCAATACCAAGGCGAATGCGGGTGATCGCCTGGTTCAGGGCTTCCATCAGATCACGGCCGATTTCGCCGCCGTCGCCGGTCACCTTGTCGCGAAAAACGACTCGCATGGTGTCGATATGGGCTTTGACGATATCGATGGCGGTGTCGTTCGTTGAGCAACTAAAACCGGTGATCTGGTAGAGCATTTTTCCGACTTCGGTGATCAGAGGATAGCCGAATGTTCCGCCCTGACCGCGAAGCTCGTGGGCGATCAGATTGATGTGTTCGAAAGGTTTTCGCCGTTTCGCCTCCGGCGCTTTTGCCGCAACCACGCATAACCGCGACAGTGACCTGAGATAATCGAGTGCCCAGTCGTGGAACTCGGTCGCCGAGCGGTCCAGCTTGCCATCCGCTTCCTTCAACAGACTGAGGGGTATTACGCCGGGCTTTCCCGACAGGCCGCCGGCTTTTTCCAGCAAACGGTTCTGCAGGCGGAACAGGTAGACTTCCCCGTCCTTCTTCGGGCGCAATACCTTTCGCGATGAGTAGACGACAGTTGCGTCCTTTTCGGTCATGACGCGGCGATCCTCGGTGTCTTCGAATAAGAGCCGGCGCCGCTGTCGGTCGGGGCCGAAGTAGTCGCGGGTGGCAACGAATTGACGCGGGCGGTTGATCAAGGCCAGCACCTTTTCGGCGACGGTGGAAGCCGAGAACGGTTTGGCCAGGAACTCATTGACACCTTTGTCGCGGGCCAGTTTGACGTTGTCGTCATCGGCGGCGCCGGACATCATCAGAAATGGGACGAACCGATCGGGCGATTCTTTTCCTTCACGCACCCATTTCAGAAGCAGCATGCCGTCGATCGGCGTCATCATCATGTCCGATATGATCAAGTCGAACGGGCCGCCTTCATCGTAATCGCTGCCCATCGACTTCATGATCTCGATCGCCTCGACACCGCTGTTCGCGGTCTGCACCTGTCCGACGGAAAGGTCGAAAAGCAATTCCCGGAGTATCTGGCAGACGTAACCATTGTCCTCGACGAGAAGGACGCGGAACCGTTGCAGGTCGAATTCGGCCACCCGCTCGATCCTTTTCCTGTTCAGCGCGTCGGCGCCACCACTCCAGTGCTATCCGATTGCTCGCCGGTTTTCAATTTTCCGGTAACCGCCCTAGTTGAACAGGTATTAACGTGATCATATCTGATCGAGCCGGTTGCCTTGTCAGTTTCTTTCCCGGCGTTCTCATAGGTCGATGACAAGTCCGTCGAAGGCACATTCCTCTTCGAGTTCATCCTTGGCCGCCATCATCTCGCGGCTGAAGTGCGTGAGGACGGTTCGCTTTGCTGTCAGGTCGTCACGATGCGCGCGAACGTCCGGATAGTTCATGTGGAAGGGGACCGATTTTTCATAGAAGTAGCATTCGCAGATAAATAGGTCGGCGTTGTCGGCGACCTCCGGCATATGTTTGGTCCAGGCGCTGTCGCCGGTGTAGGAAATGACCTTGCCCGCCGTTTCGACGCGCACCGCCGTCGGATTGGTACCGGCCGTGTGCGCCGCCGGATAGCTGGTAACCGTCAGATCGCCAACCGCCGTCGGTTTGAGCACGTCGACCTCGACGTATGTGAGCGGAAACTTGGGCGTCATCGTGCCCATACCCGGCATCAGAGCTTCGCAGATCTCGTTCATCCGAGTTTCGGTCTCGCGCGGCCCGACGATGGTGAGGGAGGTCCGCCGCTTGGCGGCGAGCATGGCGTCCAGCAACATGAAAGGAATTCCGGCACAATGGTCTCCATGCAGATGGGTCAGTACGATGGTGTCGATGCCGTTGTGGTCGATCCCCAACTGATTGAGGGCGATCAGGCTCGATGCGCCGAAATCGATGGCAAACCGGGTCTCCGGCGTGTCGACCAGGATGCAGGTTTGAAACCGGCCACCGGCGCCGAAGGCATCGCCGGAACCGACGAAGGTAACGGTTACGGACATATAAAGTTCCCTGTTCAAGTCGACCGAACGGGTAAGTCCGTCCATCTTGCGGAACGCCTCGCGGCCCGGCAAGGAGAACGTCGGTGCCGGCCGCCGAGCCGGTCACATCCGTGAACTGACGGTGACGTCGATCAGGAGGGCCAAGAGCAAGTCGATAAAGACGATGCCGGCGGCCGCCGTCGGAGGGATTTCAAGCGCCTTGGTGGCGACATAGCCGGTATATATGAAGGTCCAAATCAGGGCGATCAGCGCCAAGCCGTTGGCCGTGCCCTGGCTGACCATTCCGCCGACCCCGAAGATAACCACTGGCAGATAGACGGCGTTCTGAATGACCATGATCCAGTTGTAAGCGATAATGAATTTGACGTAGTGCTTTCGGCAATCGAGGGTCCGGCTCAAGCCCTCCATGACCACCGGAAATGCAAGCCAAGCAATGACGTATCCTGCGGCTTCGTAAACGAGAAACGTCGGCAGGCTCGCTGAGATCTCACCGGTCGAATACCGGATGCTCAGGAATACCGCGAAAATCGGCGCGACCATCGCAGCGGCGAAAAAGGAACGCCAGAAAGCACCGACAGATTGATCAAAGAACTGCAATCCGTTCGGATCAAAACGGGCCAACCGGTAGGCGCCGTATAGGGATAGCGCGGCTTCGCGGGCGGAGATCATTGGTTGTTCTCGAAAAACCGGTCGAGAACCCCCTGATAGATTCGCGTCAAGGCCTCGACATCGTCGAGTGCCACGCATTCATTCGATTTGTGTGCCGTCGCGTTCGACACTCCAAACTCGACGACCGGACAGAAATCCTTGATGAACCGGGCGTCCGAGGTGCCGCCTGTGGTGCTCAATTCCGGTAGGGTTCCGGTCTCGCCCCTGATCGCCTCGGCGACGATGTCACTGAGAAGACCCGGCGGTGTCAGAAACGCTTCGCCGGAAATCTTGATCGTCATTTCACTGTCTCCGGCGTACTTACGGCGCTTGTCTTCAAGAAACTCGGTCAAAGAGGCACCTGAATGGCGGTCGTTGAAGCGGATGTTGATACGCGCTTCGGCTCGCTCCGGGATGACGTTCGTCGCCGTGTTGCCGACGTCGATGGTCGTGATCTCCAAATTGCTGGGCGGAAAGAAATCGGTGCCCTTGTCCAGGACATGAGCGTCGACCGCGGAAAGGAACGTTAGCAGCCGGGGGACGGGATTGTCGGCCAGATGCGGATAGGCGGAATGACCCTGGGTACCGAATACGGATATCCAGGCATTCATGCTGCCGCGCCGGCCGATCTTCGCCATATCCCCCAATATCTGGTCGCTGGTCGGTTCCCCAACAAGGCATTGATCGATGATCTCGCCGCGATCCCGCATCCACCCCAGCACCTTACGCGTTCCATTGACGGCGTCCCCTTCCTCATCGCCGGTGATGAGCAGGCTGATCGAACCTGGAAACGATCCCCCGTGTTCCGTGAGAAACCGTTCGACCGCCACGGCAAAACAGGCGACGGCGGCTTTCATGTCGGAAGAGCCGCGACCGTAGAGATAGCCGTCACGGACCTGAGGATCGAATGGGTCCGTCGACCAGGAGTCGGTCGGTCCCGGCGGCACGACGTCCGTATGCCCGGCGAAACAGAAGTTCGGTTGATCGGTACCGATTCGAGCGTAGAGGTTTCGAACCGGTTCCGTTCCCGGCTCGGAGAAGACCAAAGGATGACACTGGAACCCGAGGCCGTCCAAAAAAGCTTGCAGTACATCGATCGCGCCGGCGTCCTCGGGCGTTATGCTCGGCCGGCGAATCAGTGCCTTCGCCAGGTCCAGCGAATCCGACGATCCGCTCACGGCGAATATCCGTCCATCCTCAGCAGTCAATCGCGCAACAGGTCGTTGATCGAAGTCTTGGAGCGGGTCTTCTCGTCGACCCGCTTGACGATGACCGCGCAGTAGAGGCTGGGCCCCGGTGACCCGTCGGGCAGCGGTTTCCCCGGCAACGAGCCGGACACGACCACCGAATAGGCGGGGATACGGCCGTAATGGACCTCGCCGGTCGCGCGGTCGACGATCTTCGTCGAGGCGCCGATGTAGACGCCCATGGACAACACGCTGCCCTCTTCGACAACGACGCCCTCGACGACCTCCGAACGGGCCCCGATGAAACAATTGTCCTCGATGACGACCGGGCCGGCCTGCAGCGGTTCGAGCACGCCGCCGATGCCGACGCCGCCGGACAGGTGGACGTTCTTACCGATCTGAGCGCATGACCCGACCGTCGCCCAGGTGTCGACCATGGAACCTGACCCGACCCGGGCGCCCAAGTTGACGAAACTCGGCATCAAGACAACGCCGGGTGCGATATAGGCGGAATGGCGCACTGTGCAATTGGGCACGGCGCGGAACCCGGCTTCGCGGAACCGGTCCTCACCCCATCCGGCAAATTTCGAGGGGACCTTGTCCCACCATGTGGCGCCGCCGGCGCCGCCCTCGATCACGCTCATGTCGTTGAGGCGAAAACTCAAAAGAACAGCTTTCTTTAGCCACTGGTTGACGGTCCATTCGCCATCGACTTTTTCGGCGACGCGGGCCTCGCCCGAGTCGAGCAAGTTGAGCGCCGCTTCGACGGCGTCGCGCGTTTCACCCGTCGTGTTGGGGTCGATGGACTCGCGCTCCTCCCAGGCGGTTTCAATTGTTGTTTCAAGCTCGGAGATGTTCATGTTTGTGATCTCTTTCCTGTCGGGTTGCTGGGCGAAAGCACCGGGAAAATGGGACAGCCGAGGCACCCTGTCAATACGGTGGAAGAGGCGATGTTGGAACCGGATTTATGCCGGCCGGGCCTTTCTCACGACTGGGTGAGGTCGGCCAACCATACGGAAAGATCATCGATGACATGGTCGATATGGTCACCCTCCGATCCATCCTGACCCCACGTGCTGTCGGTTCGCACCCAAACGGTCGTCATTCCCATGGCCGCCGCCGGCACCAAATTGCGGGCCATGTCCTCGATCATGACCGATCGCTTCGGCTCGATGGTGTATTCGTCGACCAGCTTTGCATAGACGACCGGTTCGGGTTTGGGGATGCACTCGGCGTCCATGATGTCGAAAATTCCCTCGAAGTGATGTCCGACGCCAAGTTTATTCATCACCCGTTCGGCATGCCGTGTCGAGCCGTTGGTGAATATTACCTTGCGGCCGCCGAGGCGATGGAGCGCCAGGTCGAGATTGGGGTTCGCCGCCACCGGTGTCAGGTCGATGTCATGAACGAAATCGAGATAGTGCGAGGGATCGGTTCCGTGCAAAACCATTAGACCGCGCATGGTGTTGCCGTGTTCTTTGAAATAGGTTTTTTGCATGCGCTTGGCGTCGTCCCAGCCGAGGCCAAAGTGCTCGATGATGTAACGCGTGATGTTCCGGTCGACTTGGTCGAAGAGGCGGCAAGACGCTGGATAGAGCGTGTTGTCGAGATCGAAAATCCAGGTTTCGATCCCGTCGGAGATTCGTTCGAGGCCGTCGGCGGCGCGGTTTTCGTCCATGGGCGCATTTGATGGGGCGCTCGCGCCCTTTGCAAGCCACTTTTCAGTTGCAGAGTGTTCCCTCGCAATGCCCAAAACCTGTAAAAAGTTACGATAATGGTGTATGGCACTGGTTAGCGGGTTGTTTTAAACTGCGAATTTGGTGGAAGCCTTTGGATTTATTTAAGATTTTTCGACTACGACGGTTCGGTGACATGGAATTGTTCGAGACGGGTTCGAAGATGGAGCAGGTAGCAGCGTGAACGGCGACGCATCCATCGATATTGATCGAGCCGACGATACGGAAGTCCTGCTTTCCGGGTATCCAGGGGCCGCGGTTCTGGTTGATGGTAATGGCCAGGTCTTGCGTGCCAATCCGAAAGGCGCCGGTCTGGAGGCGCTGATCGCCCACGAAGCCATGCCGGAAGTCCAAGATCTGGTCTCGAAAGCGCGCTCGATGGGGAGCGTTTCGGTAGGCACCATCACGCTTCAAAGCTCGAAGGGCGAAATCATCCTGGAAACGACAGTTGTGCCCTTACAGGCCGATCGCCTCCTGGTCATGACCCGCGCTTGACGATGGACCGCAACCTGCGGAGCGCCCTCGTCGAATCGCGCCAGCGCTACAAAGACCTAGTCGAGGTGTCCAGCGACTTCTGCTGGGAAACATCGCCGGACGGCGATTTTGTATTTGTGTCGCCCGATGGCGCCCTCGACTATTCGGCCGATGATCTGATCGACCATCCGGCCGCCGATTTTATTGTCAACGCCGACGACTATTCCCCGCTTCCCTTCTTCTCGAAACGCCCGCTCGAGGACGTCGAGATGTGGTTCCGGCGCAAGGACGGTGAAACCGCGTGCATGATGTTGTCCTGCGTGCCGTTGTTCACGGAGATTGACGGCGAACGCCAATGGAGCGGGTCGCGTGGTGTCTGCCGCGACGTTTCCATGGATCGCGACAACGAGGCGGCCTTGGCCCGGGCCCGGCACCGCGAGCAGTTGCTGAACTACATCGTCAGCATGATCCGGGACGAGCTGGAGCCGGAGAACATGTTGTCGGCAGCGGCAACGGCGACGACACGGGCGCTGGAGGTGGCCGGCTGTCGGATTTTCCGACAGACCGAAACCGGGAAATTCGGTGTGGCCGCCGAATACGGGAACGCTCAAGGCATCGAGGGCCTGGAAAACAAACTCGAGAATTTGACGCCGACCGGCGAAGTCTCGGCTTTCAAACTCGGCAACTGGGAAGTCCTCGCCGTCGCGACCCACTATCGCCACGTCATCAACGGTGCCATTTGCATATGGAAAAGTGCGGCAGTCGGCGCTTGGGAAGCGGATTATCAGATTTTGATCGGCGACGTGGCCAATCAACTCGGTATCGCCAACGAACAGATTTCCAACCATGAACGTATCGTTGCCCTGTCGCGAACAGACAGTATGACGGGTCTTCTCAACCGCCGGGCCTTTTTCGAAGAGGAATTGCCGCGGCGCGTATCGCGCCTCAAGCGCAGCCGGCAGACGGCGGCGCTTTTCTACGTCGATATGGACAACTTCAAACTGGTCAACGACGTCCACGGGCACCAGAGAGGCGACGAGGCGATCATGCACCTGCGCGACATGTTGATGGACTTCTCGCGCCCCGGTGACGTCATCGCCCGGCTCGGGGGCGACGAGTTTGCCATGTGGTTGGATGGAATCGCCCCCGCGGTTACGGAAAACAGGGCCAGGGCGCTCGTCGAGGCGAGTGCGACGATGAAACAGTTCTCGGGTAGCGACGAAAATCCGCTTGGACTCTCTGTCGGCGTAGCCGTTTATGACCCGGACTCCGGCGAGACCTTCGACGAGATGCTTGCCCGCGCCGACAAGGCGATGTGTGCGGTTAAAAAAGCCCACAAGGGAGGCTATAAACTGGCGGCGGCGCCGGAGGCGGGCGGGGGTAATTGATCCCCGAAAGGCATCAATTGATGAGGACGAGTGGTGAACGCGGAAGTCGACGCGGAATCAATTTCCTACGAAGAATCGAAGGAACTGGCTCGTCACGATGACCCGGCGGTGAGGATATCGCTCGCCCAACGAAACGACCTCAAACCCGAAATCCTCTACTACCTGGCCGAAGACAAAGATCCGGAAGTCCGTCGCATGGTGGCGCGAAACCAGGCGGCGCCGGGTCTATCCGACTTGCTGTTGGCAACCGATACGGACAATAAGGTCCGTTCGCACCTGGCCGGCCGCATCGCTAAATCTTCGGATAACCTTGGACCCGACGTCGCCAACAAGGCCAAGCACGCAACTTACGAGGCCTTGGAGATCCTCGCCCAGGATCAAATCCCATTGGTTCGGCAAGTCCTGGCGGACGCCATCAAAGACGTCACCGACGCGCCGGCGGAAATTATCAAGACGCTCGCCCACGATACGCTCATTGAAGTCAGCGGCCCGGTTCTGGAGCATTCCAAGGTGTTGAGCGACGACGATCTCATTGAAATCGTCAACAGTAGCCCCACTGAAGGTGCGCTCAATCGAATTTCGAAACGCGAGAACGTCGGCGAAAAACTGTCAGACGCGATCGTCGCCAGCGATGACACGGCCGCGATCGCCGATTTGTTGTCGAACCAGGGGGCGCAGATCCGCGAACAGACTCTCGATGACCTTGTCGAGCGGGCGGAAGATGTCAATGCCTGGCACGCACCCCTGGTCGCCAGGCCGAAGTTGCCGAAAGGTGCAGCCAAAAAAATGGCGCAGTTTCTTGCCGATAATCTACTCGACGTGTTGCAGGAGCGATCCGACCTCGACGATTCGACCTTGGGGCAAATCAAGGACGTGGTCCGTCGCCGCCTCGATCGAAAGGAAGTCCGGATCGAGGAAGAAGGCGAGATTCCCAAGCCGGCCCAGGACTTCCTCACCACGCCGCTTCCCATCGACATGGTCAAGCGCCTGTTCGAAGGGCAGCGGCTGGATGGAAAAATGGTTGAACGCGCCCTGGAAGCCGGCGACCACGGTTTTGTCCTGGCTACTTTGGTAACGCGCGCAGGGATCACGGAAACGGTCGGCAAAAGGGTATTCAAGGAGAAGAGCCCGAAAGGTATTGTCGCGCTTTGTCAGATGGCGGACATGCCGGTCGGCATCGTCGTTAAGGTCCAGCAGCGCATGGGACGGATCGCGCCTTCCGACGTCATCATGCCGGAAAACCATGAATACCCGATGGAACGGGACGAGGCGGCCTGGCAATTGAAGTTCTACCAGGATTTGGCGCGGCGCAGCTCCGAGTGAGGCCATGACCGACCCGATCGATAAACTGACTGGCGGCGACAAGAAGTCGGAAATCACCTACGACGAAGCCAAGGAACTCGCCCGTCACGACGACCCGGAAGTCCGCCGCCAACTGGCTTCGCGTGTCAACGGCAACTTAAATTTCCCCATAATCGGCAACTTAAAATTCCCCGGTTTT
>Ga0066187_1000800_pt1 | contig 10312 bp, 7 predicted proteins | sample WorMetexBAHAMAS1_FD_58706 | JGI IMG/M metagenome (GOLD analysis project Ga0066187, IMG submission 58706) | Marine gutless worms symbiont microbial communities from Max Planck institute for Marine Microbiology, Germany - Inanidrilus exumae... | ecosystem: Host-associated > Annelida > Digestive...
TTTTGTTGTGTTTGATTTAGTTTTTCAGTACTAAGCCCAGAGATTGGCTGGGAAGAACGTTATCGAAATGACTTATTTTGTGTCAGATGGAAGAAAAACCTTAACTCAGTCAATCAGTGTGCAGGACTGTGAGATCACAGTGACTGTCATGATAAACACAACTACCATGGATGGATTTGACCCTGAGATCTGACACGCGACAGTTAGTTCCGATTTTTCCACTGCAAATTAATCTTCCATCAACGCTAATGGGAGATTAACGCTCATTAATTGATGGGAGTTCATCTCCCATCAATGTTAATGGAAGATTAATTTGCTGTGGAAAAAAACGGCCCTTAAACATATTACCAGTAGACTGCTGTGGCCTGATTTTACAGTATGACATTGTAACACTGCACGCTGTCCTGTGGTAAACTGATTGCATTTATAGGTACACAAACAAGTTTGGCGGATGTCAGACTGGTTTGAGTCAGAAATTGAAAGAATCTCTCACAAATGGTACCGTCTCTGCATGAACATTATTCCTACGACACATTCAAGTTATTCGCCAGGGTAATGATGTGTTTGTTTTATATGCAGATGCATTTGACAACTGTTCTTGAAGGATATCATCTTTTGTTGGCATGATTGCGTAATTTTAAGTATTTTTAAGGAGTTGGTTATGGTTATGCATACGTTAATGTAACCAAAGTATATTAATAACTGTTAATCATATTAATATTACTAATTAATGTGCACAGTTCATACACCATACATAGTTGGTTTCTGTGTTTCATTTTGAATTTAGGGGTGGAGGGGCAGGGCAGTAGACCCCTAAGCCGCCGTGGAACATGCTAAGCCGTAAGCCGCCACAAAATTTGTAAGCCAAGCCGTCAAAAATGTAAGCTGTAAGCCACCAAGGAAATTTAACCGTTATCCATTTAGCGATCAATTTTGCACGGTAACTTGTTTGCTGAGTTATTCTGTTGATAGGCCTAATATATTGATACTGGTAGGTTTTTAATCACAGTTGTCCTGGCTGCTGTAATGAAAGATATAAAAATGAAAGTGTTTGCATCAATCCGTAATGAAATGTCACACTACTTCTGTATAAACAATCACGTTATTACGTTTCATTTTATTAACAGAAATTGTATCAATCAGCTTACTAAATTCACATACTGATGTTCTATATCAGGTCCCCGTGATGCTGTAAGCTGTGGCTAGCCGCCAGCTGCCGTATGCTGCCACGTGTTGCCTTTTAAGCCATGGCTTAAGCCGGCTAGCTAGCCGTTATGATTGTAAGCCAGCCATCACCAGTCGTAAGCCATGGCTTAGGGGTGTAAGGGGCAGGTCTGGTACCATGGGCGGGAGGTCCCATGGGTGCTTCTTTTGGTTATACCTAAGAGAAGCATTCCAAAGCCAGACCAACACATAAAAGATAGTATACAACAAGAGTCGTTAGGCACTTATATGTTAAAGGACCTGATGAACAGCAATTATACAAGATATCACATTGAACTGAAAAATGGGTTTGTGGTGGTTGGTTAGTTTCTACCCAATGTAGGTGCTAGCGTAATAACTTAAATGAGCCTCCCCTATTCTTTTGCATTTTGGATCATCACTGAACAAAAAGGCAACGAGGTCGTTGGCCATTCTTAGCCCGGCAGAACTAAATTTCCACTCAAGAACTTTTTGTCCGATATAGCCTATTTTTTATGCAGAAAGTGAAAGGGGACATTAATCTCCCAACAAACCCGCCGTTTTGAAATTTTTGAAGTGTTAACAGTGTAATATGGTTGTTGCTGCAAATTATAGTCTTAAAGATCTCTTTGCTGCAGATGAGTTAGGATCAACAGTTTTAACGTGTGTAGAAGTTGACAGTGCAAGCTTTCTGTTATCTGTAATATTTTGAATCATATCTTAAATCTGTGTGTGGTCTCTAATATCTGTGTCAGAAAGTGGATTAATGTTTCTTGTCTTCATAACATTACCAGATCTGTTATATGTACAGCATGTAACACAGCAACTTGAGAATTGATTAATATAAAGTTGTAGTTAAGTCTGTGGTTTTCGACTGATCTCTGTCAGTATGCATACAAGCTGTGTAAGAAAGATGTTTTATTGATGTGTACATGCAGCCTCAATAGCTGCATATCGAGACCTGTTCAACCTCGTACTGGTTCATTGGAAGCACGCATCCAAGCAATCGAAGCTGACAATCAGCGAATTGTTGGCATGTGTGCTGCTGGTAGCGCATTGTCTGCTCCAAAGTCTACGATTGTAAGTCGTCATACACTTCACAGACAGACGAGATGAAATGTAAATAACACAGATATATGCCATGTACCAGTGTCACAGATTTCAGCTGTTTGTTGATCCTGATGTCTTAGTGACAAAATCTTGACTATTTCTTCTAAATACATACAATGTTATAGATGTACTTTATGGTCCATGAAGTCATGGCATTGTACATTTGGCGATAACTGATCTTTACCGTTGTGATTAAGGTTTGCAGTTTTTTTAGGGACTCAGTTTTGCACTTGTAGCCCTGTATGGGCTCCAGGGCAGTAATGTACCCTAATTCATTTGTTGACTTCGGCGCTATATAAACTGTTTGTTTGTTTGTTTGTTTACTTAACTTCCTTCTGTACTTTCTTCTTTCCTTGGCAATATATAACCTGCTTATAACAGTACAGAGGGAATGTAATGACTGAAAGTATGGGTGCATGTTACACAATTTTCAAGCTTGACCTGCTGTTGGACATACATGCACATTGCACAGTGAAGGTGTTGGGTGATTTGTTCGCAATACATTTGTCAGAGATACTTTGCCATTTCTTTTTTGAACGACTTATTTGAAATTGTTGACACTCATGTTATGAATTATTAATTCATTGAAGAAACTTATTTTTGTAATGAACTTTTGTTTGCTATGTCACTTATAAATTATCCTTGCTGTCACATTTTAGAGGCACTGAATGGTCTTTTGTGGGCCGATATGCCATTAAGAAACTACCGTCGAAGTCACTGTATGGTTGTCATCATCATTTCAGTATTGAATTACTGGGTGTATAGCAGCATTCTTTGGCTTTTCAGTACATCATGTTAGTGTTGCAATTTTTTTTAGCAGAGCTTTAGATATTTGCTGTTTTGGTGTTGTCATACAGTTTGTTTTCAAGTGCTTACTGTTTTTTTTGTGTGCAGAATTTGTCAACTGCGGTTCGGCCTCGTTCTCAGCCACCAATATATGCAATTCGTTTGCCCGGCAGTTGCTTGTCATCTGCCTCTTCTGTCAGTTCGTCGAGCACTAATATTCGGTCTAGTGGCAGTGTTTATGTGGTGACTAAACCGTCTACAAATGGTCTCTCACCAGTTTCCGTTTCCAGGTCCAGCATGTATGGTGGCTCATCTCATACTTCAACCATTCCCGCTCCATTGCAGTCCTCTCCAGCACCGATTTTGGCAACTGCGAAGGTGGTCCTTATGGTCGAAGTCACAAACGTTTGGTTTGGCGCGGCGCGATGTAAACCATGTCAGCCTGTCGTCATATCTGAGCAAGGCATTAAGCTCGTTTTCAAAGACACAGATAACAGTAGGTGGATTCAGTATGTCTTTCTATCTTACTATTATTTCTTGTACATCACATATCTCACTGTCATATTTTTATTTCCAGGCATGAACTGAAAAGTATTTCTGAGTTACATGTGGAGATGATATACTTTATTCCATGTGTGTACTTATTGTTGTAGTCCATTCGTATTCAAATGAGGAAATAAATGCTGTATGTAATATGTAATGTGATGTACATTACTGATAGTGTTGTTGTGGTACTGACGTTGGAATGCCAGCATAAATATTGCTACATCCCTTTCCTCAGAAGTCATTTAGTGATTAAAGAAAGGATGCGGCCAATTGGTGATTTTTCCCTGCTTTCTGTTGACACTGTTGACTGTGCGACAGTAAGCGTGTCTGACCTGTAAAAAAACTGCTTGCATTATTACGCTGGCCGTGTCTAGCGGTAAGCGTAATGTAGCGGTCTGGCGTTCGTCTCTCCATCTGTCTGTCCCATCTTTCTTCCAACCTTAATAGATGCGTAGCGCATACTCAACGTGACGCACCATGGGCAGCACGCAATGTGGCCAGCGTACTCTTCCATCTAAGTATCACGAGGACATGCATACTTGTTCCCAAAGGCCTGTGTCTGGAGTAACCCTAAAATGGAAGGCCAATTGCACATAAACTGAGCGCATGTGTGTGTGTGTGTGTGCATGTGCGTTACTGCTGCTGCTATGGGGAAGAGGACCTGATGCTGTTTTTGTATAATGAACAGGTGTGGACTTTATGATAGAAGCTGATGACATTGTTCGATGTGCTGCGTACTTTGGCAACGCCCGCAAACACACGTTGTTTGTCTTTGTTGTGCCGAACTGCACCCGACGTCTGCCGTCGTCAGTCATTGATCGCCAGCCGGTTTCATCTCTGGTCGTTATTTTTCTGCCTGCGCTTGGCCAGCGACAGATTGCCGATCTCGTGTACATTTTCTGGCGCATGAGCCATACGAGTATGTTTGGACTGTCCGGCGGCCTGCTGACCGAGATCGATCAGAAGTCGGCGCTGTCGCTGCTGAGCAACATAAAGCCGACGATATTGTCAACGGTGGCTGAACGTATGCGTGACATTGCCGGTGCAGATTTCATGCCGGCGTCTGGAAGCGGTGAAGCTGTTTCTTCGATGTCTCAGCGCATTCCAGTTGCTGTAGCACAAAACGGATTGCCTGAATCGGAGCTGGGTACAGACAGTGATGTGCCACAAAGCAGGCGTGCGCATTCATCCGTAGGACTACGAACGTCTAAGCGCAAGTTGTCGGTCACTCGTGATCTGGTTGATGAGGAGGCTGTTGACGATGACGACGAAGAATGGAGCGCAGCTGTAGCGCGGAAGAGAAAACACTTGCGCATCAAGCTTACCCGCAATCGTCCGAGGATTGTGAGCTTTCGGAACAAACGAACTGCCATCATAGAACAGAATGATGACGTACCTTTAGCAATTGTGGAGCCTGACGAATCTGTTTGTAAGACTGAGGTTGTTGATGACGAATATGAGCTTGGTTTACATCAGCCTTCCGGAACTGATGATTGCAGCCAGTTGGACTTTTCTGCCATTGAAACGTCAGAGCCATTTACCATTATAGAACAGTGGGAGACCGATGCAGGCATTGCCACTGCAGCCAGTGATGCAATGCTCGATGAAGACGATGCACCTGTCTCTCCTGTTGACGTGTAAGTAGTAATAATACACAATCTTTATTTAGCTTCTCTAGTATTGCATGTCACTGCAGTGAGCCCACAATTTAAGTAAGTTACTTCATGCAACTTTTGACATTTCTGTTCTCACGTTTTGTTACATTTCCACTGTTAATACCACAATAATACATACTGCTGAGCCACTTTTCTGTTAATTAATTGTTAATTTACTTTGTAACATTTTACAGTGTAATACGTTTGCTTTAAGGTAACTCAGAAAACAAAGATTAAGCAATTTGTTGCGACTGTGCAGATGTATGTCCTATACCTCAGACAGGAGCATTAGAAGAGGTCCCAAGTCCTACACTGAAGTGAATTTCCGTGAAAAAAATGGTCACTTTGCACTCCGCACTACATCAAATTATTTCTTACTTAAATTCAATGCAAACTCTTTTTGTTGTGTAATGGCAGTTTCAACCCATATGTCTATAACGTCCCAACTGATTATGTTGTATTATGGCTTCCATATGTGGTTTATTCAAATATGAACAAGACTATCTGATATGGATGTTATACAAAAATTGTTATAAAATTATAAAATCATGCTGATTATACTTTGTATAAGTAGGCCTGTCATTTTACAGTGACTGATGTGAACGTTGTGCTGAGTATTTGTTTCTGATTTTATTATTCTGCATACATTTTTTGTACCATCATTAGGCCTAGCTTTATATTGTCAAAATAACATATGTCAACTGTTAATAAACAAAGATAACAATGATGATTATGCAGTATGTCTTGCACGAAACTTTAAGAAACGTTTACTGAGTACATCTGGTGTTCGTTTATTTTACAGAGAAAATGACCTGGAAATAGTCTTACCTACTGAACCAGATGATCTCGACATAGACTGCTCCAGTATTGACAATGTATGCTTTGGCTCTTTCTACGTATCATGTTTAAAAAACTTTTTATTCATAATTAGTTCCATGCGGCATGGAAATCAAATGGTATAAAACACATGACTCATTAAAATATGTAAATTGCATATAAGAAACTTTACACCTGTAATGAACTCTAAGGATGACATGTAGATGTGCATTGCTGTGTATTAATGACTATGTAATTACTGACCACTTTGTGTGTCCAGGCAGAGAAGTTGGGTCGGTTGTGTGTGACGATAACTTGACCTTGATATTTGACATAATGGTTCATCATGACACTGTCTGGGTCATGTTCAGAGTTCAAGGTCATAAGAAAATTTGCAGGATGAAAACATTTTTGGCTATGTGTGCACATTGTGAGACGAGATGGACATGGTCGGCTGAAAAGCAGACCTGAATTGGAAACTGAAATCAGTAACAACCTCAAGTCCTCAAGGCTTTTCTAGTTTGTAGACGCTGTGTTGTGTTCACTTCAGTTCAAGTGGACAAGGTAGCAAGTAATGGAATACCAATCCTGATGATAATTGCATTCTGCTTACTGTATCGTATGATGTTGCTGCTGATGAAGATGATAGTAGAAACAAAAATACGGTTAAACTGCTGATTGATGCCATCGTTCATTGGTATTGAGTTATCATAAGACTATATTACTACAGTTAGCAACAATTGTAGGGTTCAGAAGTTGCAAAGAGTACCTGCATGCTGGTTTGCTACAGTTACTACCATTTTATGGCCATCATACAGGACATCTGTGTTAGCTGTCACCCCAGTGAAGAACAGGATTTTACTGCACAGATGCCCTTGATAATGGAAGTAATGCACTCACATTAGGGAGAAGATGCAGTGTTGCTACGTACACAATCTCCTTACCATTACCTGTATGCTGTTTTGAATGGCTGCATATGTGTGACAGGAAGCAGAGTTCCAGGATGACAATATTGACGATGACTTGGTGCTGACGCGGAAGAAAGTCAACATTCGATGCCCAATAACACAGAAAATAATGCGGCATCCGATGAAAAATAAACGATGTGGTCATTGCTATGATAGACAGGGTATTGAAGACCTCATTAGTCACCGTGGACCTAGAGCTCGGTAAACGAATTTACGCTTTGTTGTGATTAACTATGTCACATGTAATCTCTTGTGAAGGAGTTGTTCATCCGACTCCATTCTAGTCGGCTGGAGATTAATATGGGTTTCAGTTAAGAGTCCGTGGTGGCAAGACGATTTCGAAAAGGTCGCCTGTAGGTTCCTAAAGATCATTGTAGTGTTGCGAAATTTGGCACATTGGTGGAACTTGGCAATGTGCAACTTTTTGAGGGAGATTTTTGATATCTGTCGCCAAAAATATTTGACGTCTGATCGTTATTTCGTCAATGAGAGAGAAAAATTCAAACAACCATAAAAAGTCTACGAATCCCGATGAAATTTGGATCATATGTGGGGCATCATTTCCCCATCAATTTTCACATTGGGGTTGGCCCAAAATTTTTGCATTGAGGAGGGGATTTTCTTACATTTTTTGACACCCGGCATCTACACCACCTAGCGGCGAAACTATAATGTGGATTGTGGACTGGCTGCATTTTGTGATGTCTGCACACTACATAATAGGCTCCCCTAAAACACTAGCCAAGCCATGGTTTTAAGGTTTTACCCCAAAACTTTCTCTCCCATGCCTGCAAATCACTGCATAATTTTTGAGATGTGGAGTTTGTTCAATTCTCAGGGGGCCCTGAACTCAGTGACCTAGAAGTATCACCGGTTCCTTACACTGCACAGTTGAGCATGGACTCTTAATCAGGCGAGAAAATTTGACATGTTTAGTCCATTGTATGTCTCAGATATTAGCCTTTAAACATAGCGTGTTGGAAAATGCTGCAAAAACAGGCCAAAAAACAAAGTCTTAAAAAATGCAAGTCTATTTCAGTGTTTTATTTGTAAATGAAAGCAGCTAAATTTTGATGTTCACCAGTTGCCGGTTTTTACTGCAAAATGCCTGTAAATGATTTGCATAAATTTTTAAATTTTAAACTTTGACCCCCAAATGTCACGAAATCGTGGATTATATCTTGTCGATATTTATCTTGTTTGTCATAACTCAACGATGCAGAATGTGAAAATGACTCCCAAATCATATGAATGATGACAGCGATGATACATTATGTTTAGTTCTTATGCCACCTACCTTTACTAAGCAAACAGGATGGGTATAATGATCTCAGGTTAGTGACCTACCCAGTAATTGTCAGCTCGTCATCAAGTGCTCCATCATTAATAGTTCATATTTTGTTTGTCGTAATACTATATAGCGTGCTGAAATGTGAAAAGTCTGCTATTATGTGGTAGTGTTTCATCACTCTAATGAAGTTACTGGAAAGCTACTGGAAATCTGTTTGGTTGTACTTTTGCAGTCACTGCAAATTCCTTGACCTTCAGTGTTTAATTTACAGCATTGTTCGTATTGTACTGTCAAATTTTGGGCAAAGTTGAATAGAGTGGTAATTGATTATAATTTATATTAAGTTACTGGTGACCTATCACTGGTAACTTACCAGTAATTCACGGGCACTGAAGTTACCTGACACATAACACTGGTGCTGGTAAAGCAATGTTGGATGTGTGATTTGTCAGATGTCCTGTACCTGGCTGTTCCAACAGCTCTGCACTCAGCATGGATGATCTGGAACTTGAGGACAGTCTGCGGCAGTACATAGAGACTAAAGTTCCACTGCTGTCATCTAGCACTAGCGGCTCCTGTGCTGCAGAGTGATCGTCCATTCTTGTACTAATATGGCAGCTGTTTTATTAGCACACTGGCATGAAAACAAAGTAACAGGGCAAATTTTAGAAGCCTGCTTTTTTAACAGTTGACAATAAGGAAGTTTTAGAGCTTTGTTATGAACACATCTGTGGTGCAATGTTTAGTAAGCTGTACTAACTACTTCTTCATTTGAGGGCCGTTTTTCCAGGTCAACCTGAGTCATGCGGTTCCCTCTCAGGTGCTCCTCCTCTGCCTGTTCCAGGAAAGAACCTCTGGGGATTAGTGGAATGGGGTTTATTATGGGCCGGATGTACTTCCAGCTTCCCAACCATCAAGTGTTAAAGGACGAATGGGAACACAAAACAAATCACTTTACCCTAACCAGTGGCCTGGCCTGGTCTTTTGGAGGTAATCAGTAGTATTTATAGTCCGGATGACCTTCCTTGTTTCCGAACCGACAGTGTCGAAGCACTGTCTCCAGCCAGAGAAAATAACCCACTGTATGTCATCGTGTATTGATCCATATTTATTCCAGATGGCTACCGAGACTCTATGACCACCAATATCTGTAGTAATTAGCAAAATTATTGTCACAAACGTACATTTGGTCAGTCATATATTTTAAGTTATTGAGCGCATATTGTCATATATGAAAAAGTGTAATGCTTTCTTCTGTTATAGTATTTTACTCAGAAAAGTGTAAATAGTTGCTGTTATACATATGTAAAAGTGATGCTAATAATGCAGATTTATTTTCATTTAGTATACATATACATATATTTCTAAGGAGTACACTGTCAAGCATTTGCTATAGTAATCACGGATTGCAAACATTTTATGCCACAAGCAGTTTTGTTACAAGTACTTTTGTTAACTTCTAGTTGCTAAGAGTGATATAATTGGCATTTAAGAGTTACATAATTGGATTATTTGGTTGTTCATCATGTTTTCTGTAGTGAAAACATGATTGTGCTGTTCTGATTGTTATCAGACATATCAAGGTTTCACTTCAGTCCGCAGTGTGTTTATTTTTTGCGGAAGTAAAATGTAGTTCACTTTCCTGACGAACATGGAGAAAGCAGCAACTCTTAGTCATCCTTGATAAGCAAGGTTTAACAACAGCACTATGTGATCATATTATATTATCTTTGTTCTTGTTAACACAGTTGGAACATTTATGTAAAAATTTTGTGGCATAAAGTTTATCTTCTGTTAACGCTTAACACATTGCTGTATGTTTCACTTGTTCATAATTTTCAAGCAGGTTTGGTATTGACCATCACCCGTATACTAAGAGCCGCATTGACCGAATTCCATGTGTGTGTAACTACTCCTCCCAAACCACTGAACCAATTTGCATAAAAATTATACCAGCA
>Ga0066187_1000801_pt1 | contig 10312 bp, 7 predicted proteins | sample WorMetexBAHAMAS1_FD_58706 | JGI IMG/M metagenome (GOLD analysis project Ga0066187, IMG submission 58706) | Marine gutless worms symbiont microbial communities from Max Planck institute for Marine Microbiology, Germany - Inanidrilus exumae... | ecosystem: Host-associated > Annelida > Digestive...
TTTGGTCGGCAAGACCTTATTGGCAGGGATAAGGCAATCCGCGAAGCGGTTCAGTTCAAAGGGAAACTACATTATAAGGGACGAAATCGAAATTATTCAAAAACGAGGTGAGGGGTTTGTCACGGATTATTGGCCAAAACCAGACGATAGCACCCAGACTGTTTACCCCAAAATCTCTTTTGTCAAGTATTTCCCGCCCCTTGATTGGTATTTTGGAACTGGTGAATATCTCGACAATATTGAAAAAGAGATTCAAATGGAGGCGTTGGACCGTATCTCCAAGATCAGGTTCGGGGATGGCGGTTATCTGTTTGCGGGTCGATGGGATGGGGTAAGCCTTTTAGGTCCAGCCACCGGCCGCAATATGTTGGATATTGCCGATATCAATGGTGTTAAGATTGTAAGGGAACTCATCGCAGCTTCCCAAAAAAACGGCGGCTTCGTGGAATATGTCATGCCTAAGTTCGAAGGCATGAGGCCTGCCCCTAAGATCAGCTATGCCAGCGGGATAGAGAAATGGCAGTGGTACGTGGGTGCGGGATTATATATAGACGAAATCGATGCACTCATCGAAAAAAACCGAATGGCCCTTGAAAAGAAGGTTCAGGGTGAAGTGCTGAAAATCGTTTTGTTCTTGTTTGCTTTGATCGCTTTAATAATTCTCATGGCGCGTTATATTTCCGCCCAGGCCGAAAGAAGCCTCACCGTTTTCAGTGCGTTTTTTGACAAAGCCGCCCGTGAAGCAGCGACAATCGATCCAACGGACCTGCCTTTCACTGAGTTTTCGACGCTGGCCGTGTCTGCCAATCGAATGATTGATGAACGCCGCCTGATGGAAACCGAATTGAGGGAAAGCCGCGAGCGTTGGCGTGCCATTATCAACAATGCGATGTTGGGCGTCTATCAGGTCACTCGCGAGGGCCAGATCCTTTTGGTTAATCCCAAAATGGCGGAGATGTTTGGCTATGCATCTCCGGCTGAAATGATTGATTCCGCTGTCAATATAGAAAACCTTTACTTGGAGCCTGAGGAAAGAAAGGATAACCTTCGTGTTTTAGAGGAGACAGGATTTCTGGATCGTAGCGAAATCCGCTTTCGCAGAAAAGACGGGAAGGCCCTCTGGATTCAGGCAAGCTCAAGGTTTATCAAAAACCATGAGGGAAAGTACATCATCGAGGGCTTTATCACGGATATTCACGAGCGTGTGGAAGCTGAAAACGCCATGAGGGAAAGCGAAGAACGGTATCGTGTTCTTGTGGAGCTTTCACCTGAAGCCATTTTTGTGCACCGAAATGGTAAAATCGTCTATATCAATCCCGCCGGAGTTGATCTTCTTGGCGCCTCGCACACTCGTCAGCTGGTCGGCGAACCGGTTCTCGATTTTATTCACCCAGACCATCATGACCTCGTCAAAAGCCGCATGGCTGAGATCCAGGCCACCAAAAAACAGCTTTCTCCCGTGGAAGAGAGATATGTCCGCATCGATGGGACTGTCATCTATGTGGAAGCGGTCGGCACCTACATCTTTTACGATGGAGAACCTGCGTCGCTGGCGGTCATTCGAGATATCACGGCTGGCAAACAGGCGGAAGCCGAGAAGAGAAAGCTGGAGACCATGCTGCAGCAGGCCCAGAGAATGGATTCCATCGGGACTCTCGCAGGTGGCATTGCACATGATTTCAATAATTTGCTCATGGGGATCCAGGGTCGGATTTCATTAGTAATGAGTGAAAATGATGTGCATCACAAGCATATGGAACACTTAAGAGAAGTGGAAAATTATGTGAAAAGTGCCACCGATCTGACCCGGCAGTTATTGGGAGTTGCAAGAGGTGGTAAATATGAGGTCAAACCCGTGGACGTGAATGAGCTGGTTTATCAAAGCTCTGAGATGTTCGGGCGCACCCGCAAAGAGATCAGTATCAGCCAGAAGATGCAGGAGGACATCTGGGCGATAGCGGTTGATCGCTCACAAATCGAGCAGGTTCTGCTGAATTTATATGTAAACGCTTGGCAGGCAATGACCGGTTCGGGTGAACTGATAATCAAGACGGAGAATGTGACGCTCGATGAAAACTTCGTCAAGCCTTTCTTGGTGAAGGAGGGTAAGTATGTGAAAATTGCGGTGACCGACACGGGCATTGGCATGGATGAAGAGGTCCGAAAACGGATATTCGACCCCTTTTTTACGACCAAGCGGCAGGGACGGGGCACGGGATTGGGATTGGCCTCGGCATATGGGATTATTAAAAGCCATGATGGCATCATTACCGTCTCAAGCCGGAAAGGGGCCGGTGCCACATTCACCATCTACTTGCCGGCTTCCGACAAACTGATTGAAAAAGAGGAACATGTATCGGACGAACCGGTTCTTGGCACCGGTACAATTCTCATCATCGATGATGAAAGTTTGATCCTGGAGGTGGGCAATAAGATGCTTGGGAGACTGGGCTACAATGTTCTTGTCGCCGATCAAGGCGATAAAGGTATTGCTATCTACAAAGAAAAAAGGGACCAAATCGACATGATCGTACTCGACATGATAATGCCCAAAACCAGTGGTGCTGAGGTATACGACCAGCTTAAAGCGACAAATCCCGCGGTAAAGGTACTTCTGTCGAGTGGCTACAGCATCGACGGTGAAGCAAAAAAAATTCTTGAGCGAGGCTGTAACGGATTTATCCAAAAGCCTTTCAATCTAAATGAGATTTCAAGAAAAATTGCTAAAATTCTCGCAGGCGCGGTCGACCCCGAATAATTTTATCCATGGGTCTGGTCAATTCAATGAAGTGCCTCTATTTCACTGATGTGAGAGGGCGTTAAAGCGCATGAGGCCGGAAATCAATCCGGCCCCCCTCTGCCTCGGGCTTCAGCCCTTCATCTCGGCGAACACCGCCTGTTCCATTTGTTCCATCGCGGCCTTCTGGTCCTCGGGCCACTCGTAGGTGAACGGTTTGGGAGTGACGCCTGGGTAGGACTGGTCCCGTGCGCCGATCACCTGCATCTCCCAAAGGGACATCTCACCGCCCGCCATGGCCTCGATTCGGTCCTTGATCTGCTTGGCGCTGCCCTTGACCAGGTAGGCCAGGTTGTTGGGCCCGATGATGTGAAGCCCCGCGAGCCCCGAGTGGTTCAGATTGACCATCGCTGTACCTTCGGCGCCCACAGCGAATCGTACGGTCTTCTCGTTTAATGCCACGGCCCAGGAGTAGGCAGAACTGGGATAGCCGTCACTGCCTGCGGTCAGCAGCAGGGCGGGGGCTCCCGGGTTGAGGTGTTTAACCAGTTGGTCTGGCATGGTGGGGGTTACGTCGGCCATGGTGTCTCTCCTTTCGTTGTGGAGGTATAGATGTGATGTCATCCAGGTCTTGCGCACTATCGTTCAAAAGGCGCAAGGTTTGTGTAACCGGGATCAGATCATACTAACATGTTTTAATTCGTTTCTGTAGAAAAACAGTCAGTTTTATTTGAAAGGGTTCCATGATATGGGGTTGGTTTAGGGATATGGCCCTCAATAATACCGCAAATAGGAGGCATCATGTTTGAACGCATTCTTGTCGGCATAAAATTTTCCGGTTCTGGAAGAAGTGTGATTCAAACCGGTGTGGAACTCTCAAAAATCCACAACTCGCGTCTGCACATTTTGCATGTGCTGGATTACAATTTAAAGCGCCTCCATGAAGATGACCCAGAATTAAAAAGAAACATTGATGAAGCATGCAGCCACTTTGATCGGGAATTTAAACCTCTGACGGCCGATCTTGAACGTGTGAAATTTGAATGCCTTCCCGGTGACCCTGCCATGGCAATATGCCGAATTGCCCGGGAGACCGAAGCCGATCTCATTTTGCTCGGCTGCCATCAACGGCCAGATGGAACTCCCCTTGTAAGAGTGGATTATGTCGGCAGCACCATCCTCGAAAAATCCCCCTGCCCGGTATTGTTGATACCAAGGATCGATATGGGGTCATAATTTTAGTGACGGTACCCGATGAATCCATTTTGATTCAGGACCGATTATGATGAAGCTCTTTGATACCGCCCAAAGCTTTCCTATCAAATAAATGAAAAAAGAAACCCCGATCCGCTTGGATTGGGGTTTCATTTTCTGGTAGATCGCGTTTGACTGTTCAGGAGTCCTTCGAAACCGTGCTTTCAAAGGCATTGAAAATTTAAGTCGGATTGCATGGATAAGGGTTTAACCGGCCTGGAGTTCCTTGGACATATACCCGATGAGCCGGCTGGATGTCTGACGCAGTTTACGGCTCAGCAGCAGGGAAACGCCTTTGAGGATTTTGGTCCCGATACCCGGATGCTCCTTGAGAATCGCATCGAAATCGCCCTGGCTCAACCGAACAATTTCAACATCGGTATTGGCTTTTACCGTAGCCGACCGGGGCGAGCTTTCTATAATGGACATCTCACCGAAGGACTGCCCCCTGGAAAGGGTATTCAGGATAAATTCATCGTTCGTGAATGTTCTTTTAATAACATCCAGCCGACCGTTCACGACGAAACAGACATAATCCCCTTTGTCTCCCTCATTGAACAGGATCTTGCCCTTATTGAATTTCAAAAGCGCCATATGCTCGAGCAGGATCCCCAGTTCCTCGTTCGTTAAGCGGCTGAAAACGGGCACTTTTTTCAACATCTCAATGGTAGGTGTCTTCATATGGTGTCTCCTGAATGTGAACGATGGTTGAAACCGGTGGGTGTTAACCACGAGAATCGCGAAAGCAGGATCTACTGCTGCCGGATCCACGATTGACGCGGCATCGCAAGTTTTAAGCGTCTGTTATAGTCCAATTCCGGAGAAAACACAACACGGCTGTCACTGAAATCACGATGCCCTGCCGATCGGTAACAGGTATCAACGTGATAGCATAGATTTCAAAAATTTCAATAGGGGAGTATGAAACGGCAGGAGTATTTCCGTTAAGCGCACATTCGGAATCGGCAGTGTGTACAATGGGTACCTCCCCAGTCTGCTGCGTAGAGACAGCAGCGTAAGGTTCGTAGAGCGGAACCGCTTCCCATGGATGATTCGGTGCCGACGACCTAAAGACTCGCTTCATCAACCGTTTGGGAATGCTCCCAGGCGGTTTGGAATGCCGGCATTTTGGCTTCGAACTTTTTCTTTCGCAGATTTCAACCCGAACAGATAAACCTGCGCCAGGGAATCGGTGTGGGCGGTATGATCCTCCTTGGAGATACAGTCTTCCAGCATCCAACGCAGCCGATCCACCGATTCAACAGCCTTTCCCGGTATCCTCTTGAGCTTGTACTTGGGATAGACCTTTTCGAGCAATGCGGCTATCTCTGCCAACCGGTTTCTGATCTCATAAAGATCCCGTCCAATCAACAGATGATCCTGAAATGGCAAACCCGGTTTCTGTATTGGCATGATCTCCCCCTATCGGTTGTGTTTCCATGGATCGGGCGCCCTTTTTGACTTCCACGGCAGAACCGATAAAAGCCCGTCGAGCCCGGCACTCCGGTCCAACCTACCCGAAGATAGAACCATCCGGGCCGACTGCCTATGAAATCCGTCACATTCGGGAAGTGAAATGGATCACACCGGCACAAATCGCATTGAAACACCCAATTGTAGCACTGCACACCCCTAAATATTCGACTTGGAATCACAATTGGGAAAGGATATGGTGCGCATTGGAGCGAATCAATGTCGAAATTCAAGTTTTCCAACACCGAACAAGAGATGGCGGTTTACGGCTATGACGGCGTGGTGAAAAGCCACTGCCGGATGTGCCACGGCGGCTGCGGCGTCCTCGTCTACACCCGAAACGGACGTGCGGAAAAAATTGCAGGGGACCCGGAATGCCCCATCAACCATGGCACGCTCTGCAGCAAGGGCATCGCTTCCATCCAGCTTGCCTATCATCCCGACCGCCTCACCCGTCCGGTTCGGCGCATCGGCCCCAAGGGAAGCGGACGATGGGAACCCATCGGGTGGGAAGAAGCGCTCAACACCATTTCTGAGCGGATTCTGGAATACAAAGAGAATTTCGGCGCAGAGTCGGTGGTGCTGGGTTACGGCACCGGCCGTGAAAACGAGGCCGTGATCTACCGGTTTGCCAATCTACTGGGCACCCCCAACGTACTGACGGCGGGACATTTCTGCTACGGTCCCCGTATCGCCACCAGTATCCTCACATGCGGCACCAACCCCATTGTAGACTACGAAAACGACCCCCAATGCATCATGGTGTGGGGCAACAATCTCACCATCAGCAACCCCGACTGCTACAAGGGCGAATCCTTTTCAAGCAGCCTCAACAAAGGCGCCAAACTCATCGCAGTGGACCCCCGGCTGACCCGCATCGCCGCCCGGGCGGACATCTGGCTCCAACTGCGACCGGGTACGGACACCGCTCTGGCACTGGGGATGCTCAACGTAATCGCCGGTGAAGGTTGGTACGACCGGGAGTTTGTTGAGAATCATGTGCACGGATGGGATGCATTTATCGAAAGGGTGAGCCGGTATCCCATCGAGCGGGTGGAAAAGATCACCTGGGTACCCAAGGACCGGATCCGGGAGGCGGCCCGTCTCTTTGCCACCGTGAAGCCGGCTGCGATCCAGTGGGGTGTGGCCATCGAGCAGCAGAACACCTGTGCCGACAATAACCGTGCGCTTATGGCCTTGATGGGCATTACCGGAAATATCGACGCCAAGGGCGGGCAGATGCTTTTCAAACCCCCCGACATCGTCAATGTGGGTCAATTCGGCGCCCACCGCATGCTCGCCGAATCCCAGCGTTCCAAACGGCTGGGGGGAGACCGGTTCCGCCTGGCCGGCAACTTTGCCATTATCAATCCCAAATGCGTATGGGATGCCATACTGAAGAAGGTCCCCTACCCCGTCAAAATGCTCTTTTTCATCAGTTCCAACCCGGTGCTCACAAGGGCCAACGCCAGGGAAGTATACCGGGCCCTCGAGGCGGTCCCCTTTATGGCGGTGTCCGACTTCTTTATGACTCCCACTGCGGAGTTGGCGGACATCGTGCTGCCGGCGGCGACCTGGCTGGAGATGGACTACATCGGAGATTTCTGGAAGCGCCACGGCTACATCCTGCCCCGTAGAAAAGTGATTCAGGTGGGAGAATGCCGTTCGGACCACGAGATGCTCAACGACCTGGCCCACCGGGTGGGACAGGGGGAATTCTGGTGGGATACCTTCGAAGGAGGGCTGGATTATATCCTGTCACCCATGGGCATCAACTGGCAAGAGTTCAAAAAGATGGATTATATCCGGGGAACGGTGGAACCGGAAAAATACAAGAAAACCGGATTCTCAACCCCCACCCGAAAGTTCGAGCTGTTCTCCACTGTGCTCGATACCTGGGGGCTGGATCCATTGCCTGATTTCAGGGAACCCCCGGAAAGTCCGGTGAGTACACCGGATCTTTACGATCGATTTCCGTACATCCTGATTACCGGTCGTCGCCTTCCCGGGTTTTTCCATACGGAAAATCGCCAGCTTCCCTGGATGCGGGAACTGCACCGGGATCCCGTGGTGGAGATCCATCCCGAAACGGCCAAAAAAGAGGGGATACGGGAGGGGGATTGGGTGAAGATCGAATCTGCACGTGGCGCCATTCGTCAGCGGGCCAAGCTGTTTGCCGGCATCCACCGAAAGGTGGTCAGCGCCGAACACGGGTGGTGGTTTCCTGAAAAAAAGGCGCCGGACCACGGATGGGCCGAATCCAATATCAATATCTTGACCGACAACGCCTATGAATCCTGCGACCCGGCCATGGGAGCCACCCCGGTGAGAACCCTGTTGTGCCGGATCGGGCCGGCTGCTCCCCATGACGAGCCGGGGGAGAACCGATGACCGACTATACCCTGACAATCCGGCATGAGCTGTGCTGGGGCTGCAAGACTTGTGAGGTGGCCTGCAAACAGGAGCACGACACGCCCGTTGGGATCCGGTTGATTGAAGTCCTTGAGGAGGGTCCCGTGGCCGGAGCCGACGGACTTTCCTTTTCATATCGCGTTAACACTTGTCGGCACTGCAACCCGCCGCCCTGTGCGGAGGCATGTCCGGAAGAGGTCATCGAAATAAGTGCGGATGGCATTGTCTCCATGGACAGCGACGGATGCACCGGTTGTCAATCCTGTATGGCGGCATGCCCTTATGGTGCCATCGATTTTGATGGGGAAGCCGGCGTCGCCTTAAAGTGCGATATGTGCTACAGGCGCGTCGAAAACGGTCTTTATCCCGCCTGCGCGGACAACATCTGCCCGGCCCACTGCATCACCTTTCAGATAAATCCCTAGCGGTGTTGCCAACTATCCGATTGGATATTGACGGCAACTCAGGAATTGTGTAAAGCGTCACCTGCCATTTTGACATCCGTCAAAGGAGGGTTTTTATGATTATGAAAAAATTAGCCATTGTACCGGCAGCTGCCGGGATGGCGGGGCTGCGGGGAAAGGGTTGATCGGTTTTACCCCTTGCGTGCATTCAACATGACGTCAGGCGGTTTAAAAGCATCATTTATCTTGAACTGACCCTTAAAGACCTTTTCTGCCCAAAGCAGGCATATCCTCACTTTGCCGCTACCGCTTCTCCTGCCCGATCCTGACAACACCATCTGAAATATGTCGATTCATGGATTTCACGTGTCCGTGAATCCGAAGCGAATGATCGATCCAACAGATCGATGCCTCATATTCGTTTGCCTTTTGCATCACAAGGATTCGAACAAATAGGAGTATGACCCATGAGCCTTGAAAATTTAGGTTGGAACCCGTTTTTCAACCGGCACTTTGAAAATATAAAGGACAACACCCTTTCTCCCGGACGGGTGACCAGCGTCCGGAAGAACAGTTTTTTAATCAGCAGCGGAGAAGCGGAATTTCCGGCAACGGTGTCGGGCAAACTCCGTCGCATGGCCGTATCGCCCGCTTCATTTCCGGCCACCGGGGACTGGGTGGCGTTCCGGGAAAAGGTCATCACACATCTGCTGCCGAGGCGCAATGCACTGACAAGAGGCGCTTCCGGAAACCGGGATAAAAAGGATGCATTCCCGTCGGAGGCGCAAGTGATCGCTGCGAATGTGGATACGGTCTTTATCGTCAGCGGCCTGGACCGGGATTACAACCTGCGTCGTATCGAACGATACCTGACCCTTGTCTATAACAGCGGATGCGTCCCGGTCGTCCTGCTCAACAAATGCGATCTCCACCGCGAATCGGAAATTGAAAAATTCAAAACCGAAGTGGCGGATGTAGCGATCGGTGTGCCCATCCACCCCATTTCAGCAGAAAAGGGGATCGGCATCACCGAACTTTCCAACCACCTTTGCACCGGGGGTACCGTGGTTCTCATGGGTTCATCCGGCGTCGGGAAATCGACCCTGGTGAACCGGATGGTCGGAGATGAAAGTCGGATGACCCGGCCGGTGAGCCAAAGGGTAGGGAAAGGCCTTCACACCACCACCTCCAGGGATTTGATCCAGCTGCCCGGCGGAGGCATGATCATCGACAATCCCGGGCTCCGTGAGATTGCCTTCTGGGATGACGAAGACGGCATCGGTGAAGCTTTTCCAGAAGTTGTGGAGCTTGCAGCTTTTTGCCGGTTTTCCGATTGCAGCCATCAACACGAGCCGGGCTGCAGGGTCCAGTCGGCGGTTCGGGCCGGAGATCTTCCACCGGAGCGTTTGGAAAGCTATCTGAAAATGAAACAGGAACTTCAGTACATTTCGGAACGCCGGCATAAAAGCGCCGACCGGATCGAAAAGGAAAAATGGAAAGCGGTGGCAATGCGTATCAAAGGGATGAAAAAGACAAAGCTGTCCTAATTCTATAAAAATCCATTGACAACCCACGGGCCGATATTATATCAACCAAAAAGTTTAACTAACTGGTTAGTATAATACCGGCTCAAGGGCATACCATGCCACAACACGCGGTATCGCAGAAAGCGAAACAGCGATTGAAAACCGAAAAGCGCATCTTGGAGGCTGCCGCCGCCATCTTTTCCGAAGACGGCTTCGCCGGGGCGCGAATGGATGCCATCGCAAAGCGGGCTTCGGTGAACAAGGCCACCATCTATTACCACATCGGCAACAAAAAAGCCCTTTACGCCAGGGTGCTGCACGACGTGTTCAGCGGTACGGTGGACACCATTGAAAGGCGTCTCGCCAAATCGTCCTCCCCGGAAGAAAAACTACGGATCTATGTGCGCGGCCTTATCCTGAAAATAGAGGCCAACCCCCATGTGCCCCGCATCATGATGCGTGAACTGGCAACGGGGGGAACCCACCTGCCGGATGATGCCGTAGAT
>Ga0066187_1000802_pt1 | contig 10310 bp, 4 predicted proteins | sample WorMetexBAHAMAS1_FD_58706 | JGI IMG/M metagenome (GOLD analysis project Ga0066187, IMG submission 58706) | Marine gutless worms symbiont microbial communities from Max Planck institute for Marine Microbiology, Germany - Inanidrilus exumae... | ecosystem: Host-associated > Annelida > Digestive...
TGACACAGTGACCGACATCATGACAGACTTGGTAAACGATGAGTGTGTGGTAACAGATGGTAGCATGCTGTACTCTCTTCCTAAGTTTTGTTAGGTGCACACGGCCGATTCTTGTGCGAATCAAGGGCGTTTCAGCTGTGACCAAGTGATAATATGAATGTGTTTTGTCTGTCTGTTGGCAAAACAACATTTAGCATGTAATTAAAAAGATGCAGTCTTTGGCTTTTTGTTTCCCAAGGTAGTGCAGAAGCACTAGTTTGGTGAGGTGGGAAAATAAAGAGACGTTTGACTGCTTACTTTCTTAGCAACATTTGTGCCAAAAATTATCAAAATGTTGGATGTTCGTTGAAGTTATAGCAAGCCAAAGCATTGCCATTTTTGAGACAGTGTACATTGCTTTTGCATAACAGATTGGTATTTTGCATTTTTTATTTGATGAACATTATTCAAAACTTTGTGGTAATGTGCACATATGCCAGTACCAAACTTTATAACAAGACTGGTTGCATGTAGGCCTGTCAGTATTTTATGTTTTTTTAAAATTTTTTTATTATTGTTGTTAATTTTATTAATAATATTATTATTATTAAAATGTATTCATTGTAGTGACACTGTTGCAAAAACGCTGTAGTGGCACTTTGCATAGTCTAAAAATAGTCTAGCAAATATGTAACCTAGTCAGTTGATGGAATGACATTGCATATGGCTGATGTGTAGTTGCGGAATGCTAATGGGAGTTACGCTGATGTGTGGCTGGTGATATATGAAGATGGTGTGGCTGTTCTTGATCGTCAAACAATGGTAATAGAGCTTTGAAGATTATGGCACTGCTATCGATTTGTTAACATAAGCTTTTCAAGTTATGCTTAGCTTAGTTCACTATAGTTATTCTGTCTTAGCCTTCATTCCTGTTGTAAGAAATTAACAATGTTGGCAAAGGCATTATGTTTTTGGGCTGCCTGGCTGCCGCGTTTGTTTGGCCGGACAGATAGTTACCAGAATATTTCACGAATGGCTTGAGTAATCTCTATGAAACTTGCAAGGAATAACGGCTATTCCTTACTGATGACCTGGTTAGATTTTGGAGATCAGAGGTCAAAGTTCAAGGTCATAGCAGGCCGTTGACGTGGCAAAGGCATCGACTGTGGGTCATCGAGGTTCATCATCTAGTTTTAGACGAGTCATACTGTTAAGTATGCAAGCCTTAACGGCATAGTTGCTGATGTGTTGCCAGGTGACGTACAGTGTGTATGACTATTCATCGGTTGTCACGTTTGGTGGCTGCCAAGATGATCTGTTGCTGGTTGTGAGCTGTGACCGTCGTCATGCGTACAGATCGGATAACTTGCGGTTTTTGATGAGCAAACCAAATGTGAGGATTCAGAACTTACTTGATTTTGTAACTGGTTTGTTACCAGTCTCTTGGACTGATTTAACTATTTTTTGTTGCTGGATTAGTTTTTAAGACGTAATGTGACTCACAGATGCGTTACTGAATGTATTTATCAGCTCCTGGTTGATCGTCAGTACGGCGTCATTTCATTACGTTCGGTAAAAGATCTTCTGCTTATTCCTACTGATCACTTGGAATACTCGCCCTTAGACATAACTTTCCATGACTGTCAATGACTTTCAAGCACTGCCTGAAAACTTATCATGTTAGTACTGAATAGTTCATCCACAGTATCAGCTAGCATGTGTCAGCTAGCCTAGCAGCTGCGAGTACCTCGTATTTTATTGTTTGTTTAAAGCTGCATTGAATCATTGGCCTGTGACATGTGTGCCTTACCAACGTTTGTCTTAAGTTGTATCGCCTGTATGCAGTGTGCATAGATGTGGCCTGTCGCATGTAGCGTGGTCTTTGTCTGTGTGTGTGTGTTGGGCACACAATAAGCTGAGCCAGTCGAGATGCCATATGGGGGGCTGACTCATGTTAGTCCAAAGAACCACGTATTAGATGGAGGTCAGGATCGGACAAGTCCTTTCGCTGCTGCGAGGGTGATAAGATGGCAGTGCAGCCTTTTGCCAGATTACTTTGGAAACTTATTGCTAATGTTATTGTTATTGGGTTTAAGGTTGCTGAAGCTGCTGATGTGATTGCTGGGTACATCAATGCAAGAAACTGCACCGACTCGCTGCTATTGGCTGGTAACCAGAAGCAGTCTTCACATTGCCGCCATTCAAGCATGCCATCTGCACCATAGCGTCTACGTGGCATTCGTCCGTGACTGGGATCATGCTTGTGTGCTTCAAGTGATATTCCATCTTACACGGTGTTCTTCAAAAGTGTAACTGTTCATTCTTCAACGATGTTTTTATTCTACTGTTGTGCAACATCACTGTGCACAATATCGTGGGTAACTGTGTGTCTTCTGAAGTGCTGTAGGCGTGTTTATAATTGTTGTGTGTTCACTTCATGACTGAGCATATTCTCTGTCAATTGTCACGTCGTCTATAATCTTTTTTTATTTATATACGTAGATAAAATACAAAAGCATAAAACATAAAGCTGCTACTGTAACTCAGATGCTAATGTGTTTCTTTGAGTTTTGATCTGAACTGCATAATATCATTCACAATTACAGTTTAATTAGCGATCTCTTGTTAAGTAACATCTCTTGAGGAGCTGTCAGCCACACATTGGCCTTAATTTTATGTTGCTTATGTTTATGACTTGCATAATATGTTGCAATGCCTCACTGTTTTCAGCTGTGTTACACTCTTGTCTTCATTTGCTTACTAGTAGTTTTTAGCCGAGTTCATGTTTTATTTCTCAGCTAGATGCCATGTTTCTGGGTGCTAACTTTGGACAGTGTTATGAAGACAGTTTTGTCTGATGGATGTAGGATTAGCTGCAGTTTTGTGTGAATTAGTATGCTGCTACATGTTGCCACTCTTGTGAAAGATTTTGAGCCATAAGTCCAAGGAGTTGGGGGAACCCCAGCCCCGTGCGTCCACAATGCCCCCTGGACGTCGACTAAAGCTTGGCTGTACATTAGGAATATGTAAAAATTGAAATATATAATGAAATAAAAATACAATAAAATAACATAATTCAACAACTTACTATCAATTGAGATTTATTCTCCGTGGTGTTTGCCGTGCCATGCGGCCTGTGGTATAGAGGGAAAGGGTGTGCTGGACGTTGAGTTTGACAGGGTCAAGCAACACGTCTTTGCCTCCCAATTTTCCTCTCAGACAGCCGGGAAGGACCTAGCCAGTCCTGGAATTGTGTTAAAAACGCCGTTAAACCTGAACCAACCAAGGAGTCAGACATTTGTTATGACTTGTAGCACTACAGCCAGCAATATTGACATTGCCATCACTAACGTTTTGTGATTGTTAAGGCCAGTTGCCTTTTTCATGTTGTGAATGTTTGCTTAGATAATAACATTGTAACGTTACAATGACTGACAGTACTGGAATAGTGCTGACAACCGTGATATTCTAACTCATTGTGTTTTATGCTCTCAGAACAGTAATGTAAACAGTACAAGTACAATAATACAATTTACAGATGATGCACAATAGTGGATGCAATGTGTTAATTTGATGTCTGGAAGTTAAAATGTTAACATGAGGGCATTTTAAGCAAGGGACATCAAATTTGCAATTTGCATGTTACACGAACTATCACATGTCATTTTTTGTTGTATGACCAACGTTCCAGCTGTTCCGATTTTACATTTTTCTTTTCCATCGTCTGGTGTATGCAATAGATTATTTGAGTTTTCTTGGCAAGCTGTAAGTATTGCCACACTAAACATTATGCCATTTTGTTTTTAACTATTTTTGCTCTAACGTGCAAATTCATCCAGCAGTAATGAAAGACTTTCACCTGAATTTCTGTAAATTCTGTATAATCATACATCAGTCTTCCAGATTCAAATTGTGTTGAAAGCACCATTAAACTCTAACCAACCATCCATCCAGATTCCGTAACCTTAACTGTGCATTGACCTAATTGTAATGTCAAAATCTAGACGTGCATCACTGTAGCACAGAAATCATTCTTCATTACAATGACCTGACTTTGACCTGCTGTGGGTCATTCAGTTACAATGAATATCACGTGCCTGCATTTTGACCAGTCATCGCAGTTGGTCATACAACAACACGATATGATGTAAAATAAGCTGATGATAATAAGCTGAAGGATAATCAGCTTAATGTATTCCATTGAACCATAACAGAAACATAATGAAATAAGAACTAGATACAATAACTGACTTGCACAGAATATGTGACCCAACTTATAACTATTCTAATACTTTTGTAGATGATGTTGTTATTGTTATCGTCGTTGTTATTGGGAATGTTGTAGAGTAATTAAAAGAACATAAATAACCGATTTCAGTCAATGTTCACAGGAATTCTTTGATCTATGATACGATACAATACGATATGGTATATTTATGTGAGCTCAAAAGCTGACACGATGGCCACCTTAATCTAGCGCACGGCACAGAAACGGAAAAATAAGGAAAACTAAAACAAAAACCGAGTAGCTCAGAAGAAATGGTCCAGGCAATAGTCCTTGAAGACAACAACAACAACAGCTGACATATGTTAGGGTATGGCAAGTGAATGCATATAGTGTCTGAACTGACTGGCATCCACCTGTCTTGCCTGTTGGCAAATTCTGACAGTTGTCAATGTCTGTGACCATCAGTGGTCATCGTCGCTGATCATCCACCATGCGCCTTTTTACTACCAGTGACCAGACATTTCCAGTTGCTGCGACTCGTACCTGGAATGGTCTGCCTGAGCACATCACCTCGGCACCATCACTACCAGTCTTCATAGTACATCTGAAGATCTACCTCTTCCCATGACTATAAAGTGCCTGTGCAGTTACTTTTATCATTTTGGACATCTTAATTGTTCTTTCAACATTATCAACATTATCGTCAGTGAAAACATTATTAATTACCAGTAGCATGATTGTGCTATAGAGTTATTCAATTTTGACATATATATGGAAGTTTGATTTACATTACTGTTAATGCACAGGAGAAACTGAGCTCTAAGTGAAGAAGCTTAAGCTTTGTTATATTGTTAACAGGAATACTGTTGCAATGCATTTGTATACCTGTTGCTAGTATTTACATTTTAATAAAAAAATTTTAACCTGAGCATGTTGGTTGTATTATCATTGCAGCTGTTTGGTGCCTTCAGTTGTTTATTCAATAGCATCATAGCCTTTGCCCATATCTCTTCTTGTTGTGAACTTTGATGTCTTACAGCAGTATACTGTACATAATGTTGCGAGTCACTTTTGTACTAATCCATGTCTCTGTGTATTATTGCAATTATCAACATTCATTTGTTCCTTTTTAACGTCTGGATTGGTTTTTTAATTAGCAGGAAAACGGAGTGAAAATAAGTTGTTGATATCAGGCGAAGTTGTAAATAGGTATTAAGTACTGGTGTCCTTTAACCTGGTTAGCTGGATGGTAGGAAGGGCATCCAACTTTAAAACTGAAAACTAACACTCAAGGTCGCACGTACGTATTTTAGCAGAAAAAACTTGACATACAGCCAAATATATGTCACGACATAACTTGCATCCATAGCCAAAAACAGGTCCAGGTGAACTAGCATGCGTAGCATGCCAATTATCTAGGTCAGAAATCATTTCATTCAGAAGTATTGACCTGACTGACAGACAGACACACTGAGCTGATTTCTCTACCTGGACCACTAAAGTGATTTGGTAAATATTCCTCCATTATTTCCAGAGATCCTTTTGAAACGTTTTGGAACCATGAAAAGAATGGAGTGTTGTGAATAGGTTGGCTGATTGAACAATTGCTAACAGTGGTCGTATGTAAATGAATAAGTTAAATAGGTAGGCACATATAATGATATAAACTGGATCAGTGTCAGTCAAACATAGCCACGTGACTGTTTGAATGTCTTCTACACCGTTTTCTGGCTTCTGCATTGGACATGAAATTACACAGATGCAGATGACTGAGATGAGTGCCTGCCAGTGAACCAGTACATTGTTGTCATCAGTATCATCAACGCTCGTTTCATCATGTGTTTTGCGACATGGAGTAATACAGTAACTTTGGTTTAAAAAACACAATATTTTTTGTCAAATTACCGTATCTCGAAAACAATGGAAGTAGTATCTGTGTTTCGCAAGATGGCTGAGTGTCCAGTCTGCTTGATGACTGTTTCTGCTTTCCTTCACAATTGGCAGCAAGACTGGACTTGGGACTGTTAGGGTTATATTAATTTGTCAGCATGTGAGTTGATGACTTTCACAGAGTCATGATCTATGTACGTGTGATCTCTGTTGTCACATTGTGTCATTGTATGTGGTTAGCACATGAAGTAATATCTGTGGTATTTTTAAAGTATTGTTGATTGCGTTTAATAGTATAACCTATTTATTTATAAGCCTGTTTTATCAATTTCTGTAAAAATATTTTATTACTGCCACTTGTTTTCTTATTATGCAGTTGTGTTTTGATATTTAGTGTGAGGTCTAACTGCTCCATTGTAATCTTGGTCACTATACTGTATTGTTATACATAGGGTGTTTGCCAGTTTGTGTAGAATTGCTGCATAATGCTGAATCTAGCTTTAGTTTTTTTGTACACAAAGTATTGTACTCGATGCATGTGCGTGTCAAGATAGTTCAACAAAAAACGTTTTCTTATTCATACAGAGTGTCTATTCTGTTTGGCTTATAACAGTCAGAACATATGCACTAGGCTTACTATTGCAAATGTGCCATTGTCCATATGCCGTGCAAGCTAATATTGTTATGCCTTCCGCACCCGACATTGTCAGCGAAGGCATTGTGTTTTCGGCTGTCCGTCCACCGCATTTGTCTGTTCGTTTGTTCGTTCTTCCGTTCATTTGATAGATCTTGTTACCACAATATCTCATGAGTGGCTTGATCTGAAATCAATTGTCAACAAATATATTCATGACAAGTAGCAGGCAGCAAACGTGGAACTCACAAACACAAAATAAACTCTACCAAATTTATCTAACAATACTTTCTTACTCCACTCCCCCTTCTTCATATCAACGAAAGGACCAAATCTTATATATGGTAACGATTATGCGTCAGACATGCTCATTTAACACATTCTTGTCTCGTCTTATTGAACACACAGATCCTCCAGAATGTACAGACTGTAATCAACTTCTGTCTGTCAAACGTACTAACAGAATGTACCTTGTATGGTCAAACGTGACATCAATATTATTCCTTTACTGACATTAAAAACATCTTCAATCATACACCCAGCAAAATTATACTAAATTTTATTCAAAAAGTCAACTTATATGACCAGTTATGAAATCTTACACAAATTATACTTTTTCAATTAAATAACTTACCTAATTACCATTTACTCATTCAATCTAAATCTACTATTATTGTTACATTTTTCACTCCAAGAATTAATCACTATTAAATTTTAATATTTATAATATAATTCTACCTTAAAGGCGCGATATGACCTGAATTATGTTGAAAGTGCCGTTAAACCTCAACCAACCGTCACGAGCGGCTCGAGCAATCTCAGTAGAACTTACAAGGCAATATTAACTAGCCCTACTGATGACCTGGTTAGATTATGGAGGTCAGAGATTAAAGGTCAAGGTCACAGTAGGCCGTCGACATGGAGAAGGCATCCACCTCCACGTTAGTTAACATTGTAAGGATTGGCAAAGCCGCGTGATTACAGTTGTTAGCAGGTTAAACAACTGACTGACGATGCTTGATCGAGTTGTACACTCCGTCTCAGTCGTCACTATCTTATATCCATAGTTATAAGTCTACTACTACATTGAAATATGGCATGCAGCATCCTGATACCCGTGGATAATTTGCCACTTCTTGTTATGGTCTGCACTACCTGAGAATACAATAGCACGCTAGAAAGTATACGTGCACGTGGCTCTAAAACAGAACCATTTAAGTTGCCGTGTTTAGGTAATAGGTATGGAGGTTTATGAAGTTATTGCTTAAGCATGTAGATCAAGCTTAAAGCCTTTGAGGACACGGTAGTCTTCTGCACATTATCGGAATAGTCATGGAGGTCTGGGGGCGAAGAAGGGTTCCAGGAGCAATGCCCTGGTTACTGTTCGTTTAGGCAACAAAACAAAACTGCACAACTTACTGCAAATGTCAACTTTCTAACTGCACAAGTCGTAATCAACTGCCAACTAAAATACGCCCTGCCTCTTGGATCCTCTGAAGTGGAGTGGTCTTTGTCCTCTATTCGTCGCACAGTGGTATTGTGGTATTGGTTGAACCTGTTAGAAGCAGTCAATGCCGCGTGTTCTAGAATACAGATATTTTCAGTGATCCTGCAGGGACCCTGTCTTTGCAATAGATGAATCTAGGTGCTTCAAATTCAGTTTAAGGATTTATCATTGCGCTGACCGATCACGGCACATATTAGCCAACCTCGCACGCGCAGGCACGTAGGGTCGCGCGATCACACGGCAATAACTGATCTCCTGGTTTTATCTCAATCGGGATTCGAATCAGAAACATTACAACTCGCCGTTGAACTCGGTCATCGCTTAAGCAGCAGAATTGACCCAAACTGGTAACGCATCCGAGTACCGATTGTCTTTATTCCAATACATAAAAGTTCTGTAAATTGCTCTTCAACATCACTGTGTACACAGTTTTTCACACGCAGGTGTACTTTTACCTGCTTCCGATTAAAACCGTTACGTTTTGTTAATATTGAGAATAGTTACATACTGAAATAGCTAGTGCCTATGACGTCATATGTTTACATTCAAGAAATGTAAACACCAGAAGAATGATTGCGTAAGTTTTAAATTTGTGAAACGGATTTGCCGATTCAGTAACGGATATGACAGACGGTGATAACTATGAAGCACCTCACAATGTTTTGAGTAGGAGCAGCTCACGAGCGGAATCAGCTATCAGTGATAGCGATAGTAGCGTAGCGCCGACTGACTTTCAGCTCTCCGAGTCGTTTGAGGGCTCTGCTCAAGGTGCTGTCGTTAGCGTAGCACTCGAACGCTGCTGGCTCTGTCTTGGTTCACGCCGATCGTTTCACTGCAAGCAGTGCGTACGAACTGGCGATTTTGTTCACTCCCGGCCGTTACAGCAACCATTCCAACCATTACGACCTCTAGGAGAGTTCGAAAGGTGAGCGCTGGACACTTACACAGTATGGTAGTGCTTGTGTGTAATCGTCGATGATACCGACGAAAATACACAGTAAGTTAATGACACTTCGTCAACAGAGTTAACTCTAGATGTAACGATAACCCTGTTTATAGTGTAATTGTTTATTTCTATCAATGGAGTCACTGTACTTGTTGACATTGTTTATGTGTATGATGCATGTTACTCGTTTGTAATCAATGTCATTTTGTTTTTGTTCTTGTATGTATGTCATTGTCATTGAAGCGTCGTTTTCATTCATTTGTGTTGTCATCGTCATAGTCGTTAACATCAATATTCTTATTACTGGCTGGGTTTTCCTCCATCCATTTGGGTTATTCCATTGGAATTTTGCCAAATCTAAAGTCCCGGGGCTATCATGCATAATTGTTTATGTGATCCTACGTTTAGTCATTTGGTAGAACATTGGCTTGTGACAGGCAGATGCACGGATGGACACGGCCACAGTATATGCCGCGGCTATTGACGCCTTAGCATAGCATCATGCGGTAAATGCTGCTGTTCAAGATACCACATTTTACCTTTCTGATGCTGTCATCACTGTTTGAATTTGAAGTAGTTAATATGGTTTTCTGAATAGATACGCTGACAAGCAACAGCGTTGGCAGCTGTTAAAGGAAGAACGAGACAAACTTGTTGAAAGGTTTGTTTTGTCAGCTAATTCATTTACTGTACAGTTTCAGGCTACCTTCTGTTTGGCACTGATGCAGTTATTTAGTTTTTATGCTATATTCTGAACGCTGGCATCAAATAGATAATGAACAGAAACTGTTGACATAGAATAAATTGAATTAATTGGGTATAATATTCGACCAAACTGCTGTAGACCGGACAAATAATGTATTTTAGTATTCGGCTAAATACAAATAATGTTCTGTATTATATGGATGAATATCAATGTAATAAGAATCACATAAGTGCTATAACACTACAAGATATTTAATGGAAAGAAGACATGCATTTATTATGTTAATTTTCTAAGTTAGGATATGCAAATAAACTAAATATGATATTCAATGCCCCTACTCACTGGCTATTGGATAAAGTGTATGTCTGAGCGCATTTGAGACGGTTTGCGTAAAAATGCGCTATACAAATCGACGTATAC
>Ga0066187_1000803_pt1 | contig 10309 bp, 6 predicted proteins | sample WorMetexBAHAMAS1_FD_58706 | JGI IMG/M metagenome (GOLD analysis project Ga0066187, IMG submission 58706) | Marine gutless worms symbiont microbial communities from Max Planck institute for Marine Microbiology, Germany - Inanidrilus exumae... | ecosystem: Host-associated > Annelida > Digestive...
TGTTGCCCATGCCGGCGAAGTCGTCCTTGTTGCTGTAGTTCCCGTCGGTCTGGATCCACAGCAGGCCGGTGGAATCGAAGCCAAGGCCGTCCGGCGAGTTGAACATGTTGTCGGCCGTGACGTTGCCCGAACCGCCGTAGGCGTCGTTGTGAACCGTCGGATTGCCGGCCAGCACGAACAGGTCCCACTCGAACCCGTCCGCCGTGTGGTCGCCGCCGTCGGGCCGCCAGCGCACGATCTGGCCGTAGTTGTTCTTGTCGCGCGGGTTCGGGCCGTTGGCCGAAGTGTCGTCGCCGCCTGCGTTCGGCTTGACGCCGCGGTTCTTGTTGTTGGTGAGGCAGCAATAGACTTCCGGCTTGTTCGGGTTCGCCGAAACCCACTCCGGCCGGTCCATGGTGGTCGCTCCCACCTCCGAGGCGGCCTGACGGGTCATGATGCTGACCTCTGCCTGCGAGGCCATGCCGGTGGTGGCCGGGGACAACTCCATCCACTGGCCGCGCATCTGGTCGTCGAACTTGGCAACATAGAGCGTGCCGGACTCCAGCAGGTTCGCGTTGTCGCCGCCCTGGGAATAGGTTCCGTCGCTGACGAAGCGGTAGAGGAACTCGCCCCGCTCGTCGTCGCCCATATAGACGACCACTTTGCCGTTGTTGGCGATCACCACCTCGGCGTTTTCGTGCTTGAACCGGCCCAGCGCCGTCCGTTTCTTCGGCGTGGAATCCGGATCCATGGGATCGATCTCGACCACGTAGCCGTTGCGGTTCGACTCGTTGGGATGCTTGGAGATGTCGAAGCGCTCGTCAGCCGTGGCCCAGGCATAGCCCCAGTCCTTGGTGCTGACGCCGTAACGCTTCATATGAGGCGTCGGCTCGAAATTCTCGTCGCTGGAGGAGAAGTAGCCGTTGAAGTTCTCCTCGCAGGCGAGATAGGTGCCCCAGGGCGTGCGGCCGTTGCCGCAGTTGTTCCACGTGCCCAGCGAGCGCACGCCGTCGGGATCCGCGGCGGTCTTCATGAGATCGTGGCCGCGGGCCGGTCCGGTGATGTCCATCGGGGTGTCCGCGGTGATCCGGCGGTTGAAAGACGAGTCGATGACGACGCCCCACTTCCCGTCGGTCTGGGCGATCTCCATGACCGAGACGCCATGCGCGGCCTTGCCCTTGCGCACGTCGTCGGCGTTCTCGACGCCCTTGGACTCGTTGTCGCCATAGATGATCATGCGGTTCGTGTATTCGTTGTTGACGGCCAGGATGTAGCGGCCCTGGTTGGCGAACAGCGCCATGCCGTCGGTGTTGTCGCCGAAGGACGTCTCCTGACTTGCACCGTTGCCGCGCGTGGCGCCGTCGAAATCGGGCGCGTTAGACCACAGGGGATCGCCCCACCTGACGACGATGTGCCAGCTGTAGCCGTTCGGCACCGTGATCGTATCATCGCTGTTTGCCGGCACCGCGTCGAAGCCAAGCCGGCTTGCGGCATAGGCGCGGATCGGCGTCAGCGCCGTGGAACCCATCACGAACGCGGTGGCGCCGACGGCGATCCCGCGGCCGAGGAAACCCCGGCGGCTGATCGCCCGGTCGACGATGCGGTCGAACTCCGTGACTTCAGGAGCCGGATTGACTTGCTCGTCGAACTCGTCAAACGAGAGTTCGGTCGAAGCGGTATCTGTCATGATTTGTACCTCCCGGTTTCAAACAAACTGCAGCAGCATCGGGTCGCTCTGCACCTGATCGCGGGGATAGTCGGCTTTTGTTTCAGGCCGATGACATCTGCGTCCCCTAACGCAGCATATCGCTATTTCTAGTTCGTACGACATATGAATGTGACAGTGCGGTGCTAACCTTGACCCGTCGGGCAGCGGCGTCGAAGATGCCTGCCTGTCGGAATGCATGCGCGGAGCAGGGACGATGAGCGACAATCTTGTCATCCCGCGGACCAAGACCAGACCCAAACTTCAGCGGCCGCGGCTTCACAAGGTGCTGCTGCTGAACGACGACTACACGCCGCGGGAATTCGTCGTCGCGGTGTTGCGCGCGGTGTTCGGCATCGGCGACGAGCAGGCCTACCGGGTGATGATGACGGCGCATACCCGCGGCACCTGCGTCGTCGCGGTCTATACCAAGGACGTTGCGGACACCAAGGCCAAGGAAGGCACCGAGGCCGGGCGCAGTGCGGGCTATCCCTTGATGTTCGCAACGGAGCCGGAAGAATAGGTGCCCGTCATCCCGGTTTTGTTATCGCCCGTGACAAGGATTGCGCCGCGGAATCCCCATCTGGGCAGTGATACCAACCTCGATCGGGAGTTTGAGGCGCATGTGGCGGTTTCTTGCGATATTCCTTTCCGGTAGCGTCCTGGGTGCGGCCTTCGGCGTCGCCCTCGGGTTTTTCATTTTTCCTTATGTGTTCCCGCCGCCCGAAGCGATGGAAACACTGACCAGCGCCGAACAGACCGATGTGCTGGCCACCGGAACTTTCATCCATGCCGACCCGTCCGACCCGATCCACTACGGGTCCGGCGGGGTGACGGTCTATCAGGAAACCGTCTTTCTGGAGGCCGACTTCGAAGTGGGCCCCGGACCGGCCTACCACGTCTATCTGGTGCCGGCGGCAGAGGTGCGTGACGAGGCGGCGGTCAAGGAGACCATGTTTGTGGATTTGGGCGGCCTGCGGGCCTTCAAGGGCAGCCAGAAATACCCGATCCCTGCCGGCGTGGATCTTGCCGACTATCAAAGCGTGGTCATCTGGTGCAGGGAATTCGGTGTCCTAATTTCCCCGGCGGATCTGCAGTTCAACTGACGCAATGCACCCCTGACGAAGCGTGTGGCATCGGGCAGGGCGGGTGGTGCAGGATGTGAGGCCTTCAACAGGGGTTATCCATGCGCCGTGTCCTTCCTGCCCTTTTCGTCCTCCTCATCGCCACGGCCGCCCGCGCAGACGGCGCGTTCAGCCAGTGCTGGGCAACGTCTGAAAACAACCTTGCGGTCGAAAACTGCCTGGCGGAATTGAAGCGGGAGGCGGACCGGGAACTGGCGCAGGCTTATGCCGCCGCGCAGGAGGGAATGGCGGAGTTCGACAAGATTTTCGGGGACGACCGCGTGTCCCGTGCGCTTGAGCGCGCGCAGAAGGGTTTCGCGCTTTTTCGCGATCTCGACTGCGACATGCACGGGATGATGGCGGGACCGACCCCCATGGCGGGCAATGCGTTCCAGACCGCCTGCTGGGTCGACCGCAGCCGCGAGCGGATCGAGGTCCTGGCGGAATGGCGCCCGGTGCCGACGGCAGAAGCGCTGGCCGGAACGTGGCGCGTCCTCGATATCGGTGAAGACGGCGTGCCGGTCGACCGGGCGCCGAACCTGACCTTCGAGCCAGAGGGCCGGGTCTCGGGCCATGGCGGCTGCAATCGGTTCTTCGGGTCGGTGGAATATGGTGACGCGACCCTGCGGTTCGGCCCCTTGGGCGGCACCCGTATGTCCTGCGGCGAGACCGTCGACAACCGGGAAAGCACGTTGATGGTGGCGTTGGAGCGGGTCCGCCGCTGGTCATTCGGCGCGGACGGCGCGCTGTTGCTGGAAACCGTGAACGGCATCACGGCGCTGCGGCTGCGCCGGGACGAATAGGGTCTTGCGCATCGTGGCCGCGCCCCGGGGGTGGCAATAGGGCTTGGGTTTCCAGTCATCTCGGCCTAGAGTACTGCGCAACAACAACCCGCCAAACGCTTGGCGGGTGGAGGCAAGCAGTTGGGTGGCCCCATGTGTATACCGGGGTGTGGTTTATTAGTATAACGTGTGTCCAATGCTGCCGGCCATGTATCCACAATCCGAGATGACTGACCCGACCTGTATGATTGCCGCGCAGCGGCATTCCGGCAGCCGTGGTCGGGGTGGCCGCCGTCGCCGCGCCGCGCGCGGGTGAACCGGCGATGTCGGTAGAGGTCCCCATCTTGAGCGTGTTCGGACCGCAGACTGGCTGGGTCGTCGCGGCGGTTTCGCTGGTTGTCCTGTTTGCGGCCGTCGGGCTCGCCCTGTGGATGCGACATCGCGGAGAGGCGCGCCTGTCGCGCCTGCGGAAGGACCTGGAAGATGCCGACGCGGCGTTGGCGGATGCCCGCGAGCGGCTTCGCATCGGCGAACGCCTGGCACGCGTCGGCACCTGGATCTGGGACATTCAGGAAGACCGCGTTTCCTGGTCACCCGGCTGCCATGAGATCTTCGGGCTTCAGGCGGAGGAGTTCGGCGCAACCTTCGAAGCGGTCCATGCCCAGGTTGACGAGAAGGACCGGCCCCTCGTCGCCGCGGCGATCGAACGCACGCTCAAATACGGGGATCCCTATCATGTCGACGTGCTGGCACGGCGGCAGGACACCGGCCAGGAGGTCTATATCGAGGCATTCGGCGAACTGGTTCGAGACGAGTCCGGTGCGCCGCGCCTTTTGCGCGGCTCCGTGCAGGATGTCACTGGGCGCAGGCTTGCCGAGCGCGCGTTGCGGGCCAACGAGGAACGATTGCGTTCGGCCACGAGGCTCGCCAACGTTGGGCACGTCGTCTGGGACGCGTCCGGTGACAGTTGCCTCTATTGCTCCGAGATCTATGCCGCCATCCACGGCCTGTCGGTCGAGCAATACATGGCGCAGAGTTCGACGCTGGACGGCAGTTTCTTCCTTGTGCATCCGAAAGACCGCGAACTGTACCGGGATGCCTGCAAGGGGTTGCGGGCAGGGAAGCCCTTCCGCATCGAATACCGGGTCGTGACGCCCGATGGCGAAACCCGCCATGTCCATGAGATCGCCGAGCCGGTGTGCGACAAGGACGGGCGCGTGGTGCAGGAGTCCGGAACCATCCAGGACATCACGCCGATCAAGCGGGCCGAGGCGGAACTCAGGCATGCCAAGGAGGAGGCCGATCTGGCCAACCGGGCCAAGTCGGAGTTCCTCGCCAATATCAGCCACGAACTGCGCACGCCGCTGAACTCGATCATCGGTTTTGCGGAACTACTGCTTGATGAACGCGCAGGTGCTCTGGCAAACGGCAGACAGCAGGAATACCTGCTCGACATCAAGCAGTCCGGCGCGCTGCTCCTGGAACTGATCAACGACATCCTCGACATCACCAGGATCGAGGCCGGCGAGACGGTGCTGGAAGAATCCGAGCTGGATGTTCCGGATTTGCTTCGCGGCTGTATTCGGATGATCACGGAAAAGGCGACTGGCAAGGACCTTGCCTTGAAGACCGATGCCATTTCCGAGATGCCGCGGCTTTGGGGCGACCCTCGTTGTCTGAAGCAGATCGTGCTCAATCTCCTGACCAATGCCATCAAGTTCACGCCGGCGGGCGGCACGATCAGCCTTGAAGCGGGCATTGCGGAGGATGGCTGCGGCTGGGTCTCTGTTTCCGACACCGGGATCGGGATCTCCAAAACGCACCTGCGCCGCGTCATGGAGCCGTTCGAGCAGGTTGCCGACAGCGACACGCGCTCCCATGACGGAACAGGCCTTGGCCTGCCGCTGGTCAAGGCGCTGACCGAGTTGCACGGCGGCGGTGTCCAGATCGCCAGCGAGCTGGGAGAAGGGACGACCGTCACGGTGCGGTTCCCGCCCGAAAGAACGCTTGCCCCGCGGCTTGCCGGCTAGGGGCGCGGCGTCAGACGAAGGCTTCCGCGCGCGCAGTGGCGGGGAAACGGACCTCCGGATCGGCCGCGGTCAGGGTCGTTTCGACGTCTTCGTGATGGAAACGCACCGCATCGCCCTCCCGCAGGATGTAGAGGGTCCCGTCGGCGCCGGTCTGGACTTCGAGAACGGCATCACCGATCCGAAGGCGGAACCGCAGCCCCCGCCACTTCTGTGGCGGGCGCGGCCGGAACCTGATCTCGCCATCCGAATCGTGCAGACCCCCGAAGCCGTAAACAAGCGCCATCCAACTGCCGCCGATTGACGCGATGTGGGCGCCGTGGTGGACGTTGCCGCCCACATCGGAAAGGTCCATGCCCGCGGCAAAGTAGAAGTACTCCAGGGCCTTGTCGGCATAGCCGATCTCGCTTGCGACCGCCGACTGGACACAGACCGACAACGATGAATCGTGCGTCGTCAAGGGATCGTAGTAGTCGAAGTTGCGTTTCTTCTCGCCCAGGTCGAAACGGTGCCCCAGCAGGAACAAAGCCAGGATCGTATCCGCCTGTTTGATCACCTGATGGCGGTAGAGGTTGAGGGGATGGTAGTGCAACAGGAGCGGATACTTGTCCGCCGGGGTGTTCGCGAAGTCCCAGACCTCTTTCTGCAGAAAGCTGTCATCCTGGGGATGAATGCTGCGCCGCTTGTCGTGCGGCAGGTACATCGCGTCCGCCGCTTTCTGCCATTCGGCGCACTCTTTCTCGGCCAGGCCGGTCTTGCGCACCAGTGCCGCATGGAGTTTCGGGTTGTCGACCTGCAGAGCCTGGACCGTCTCGACCGCGAAGCGCAGGTTCTCCTGTGCCATCAGGTTCGTGAAGTAGTTGTTGTTGACGATCGCCGTGTATTCGTCGGGGCCGGTGACGCCGTCAATACAGAACTGTCCGTTTCGTTCCTCGGAATAGAACCCAAGATCGGCCCACAGCCGGGCCGTCTCCACAAGCATCTCGGCGCCGTAGCGAAGGAGGAATCCGGTGTCGCCGGTGGCATCCACATATTTGCGCATCGCATACATGATGTCCGCATTGATGTGATACTGCGCGGTGCTGGCCGCGTAGTAGGCGGATGCCTCTTCGCCGTTGATCGTGCGCCATGGGAACAGGGCGCCGCGATGACCGAGTTCCCTGGCGCGGCCGCGGGCCCGGTCCAACATGTCGTATCTGTGTTTCAGAATACCCCGGGCAACGCGCGGGTTGGTGTAGATCAGAAACGGCAGCACATAGATCTCGGTGTCCCAGAAATAGTGGCCTTCGTAAGCTTGGCCGGTCAGTCCCCGGGCGCCGATACCGGTGCCGTCGACGCAGGCCGACGCCTGCATCAGCTGGAACAGGTTCCAGCGGACGACCTGCTGGGCCTCGGGCGCGCCATCGATCACGACGTCGCTGCGCTCCCAGAAATCGGCGACGGCCTGTTCGTGTTCCGCCAGCAGCGCGGCGAAACCCCGCTCCACCGCCTTGTCCAGGGTCCAAGCCGTTTGCGCCCGCATTTCCTCGGGCGGACGCGCGTCGCTGTAGTGATAGGCGAGGAACTTGCAGATCCGCACCGGCTCGCCGGCACGGGCCTGCACCTTGATCTCCACCGAGGCGAATTCGTCGCCGGCCTGCGCGGACAGGGTGAAGGGGTCTTCGCTCTCGATGGTGTGGTCCATCCCGCAGCCCAGCATCAACTTGGAACGCATGGTCCCAAAGCTGAACACCGACCTGCAATCGTCCGTCCAGCGGCCCATCGGCACCAATGTCCCGGCATCCAGGGCTGCTCCCTTGCGGGGGTCGCGCGAGGCCTCGGGCATCGCCTGCCGGTTTACCAGGCGCGACCAGATCGTCAGGTTCACGTCCCCGTCCAACGGCGTGATTTCGAACTGCATCGCGACAAGGTGCCGGTTGGCCAGCGAGACGAAGCGGGTGGAGCGGATCTGGATCTGCTTGCCGTTCGGCATCGACCAGACGATGTCACGTTCCAGCGTGCCGCGCCGCATGTCCAGCCGGCGGCTGTACCGCGACATCTCCGCGTTGGCGACATCGAAGGGTTCGTCGTCGGCGTAAAGCTTGACGATCTTGCCGTCCGGGCAGTTCAGCATGGTCTGCCCCACTTCGGGAAACCCGTAGGCGGTCTCGCCGTAGACGATGGGGCGCAGTTCGTGGAAGCCGTTGAGATAGGTGCCCGGTTCGCCGATCGGGTGGTCTTCCTCGTGGCTGCCCCTGAGGCTAAGATAGCCGTTCGCCAGCGCGAACACCGTCTCGGCCTGTTGCACGTACTCGCCCGTGAACTGGGTCGTTTCGATCGACCAGGGATCGACCGGGAACAGGTCTTTCGGAGGATTCAGTCGATGACGCAGCATGCGGCCGCTCCCTTCGTTGTCCGGTGACGCGATCCCGCCTGCAGGTCAGCCCTGCGGCGGTTCCAGTTCCGCCATGTCGGAGACCACGATGTCGGCGCCCGCTTGCCGCAGGGCATCCTTGCCGGCGCCGCGGTCGATGCCGATCACCAGACCGAAACCGCCGGCCTTGCCGGCCTGGACACCGGCGACCGCGTCTTCGACCACGGCGATTTGTGCCGGTTCGATTCCAAGCTGCGTCGCACCCGCAAGAAAGCTCTCCGGGTTGGGTTTTCCCGCCAGCCCCCGGGCTTCGGCGTCGTTTCCGTCGACGATGACCTCGAACAGGTCCTGCAGGCCGGCCCGCGCCAGGATCGGTCGGCAGTTCTTGGATGACGATACGCAACCGACCTGCCGGCCCTGGGCGCGCAAGAACCGAATGATGCGCACTGTGGCGTCGAACACCTCGACGCCCTTTTCGGCCATCACCGCGTTGAAGTGAATGTTCTTCCGGTTGCCGAGGCCGCGGACGGTTTCGGCGTCGGGCGGGTCGTCGCTGGTGCCTTCGGGCAATTGGATCCCGCGGGAGTCCAGGAACGACCGCACGCCGTCGTAGCGCGGTTTTCCGTCCACAAAGGTCACATAGTCGTCCGGCAGCCGAAACGGCACGAAGGCATCGGGGTCGGTGGCCCGCTCCCTGAGGTAGTCGTCGAAAAGGCGTTTCCAGGCCTCGGAATGGACACTTGCCGTGCGTGTCACCACCCCGTCGAGGTCAAACAGATAGCCGGTCAGTCCTAGCGCGCGGTCCCGGGCGTCGCGCCCGCCCGCGTCGGCAGTGTCGGATGTCACGTCTCGATCCTGCTGTTTTGCCCCCACGACGGCCGTGTGCGGCGTTTTCATGCCGTACAACCGACCTGGTTGGAGACTGGTGCCTTCGGTGTGACCGGTCAAGTCCGATCGCGGGCCGGCGGGCGCTTTCAGGCTTCCGCCCGGCGCCGAATCGCTTAAGATTTTCTTATCTTCGAGGGTGTCATGCTTGCAGGTCGTACTTCGGTCACGGGCACCCGCCGGGATGTCCGGCACTGGAGAGGGAGCCGGGACGACCAGAGATGAATGAAGACGCGCCCGTGTCGGGCATTCCCCACAGCGGCGATCTGCTGTCGCCCTCGAACGGCGGGGTCGTCAGCGACCTCAACCTTGGCGTGATCGGCAACTGCTCTTTCAGTGCGCTGATCGACGAACGTGCGCGTATCGTCTGGAGCTGCTTGCCGCGTTTCGACGGCGATCCCGTCTTCTGCAGCCTGATGAACAACGGCGCCGGCGAGGAACAGGGCGGCTTTTTCGACGTGACCATCGACGGACAGGTCAAGAGCCGCCAGTACTACCTGGACAACACCGCGGTCCTGGTGACCGAACTGGAAGACGCCGGCGGGTCGGTGCTGCGTATCACCGATTTCGCGCCGCGGTTCACCAACATGTGGCGGGTGTTTCGGCCGCTGATGATCATCCGGCACCTGGATCCCATCGTCGGCAAGCCGCGTGTCCGCATCCGCCTGCGGCCTCTTTTCGATCACGGCGCCAGCACGCCGGCGATCACCCGCGGTTCGAACCACGTCCGCTACATCGGCCCGGACGAAACGCTGCGGCTGAACACCAACGTTCCCATCGCTTATATCCTGGGCGAGCAGCCCTTCCTTCTGGACCGTCCCATGGACATGATGCTGGGGCCCGACGAACCGCTGGCCTCGCCACTGGTCGAGACCTGCCGGGACTTCCAGAAGAACACGATCCAGTATTGGCGGGACTGGGTGCGCCATTTGGCGATCCCGCTGGAATGGCAGGATGCGGTGATCCGCGCCGCCATCACGCTGCATTTGTGCCTTTACGAAGAGACCGGCGCCATCGTCGCCGCCATGACCACGTCGATTCCGGAGGCCGAGGGCACGGAACGGAACTGGGACTACCGCTATTGCTGGCTGCGCGACGCGTATTTCGTGGTGATGGCGCTGAACCGGCTTGGCGCGGTGGACATCATGGAAAACTACCTGCGCTATGTGAACAACCTGGTCACCGAAGTCGACGGCGGACACCTGCAACCGGTCTACGGGATCGCGCTGGAGCGAGAGCTGACCGAACGGATCGTGGACAGCCTGGCCGGCTATCGCGGGCATGCGCCGGTGCGTATCGGCAACCAGGCCTATGAACACCTGCAGCACGACGTCTACGGCAACGTGGTGCTGGCGGCGACGCAGGCCTTCTTCGACCGACGCCTGTTCCGTCCCTCCGACGCCGGCGACTTCCAGACGCTGGAAAGCGTCGGACAGCGGGCGTTCGCCCTGCAC
>Ga0066187_1000805_pt1 | contig 10305 bp, 9 predicted proteins | sample WorMetexBAHAMAS1_FD_58706 | JGI IMG/M metagenome (GOLD analysis project Ga0066187, IMG submission 58706) | Marine gutless worms symbiont microbial communities from Max Planck institute for Marine Microbiology, Germany - Inanidrilus exumae... | ecosystem: Host-associated > Annelida > Digestive...
ACTTCTTAATTTCGTAACATCATGTTTCATCATTCTCAACCCCTGAACTTCTCAATTTCGCAACATCATGGTCTTAATGCTCAACCCCTGAACTTCTCAATTTCGCAACATCATGGTTCTTCATGCTCAACTTCTCAACCTCTCAATTTCGTAACATCGTGATTCCTTATACTCAACCCCTCAACCTCTCAATTTCCAATCCTCATGATTCCTCCGACTAAAGCAAACCACTACCTCTGGGGAATCCTGGCGCTTGGGCTGATTCTTAGATTATCCACGCTGCCCATATTATGGAATAAGCCGCTTACTATCGTGGATGAAAAACATTATCAAACTATTGCAGAAAACATTCTCAAGCATGGTGAGTTTTCCCTTCAACTCGGAACACCAACTGCCATACGCCCCCCTTTATATCCAGGTTTTCTTGCTTTCATGTATTCACTCACCGGAGGGGTGAATTACAACACAATAAGACTGATCCAATCTTTTCTAAGCCTATTAATTGTCTATATGGCCTATTTGCTGGCAATGCGGCTATTTGGTCGCCCTACTGCCTTGACTGCCGCATGCTTGATTGCAATTTATCCCAGTTTTGTATGTTTTACGCATTTGCTTTTAACTGAGGTCTTATTCAGCTTGTTATTGATATCCTTTCTTTATTTTTATATCATGTCACTTAAGCAATTTTCTGCCAATTCGGAGAAGCCATTTCCCACTTGGAAGAGCAGGACAAAATGGCAGTACATTTTCCTGGCCGGAATATTTCTAGGTTTGGGTGCCTTGACTCGGAGCATTTTATACCCTTTTTTGCCTGTTGCCATTGCCTATTTTGTTTTTGTCCTATACCGCTCAAATGGGTGGAACAGTATGCGTGGTGCTTTATTGCTACTGATAGGCACTACGATTGTGATCGCCCCATGGAGCATGCGAAATGCTCAACTCTTTAATCAATTTGTACCCGTTGGTACTATGGGGGGACTCAATTTGTTCATGGGTAACTATAGTAATACCCCCCTTTTCAGGTCCTGGGCAGCCATTGATCTACCTCCGGAAAAGGCATGGTACAGGGGAAACGAGATTGTTCTGAGCAGCATGAACGAAGCTGAAAAACAGAAATGGGCTGTAAGGCAGGCAAAACAATTCATGATTGACAACAAAACGCTTACCATCAAAAGGAGTTTGATCAAAGCGGCCCAGTTTTGGGGACTAGAGCGATCTGTTCTCGCTTCTTTCATCCATGGCCACTGGCCAGAGTATAAAAAACTAGGTAGCATTGTTGTCTTAGCATTTTTCATTTTTGGGATGTATTCGTTAGTTGTCATTGGGGCGATCTTCGGTTTTTTTATGAACATTGAGTTAAATAAGGTAGAGCTTACCTATATACTGGTAGTTTTGGTTTATTTTACGGGAATGCATGCTGTTGTATTTGGGCACTCTCGCTATCACCTTCCTCTAATACCGATTCTTTGTATTTTAGCTGCCTGGAGTATCGTGAATTATCGCCAGATGTTATTACAGGTGAGTTGTATAAAATTCCGGATGGCAGGTCTTTCCGCCTTAATTATGGTATTCTTTTGGTGTTTTGAACTCATCATAGTCGAGGGTCGCAGGTTCCTGTCGCTGATCGGATAGATTTAGCTGAGGTATTTATTTGAATATTCTCTTTCTTTCCCATAGAACGCCTTTTCCACCGAATAAAGGTGACAAGATTCGTTCATTCCATTTAATTGAGTATCTTGCTCATAGACATAAAATTTATCTGGTCACACACCTTCAGGATGAAACCGAAGCCGTCGGTATTGAACGAATGCAGAACTTGTGTGCGGAGGTGCATGCGATACGGGTTAATCAGAAATTAGGTTTTTTACGAGGCATTCGAAGGGTCAAGCCTTTTACAGTGGCTTTTTTTTATCATCCTGTAATTCAGGAGCGCGTTGATGACATTCTGGAAAATAAACAAATTGATGCAATAATTTGTTTTTGCTCTGGAATGGCCGAATATATATTACAGAGCCTTTGGTATCGTCATGGCCGAATGAAAAACATCCTAACCATAATGGATTTTGTAGATCTTGATTCAGACAAATGGCGTCAATATGCCCAATACACACATAGCCCGATTAAATTGATATACCTGCTGGAGAATAAACTGCTTTTTAATTACGAAAAAAAAATTAACGCAATATTCGATCATTCAATTTTTGTATCCGATCGGGAAATTAGAAGATTTGTACAGCTGTATCCACAAGCACGAAGTGTGAAGGTAATTCCGAACGGCGTCGACTGCAATTACTTTACGCCAGATTACGGGCAAAATTCTAAAAAGGGTGCCTCAGTAAAGCGTATTTTTTTTAACGAATTTAAAAAGATTCACAAGCCTACCTATCCAATACTCGTATTTACGGGCGTTATGGATTACTTTGCCAATGAAGATGGCGTAATTTGGTTTTCACGGCAGATTTTTCCTTTGATTAAAAAAGAAATTCCTGAGATTCAATTCTACGTCGTAGGCAGCAAACCTACAGACCGGATCTGGTCACTTTCGGAAATTGATGGGATTACCGTGACCGGCTATGTTGAGGATATCAGACCTTTTTACTGGTTTGCGGATATTTGTGTAGTGCCGCTTAGGATTGCGCGAGGTTTACAAAATAAAGTGCTTGAAGCCATGGCGGCTGGGAAAGCCGTTGTCGCAACAAGCAATGCAGCCGACGGGATTTTATGCAATAGTGGTATTGATCTGGAAATTGCAGATGGGGAGCATAATTTTGCCCGTGCCGTGACAGCGCTTATCCATGATGAAAATAGAAGCAAAGAGATGGGAAAGAATGCCATTAACAATGTCTGTTTAAATTACTCCTGGGATCGAAATCTGAAGTTGTTTGATGAAATCCTTCAGGAAGTACCTGAATGAGGGGGAAACCAGTACACAACATGGCACCCGATCATCATGACTCCATTGGGATAAATCTTCAGAGATGAACAAGGGTTGCCAGATAACATTCGATATCTTGCACATTTGCTTGAAAGATTCTACAGCCAGTATAGGCTATTTTTCGGGTATCTTTCAGTTTGAGAACAGTATGCTAATAATATAAGTGGAATTAGAATCGGCCAGAAAGTCCAATCAACACTAATCGGAAATCCAAGCCCCATTTCCACAGACGAGGTAGTCATGGGCTTAAAAGCGGAACAAAAAAAACGAATCTCATTGGTTAAAAGGACAACATGGACATCAATCCTGAAGAAGTAAAAGAGAAGAAGCGACACGACCAGAAGTATTCCCATAGCAGGCCTAATTCGCTGCTTGTTGAACCCCGTCATTGGATAAAGCTTGACCAAATCAGTGAACACATTCATTGCTACACCTATGCTGTGTCGTGTTTGGGTGATGTAAGGGGGAAAACAATCTTGGATCTGGGATGCGGAACCGGCTGGTTTTCAGTTATCCTCGCAAAAAGAGGTGCATTTGTCACCGGTATTGATATTTCCCCTGAAGCCATCTCCATTGCTAGAAAGAGGGCAATGATAAACGATGTAGATGATCGAATCTCATTTAAGGCTAAATCTTTCTACGAGCTAATTCAAAGTTTTCCTAAAGAGAACTTCGATAAGATAATCGGTCTTTCAGTGCTTCACCATTGCCAGCAAAAAACAATGCTCGCGGAGCAACTCCACTGGGTGTTAAAACCAGGTGGGCACGTTGTATTCAACGAACCTTTCGGCAATTTGAGGTGGATGGAGCGATTACGGTTGTTTATTCCAGTGCCGGTCAATGAAGAGGATAAAACCCATTGGGATGAGCAGATAACATATGCCGATTTAAACTCGATGAAATCCTATTTTGATATCAAATATAAAGAGTTTCAGCTTTTTTCGAGACTTGATCGCATCATCAGCAATCTAAAAATCGTAACCTTGCTTGGGCATCTGGACCGGCAGTTATTAAAGGCTTTGCCTGTACTTCGTCCAATGGCGAGAGACATAGTGATTTCATTCGAGAAAAGAGATAGATGAGAAACACGTTCTTCCTTTCCATCCATGTTTTATTGAGGGTATCATGAATACAAAAAGCATCCTTATTACAGTATTTATCACAATTTATCTGGGGGCGGCGCTTGTATCCATACTTTCTGGTGAAGATTCCAATGTCAAAAATGGGACCTCAACAATGCAATATTCAAAAAACGGCGTTAGTACAAATTCCAATGCCTTGAACGAGACTATTGAGCTGAGATTTATACGCCTTTTTAGCCGGAAGGGGGCAGAAAAGATGGAATTCGGCGGTCCCTTTAGTGTCCATATAGGCTTTGATGACCGCATTTACGTAGCAGATGATCTACACCACAATATCAAAGTGTTTGACCGTCAGGGATTTTTTATTGAAAGCATCGGGAAACAGGGGCATGGGCCTGGTGAATTCTCCTATCTGGATTGTGCCATCACTGATTCCAGAGGGAAAATCTATGTTGGAGACTCTGGAAACAATCGGGTTCAAATTCTTGATGCCAAAGGAAATTTACTGAATCAGATTAAAAGATGGAACTGGTATCTAAGTGGTTTCACAAACCCTCGATATGTATCCATTGATAGTGATGGAAACCTGTTCATAGCGGATTGGGGCAATCATTGCATCAGAGTTTTTAATAAAGATCTTACCTTTATTAAAACCATTGGTAAAGAAGGCACTTTGGACAGAGAATTCAAAAACCCTATAGCGATTCTGCATGATAAAAAAGATAACCTTTACGTCTCTGATTTTAAAAACCATCGGGTACAGGTTTTTAATCCTCAAGGTGCTTTTTTATTCTCGTTGGGTCATGAGGGGGAGAAAATTGGCCAGCTACGAAATCCGGCAGGGCTGGCATTTGATAGCAGAGGGAATCTTTTTGTTTCAGAATACGGGAATCATCGCATCCAGGTGTTTTCTTCCAAATGGGCGCCATTGGCGGTCTTGGGAAAAAAGGGCAAAGGGAGAGCTGAGTTTTATAAACCGACTGATATAGATATTAGTAAAGATGACCATCTTTATGTTGCTGAATTTGGTAATCACCGAATACAATTACTAACTATAGAAATAGAATAGTTTAATCCGGTTCTCTATGAAGCTTAAGTTTTTTTATACAGTGTGACCGCATCTGTCACACGACTCTGTTATAGCCTCCTAAAATCAAGAACAAAGGGGATACTATGAAAAACCCCCAATCGTCAGTTGACAGTTAAACGTCACGCGACGTAACCGTTGGTTGGGTCCAAAACCAACTAACAAAAGGGGGCAAAAATGATCTACGTCGGAATGGATATCAGTAGCAAGAGTTTTATTAACCCGGCAACAAAATAGTAAACGTTAAGCAGCATAAGCGATCTTAGGATGTTTGAAGTATTTCATGACTCGGCCAGGAAGCTTTTGAAGTTTTCTCAAATGTGAAATTGCTTTTTTCTTAAGCTCTGTCCTTGTCCTTGCCGGAACGCCGGAATGGACGCCATCCTTCAAATCACAGTTCAGGTACTCATCCGGATTCAGCTCCGGTGAATAGGATGGAAGAAAGAAAAGTTCAATTTCATTTTTATGCTCTTTTAGCCAGTCTTTAACAATGTAGCTATGATGTACTTTCAAATTATCAACGATCAAGAATATTTTCTTGCCGGCATCTTTAATCAATCTCTCCATGAATTTGATCATGGTTTGAGAGTTCATCTTGTTTTTGTATACCATAAAGCGAACTTTACCCTGATTTGTGACAGAGGAAATCAGATTGACACGTTTGCATCTTGGATGGAGGCTTATTGCCGGGGTTTCGCCGCGGGGAGCGTAGCTCCTGCCGTGGTGACTATCGTTGCACAACCCGGTCTCATCGCCCCAGTGGATTTCTGCATTTTCTTTTTTCGCACGCCTGGCAATATCTGGAAATTCGCTATCCAACCATGCTTTTACAGCTTGAGGATTTTGTTTGTAGGCTTTTTTCAACGGCTTCTGGGATGTAAAGCCCCATCTGCTGAGATATTCGCCAACGGTTCGGATCGACATTTCGATAGACCACAGTTGCTTGATCAACTGCTGAACAGCGATGCGTGTCCAAATGGCGAAGGGCAACTTCATCTGATTTGGGCACTTGTCACATATTTCTTTTTGCAGTTGCTTTTCCTGCTCTGGATTCAGCGTACGGCAGGTACCTTTGGGGCGGCCACGTTTTTTAATTTCAAGGGCTTTTTTACCCCCCCTTTTTGTAAAGGGTCCACCATGTACTGCAAATGGACCGGCTAACACCAGTAATTGCACTGATCTCTTTATGCTTTCGGCCCTCCTTTCGAAGTCGAATGACTTGATAGCGTATTTGCTGCTTAGCGTCAGTGCTGAGTTTTCGTGCGTCAATTTTTTCCATGCACGATGTATATCATATTAACATCAATTTGTTGAGTATTTTATTGCCGGGTTAATATGATTCACGCAATCAACTCGAAAAAGAAAGTCGTTTTCAAAGATGAGATCAAGCCGACCCGATCGGGTTTGCGTCAGCTGATCAAGGATCTGGGGCGTCAGACCAAATTGGTTGTTTTTGAAGCGGGCAATCAACTCAAGTTGGTAGCGTTGGAGCTGAATAAAATAAAGAGTGTCCACGTGCATGTTGTTCTATCTATGAATCTTTCTGATTTTACACATTAAGGATGAATGATGACAATCTTAAGCGCTTTGAGTTCATTCGGTTCTTTTGTAAGAGACTATTGTTGTTTTCGAACTAATCAGCCTTCTTTTGAAAACATAATTATCAATATTACTGCCAAGTGCAATTTGGATTGTGTTTTTTGTGAGTGTTGTGACCTTGATTCAAAAAATGATTTGTCTTATGAGGAAATTAAGGAATTTTTCGGAACTATGGCGAATAGAGGATCTAATAAAGTATTTTTGGGTGGCGGTGAACCCTTTATGCGTAAAGACATATGGAAAATTTTAAAATTTCTAAAAAAAAGAGAATATAAAATTTCTGCGGTATCCAATGGGATGATACTTGCAGATTCAGACAACACAAGGCTGGAAATTATCAATGAAACCATAGAGGTTATTAATATTTCACTAGATTCTTCTACAGCAGAATTACATAATTCTTACAGAAATAATAACCTTGCATACGAAAAAGCTTTAAAGGCTATCAGGAGACTATTAAAGCTTGATAAAACGAATGTATTAATAACGACCATCATAACAGCAGAAAATTTTAATGAATTGCCGGAAATGGTGAAATTGACAAAAAAAATTGGGGGCACGCAAATAAGTTTCCAACCGTTTTCGGAAGCGACCAATTTCCCCGACTTGCCTCCTAAACAGAAGCAACAACATCTTGTCCCGAAAGGGAAAATTATTGAACTAAAGATGGCAATCGATGACACTCTTACCAAAGCAGAAGAGCTAAAAATTATGACTAACCTTAATTCCTGTAAAAATTGGATCTATGATTATTTCGAGAACAAGGGAGGATCTTTACCAATACATCATAAAATGGTCGACCACTTTGAGTGTATACTACCGTTCAGAGATTTATATGTCAGACACAATGGTGATATTCAGCTTTGTGCATTACTACCAAAGATTAGCTCAATTAGAGAAAAAAAGTTTGATGAAGTCATTAAAGATATTAAAATCCATACAAGAAATATAACCTTAAGAAAATTCCCACCTGAATGCCAACGGTGCTTTTGTGGATTGGATGATAATATTTATTTCAGCATATTGAGCCATCCGTACAGAAACTATCCTTATTTTAAAAGAAAGATTTTATCTAAAATTACAATAGGATAGTAAGATATCATTAAAAGGATAAAGGAAGTAAAATGGATGAATTGATTCGAAAAAAAATCGAAGCTAAATACTTAATAAACAAATCATGGATGTCTCAAGAAGCATTTACTACCTTTATTGATTACAAGTTTGATCGAGAAAATAAGAGCGATGTACTTTTTGATACCGCTCTTTTGCATGAACGTTTTCCTAATTTAAATAGCTGTAAAATTTTAGATGCTGGATGTGGTGCAGGTGATTTAGTTATAAACTTGGCTAAGAAAGGAATTGATATTAAAGGGTTAGACATGGGTCATGAAGATATAGAAATTGCCAGCTTGAAAGCTAAGAAGTATAATCTAAATCCAAATATTTTTAAAAAGCAAGATTGCTCCCAAATCCCTTTTAATAGTGAAAGCTTTGATATTGTTCTGTGTATAGAAGTGCTTGAACACACAGGAAAATACTATATGGATGTGATTAGAGAAATCCATCGTATTTTAAAACCTGGCGGGTTTGCATATATCACAATACCAAACAAGTTATGCCCATATGATACACACCTAAACACGTGGATACCGCATTGGATTCCAAAATCTATTCGAGTACCATATTTAAATAGAATTAGGGGTGAAAAAGCACTAGAAGAGAACTATCTTCTTGAATATAATTTTTTTACACCGAAACAGATAAAAACAATATTAAATAGAATATTCAATAACTGCGATCTTAACAGATTCTATATCAGTTTTAGGTTGAAATCTCTTAGTGTTGATAGCAATTCGTCCCTAAAGAAGATACCTAAGAAGCTGATAAAAAAAATTATTCAGTTTGATACAATAAATGAATTTGTAATTGGATTTCTCTGCCGCTTATATTTTTTTCAAAGTATAAAAATAATTGCACAGAAGTGAAAGCTTATATTATAAAGAATTGTATAGAGCGCCTTAAGTGAGGTATGGGAACACGCTAAGGAATAGTGATTTGATCTTTGTCTAAATTTGCCATACTATTTTTATTGACCTATACAGGGGGTATAGGTGCAAGTATTTTGATTGACGCAAGCTGGGGTGTATTGCTTTACCAAGCGGATTATTTTTTAAACCCAAGTTCCAGATGGTGGTATAGCGATCTACCAGAAATAAGATATTCTTTTACTATTGCGATTTTTATATTTCTTGGGTATTTTATTCATAAATCAAAGTATACAAAAAACAAGATATTTTCAGTTCCCCAAACCAAATGGATAATTTTAAACGCTCTATATTTCTTATTGACTACTTTATGGGCTGTATGGAGTTTTATTCATAATCAAACGCTGATCAGTCATCTTAAACTTTTACTTTTTCTCTATATTGCATTCCGGGTCATTGATAATTCTGATAAATTCGAAAAGATGATATGGGCATTTCTATGTGGCAACTTTTACCTGGGTTGGGTTGCTCATAGCACAGGCCGGTTATTCGGTGATCGGCTAGAAGCTTTCGGCCCTGCCGATACTGGCGGTGATGGCAACGCAACAGCTTCGGTGATGATTTCATGTATACCGATCCTTTTATTCTATTTGTTGGAGGGTAAAAGGTGGCAGAAAATAGCGTCATTAGGCTTTATGGCTTATGTAATTGATGGTGTTATTTTGGTCAATAGCCGTGGTGCTCTGGTTGGAATGATTGTTTCTACAGCGTATTTTGCATTTCTTTTGTTGTTTGGAAGCAAAGGCGTTTCCGCAAAGAAAAGAATGGCAATTGTTTTTGTTTTGATTATAGGTTTTTCAGCATTTATTTATTTAACAGATGAATCTTTCTGGAACAGAATGTCAACAATTTCAGATGAAGCTAAATCTGATCGAGGCGGTGGGGGTAGAATGTTCTTTTGGAAAAAGGCATTGGACTTGGCTAAAGAACATCCATTAGGAGTAGGCGTCTGGGGATATCAATACCTCAGTCCGCAATTCATTCCTGAAGAACTTCTCGCCCGGGGTCCAAAAGGAGGGAGACGTGCAGTTCACTCTCTATTTTTCCAATGTCTTGCTGAAAGAGGTTATATTGGGATTCTGTTGTTTATAAGTCTTTTGATTTCAAATTTTCGATTCATATGGAAAACAAAAAAATCACTTAAATTGCGAAAAGACTTTTATCATTATTATCAAGCTTCGGCTATTGAAGCTGGTTTCATAGCATTTCTTGCTGCGTCGGTATTTCTAAATAATCTATACATGGAAGTATTATATTGGTTTATGTTGTATTTCGCTTTATTCGGTACTATTTTTAGTGAGTTTAGAAACCAGGAAGCCAAAAACGAAAAGCAAATGATTTAAATTGGTTTCAACACAAGATTTTAAGTGATTACGTGCACATCAAAAGTTTCATTTGAAGTTGCCTATCAAAGGGAATCATAAAAATTTATGCTTGATGTAAAGAAGATACAATACCAAGAAGTCCGAACTGGTGAGTTGACTCGTTTCGCAAAAATTGTCCTAATTACCAGATCATGACACAACAAAATTGAGGAAAAGGGGTAACACTCCGCAG
>Ga0066187_1000806_pt1 | contig 10301 bp, 5 predicted proteins | sample WorMetexBAHAMAS1_FD_58706 | JGI IMG/M metagenome (GOLD analysis project Ga0066187, IMG submission 58706) | Marine gutless worms symbiont microbial communities from Max Planck institute for Marine Microbiology, Germany - Inanidrilus exumae... | ecosystem: Host-associated > Annelida > Digestive...
GTAAGAGAGTTCGACGGTGTCCTCTATAAAATGTGACAGTTGCTGATGCCTTGAGTAGCAGCGTCAAGGTATCAGCCGCGCTGACGTGTGAGCTGAAGTAGATAGATGTGACTTAAGTCTCCTGGCTGACGCTGCAGAAGTGTCAATCAGTCAATCGCCAAGTCCCTCTGCAATGGATGAGCTTCTTGTTATTTAGACTCTATAATGCAGAATTTCTTTTTAGGTGTTTCACTCTGAACGTTTGACTAAACCCAATAACATGTTCATTTGTTCTTTGCGAGCAGAGGTCCAGCCTATGAAAAATCAGCAAAATCTCACCAAAATCTGGCTGGTTGAAATTTTATCTGCAAATTCTAAGCACAGAAACTAGCTTTTGCATTTGTGACAGGCCGCTGACTGAAATAAATGTGATAGCAAGCTTCTGTATGTTGAATTCAGGGATAAAATTTTTACATTTGCTGTTTTAAAGTGGCGGCTTTTATGACGAAGAGAAACCGTAAGCAAGTTTTTGTGTTTTAGTGATATGTGCTAAATTCATTCGCTTTGTTCTTCTTTCCGTTGCACTGATGCAATGTGTCAAAGTGAATGATTGAATAGATTTAGCTGGTTTTGGAGGCTACACTGTGTTATATGGTGACTCTATGCGGGTCCCAGCAAAATACTGACACACAGCATCATGCAGTTTGTCTGTGACAACTGAGCAGTGTAGCTTTTTATCATATCTTTGTTTATCTTTTTTGGTTAGTGCTAACTAAATGCCTTTTGGGCATGATATTTGCGTAATGTTTACGATGCAACTTCGCTGCAAAGTGCTATACATGCTGTCTTATATATTTATGTAACATACTGTGTACTGTACATGGTGTTACAGATCCTCCACAGCAGAACCGGCTGGAATCATTTGATATATTTGGACAGCGGTGGACGTCAAGAGAGAACCTACTTAGTGCGAGTTCTGAGCCAGATGATCCGAATTTGTTTGTAGCACTGTATGACTTTCAGTCGGGTGGTGAGAATCAACTCAGCCTTGCTAAAGGTCAGCCATGCTATTATTGTTATTATTATTATTATTATTGAGTGCTCTTTACGCTGCAGCTTATGCTCACTTATGTACAGTATGTCCCAACAGATCTGTTTACCTTTTTTGAATTACTCTGTCAAAATTAACTGATTTTAATTATTTTGGGTGTGTGAAATCTGGAAAAAAATTGACATAAAGAGCTTATAAATTTGCCCATCTCATCTGTCAGCTGTTGTCACTTTACCTTGTGAAATCCAAAATGTCATTTTCAACAATACAATAAATTTTTTATATCAAATTTCCTTGAGATTTCACCTGCCAAAAATCATTAAAATCTGTTAATTTATGACAAAGTTATTGAAAAAAATAAAAAGGTGGACAGATTTTTTGGTACACAGTATATATGTGGTGTTGCTACTTCGTTTTGCAATGGCATTGTCCTTAATTGCCATGGATTTCTGAGACATTATCAGTTTTGTATCAAGACAACATAAAACGTTGTTGTGTCTTGCTTGTGTAATTGATTCTCAAGCTTATCATGTAATTGATGTACTTTCGTAGTCAATGATTTAAAATTTTATTGAAATTTTGATAATGTTTGTTTTCTCTTTTCCTTACATGTCTGTTACCTCATAATGTATCTGTACTAGTTGTAACATATTTTAATCTTTATTTTGTTTGTTTTCTGAAGATTTATTTATATTTGCTTATTATTGTCAGCTGATGTTGAAACCATTACTACAACTTTGCGTACATTTAGTTACTTTTGTTATTATTTACATAGACGCGTTGACACTTAGTTTTGCAATGTCATTGTCCTTGACTGTCGTCGATTGCTGAGTCAATAAATATATCTCTGTAGTAACACGTGTAATTGTTTGTGATTCAGGTGAACAGGTAGTTATAATTGACTACAACAAAACAGGTGAATGGGCACATGTTGAAAGTAAGCGGACGAAGCTTATTGGCTGGGTTCCGAGCAATTATGTGGCACCGGTGAACAGTCTTGACAAGTTCAGCTGGTACCATGGCCAGGTTTCACGCAGTGCCGCTGAGTACCTGCTGAGCAGTGGCATTAATGGCAGCTTCTTGGTACGAGAGAGTGAGAGTAGTCCAGGTCAAAGGTCGGTGTCTCTGCGCTATGAAGGTCGAGTGTACCACTACAGAATCAATGAAGACACCGCAGGACAGGTGTGTATGCTAATGGTCTTTTGTATTTGTGTATTGCCTCATATTTTCCCTTTAGTGCTTTCTCTCTGTTAGTTGGGTGACACATCCATACATGCTCCAGGGCTGTAGTGCGCCCTGATTCATTTGTTAACTTTGGTGCTATATAAATTATTTGCTTACTAACTTAAGTTCCTTACTTTATTACTTCCTTCCTTCCTTATTCACTTACTTAATAATTTACTTCCTTACTTACTTACTTCCAGAATAGGCCCGTTCCGTTTCCATGCCGGAGGTCAGAGGCGACCGTGCCTGGCTTTAGTTTTTTGTGTTTCTTTTGTGTTGTATATTTTGTTACGGATGCATGTTTGCTTTTATTGTGTTGGATTTAGTTTTTTCAGTACTAAGCCAAGAGATTGGCTGAGCAGAACATCTCCGAAGTGACCTATTTTGTGTCAAGTGGGATGTAAAACCTTAACTCAGACCACTCAGTCGAATTGCGTGACAGGAAGGGCATCTGCCTGTAAACACCGTGCTATTTGCCGTAAAGTTTCCATTTTGAACCAAGTAGATGAAAAAATGGGAACAAACAAACCCAGATTCACCCGTAAAACAGCCACTTTGAGATGCTAACCTCAGATAGCCCACATATTGGAAGCAATGCCTCTCCTCTCAGGAGTACTGTGTTAAATCAAGAAAGAATTTTCCCTGGTTGGGCATCAATGCCTTGAGTTTACTTCTTTGTTGGGTGAGGGCATCGAGCCCGTAAAAGTATGTGCCACCTCTTTTTCAAAGGTTCTCTTTCGAAGCAGTTTGGAAAAAGAAAACTGAAGGGGGAACCAGCTGTTTTTATTTTATTTCTTTTCATAACATCTTCACAACACTGAATGGCCTTTAGGTGTACTGACGTGTCTTGAAGTATTCACTTACTAGAGATACATTGATTGTATTAGCTACAGACACGTGATGTGTTGCTGCATTGCAATCACATATGACTACGCTGCATTCAAAGTCACCTGCATAGTTTAACACCCTGTAGTGTATGTAGGTTCATTGGGTAGTTTATGCAGTGTTATGTTATTGTGATGTCCATGAACTACTGATGCTACAGTGACGACCTTGACAATCAGTTTACTTTGTTTATTATTGTACACGGTCTTCAGCATTGCTTCTGTAAATGAAGCAACCGTAAAGTTTTTTGACCCATCACTAATCTCATGCTTAGTCACATCACAGTTTGTTTTTCGTCGATGCTGCTATGCTTGTGATTCTTTCAGTTTTTTTTTCACTGGATTTTTTAAACTTCAAGTGGAGCTGGATCCCTCAGGAGAATGTGTGGAGATGCCGTTCATAGTCCTGGCTTCAGAGAACTGGTGTATGCAGAGCAACACTTGTTCCATCAGGAATACAGTGGTGGATGAAGGAAAGATGATGTCAGGCCATTGGCTGTGGTCTGTGCTTTATTTGCCACTTTTCCTCAAAAGTTGCTTTACGGATCAATTGGAGGAAGAAAACTGAGGGGGGAGGGGGAACTGGCTTACCCAGGTTCAAGTGGAAACGACCATTGAAAATGAGGTAGGTGCCGGTACTGTTGTGAAACCGACACTGTTGTCATTGCATGTCAGCACCATGCGACCTGAATACCTGATAGATGTGTGACTGGTGTTGTGTTTGTAGTTGTACATAACAGCAGAACACCAGTTCAACACACTCGCTGAACTTGTGCACTACCACTCCAAGCAGGCAGCCGGTCTCATCACCAACCTGCAGTACCCAGTGCCCAAACGAGACAAACCGACCATCTTTGGTCTGAGTCCAGAACCGGATGAGTGGGAAATCGAACGAACAGAGATCCAGATGAAGCATCAGCTTGGTATGAGCAGAACTGGTTTTATCACTTGTCTAGAAGATGTGGGAAAGTCAGAGATTTAGCAAAAGGTCATAAAAATGCCAGGGATCAATGAAAATCAGAGAAAGGTCGAGTAAACATGTGATCTTGGAAAATTGCAATATTTGAAAGTCAGTATTTGGGTCAGACTGTTGTTTAGTTGGACCCAGCTCACATCTTTTGCTGCAGTGGGTGACTAGAAAAGATAATAGAGAACTGTCAAGAAACTGCTGCTTTGAAAGTTGTCACCCTATGTAATAAACAGCTGACCATATTAAGGCCAGTATGCACGTCAACCTATGTTAGCCAGTGTCCTCAGTTAAGGTGTGCAGGATTTTGTTGCAGCAAAGTTTTACTGCCTGCATGCCGTTGCTAATGGCAGCTAGTGCATTCAGATTAGCAAGAAGATGCTAGAGCTTTCAGTGGTGTTATATACACTTATCTCCATACCGTATCACGCTGTCTAACGATGTTGACAACTATGACGATGTACATGGATGCTTTCTTGAATTAACTTCCATGTAGCTATGGTCATGGCTATTTTCTGTAATGAGTAAAAATCAAAGTTTTTCCTGAATTATGTGCATAAACAGCTTTTTTCTGAGTTATGTACATAAGCATTTGTCATTGTGTCATTTTTGTGTTCAGGAAGTGGTCAGTATGGCGATGTGTATGAGGGTGTCTGGCTCAGACATAATACAACTGTAGCTGTGAAAACGCTCAAGGTATCCTTAGTTGCAGTTTGCCCATGTCTCTGCAATAATGTACTGTAATTACTTCACTCTGAGTAGATGCAGAACTATTGCAATCGTCATTTGTCTGTGTATCTGTCTGTCCACTCGCACATCTTAAAAACCACATGTCGAAATTTCAACAGAATCTTCCATGCATCTTATCTGTGGCTGTGGCTCGGTCCCTCCCTGATGATGACAGAACAATACATTAAGTAATTTTATTTTTGTGGCTTTTGTGACACATTTCTATACTACCATAAGGTCGTAACTTCAGAGGCGGTATGTGTTCATATAATGGTGCATATGTACTGTGGCTTGGCAGCAGTGGTCATCAACGAAACTGAAATGTGTCTTTCATTGCTAACTGCAGGAAGACACTATGGACTTGAACGACTTCCTTGAAGAAGCTGCAATAATGAAAGAGATGAAACATGCCAACCTTGTCCAGCTACTTGGTAACTGCCGCTGTTGCTGCTGGTCACAGTTAATCATAAGAGTAAAACAGGTATCGGCATATTGTTGTGCCGTCATACCATTAACTATCTTTGGCCTGCATTCCTGGTGCTTAACAGGTTGTTTATTTTTCTTCAGTTTAATGCTTTACTCATCACTTTACTAAAGGTGTGCAGTGCCTCTGTGTGGGACACAGGTATAACTGTGCCACTGCCCATGATGGTGTTAAACTACCATTGGAGAGCTGGTATAAAAGAAACCACATCCTTTCTTTAAGAGTCACTTTCTGAATGAAGAAAGCAATACGGCCTTCTGGTGAATGTGTTCTTACTAGCTCATACTGTGCTGTTGTTATTGAGAAAAGTGGTGGTTAGCTGTGTGTCTATGCTGCTGTTCTGTTAAGGCGTGTGCACCAGAGAACCACCGTTCTACATTGTTACGGAGTTCATGAGTGCAGGAAATCTACTGGACTATCTACGTGACGGCAGTCGCGACGAGCTTGGTCCCACCGTCCTGTTCTATATGGCCACGCAGATCGCTTCGGGAATGGCATACTTGGAAGCGAAATGTTTTATTCATCGGTATTATCATGTATTCTTGTATGTGTTGTCGCAAATCCGCAGCACTTTAGATTAAGAGCACACTGTGTATGTCTTACAGTACTCACTTTATGTTAGTAACTAATTTATGTACACTTTATTCAGAAAAATGGACCAATTTCTCTATCTTGCACAGCATCAGATGATTTTTACTACAGAACAGCACTATACAGTGATATATGGTCTGTTAAATTGTACCATTTTTGATGACCTTGAGTGACCTTCAAGGTCATTTGCCTATTGTAAGCCTTTTCCAGTGTGATTTTTTCTACAATCATGCAGCAGTTGACAAGGGGTGTGTGCATTGCATAGTCCCTGTGTGATAGCTAAGCTTTTTGTATTGAATTGCAGGTGTTCTATGTGTGCATTCTTCATAGGCTTTCACAGATACTGTGCAGTTTTGATTTTTTAAGGAAATAACAAAAAGGATTTCTGGCCAACTTTGGTGATGTCATTGTTCTTACCTTGTTCATTATTTGTGACTTGATGTTTACTCGTTGTTTGGCGCACGAACGCGTGATGAGTTATCGTTGTTGAATGGTTATTCATTGCAGAGACTTGGCAGCGAGGAACTGTTTGGTTGGTAAGCATCACTTGGTGAAAGTTGCCGACTTTGGTCTTGCTCGGCTGATGAAAGATGACACATACACGGCTCATGCTGGTGCTAAATTCCCCATCAAGTGGACTGCTCCGGAAGGCTTGGCTTTCAATAGATTTTCAACCAAGTCTGATGTTTGGGGTATGCATGAATATTATTGATGCATGTTATTGATACATATGCTTCACTGTACAACTGTTCTTTAATTTTCTTCTTTCAGAAGCATTTTTCATGCATTGATGTCTGCAAAAAATTTTTTCTCTAATTTAAAAAATGCCATATAACAATAAAATGACTGGGAAAATTTCCATTTTCAGAACGAGTCAGGTTAATGCTAAAACTTCCACTACTTTTTAAGAGTACTATTTTGCCAAAAAGCCTGCCATATTGAAAACTTTGTTGTTTGCCATTGATTTGCTGCTGCCAGAAGTTTATTGGCATATGCACTAGTCAGATTACAACTACAGCTGCTGAAATATGTGCTGTTATGTGAAATGTTGTCTACAATATAAAATTAAATTTACAGATTTTAGAGTTTGTAAGTGCTTGTCCATAGTTCTGTGTGGTTAATATGCTAATTGCTGGTATCTTGCCATTTATTGCTAGTGTTCACTTCTGAAAAATGTCTGAAGTAGTGGATTTTCTGACCGTGCTTCAAGCTGCTTGCTTTATGAAGCTTGTGGAATATTTGTCTGAACAGCATTTGGTGTACTGCTATGGGAGTTGGCTACGTATGGCATGTCTCCATATCCCGGAGTTGATTTAACTGAAGTCTATCACTTGTTGGAACGAGGGTATCGGATGGAGTGCCCAGCTGGGTGTCCATCCAGTGTCTATCAACTCATGAGGCAATGTATGCGGCTTATGTGTTGTTATGCTACTTTGCATTTGCAAAATTTGAATTTTGCTGTTACATGTTGCAAGATGATCAAATTTTTACTTTATAAATGAAATGTGGAGTAAATGCAATTAAAGCATCAATTTTTAGTAGGTAACACTACAGAGTAGGGCTGTTAACAATTAAGGATTTCTTTGACAATTAATCTTTCAATAATAAGCAATTAGTTAATAGTGAAAAACAACTAAATTGACAGCAGCAATAGGATAATTGAATTGTAGTAATTGCCTTAAGTCACATCACTGCCAGTCTGTTGTGTTATTTATTTAAAGTTATATTGAGAAACAGTATCATAGTCATTGTTCAATTCACACACGTGGTCCATAGATTTTGACAGATTATCTTCACACTGTCCAGAATTAGTAAATTCTCGTGCAGTTGAGCACGAAGTTGGCTTCAGTAAATCAACAAATTGGGGTATTGTTGGAAATTTAACTGTTAACAAAAAATTAATTACTAGGGAGTTCTTAACGATTAGTTGGAAGATTAATCATTTATATGGGCAGCCCTACTAGAAAGCCTACATTTTCCAAAAAAAGTAATTCTCTGAAAAATAAATGAATGCTGTGCTTTTGGAAGTTTCTACTGTTAATAAATGCCATTTCTGGAAACATTGTTATGTACTGATGGGCCTTCTAAGTTTATATGCAGCTTATCATTGACACATAGATTATCTGTTCCATGCTAGATGTGAGGCCAATGCCCTATGAAGGCAGCAGGATTAGATGATCTGGTTGATGCCGATGTGAATGGAGGGACAGTAGCCTGTCACTTCAAGTAATACAATTGGAGTTTGTAGCATTGATGTCCACCTTCTTCCACAAACCTAAATAATTGTCCCTAGACAATTAGATACTTTACATACTATTGTTCTTTTACTATTTGTTTTAGTTGTGCTACTAATGTTATTGTTCTTCTGTGTTGGGATGTAGAAAAACTACAATGAAACAAAATAAGTGGTTACATCAGTACAAATTTATGTGGTGCATATTGCAGGCTGGCAGTGGGAGCCAGTTGACAGGCCAACATTCAGAGAGATTCATGTTGCACTCGATAACATGATTCACACGTCCAGCACTGGCGAAGGTAGTCTTGAATTGCTGAATTGAATTTGTCAAGTTTCACGTATTGTCTTCATTGTGTTGGTTTTGCAAATGGTCATAATGCACAACTTTGTAATGAGTGCAGGCTCAGATGGCCAATGTAACGTAATACTTACTTCTTTGTATATTTGCATACATGTTTCTGTCTATCCATTGTTCTATTCTGTAGTGTGTGAGTGGAGACTAACAAATAATATCCATTCCTTTTGAGTCAGTAGCTGTTTGACATTGGGTCGTACAAAATTATTTCACCATTTGCACGCTCATGATTAAAAGGGCAACTGGCTTGCGCTGTTTACCTCTGAAATCAACACTGAACAGCATCTGCATGCATGCACGCATAACTGCTTCAGAAGTAACAGTTACATTGAGACATCATTAACATGTTCCTGTGTATCTTATTAAACTGTCTGAGATAGTAGTTGTCAAGGATATGCAATACTTTATAGTAAATACAGAATGTTTATAAAAGATTAGGACACCAATAGTGGGTACTGTTTTCAGTCAATCTAGTACCAGCTCACTTGTGTCCTGGAATGTGGGCCATAAGGTTGTTACTGAGTTAGTGATCATTTTATTAATGCACTTATAGCATTACTATTACTCCTATTTTTGTGTGTACAGCGCTTGGTGACATCTCGCACCTATGGCACTGCATTCTTATGCGTACGACACTCGATCTGTTGCGCTAGCAACCCGCTAGTTCCAAATTTCCTGACGGTGCTAGTTTTGCACCCCTTATGCCACATGCCAAATTTCCTGCAGATCTGCTGAAAAGTAGCATACACGCACGCATTCAGTTATAAGGTTGTGTTCTGTGCATTGATGAATTGTGCATTGGCCTACGACTTGAAAGTAGTTCTGTGTGTTTGTTTGTTGTTGCTGTGCATGTAGATGGAGACCAGGAGTTTGATAAACCTAATGTTCCTCATCCTGTAAAAACCTTATCTCCCGAAACTGCCGTCAATTCTAGTCATTTACCTACAGGTTATTAATGAGTTTTTACTTCGCCTATGGGAGTGGTTGTGAAGTATTGTGATGAGTACATCTGTGTGTGTGCATGTCTGTCTGTCTGTCAGTCTTCAATGATATCTTTGGAACTACACGCACGATCTTTACCAATTTTTTGTGCGTGTTGCTTACGGTCATGGCTGGGGTTCGGTCGGTCCTCCTACGGCATTGTTGTGATAGGTTGTGTACTTCTGGTTAGTGGCCGCGAAGTGGGCGGTTTGATTGCACAGCGCGGGTGAAGTCTGTTATCTACGATTGTCTTCTTCATTATGTTTATTGGGTTACATTTCAGTAATTTATTATATGAGCATTGTTTCTTTTGTATCCTAGCAAGCATTCCAGCATAGCTGAATGATCTTTTAAACAGGGTTCAAAAAACCCAGGTTTTTTAAAAAGCCCAACCCAGCGGGTTTTTTGGCTTCTATCGAGCTACAGGTTTTTTGAGTTTTTCCCATGGACAAATGGGTCGCTCCTAGTAGGGACAGCCTTAAAAGGATGTAATTACTGCACTTTTGATTGCAAGTTTTGTAGTTTAATTTCTTTACAGAATTGTGTTAATTTTAGAATACACTTACAGAATATAGATTTATCTTGTTATATAATATAATCGTTTATTATGCAAAGTTGCAGCAGAACACGCAGTATAGCAATACATGACAAATCACGCTAAAAGACAATTCTATACAGTATAAAATCTAAAAAGTGATAAAACAACTGAGAAACTAAAAGCACACAAAAACACAGAATATAGCAGCATAACAAAACACTTCATGACTCAGTTGTTAAGCCCATGATCTAACTCTATTCTGTGAATTACTCGCAGCTTACT
>Ga0066187_1000807_pt1 | contig 10300 bp, 5 predicted proteins | sample WorMetexBAHAMAS1_FD_58706 | JGI IMG/M metagenome (GOLD analysis project Ga0066187, IMG submission 58706) | Marine gutless worms symbiont microbial communities from Max Planck institute for Marine Microbiology, Germany - Inanidrilus exumae... | ecosystem: Host-associated > Annelida > Digestive...
CCAAAAGTGCAACCTATGTCTCCGGAATGAAATGGAACCTATCCATCGGGAAGGTCAACGCGTCCTAGTCCACCCAGTTCAGCACGTCGCGCACGACCGACCAGCGGGGTCGGGCCGCTTGGTCCGTCCTGCCTTCGATCCAGTAGTCCTCGAGCGTGTCCACGCCGCCGGTTTGCCTCTCGATCAACAGCCACGCGTTGAGGGCGCGAAGCAGCACCGGGCTGTCTTTCGCGACGAGATAGACGACCGGGACCTGCAGCACCGGGCGCGGCACGACGACCGTGAAGCTGGGGTAGAGGATCGCCCAGGCCGCGCCTTCCTCGGCCGTATCCAGGAAGGCGACCGCGCCGGTCCCATCGCCGGTGAAGTGCTTCTTCTGCTCCTCCAGCGAGTCCAGTGAGACGAGGTCCGCCTGTGGAATCCGGGTGAGGATGGCCCGGGGAAGGCTTTGAAAGGCGCTGGTGGCAACCTCGATCCGGCCGAGCCGCCGGACCCGCTCCCAGGTTTCAAACCGGTTTCGGAGGCGTTCCGGCACGACGAAACCGATCGTTCTGACGCCGAGCGGATCGGTCTCGGCCGCGGCCCCCATGCGGTTCAGCGCCTTCGCCGTGGAACTGAACACAACGTCACAATAACCCGAGGCCAGCCGCCCGGGGCCGTCGCGGAGCCGCTCCAGCGGCAGGAATTCCACGGCAAGGTTGAGACGCTCCGCGAACTTGTGGGCCATCTCGATGTCGAACCCGACCAGGTCGCCGCGAGAATTGAAGAACGATAGCGGGTAATTGCCCGATTGGTAGCAGACTTTGAGGAGGCCCGATTCCACGACCTCGGCATAGGTCCGCGGTGGCGAACCGGCATCCTGCGATGCAGGCGGCGCCTCCGTGTAGACCACGTTGGGCCGCGGCGGCGATAACAGCTGCAACGATCTCAGCGCCTGGTCGGCGGTATAGGGGACGACGAGGACGTGGCTGTAGAACTGCCGCACACCGGGCAGCACCACCGCGAAAAGAGCGACACTGACGGCAACCGTTGTCAGGATCTTGATTGGCCTGAAGACGGTCAGTCCCTGCACCAAACAGGTTCCGATCAGGGCGATCGTTCCATAGTGCATGACCGACATCGTCGTCGACAGCCGGCTGCCGATGAAGTCGATCGAAATGAAAACGTTGAACAGTTCCGACGGCAGGTTCACGAGGCCCAAGGAAAAGGGAATCGCGATCGTCGTTCCTCCGAACAGGCTTGCGACACCCGCGGAAAGAAGCGCGTAATAGTCGGCCGGGGAAAGCGGCGTGCCGATGTACCACCCGCTGAACGCCACGAATCCCAGCGACAGCACGTTTCCCACGGTCGGAAAGCTGTAGAACGTCGGGATCAGGACATCGACGGAGGACTTCTTTTGCGTTCCCTCGCTCGAAGTCGGTTCGGCGAGATGGGCTGCAATCAGGCGCTTGCAGGCCTCCGCCAGCATCGGCAGCACCACCAGCGAGCTGCCGGCTGCGAAGCCGGTGATCAAGGGGGTGCGGAGTTCCCGGACGATGTCGCGGTAGCGCAGCGGCGTCAGCGTGGCGACAAGGGCGGGCATGACCCACAGCACCATGATGAGCGTGAAGGAGACGAAGACAACGATATAGACCTGCAGGCGGCTGAGATCGGCGAAGCTCATGGTGCCCGCGGCCCCCCCCGACAAGCGAGAAGACTCCGATCGGCGCAAGTTTCGAGACGTACCTGGTGATCTTGGTGAGGATCTCGCCGAGAACCGAAAGCGGCTCGATGATGACGTCCTTTCTCTCGATTCCGGTCAATGCAAGGCCGATCAGAATGCTGAAGACGACCACCGCCGGCACGATGGCGTTCGCCAGCGCGTGGAACGGGTTTGACGGAATGAAGAGCAGAAGGAAATCGAGTGGTGCCGGTTGAACTATGCTGCTTCTCTGGAACAGCGACCGGGCGGGCCAGTCGGGATAGGCGACCGGCGCGGCCAGCACCAGTACGATCCCGAACGACCACAGAAGAAGCATCAGCCCGCCGCCGCTGAGAGCAAGCCGGCGAACTTCGGAAAGGCTTAGACGGCCGAGGCCGGTGATCAGCGCGACCATGATGTAGGGGATCACCGCAATCTGGAGCAGCCTGATAAAGGCGGTGCCGACAAACGTCAGCGGTGCCGCGATCTCACCCAGAAACAGGCCCGTGGCAACGCCAAGCAGCAGGCCAATCAGGACCTGCATGGCCAGGCTGATCCGGGGTTTGGCGGGTTTGGTGTTCACCGGCAAAGAGACCCTTCTGGCGGGGCGTGCACGACCCTTGGCAGGTACGATCGGTACGGCATCACCTCCCCCCGGTCCGCGTCCAATCGCTATCCCGTGCGTTTGTGATCATCGCGCTCTGCCGGTCCATTCTGTTCCTCCGCATCCGATTGCCCGGGCTGAAGTTCACGATCGGGAGACCCTTCCGGTGGGTAGTCGAGGACATCCTCCAGCCGCTTGCGCTCATCGGGTTCGAATTCAGGGAAGGGCAGCCTGCCGGCGGCCCGCCATGTCTCGACTTCGGCGGTTGCGTTTTCGGCCTGCGTGGCGTCCAGCCCCGAATCCCGGGCGAGATAGGCCGTTTGCGAGGGGTAGGCGAAGCCCGAACCGCCATCCCTGACGATGTCGGCCATGCGCAGCAGAATGTCTTCCTGGATTGCGAGGAAGGTGTTCTGATCCTGACAGCGGAGATAGGCGAAGATCTCGACGTCCAGTGAATAGGCGCCGTAGCCGATGAAGCGGACACGGGCCGGATCGGGTGTGACCATGGGGTGGCCGAGCAGCAACTCGCGCAGCTTGGCGAGGATATAGCGCAGCTGCTCGGGCGTAGTCTCGTAGCGGAGCTGCAGAGTGGTTCGGAGCAGGCGCTGGTCGCGCCGCGTGAAGTTGTCCAACTGCATCTGCGCGAACTCGGCATTGGGTACGGTGACCACCGTCCGTTCCAGCGAGCGGATACGTGTCGAGTGCAGGCCGATCTCCTCGACGGTGCCGATCTGATCGCCATACCGGCAGAAGTCGCCGATCCGAACCGGGCGATTGACATAGAGGATCACACTGCCGATGAAATTCGCGATCGTTGTCTGTGCCGCGAGCGCCACGGCGAGTCCCCCGACACCGAGGCCCGCCACCAGCGGCAGGACGTCCAGGCCAAGTCCGGCGATGCCATCGACGAAGATCCAGACGGCGAGCACGATCCCGACGACGCGCCCGGCGGTCCGCAGGAGGCTGGCATCGATGCCTTCGTCAGCAATCTTCGGCGAGTGGATGATCGTCTCGGCAATCGCGATCGAGGCGAGGTAGGCGGCCCAGGCGATCAACGCGAAGATCGCAATATCGCTGACCGCGACGACGACGAAGAACACATCGCCTGTGAGGTTCAGGTCCCGGTCGAGGAACAGTTCGACCGCCCTAACACTCAGCGCAGCGGCAAGGGGAGCGAGAACCATGGCCAGGTGGTTCCAGGGGTGTCCCAACCGCGCCTTCAACAGCCCGAAAACACGGAAGATAGCGTAGATCGCCACTGCCAGGGCCAGAACGGCAAGCAGCAGACCGATCCATTGCCAGACCGTCTGCTCGCCATAGAGGGTCTTAAACGGTTCCGGCAGCTCATTGACGAAGTTGCCGAGGAAATGGGCGCTCGGAACCAGATAGCCCGGTGTCGCCGTGACCAGCTCGTAGAAGTTCTCCGATTTGGCGGGCGAGATGTAGTCGGCGGTGGCGGTGAAGCTGTAGAGACCGGGACGGTACGGCAGATCCCTAACATCCTCGAAATACGCCCCGATATTCCGAACCGTCCGCGCGCTGAACAGAAACTCGCCGTTCCGGTCGCCTTCCGTAATTTCCGCGATCTCGATCTCGGTGTCCGGAATCTTCCACCTCAGCGGCAGGTCGTTTCCGACGAACGCCAGGCGTGACCCGTCCCGTGCTGCCGCCACCGTCAGCTCGCTGGGAATCGACGAAAGCGGCGGCAGCGGCATCCGGTCCAGGATCTCCTTTATCTTCAGAACGGTCTCCAGCCCGACGACTTCGCGCTGCGCCGGCGGCACCTCGCTCAGGTCGAGCCCGCCGGCCGCGCGCTGTAGGTAAAGGGACGCCCTCTCCTCGGCCTCGCGAGCCTGCTCCAGTGTCATCGTCGGCGGCGTGACCTGCAGCGCCGCTTCGGCCTCCCGTATCAGGGCGAACGCGCGATTCATGCTGTCGAGAAATCCCTGCAACAACCATCGCGGGCTCGATGTGCTGATGGGCTTCAGCCGATTGCGGATCTGCCTGGTCGCGGCGGAATAACTCAGATCGGCCGCTAGATACTCCTCCAGCAGGCCCTCGATCGCGCCCTGCTTGTAGGGCAGATCGGCCACTTGCCGGTAGTACTTGCCTGCCTGCTCGACAGTGCGCGCTGAGAAGACGAACGCGCCCGCACGCGGGCCCTCCTCGATCCGAGTCAGTGTGAGTCGGGTATTGGGAATGGTCCAGCTGGTGATGTCGTTCTCCGTGACCTCCTCGACGCCGGGGATCTCCTCATCCGGCGGCAACTCGACCCGATCCAGGATCTCCCGCAGCATCATTGCGCGAATGATCCGCACCGCCCAGGAATCGCCGTTCGGGGTCGAGCTGTAGTCGAGCACTTCCGTTGCCCGCTCGAAACCGCGGTACGTCGCCGACGACAGGTTGCCCTGCTGCCAGTCCCGAACGGCCGCACCGAGTTCGTCTAGGAAGGTGCGCAGCGTATCCCGCGGGCTGGAGGTGTCCGCGGGCCGAAGTGGATTGGGGTCGAGCTCCTGCCCGGGATCCTGGGCTGTGGCCACGGAGGCCCAAAGAGCGAAGAGAAGCAGCGGGACTATTGGGACCTGCGCGAGGCCTGAAACTGAGCCACGTTTCTCCTGTCCCGCTTTCATGATCGGGCCCCCATTCCCAAGGCGCAGCCCAAAAGAAACGGGCAGCCGCACCAATGTAAAGGTTCAATGAGATGATTGTCGGTCCGAAGAGTGGCGAGGGATTTGACCTAGCGCAATTGCCGCTCCGGGTATCTGGAGCTTAATTGCCCATCGCCTCGGAAATGGATATGCGAATGGTTCTGCTTGCGCCTCGTGTCGTGCGTCACTTGCTTGGTCTGGTTTGCATCGTCATGCTTGCCGGCCACGCGACCGTCGCTGCGGCGGCGATCGAGAATCCACTGATGCAGATCGATACCTCAAGCCCGCAAGCAACGCTGAGGGCATTCCTTGCGGCGCTAGAAGAGGCCTACCAGATCGCCGGCGAGTCCGACCGACAGTGCGATACGCTGGAACCGTTGGACCGCGCAGTCATGACCCTGGACCTCAGCGAGGTGCCGCCCTATCTCGCCCCGACCTTGGGGCCCGAAGCCGCGATGATGCTGAAGGAGATCTTGGACCGGATCGAGCTGCCGCCCTTCGAGGAAATACCCGATCGTGAGGAAGTCGAGCGATCGTGGGCGAGCGATATGCCCGACGCCGCCGCAATCGAGCGGTGGCTGATCCCGAATACCTCTATTGCCATCGCATTGATTGCCGAGGGTCCGCGCAGTGGCGAGTTCCTGTTCACGGCCGACACCGTGAGCCGCGTACCGGAGTTCTACCAACTCGTCAGGCATCTGCCTTACCGCGCGAACGCGACGCCCGATATCTATCAGGCGTACGTGCTGACGGTTGGCCGCGGCCTGGAATTGGGAAGGGGCGAGCGTCTGCCGGAATGGACAATGCGTGTGGTCGGCGCGCAGATGATCTGGCAGTGGATTTCCGCGGCAGGTGTGCTGGTTGCCGGCATGGTATCGGTCATCGCGCTTGTCCTTGTCGGACGGCGGTGGGACGCGCGTTTGTACGCGCGCCGAAAGCGGCGCCGGGACGCCCGGCAGAAGGCGGCGCCGGAGCGAACCTTGCCCGAAGCGGCCCAGGCACGGTGGTGGACCCTGCTCTCGCTACTGGTATCGGTGGGGCTGATCTTCGCCGTGGATTGGCTCCTGGTGGACATCGTCAACGTCGCGGTCTCCCTGCTGGCGGTGAAACGGTTGATCCTGATTGTGGTCGTGGTCGGACTCGCCAGCTGGTGCGCCCCGCTGCTCGTGATCGAGGCCTCAGAGGTCTACCTCCGCTCCTTGACGTTGGACGCGAACGACACGAAGGCGCAGTTCATTCGCCTGGGCGCCAGGGCCCTGGCGCTTGTCACCGTGCCGGCCATCCTGGTCGTTGCGGCGAACCTGATCGGTCTGCCGGCCTACTCGGTGGTGACCGGACTCGGCATCGGTGGGCTTGCCGTTGCGTTGGCTGCCCAGGGGCCGCTGCAGGACATGTTCGGGGCGCTGACGCTGCTGGCCCGTCCGCTTCGGATCGGCGACAGCTGCCGCTTCGGCGACAAGGTCGGAACGGTGGAGTCGATCGGGCTCAGATCCACGCAGATCCGGACGCCCGAGCGTACGCTCTTGATGATTCCCAACTCCGAGCTCTCAGCGGGTCAGCTCGACGTGGTCGGGCGGCGGGACCGGATCCTGTGGCGCTCGACCCTGGGCCTCAGTCTGGAGACGACGTCAGTCCAGCTGGACCGTCTCCTGGACCGGCTTCGGCAGGTCGTGGACGACCACGAGCGCGTTCTCGACGACCCGTCGCTCGTTCGGCTGACCGCAGCCGGACCCAACGCGCTCGACGTGGAGGTCCATGCCTACATCCTGACGACCGACTGGAATGAGTTCCAGGAGATCCGCGAGGACCTTCTCATGATCATCCTGCGCGAGATCGAGGCGGCGGGGACTTCGCTGGCCGTTTCGGATTGACCTTCGCACGGCCAACACCCGTGTCTGGAATTTGGTCCATCAACACTCAATGGGAGGTGCGGAATGGAAGATAGCTCTGGCGCAGTCAGAGGGGTGTCGCGTTCGTTCGTATCGGTTTTATTTCTCGGGGGCTGGGTTGTGACCATCGCCGTCTTGGTGCTGTTCATGAGAGCTTGGATTCCCGATGCGGACTTAATGACCGAACTCGCCGAACTCGAAAGGACTGATACAGCAAGTGCTGACTCTGACGGACCAGCCTCCACCCCATTACAGCCTCTGCCCGGAAACCTCCCTTCGATTGCAGTCTCCGGCACCGAGTACCTTCCCGTTTACGCGGATCTCTATGTCGGAGGACAGAGAGCCCTCAAGAATCTCTCGTCGACTGTGAGCCTGCGGAACACTTCGGGAGAGCAGCCAATCATAGTGACTGCCGTCACTTATTTCGACAGATCTGGTAGAGCCGTGGCGAACCGAATTGACGCGCCCCACACCCTGGCCCCCATGGCGACTGCGGAGTTCTATGTGGATCAGTCTCTGAGCGAGGATGGCCCGGTCGCCTCGATTGCCGTGCAGTGGGCGGCCGAGCGATCCGTTGCGCCGCCGATTGTCGAGGCGGTGATTGTCGGCAGCTATGGGGTCAAGAGTATCTCCGTCGTCACGCGCAGTGAGAGTCTCCCCTAGTCCGGAAGGCCGCACTCGGCAGCCGGCGATCGAAGACCGGCCGCAGAGGCCACCGAACCCGAACCACGCATCACTGGATATAGTCTGCTGGTATTTCGATCAGCTTCAGGCTCGACGGGCATCAATTTGCCACGTCACCTGGAAAATGCGGGCTCAATCTCGCCAGGTCTCCAGGTTTTTTCGATCCAGGGTTCGAGAGGACCGTATATCCGCAAGATCACGAACCATCCCTTTCCGGGAATCGTTTCCAGCCAGTTCTTCTCAAAACCCTCAGGCGGTTGGGGTCCGAAATAGATGTCGTATGAACCGTCCGCGTTTCTTCTGAGGCCTTCGGACTGGCCGCCGACGGTCGGGAAGATTTGGCTGGTCTGCAGCATCGACCGGGTCTGGTTGTCATACAGCGTCAGCGCCCAGAAATCCTTCGCCGGTGGATTGGCCGGAATGCAAAGCCTGTAGGTCTTGGCGCCATCGAATGGTTTTTTCTTGTCGTCAACATACGCGATCCCGTAGTCGGAACCGGCACCGGCCCTGGTAACGGCCATCGCCGGCGTGACTGCAGTATAAGGATAGTGGAACATGACCCGTGCGTCCGAATTCATGGTCATGCCGTCTTTGCCGTTGAAAAAGACGTTCTTGTCCACCCAGCCCGTGAGCCAAGCGCTGTCCGTATCCGGGTAGAGTTGAATGCCGTTCATGGTGCCCGTGGTGCGGGGGTACCAGACGATGGACCGGGCCGCGGCATTCGCGATGGCAACCGCGTCGGTCAGGATCTTCTTCATGCGGGCATCGGGCGCGAACGGTTTGCCTTTCTCGATGCCGATCGACGCCAGGAGACCGCGCGTTTCCGGGTCCAGCATCTCGAGCGGCTCTTTCTGGATGATCTCGTTGAGATGCTCGTAGAAACTGAAGTCGTTCGCGTGGATCGTGTTGAAGGCCAGGCCGGATCCGCTGACAAATTCCATGTTCGGCGGGTTGTCCTTTCTGGACAGCGGATAGATGCGAAGCCTGTCCTTCACGTTTTTCGCCGCTGCCTCCAGCCCCTCTGCGATCGAGGCACGCATGAACACCCAGAGGTCGTAGGTGTTCGAAGGGACCACGAAGCATCCGTCCGGGATGTCGCCCTGGTACCCGGGCGGAAGCACGAGGTATTTCCCGCCTTTCCCCTTATCAGGGCCTGCAGGGCCGATGTCCTGCAGGTAACGAAACCAGGCGTCGTTGAAGGCGCCCAGCATGCCCGGCGGGGCTTCCAACACCGTGGGACCGTCCCGTTTCAGATCCAGTGTTGGGAGCACATAGAGCGTGGAAGTATTGCCGGTGAGGAACAGTGGCCGGGAATCCATCAGCCTGTCCATGATCAGGACCTGGTGCGCTTGTTCCGCACCAATCGCGCGACTGCCCTTGATCAACCCCTGGACGGAGGCCCCGGGCATTCCCTTCAGGAAGGCCTCCACCCCGCGCATCGTGTCGAGATAGTCGTAGATGTTCTGGGCCGTCTCGGCCGTGGGGACGCCGTCGGTAAATGTCAGCGTTCCGATTGATGTGTCGACCGTATCGGGTGTCGTGATGGACCCCAGAACTCCCTTGCTGACATCGGCCTGCGCGGGCAGGACCAGAGTAAGCACTGCCAGAGCGATTCCGGCGACAGATCTTGTCATTGCGCTACTCCCCAGGGGTTCCTCGGAATATTGGTCTTCCTACCAGCGCCATTCCGCATGGGCTGCGATCACGTGGATCGTGTTGCGCTCATAGTCGCCGATCAAGTTGCCGCGAAAGCTGCTTGACTGCTGGATATCGGCGCTGCCGCCGTCTAGGAACGTATAGGCCAGACCCATCGTCATTGACTCCGAGGAGTCGTACTGGACACCGCCCGAGGCGCGAATCTGCCGATCCAACGGCATGTCGGGCGTTCGATCGCTGTCGTCGACGGGAGAAGTGTCGTACGCGAGACCTGCGGACAGCTTCCAATCGGGCGACAGGCGATACCGTGCGCCGATGGCGAAGTGCCAGGTATCGTCAGAGTTCCGGTCGACGGTGAAGTCAGTCGCGGTGCTCCCCGTCAGCGTCACGTTCGACTCGCCGAAGTCGCTCCAATCCTGCCAGGCGACATTGCCCATGATAGCGAGGTCCTTCGAAAGCGCGTGATAGGCGCTGAACATCACCTGCTGCGGCAGGTTGATGTCCAGGCCAGCTTCAGCGTTGGCAACCGAACCCAGGGCTGCCGACAGGTTCGGGCCCAGTCCCGACACGTCGAGCGCGTCATCGAAGTCATGATCGATCTTGCTTGTGTAGGTCAGGCCGAAACGGGTGCCACCGCGAGGCTCGACGAGCAGCCCGATGGCGCCGTACGGCGCCCAGCTGTCTGCATCGAGCTCAACCCGTCCATCCGGAACGCCGGGGTCGGTCACCTCATTGTTGATGGCCGCTTCCTGGTCGAGGCTCGCATAATTCAGCCCGATGCCGCCGCCGATGGAGAGCCAGTCCGTGGCCCTGTAGGCAATGGACGGGAAGGCCGCGACAGTCGTTAAGAGCGCCTCCTGCACATAGTAGCGCCCGGCCCAATCATCGTCGTAGTCGACCCCGAGGCCGAGAGCCGAGCCCAGCATGAACCCGAAGCGCCAGTCCGGGTTCAGCTCGCGAACGTAGTAAAGGCCGGCACTCGGGAAAACGCTTCCGGCATCTCCCCCATTGCCGCCGCCAAAGGTGTTGGGTTGATCAGCGTCGAATTTAACCGTGTAGATGATGGGTTGCGCCCCCACCAGCGCGTGCGTTCCCGACAGCCGGGTCATGCCGGCGGGGTTGCCGCGCGCGGTCGACG
>Ga0066187_1000808_pt1 | contig 10293 bp, 7 predicted proteins | sample WorMetexBAHAMAS1_FD_58706 | JGI IMG/M metagenome (GOLD analysis project Ga0066187, IMG submission 58706) | Marine gutless worms symbiont microbial communities from Max Planck institute for Marine Microbiology, Germany - Inanidrilus exumae... | ecosystem: Host-associated > Annelida > Digestive...
AATTACCCGTTACAACATCCGCACATCCGCAGATCCGCACATCCGCATTTTACCCCGGCCGAAACCAGGTCCGTTTGACGATATCCATTTGTATCAGTGGTGTTTATGGGTAAAATGCGGGGATGCCGGTGTGACAACGGGTAAATTGCAGGGTAAAAGTGCCCTAAAAGTGTGGGGGTTAAACCAAGCCTGAATTACTGTTGCCAACACTAATTGTAACACAAACCCTACTGACCCCAAACCCTAACCTTCAAACCCTACTTACCCACCTTCACACACTTTCAGTTCCGCACTTATACCCCACATTTACCCATTGCCACATCTGCACCTCCACATGCCCGTATTTTACCAAAGGCCATCAGTGGTGATGAGAGTTACTGGTGTAAAACGTCTGATTCATAGTACCTAAATAAAGGCACAGGTGCTTTCTGTTCAGTGACTGTGATGTGATTTTTGCTGTTTTTTTAGTTATTCAGCTGAGCAGCTGACAATGGGTTCGCCATCACCATCAAACAGCACACCTCCAAGCAGTCTCTCCAACTCTTCAGAGTCCGAGTTAAATTGCTGTGATACAGTGTCTCGATGTGGTGCCTGCAGTGGACCGCTTGTCCTTCCAAAGGTTCTGACATGTTTCCATGCTTTCTGTCGTCCGTGCCTGGAAAGAATAGAAGAATCCAGACGAATTATCTGCCCATCATGTCATGTCGAGACATTTTTGTCTTCTGAAGGAGTTTCTGGATTACTGCCTTATTTTGGACCTTCAGGTACTGATGTTGGAATTTTTTAGGTTCACTCGATTATATGTATTGTTTGACAACTGGCTTAGCTCAGTTCTATCAGCAGCATTTCATAAGTAGTATTAAGTAAACTTAATTATTGCCGTTATGTGGCGTCATGGTCATACACAGATGCTATGTTGGTAACTGATTCGACTATCCTCACTGGGTGAAGTCCGTCAGTGGTGTAGCCTATGTATTGCTATAATTTACACCTCCCATGTTTGGTGGCAGTAATCTGTTAGTGTTAAGAGACGGCTATTTATCTATTCTTTTTTTGTTATTTCTTCTGTTTTATTATAGTATCTTTCTCTTTCCCTATCTTTCTTTGACATAGAAAGAAATAAAGTCGGTATCAGTAATTATCCGTCTTGTGAATGAATAAGGTGGTGGCGGGGACTGTTCCACTGATTGACCTGCTGATGCCACTGCATATGTTCATGTTGTATGTCGTTTGGTGGCAACTGGTGCAGTTATCTGTTTACAGGTGCTTTGAGGAACACCAATGGAGTAATCAATGGTAATACAACTTTGTCTTGTACGGGATGCCGCACTTCTGATGAAGGTGCGGTTGTTGCCCATTGTCGCAATTGCTCTGCACTGTTGTGCAGTGGATGTGAGTTGGCGCATCGTTTCATGCGCTGCTTTGACGGGCACTGCGTTCGTACAGTCGACGATGCTGCACGCACGGCTCTCAGCGCCGTGCCGCGCACCTCGCTGTGCACTCGCCATGGCATCCAGCTGGAATTTGTGTGTCGTTCCTGCGACATTCTCCTCTGCACCGACTGCGTCGGCCCGGAGCACGCGACACACGATCTGTGCCGCATCGACGACATCTGCTCGGCAGAGATGGCTTCGTTGCAGGTCCTCATGTCTCGTGCAAATCTCCGCGTCACCGACCTCCGCACTGCAACAAATGCAATCATGCAGCTTTCCGGGCAGTTGCGTTGCCGCTACGAAGCAGCTCGCTCGGCAATCACGGAAGCGTACAACTTCTTCTGTTCGGCTGTCGAGGACCGCAAGCAGCAGATGATGCGGGAGCTGGAAATGGCCTACAACGATCGTCAGGTGGCCCTCGGTGCTGCAGCCCACGATACAGAGAACGTCGCTTCCATTCTGAATCGTGCCAGCACCTTTGTCGAAAATTTCCTATCACAGGCAAGTCCGGCCGATGCAGTGATGTTTAGGAAAACCTTGGACCTGCGCATCTCCGCGGCAATTAGTCGCGTACCCGATCTTAGCCGTGCTTCTGCCTCGAATAGTTTAGATTTTGTTGCAGACTATCAGTCAATGCAGGCCGCCATCAGAAGTGCGTTTGGTTATTTGAGAGTCGATGGAAGAGCACTGTCATCAGATGGACGCGGATCTGAGTCAGCGCTGTCTGGTTTACCATCTGTCAACTCGGTGGATAGTTCCGCTGTGTTTACCGATCCTTCTGTTTCCCGCAAGTCATCCTTGACACCTCCCGACAGTGGCAAGTGGAACCAAAATGGCAGCTCCAGCAGCCCACCGGACATATTCGCAATGGCTGACATGTTCACACTTGGACCCGGTGCTGATGGATCTACTACTCAGTCCTCTAGCTCAAATCGTTCTTCGTCACAGGTGCCTCGTCAGAAGATGGTCTATCACTGCAAGTTTGGAGAATTTGGAAGCCAGGTTGGCCAGTTCACCGAACCCTCTGGTGTTGCTGTTAACAGTGATGGTGATATTCTTGTTGCGGACACCAATAATCATCGCATTCAGGTACGCTGTAGCACTGTCATTTATTTTTTACTTTATTTTATTTAGCTGGTGTTTGTACAACCTGGTTGTCAAGCTAATTTAAGAGTTCTGCATTTTACTATAAGTTATGCACATTATGCTTCAAATTTTGAACATGCGGTGTTTATTGAATGTGACAAGAATGCACATTAATGTTCCTCATATTTATGGCTTCTGTTCAAGTTTTATATATTTTACATGTGTCATCTTTAATTTGGTTTGGTTCTTTATATGTTCAATGAATGTATATTCTGATCAGTTGTACACAGCGTGCACACTACATTAGTCGTTATTCTTCTGATTTACCCAGGTAATAATAATAATAATCTGGCTTGTATAGCGCCAGTATATCAAAGACTCCAGAGATGCTGACAGATAGATTACGGTCGTGAGAACCGACTAGGCCTAAATGTCTGACCGAATAAGAATGTCTTAAGAGTAGACTTAAATACAGCAAGTGAAGTGCTAGATAAGTATTTAATGTAGCGTTCTCAGTGTCGTCAGACGTCATAGACGATGTTTGAAAGTCGTTGAAGGCATTATCACGCCATTGACTGCATGATAATGCCTTTGGTGGTAATCGACCGCAGTTGAGAGAGTCAGTTTGAACGCTACTGAAATCGAGCAATGCTAGATTTTTGAGACCGCTCCCATGTTCAGTTACTGGATGCTATGTACAGGTGTTTGACCGTGACGGAGTCTTCAAGTTCCACTTTGGTGCATGCGGGAAACATGACGGCCAGCTTCTCTATCCAAACCGTGTCGCAGTTTGTCGTGTAACGGGGGACATTGTCGTCACTGAGCGTAGTCCGACGCATCAGGTAATTCTCTTTGTTACCGGCGTCAATAGCTGTGTGTGGTGGATGTCATCTTTTTGCGTTTCCATCTAAACCATACAAATAATGCATTTGTATTGTTTGGTGTAATTATTGGTGTTGGGCTTACTGGTGTACTAATTATATTTAAGTAACATGTGTGCAACTGGTTGTAATGTTTGCCTTAGCGCTCAAAAGCATGTTGGTAGCCAGTTTAGTCTAGCATAGTGTTGGTTATTTTCGTTTTGTTAGGCCGTATCACCTGCACGTACATGTGGCCTATTGCTACAGATGTCACACGTAGGTCTGTGTGTTGGGCAAACGAGTGAGCTGTGCAAACACTGCTGAACTGATCGATATGACATTTGGGAGCTGACTCTTGGGGGTCCGAATCCCCCAAGGGAAGGTGTACTTTTGAGGGGCACATGTCGCAGCCCATTGTAATATATCAGTGTGCACATGGTGGATGAATGCATTCACCATCATGAGGGGTGTCAAGACAGATGTGGCCTCTTGCCAAATTACTTTGGACACTGTTGTAACCTAATAGCAGTCACTTCACAATTCTTCCACTATGTTGTATTCAGAATTAGTTATCATAACATGTTAATAGCACTGCATGACCTTTGGTGTGCTGTTATGCATCAGGTTCAGATTTTCACACGCGATGGCGCCTTTGTGCGCAAGTTTGGTGCGACCGTTCTGCAGCATCCCCGTGGTGTCACTGTCGACTTCCGTGGCCGAATAGTTGTCGTCGAGTGCAAGGTAAGTGTGACAAGTGTGCGTTATTGGCAGTTTTGTCTGTCCCATGCGTCCAGTATGCAAGCGAATTATAGAAGTTACAATGAGTGTGGAGCAATGCAGCTTGGATCGTGCTTCAAGTGCTGTGATAACCCAGCACCATGGATTACACGGGTTGCCAGTGCAGCAAAGAATCATCTACGAAATGGCAGTGGTCACATTCAAGTTCCTACGCACTACACTGTTGGCCATCCTCCACCATCATGTACCGACTTGCAGCCGCATGTGGAACTTTGTCATCTGGCACTCCTGTGTCATTTCAGTCTTATCATTCAGCACCTGCTGTTGGGGAACTTACTTCATGGCACAATGCTTAGAGGCCGGTATTGTAATCAAGGGTTTGTGACTTGCCCATTGTATGTGGCCGATGTAGACAATAATGATGTGACCTGTACTGCCACCGCTTCTGAAATTACGACCTTAAGAAGAGATAGAAATGTACTTATTGTTATTACAGTTATTATCATCATTATTGCAGTAGTTTGAAGAAACCTATGATACGGAGACGGTACAGGTAACGCTGATGTGGAGAACTCTTTGTCTTCTCCCTACTCCAAAGCAAATGCATTGGTTAGTAGGGATGTGACGAAGGTCGCATTCGCAATTCGAATTTGACGACGTTAGAACTTTGAACGTTTTTAGCAGATTTGAAATTCGTCAAATTTTTTTCACGTCCCATGGTCAAATTCGAATCTTGGGTCTATCGGCACCACATGCTTACACAGACCAGCCATCGGAACAAGTTAACAACAAATGCACGTTGAGTAGTCTGAAAGGACCGAAAATAATACTAAACATGGATGACCGTTATGTTAGCAAAGACAACATTAGTAGAGTGGTCTGTTTTGGATTTTAGGCAATGCACTTACATGTTCACTCAAAATTGTTAACGTATGATCAAATGCGCATTCGCATTTGAACGAATTTGTGTCACGAAATTCGCATTCGATGAATTCAAATTTTTCTCCGCTTCGTCACATCCCTATTGCTTACCATCAGTAGGGGCATGTGGGCAGTAAAACGTTGCTCCAACAGAATCCTCAAGTTATTAATAGGAAAGGAAAGGAAAGGAAGCGTATTTATATAGTGCCATTTATACTTCGCATATTCCCCAAGTGCTCAGACGTGTATCACAGTTTTACCTGCAAGTACACCACCCCTGCCTTTCCTTCGTAAGTGTTCACCAGATGGCGCCACCCCTGACTGAGGTAGGAGACATCTAATTGCAGCTTACTACTCATATGTCGACCTCCGAAGGGATGAAAGGCTGAGTTGGCCCGGTTGACTGACCTATAGCGGACGGTTTACCACCTTACAGCGCAGGACAGGGAAAGTTTACCGGCCAAAGACCGACATTCTACCACTGTGCCATGCAACAACCGAACAAACAGCATCGAAGAACTACAGATAGGGGTGCTGGCTAAGACAGGTAGACACACGTGTATGATGGCTGTAATTTGAAGAAACTATTAAGTGTTGTTGTGTTATAACCTAAATTGTGTAGAAAGCGCCATTAAACCCTAACCAACCAATCAAGTTTAGCAGAAGGTGGTTCATTGAATAGGGCCACATACATTACTTCGGCTGTCGTGAATGCCATTGCTCTTGCGGCTACTAGAGTTGTGTTGCTATACAGCGAGTTCTGAGTGGTTGTCAGTGTACTGTGCTCGGATGTACAGGTGATGCGTGTCGTCGTGTTTGATCGCTACGGAACCGTGCTGCACAAGTTTGGCTGCTCCCGCCACCTGGAGTTTCCAAACGGTGTCGTTGCCAACGACCAGGATGAGATTTTCATCAGTGACAACCGGTCGCACTGCGTCAAAGTATGATACCTTTTTAACGAACAGTGTTATACGATCAACTGAACCTGGCCATCCCTCTATGGTTGGGTGCATGCAATACCAGTGAATGTAGGAGAACAGCTCTGTGCTTGTCCATACCCTTTGGCTGAACTACAGAACTGGAAATTTTGCAGGCTTCTGTGGTGCCAGAATTACTTGTGTTTTTCTTATTTCATGCAAAAGCTTGTTGCATGAATTCTACAATAATCTAATAAGTACAGAATGGTAACTTGGCGAATAGTTAACGTTGCCTGGTGACATGGGTGACATAACATTAGCATTTTGTCATAGGTTTATTGGTACATATTTAGGCAACTATACAACCATTCTTTTAAGCAGTTACGCGGTAATGTTTTGCGGGTTGCACCCTTATAATTGGCCGAGTTCAACGTTGCAGTACCGGTACTAGAAGTTTAGTTATTGTTTTCGTCATTATGGTAACTAAATTAAATGCAAACCCAAAACTATGTAATCTGATTATCTGTAGTTCTTTGATGCCATTTGTTTGGTAATAGGAAGGACATATGACCTGCTAAACTAACTGTTCCATAAGGTTTGCCTTTGGAAGACCAGCCTAGCCTTAATTCTGGAAAACCCTGCTGGTTAGATGGAAACAGAAGTAGTGGTATGTCTCATATGTGCCAGTGATGTTTGAAACAGGTATTTGGTTATGATGGCGCATTTTTGCGCCAGATTGGAGGCGAAGGTGTCACAAACTATCCGATCGGGGTCGGCATTGATTCAATGGGCCGCATTTTGGTCGCTGACAACCACAACAACTTCAACGCAACGCTGTTCACCTCGGACGGACGGCTTGTGACGGCACTGGAGAGTCGCGTGAAGCATGCACAGTGTTTTGACGTGGCACTTGCTGATGATGGGTCCGTTGTTCTTGCCAGCAAGGACTTCCGCGTCTACATCTATCGCTATGCCGTTGCCACGTCTGGCTCATCTGAGCAACGCTCCACTGCCGCAGTAACAACCTCCACCCCGCTTGATTTTCTGTCTTGGTAGATCAGAACACAGACACTACTTAGATAAAGAGTGACATGGCAGTAGCATAGTTAGAGGGTGTAGGCTGTCCTCTCCTGGTCGTACCAGAAAATTTTTTGTGAGAAATATGTCCGAAAACAGGGACAGTTGATAATCATGTTCATGTTCTGTTTGAAAACAACTATATTACACTTGGTTGAAACCTGTATGTGCGTTTTAAAACCTGGCTGTAATGCAACAAGACCCCTTATACATTGTTTGCTTGTTTGCCTTTCTCCAGTACAAAGTGCTGGCTGCATTCCTGTGATGGGGATTGCATTGCTGGGGCTAAATGTCAAAATAATAATGAGGTTGGGATTATAATTTGGTGTGGTAATGGGAGGAGTGTGACTGATAACCGAGGTAGGACCTTTAGCTACCTGATGATTACTCGTAGGGTTACTATTAATTATGAAGCAATACTGTTGTTTGCTGTCTCTGCTCATATGTACCAGATGGGGATGTACATAAAATGGGTATGAATAAACACTCATGCGATTTTGGTGGTAAGTTCATCCCATGTTATTATTTATGTCAATCTTTCATGCTAAAATATATTTGATGCTGTATGGCTTTGCTTGCTAGTGTTCTCGATGGTTGGGTTACGTGTTCATTGTTTTTGGTTTGTATTTAATTCGGTTTGAGTTCATCGGCAGATAGGTGGACGTTGAAAACTTTGTTAGTCTGTCAAGTTAGTCGTGAACATTGCTAATTTATTGACGGTGCTGTCTGGACAGTCGGCCATCACAACAAAAATGTGGCTGTCGGTATGCATTAATTTTAGCGTGATTTATTTTCACGCGAGATTAGTTGAGTTATTTATTTAATCGCATTTAGTTAACTGTCGTTACCGTGGGTGTTTTGTGATCGTCAAGAGCAAGCTGTGCAACATCTCGCTGCAGTTATCACTTTGCACAAAGCAACATTTTCAGTAATGTGCGTTCTTTGTTGATTTCCGAATTTCATTCGGCCTGCATGGCTTAGCGTGTTAAGTTGTCTCGTTAGCCAGTTTGTGTCGTTTTTGTTTTTTTGGTCCATATTTGATTCCGTTTGAGTTATTGGATGTTGGAAATAATGTTGCACTTTGTTGGAACTGGAGTTGTTATATTATCAGCAGCTGGCCATTTGGCTTCTGTTCAGCTCTACGATCATCCTGTTTTTCTTAGTTGTTACCATTGATCGTATTGAATGCATATTTATGTTATTTAAGTGTTTTGTGTTCTGTTGATCTGCGTGTTCCGGGACGTTAATTCGGCCACTTTTGATTTGTAAGAGAATGCCGGTTTTGAGCGTAGCTGTGGAGGACGTTTTAGTTGCGTTCTGTAGTAGTCAGAAAGCAGACACACACACAGAGTATTCGATGAAGCATGTTCATATGGTTTGTTTGTTGTTCGTCATTGTTTGATCAGTGTTATGTATTTGCAGTGCTGCTGGTGTTAAATTTGTAGTTGCTAAGTACTTTGCAATGATTGTAGAGGACTTGCTCTCAGTGTCAGGGCTGCTCATAGACATGATGTTCACGTCATATTGAATGTTAAGATTTTTATGCGGTTCAAAAGCTGAAGGTAGTGTCTGATGTATTTTTAACGGAAGACTGAAGTTGTCGTAACACATTTGCAGCTTCTTGACTTTCTTTAATAATCACAGACATGCATTCTCTTGTTAACTTTGTTCAAAATTTTAAGAAATAAGTTTAATATTAATTTTTAATTTATATCGGTTTATTGATGTTAATAAACTTAACCTATAGTAGAACCTTATTTGTTTTGGAATTGCAGCAAGACTCAACTAGACCCTACAGAACAATCTATGTTTTTTGATCCTGAGAAGCATATGCCATATGTGCAAAGTACTGAACAGCCCTGACAGCAAGTGTTGTCTTGCAATCCTGAAGGGACCATGGTCTGTCATCATTTAGTATTGTGTTTGCCAGTACCATTTGACTTTGTTGAATTATCACCGGTCATTTTATTTGATCGTTGAAATGCAGTATTAACGTGGTTTCGATTTTGTTGCCCAATATTGGATTTAATTTTTACCATCTACGTCAACAGACATTGTTGGATTTGACAGTCTGTTGTTACCAGACTAGTAGTTTTCTGTATTGCTTTTATACTGTTAGTACTGCCACCTGTTTTCTTTTATTAGTTATTTCTTTGCACGTTGTGGTTGCAGGGACTTAGATTCCGTAGGCAATAAGTAGCATCGTTGTTGTCACAGGCGTTTTATGATGCGTTTATGTTTGTCATTGTTGATAATATTATGAGTTTATTTGTTGATTTGCATAAGCCAGCTGACATCGTTTTAGTGGACATCCATATTTCGCTGTTGATTCATGCAAAAGACTCCACTGTTTGCGTTGCGTGTTGTGGCGGCCAGTTCGTTTTCATCGTTTCCACTTTGCGATGGGTTTTTTTTTGAGAAGTTGTCCGATCTTTCAACTGCTTATGCAGTTGTTCGTGTTGTTCATTCGCCATTAAAGTGATAGCACACGACTGTGTTGTAAAAAGTAGTGTTTTGTATTAGTTCGGTAGCGTCAGCTGCACTAGCAGAGTAGGTTGTGTCATTGTGTTAGTCTTACAGCTTTGTTTAAGTAAACTGTCATGTGTTTGTGCCGACGTGGGCAATTTAGTAGTTTTTTAAAAATTCCGATTACTTGTCTTTTGCATTTTGTGATTCCGCAGTCTCAAGGTCATATCATATTCGTATATTTCAGTTTCAGATTGACAGACAGTTAAAATATTGCCGGTCAGTGAGATTGAAGTTAACGATTTTGCATAAAAAGTACCTTCAACTTTTTTCAAACATGTTTTGCTTTTGATGTTCAGTACCAAAGAATTAATGCCTATTAAAATGTAACATTATGCAATATATTATTACCTTAAAGGTGTGATATGACGTAAATTGTGTTGAAAGTGCCATTAAACTCCAACAAACCAATCCGCTTTTTGCACCATGTGCCAATGATGTGACAGTATTCTGGATGAGAACAGTTAAGCATGAAGTCATTGGTTTAAATGTTAAATTTTGTCTGTTTTTTGTTATAATTTCGGGTTACATAATACTATTCCTTTACTGACATTAAAAACATCTTCAATCATATACCCAGCCATAATTTACTAAATTTTATTTTAAACAACTTATATGATCAGTTATAATTTGTAAATAAGAAATCTCACACTAAGTATTCTTTTTCAGTCAAATAATTTAATAATAATAATAATAATCCGATTTGTAAAGCGCCAGAATGTCAAAAGACTTCCG
>Ga0066187_1000809_pt1 | contig 10292 bp, 7 predicted proteins | sample WorMetexBAHAMAS1_FD_58706 | JGI IMG/M metagenome (GOLD analysis project Ga0066187, IMG submission 58706) | Marine gutless worms symbiont microbial communities from Max Planck institute for Marine Microbiology, Germany - Inanidrilus exumae... | ecosystem: Host-associated > Annelida > Digestive...
TCGATGTTCGTCGAAGTTATAGCAAGCCAAAGCAGTGTCGTTTTTTGAGACACAGTGTATTATAATACATGTTGCCTACTGTCCATGGAGACAAGAAGCTTATTACTGCAGATGAATCGCTTGGTGCTCTACGTCACTCAAAATCTCGTCAACTGCTGCACAGCTGTACGAGATATTGCACTTGGCAAAGCTTGCAATAACTTAATTATCTTAAACGACACTCGTAAAAATTCTTCCGAGTTCGCTCTATTTCGTAGGTCATAAGCTTATATCATTATTCCTATTAGCGATCTGTAGTACCAATAACGTAGTTTCCGAAATAATAGTTTACCAAGCGCATGTGAATGCCTGTAACTTTGAGAATTTCTCCAGTTTCGACACCAGAGTTAAAACTAGAAAGCGGAACAAAGCCCAACGTGTAGCCCGACAGGCATGCACAAATGCAACTGTGCATTTCTCATTTATTTACTAACTGTCTATGCTACTGCCACCTAGCGAATGACCTTTAAAAACCAGCGCACAGCGTAATTTAGCCTACGTGCATTCATCACCTATGCAAATGAGCCAAACTTGTGGCCATAGTACCCGTTGTCGAATGAGAGGACGACATTTGAAAAAGGAAGTAACATCGGTAAAACATAAGCCCGCCGGCGGCATCGCGATGCCGGGCGGGCTAGCGGCAACACGGCTGACTAACTGCGATGTATCCAGGAATCGAATCCCAGAGCGGTCTGTTGTGTTTATCACGACAGGCACTACAATCTACAGCCTCGGTCATGGTCGGTGCACCCACGCTACAAGTTCCTCTATGTCGACTCGGCCTTCAACTCTCAATGGGACAGTAAAACGAACGTCGGTTGTCGGCGACAGTAACAATAATAAATGGCGATGGTGTGGACGGCAGCGGCTGGGCGCACGCACAGCCCGAGTTGGTTGGTTTGGCAGCAATGTCAGAGGCCATCGACAAATGAATTGGCGAACTTTTACAACGTCCGAATTTTACGAAATTACCCGTACTGCTTACGTGTAGCCGTGGCTCGGTCCTCATATTTGTCAAAGTTTGTGCAACAGTAGAACGATTCTATATTGCCGGAGTTTAGACACTTAGTAGAGTACGCTGTATGTTTCTTAACGTTTTTGTTTTTTTTCTTTTTCTTTTTGGTTGGTGCCTGTAAGTGCTATTTTGTAGCCTTGGTACTATTGTAATTGCGGTCTGTATATGACGTTAAATAAATAAATCATCTGACGACAGGGCAATAGGTTATGTAATTCCGTAATTGCCGTTTCTGTGCATAATGGTGCACATACAGTGGGTCGGCGGTCGTGGTCATCGACGAGCGACCCGTCACTCCGTGTAGACTGGCTCATCGCTGGCAGCAAACGATTTGATTTGGTAGCGTGGCGGACAGCATTATTACGGGGCGAGGCGAAGTCTGCCCTCATGGACTGCCTTGTTATTAATACAAACGGCAGGTCCAAGTAAATTAAAAACTACAATCAATCGGTCACAATCACAAAATGAATTTGTATAACGCCGCTTAAAACACTGGTCAGCGGCGCTGAACAGAATAAAATGACATAAAATACAATACAATAAAAGTACATGCCATTTGTTTGAGTGTGTGTGTTTTTTTCTCTTTTCTTAGTTAAGTTATCTTCAATTGTGTATTTTTATATTGTTACTAACATTTGCGGTAAATAAAGCTTATCAAAATAACCGAAAATTAACGGAAATAATAGTTTGGCTAAAAGTAATGAGTTAATTAGGCGCGCAGTACGCTTCCGTAAAAGACTAGTTTTTCGATGGCGCTTGAACGTCCCGAATCCCGATATCCTACTGTCCATTTGACGGATTGATGTAGGTAGCTGATTCCACTTGTCTGCCGACCGCAGATGCGTTTTTCCAGGTAGCATCGAAACTGGAACGATCGACAGCTTATGCAATACGTTGATGCACCGGTAGTCAGTGGAGGACAAACCGAGCGGCAGCGTGAAGTACTCGCTGCAGTGACGACAGAGCGCAGTCAGACAGACCCGCGAGCGCATGCAGAGTTACAGTAGTCTACACGACGTGTCAGTATTAGAGCGTAGACAAGCCGCTTTCGGGCGTCCATGTCGAGTATACGGCTGAGCTCGCGGAGCCACGGAAGATGGCAAACTACTGCTAGATACAATTATTTTAGCTATAGAGTCAGTCGTATTTGGAATGATCTTCCACTTGGTGATGTTATTTTGAGTCAGTGCATAGATTTCGTAATAGTTTTACTTCAAACGTATTGGTTGGTACGGTATTGTAAATGAATTTTATTTAGAACTACCGGTAACACCTTCCTGGACATTGTATATGTGCAATTTTACTGTTTCATTTTTATTGCATGTATCATTGTAAGAGGCTAACTAGCCCTTTTGGTATTAAATAAATATAAATATAATGTATGTGAAAAACATGTTGATGTCACTCTGGCGATGTGCTGATGCATACTCAGTGTTAAACTGTCGAGTAAAACGCCCAGGTCGCGAACGCAATCAGCCGACTCAATGTCCACATGTCCAAGACGGCTGCAACCGTTCCAGATTTGCACGTCCTACGAACGAGATCAATTCGGTATTTTCAGGATTCAGTTGCAGTCTTCGTTGTGCACACCATTCTCGAATGTCAGTAGCACAGCCTTCCAAGCATCGATCGGCGAGATGAGTTCAAATTGATGCGCTAACGCACTGAGTGTGACCGGTCAGGTATGACCAGAACCAATCAAATCAAGCACGCCTTCTATAACGCCGAATCTGTCCTCCAGCACTGTCGGCGGGATCGAGTAATCCACCGTATCAAATGCAGCACTTAACTCCAATAATACAAGAGCGTAGACTTTACCGGAGTCTACTTCACGTTAGGTCTCGTCGAGAACGCGAACTGCTGTCTCAGTGGAATGTCGCGCGGTCTGTACATGTATGCAGACTGCATGGTTGACCGGAAACGTTTGCGCCAGCGTGCTCGTGAAAACGGTTGACAGCGAATCGCTCCAGGAACTTGCCGGTAAACGTTAAATTAGACACTGCATGGGCGGAACGACTTCAATCAAATGGATCCACATAAGGACACGGTAACAAAGCTATAGCCTGAAGCAATTAGTCATGATGATGACGGGAAGGAACAGTGAAAAGAATGAATGGTCAGATGTTTCTTAAACTACTGACTGTTGTGACAGATGTCATTTTGAGTGGCAGGGGCGAAGCTGGTTAAGGGGCTTCGGGGGTCCGGACCCCCAGTCCCATCCAGTCACCACAAGGGTGACTTGTCAGATTTCAAAAATTCGATGAGAATTTTTTGACGTAGGGTGTGCCCTCTGTGCAAACTAATGTGGCTCAATGTTTTTCTGCAAAAATGCTATATGAGCTTCAACTTCTGGGGGACTTCGTCCCCAAGACCCCTCATACTGGACCCCCCAGCTAGCTAAGCCCGCCTACGCCTCCTGGTGAGTGGTATACACGAGCACCAAAAGCACAGCTGCCGACAGTGTGAAGTCTAGTCCGCGCTGCCGACGAGCAGAGTCGCTATCGGGAGTCTGTGTCAGCGGCCCACTGGATGTCTCTTGCCATGGTACCCGGCAGCCATGTTGTTCCGATAACGGCCAGTCGGCATTTGGTGCGTTCAGGAAGAGACAACCAAAGTAGTTCCTGAAACAATCGAGACTTGCGACTTCGGCAGTTGCAACGCACCGTTATGCACGTTAAAGGTCAGCTTGATTATAGTCAAGACGAACATTAGGCCTACGGTATTTTAGAATGGTTAGCCTTGCAGTGCGCCGTGCAAGTCAATGTTTTATGTCGCCTCGGTTTACATCCTCGACGTTGCCGGAAGTCATAGGCGACGACGATCGTGTGACAAGACCAAACAGTTGGATGGTCGGTGATGCTACAATGAAGACATATTATGTTGCTGCAGTCTGTTAGACGGTCCATAAATAAGCTCCTCGGGCCTTTCCGGCGTTAAATAGATTTTCCTTTTGTAGTGGATTCGCACATGCTGTGCCTACTTCTGCGAGTACGGTAATGAGTACTCGCTTAGCCTATGCGTTCAAAAAACAGACGTTGATGCCCATTAGCGGAAACTTGCTGTCTTCGACGCTAGATATCGACACAAAACGCCGAACACGTTACGTCATGTAACGCTGCTTCATTGACTCAGTAATTGCTACAGCGTATCTCAAGAGACTGGAGCTTATCGGGCTTAGATATCGTTTTAATGACTGTATCTAGCATGCATTTTAAAACTGTCAATAAAATCTGCTGAACAGTTCTCATCTTTAGTCTGAAAATATTCCATGGGCTTTATGAACGGAAACGTGCAAGCCAAATAGTTTCTATAGTGATCTTCTGTGTCTGTGCATCTGTTGACTAGGCTATATATAATTAGGCGCGAGGGTGGAGTTCTAGTACTGTATACAGCTATTTAAATCCATGAGCATCAGCGTCAAGGTAGGACCGTCAGTCCGTCCGTAGCTCCTCCGTCTGTCCGCGAGGACTAATTGGCTCAGCCGGACACATGTCCAATCCTCCCGCCGGACGATCTTAGTCGCCGGGCGAGGAACTTAGCGCTGGTGAGGGGCAGCGGAGACAATGAACTGGGCGACAAAATGGAACTAGAAAAAGCTGGATCGTTGCGAGGTTTAACATCGTGGAAACAAGAATGACAGAATGCAATCAGAGGTGGCAGACTTTGCCCCCGGCGACGCCACCTGGCGATCTAGACCAAACAACGTTGTCTGACGCCCGACTGGCGCCGCCACCTGGCGAACTGGTCGTAACATATGCGTCGTCTTTGATTTCTTCCATTATAGGGAAGCATGACGTCATACACAAAACCTAAAGTGCGGTACATAACGTATCGCATTGCCGTCGGAAGAGAATCGAGCTACTGCTCTGACAACATGCACAGAAAATCTGGTGACATTGAGACGCGTGTTTTCGGAGATAAATGCGAGCAGACAGACAAACAGACAGACACGCTGGTCACAATACTTCGCACTCCTACCGGAGGCGAAGTAAAAATCAGTAAGTAAACTGCATCGCACTGAGGTCAGCAGTAATGAGCACCACGGGATAACGTAACGTCACTAGGTCGGAGTTTGTATTAATCCTGGCGGCAGCTGCCATATGTCGCCACTTACACACACTTAGTGGGCTAATGGCCACGCGCAGTTGGCCGTAATGGCCTCTCGACTTGGCCGGCGTCGTTCGAGGCGAAATTACGACTTAGTTTAGATGTCAAGGGTGCTAAGTCGGTCTGCTATTTTTGGCACGCTATGTAAGGTAAGCCAGCGAGAGCGGCGGTGAGATCGTGGGAGGCAACAACTTTAAGAATTTTTTGTATCAGGAGTCTGGTCATTCTACCCGCTCAACGCTGTGCTAGCGCGGTATTAGCTGATCTCGTCCTGTGTCTGTCTGTCTGTTCGTCACAAGTCCGAGTGCTGTCAAAACGGATGAGCAGATCAAGCTTTTTTTTGGCTGAGCGGCTGCCCCTCGACATAGACCTGCCCATGTGGCCGAGTGGTTAGCGCACTCGACCGCCATGTGCAGTACAGCATCTGGAAGTTTGTCCCAAACTGTAGACTTAGAAAATTTCGCAACTGCACGTCAACGTCGCATGCGTTGTCATGGCAACTTAGGTGGACGCTCAATGTGACAAACTGGTGACGGTCGTCGGTGAAAATACCGCGCTATCATAGCGTCGCGCGGTAAAACACGTCGAATTATTTCACGAGATTCCATGTACACGTTACCCGTGGCCGTGGCTTGGTCTTCCTCTGACGACAGTGCAATACGTTATGTACTTCCGGTTTGGTGGATGACGTCATGTTTTCATAAAACTAGGCCAGTGGACCAAAATCAAGCACGACTTATGTCTATGTTTCGTCTAGTTCGCCAGATGGCGGCACAAGGGCGAAGTGGCTATCTGCGGTTGCAGGCTTGTTTTCCACACTAGTGGTGTTACCAGAAAAACTATAAGTTGCCTCTCCCCACAAAGTAGCTTACGATTCAATTCACCTCGTCGACGCAACCAAAATATTTGACCAAAATGTTCATCGAGTTCACAAAAACAACAATTCAGACAGTTTTATTGTGAAGTGCTCGGGGAAGAAATAAAGTATAAATTTCATTCATTCTTGCTAAATTGCAGCTTTAGCATTACGTTCTTTATTTTGGGAGACGTCTGTAATGCGATGGAAAAATTTAGAAGCGGGTGACGATATGATATGTATAGGCTAAAAGTTTGAAAACTGGTTAAGAAGTTAGATCGTAGCCCAAATTTTGTCCCAGTTTACAATGTAGGCCTACTTGCATTCAGAGGCAAATTATAAAAAGATCGCATTCTTGCGGTACGGTAACTAAAACAGAAATAAGCTTATTAGAGCATTTCTATTCGCCAACCCACGGTGTATGGCTATGTAGAGCACTGACCCAATAACAGTAGGTCGCATGTGCACGCTGTTTCCTAGTATAACAGGACAGCCAAGCTAGCGCTGATTCCGTGAAGTACTCGTACTATTCCAGACTAAATTTGCGTCACACATCAGTTGTCGGCCTAATCACAGTGTCGACGAGCGCCTTTCCTGAGAGACATATACTTTTCATGGACTGAAGGGTAAGTTACTTGTATCGTCCGCGTGACAGGAAGAGAAGTAAGTCGATTCAACGACTGATAAAGGTGGATCCATTATAAGATGTCTTCGGGTCACGGCGGAAGGTATATTCAGTGATGCAGCAGTTCGGCAATCCCGAGCGACGGTGACCGGGATGCATCGCGCGGGGTCCGCAATGTTGATCATCGACGGGTCGGAACAGTCGTGGTCGACGCAGATGAACAAAGGCGGCGGCGACTCTCGTCTTGTTTGAGCTGCCCACGACGGACACTCTGAGCAAGACAGGACGACAGTTCAAACAGCGGTAGGCCTACATCACAACACAAACGCGGAACCGGATCCGCTCCTCGTGGACCCGCGGCCAATGAACGTCGCAGAGAAAGCGGTGTAACACGAGTCCGGGGGCGGAATTGAGGATGTCCGTGATCTGGCCGGACCAACACCGACCAGCAGTAATCGATCTTGCTGACGACTCGTGTGAATATTATATAAGGCGTTACATTATGCAATACCATATGCATACGCAATGCGACCGGAGTCCGTAGTCCTAATTACTGCGCGACGGGATAATACACCGGCGCCGCCCGAAGGCGAATGGCTTTACGATAGGTGACGCCACTGACGTCGCACAGTCAACATATTATGTTTACGTTTAACCCGAGCAGATGCTACAGAAATGTATAACAATTATTGACAACGCTGCCGCTCGTCAGCGCTCAACAGTTTCATAATGACAAACGCCATGGGAATAGACTTGCGTACAGTCAAACGACTATTATTATTATTATTATTCGCTTCGAATGTATTCGAGGCGAATCATGAAAATACCCTATTGGCCAAAAGAACGGCTTATACGCGTTCGGCTATAACTCCACCGACAGTGAACCAATTTGGATGAAATTTGGAACATTGTGAGCCAAATGTTGGGGACTAGCCCTGACAAATTTTGAGCGCGATCCACGCAGTAGCGACAGTTTGAGGGGGAGCCGAATTTTTGTATTTCTAATGGTATGGTAAATAACTCACGATTTCACCGATTTCCCGTCAGAAAAATTTTACGACATTTTATCACAACAACAATCGGTGTCGCCATGTAAACTTGCTGAAGTTGATCCGATCTGTCGAGTCAACTGCTTCAATTAAATACTTGTTCTAGCCGTAGACAATAACAGAATTTGGCTTCTCCACTGTGCGCTCCGCCTATTGATACCGACCGAATAGCGTGGTCTGGCGGTCTGTCAGTCGGTCTGTCACCTATTGAGCCCGGCAAAAACGGCTGCAGCGATTGAGATGCCGCTTGCGTCGAGGATTCGGGTGGGCCCAGGGAAACACCTGTTACATATAGCGCACCGATTCGAGGCGAATACTGTATTGTGTTCATTCAACACAATACAGCAATCTAGTTCTAAACTGGCTGCAAGCGGAGAGTAATGCAATATAAGTAAGTAAGTAGATAAGTTTATTGGTATATTGTAGCCATGAGGCTAGATTAAAACATACACTTACAACAGAGTAAAATGCAATCACATATACACCGTGTCCGGAAAAAAGGTGCCACTATATTTTTGCCGCCAACTTTGCCAAATCTGACCGATTTTCAAAATGTTTCAACCGACAGATTTAGCAGTAAATTTGTAGTAAAATAAAAATATCCCATCATCTCTCAAATGCGTCGCTACACTACACTGTGAAATATTAATGTCAGAAAAACAGCAACAACCTGAAATGTGTACGCTGATTAACGATAAATCACAAGGTAGTGTAGCAACGTGATTAAGAAATAGGGGGACCTTCTACTAATACTTTGTTACAAATGCACTGATGAGTCTGCCTTGGAAGAATTTTTAAAATCAGTCTACAGGGTGGGCCATAAAAAGTGATATCTCTCGTACATATATTACATAGTACGAGAGGTATCACTTTTTTGGCCCACCCGGTATATCTGGCGAAGTTGTCGGTAAGAAAATTGACTGTCTCAAGCGCCCTGTACATTATTCGTTCCAATCAATTCGCATCGATTTTCCCATCACTAGTCAATATTGTCACAGTGAGTGTTGCGTCTATCTCTACTGCGACTTGCGGGAATTTGATCAGCTTAATCGAGCACTCGCCACTCACTCAGCTTTCTTCTACTACAGTACAGTGTATGGTGTAAACCCATAAGATTGGCGCCCTCGTTGCGGGAGATGCATTGAATTTCGTCACGGTCTTCCTCTCTCGTCAGTGGCGTGGCCCCTGATGGAGTGTTGCCTTGTCGACGATGTGTCGCCAGAGTGTACGGTCACTGGCTTTTCTCTAGGCTGAGTGGATCCCAATGTTAATTTACTGCACATCAGAATTGATCCCCATCAGCCACGTGAAACGTGGGCGTGCGTAAGGTCTCCTCCAATGACTGGGCGGTCGGAGCGTCGCCGCAATAACCCGATGGTAATCCTGCTGAAAGTCAGCACGTGCCACATGCCTAAAGAAGCGGAGCCGTCTCTTGAATAAGATGGGAGACTGGACAACAGCTACCGGTGGTCGTTGGCGTCAGAAAACTAGAGGCCATTGGCTATCGTTGGGCCTACAGGTTGCTTGCGTGTTGATGTTTATAGGCGTTTTGATATTGCACCGACATGTGACAGACAGACAGACAGACGGACGGACGGATACAAGGACACAGCATATACCGCGCTGGCACAAAGTCGCGCGGTAAATACTGCATTTGAATCTTTCGTTTTAAGAATGTTCTTTATTTTTGGGGTGAAAATTACTTTATTTTATCTTGCAGTGTTGCATCGATATGGTAGGCCTACAATGAAAAATGCGCGCATTATATGTAGCATATACTTTATTTGCATTATGAACAAACTATTTGCGCGCGAAAATAATGATGTCGTTGCTGTATACAATGAAGAAATAGCCTGCGTATGGCTGTCGTTATGCATCACCTTGTGAGATAACAGGAAAGCTATGCTCCGTGATTATACACGTCGGTCAGAGCGCACTTACACTATACGAGTCTCATCAAATTTGTGCAATGAAACGTGGTGCGTGCATGTTCTAGGCGATAGTGTTCATATAGTGTCACAAGAGAATTTATTGCCGACGACGCATGCCTGGAATCTGGATCGTGCTCCAATGCGTTTCGTTGTCATTTCCACTACTGCCTAGAACCATCCCTGACCGACAAGACCGCCGTGGCCTTATTCGATTTTGATTACGTTCATAGCGAACTAGATTAACACCAAGGCGTGTTTAAAGTCATCAGGGGGATTTTGCAGTTTTTTTCACAAAATAAATGTCCGAAGTAATGTCGCAAAAGGCCGCATCGCCGACTTGTCATCCCCCGCGGCTGCGAACGGATTCATCCAATCTTGACAATACATGGATTATGCATCGGAGTGGTCCAGTTTGCAATATATCTGGATTACACGGAAGTGGTTCATAAAGCCCCGTTCATACCGTCAACAATGTCGAAGCAACATTGTCGAATGCTACAAGTCGAACGATTCTTTTTACAAAGTCGAATGTCGCTTCGACAAAATCGAACGTTGCTTCGACATGGCTGTCGTTTTTGGCAACGATGTCGAACGAAGTTTCGTACTTTACACAAAGTCGAAACAAATTGAGCATGTTCAATTTGTTTCGATTTTGTCGAAAGGACGAAAT
>Ga0066187_1000810_pt1 | contig 10291 bp, 10 predicted proteins | sample WorMetexBAHAMAS1_FD_58706 | JGI IMG/M metagenome (GOLD analysis project Ga0066187, IMG submission 58706) | Marine gutless worms symbiont microbial communities from Max Planck institute for Marine Microbiology, Germany - Inanidrilus exumae... | ecosystem: Host-associated > Annelida > Digestive...
GCCGCAGTCGCCGCCTTGTCCGGCCTGAGGGTCACCTACTGCTCATACCCGATCACCCCGGCATCGGCGATGCTGCACGGCCTCGCGCGGCTGAAGGGCAAGGGCGTGCAGACCTTCCAGGCCGAGGACGAAATCGCCGCAGCGGGCGCCGCCATCGGGGCGTCCTATGCCGGCGGGTTGGGCGTGGTCGGATCGTCCGGGCCCGGCATCGCCTTGAAGGCGGAGTCGTTGAGCCTCGCCGTCGCCGCGGAATTGCCCTTGGTCGTCATCGACGTCCAGCGCGCAGGACCGTCGACGGGCATGCCGACAAAGCCGGAGCAGGCCGACCTGTTCATGGCCGTGCACGGGCGGCATGGCGAGTCGCCGATGCCGGTGTTCGCCCCGGCCCGGGTCGAGGACTGCTTCGACGTGGTCATCCGCGCCGCCCAGGTGGCCATGACCTACATGACGCCCGTCATGGTCCTGTCGGATGCCTATCTGGCGAATGCGGCGCAGCCCTGGGCTTTGCCCGACGTGTCGGCCCTTCCCGATCTGACTCCCCATTTCCGCAGCGAGCCAGACGACTTCCAGCCGTTCGAGCGCGACGCCGAGACCCTTGCGCGACCCTGGGCGGTGCCGGGAACGCCGGGACTGGCCCACCGCGTCGGGGGCCTGGAACGGGCTTCGGACTCCGGCCACATTTCCTACGATCCGGACAACCACGCCCGGATGACCGCGCTGAGGGCCGAAAAGATAGACCGTATCGCCCAGGACCAGCCACCGGCAAGCGTCACGGCCGGCGTTCCGTCCGGCGACGTGGTTGTCCTGGGATGGGGTGCCAGTTACGGCGCCATCCGGGCGGCAACCGAAGCGCTGTGCGAAGAGGGCCATGCGGTGGGGCACGTGCATCTGACGCAGCTGTGGCCCTTGCCGCGCGGGCTGGAAGAGGTGCTCAGGGCCTACCGCAAGGTCGTGGTCGCCGAACTCAATACCGGCCAGCTTCGCAGCATCATTCGGGGGCAATACCTGATCGACGCACAGGGCCTGAACCAGGTCACCGGCCAGCCGTTCACGGCGGGAACCGTTGCCACGGGCCTGCGTGCGGCCTTGGAAGAATAGCCATGAACGAGATCCGCCTGACCGCAAAGGACTTCACCACCGACCAGGAGGTGCGCTGGTGTCCCGGCTGCGGAGACTACGCCATCCTGAAGGCGATCCGCGCGGCCCTGGCTGATATCGGGCGCGCACCGGACGACGTCGTCTTCGTCTCGGGGATCGGCTGCGCAGCACGGCTGCCCTACTACATCTCGTCCTACGGGTTTCATACGATACACGGCCGCGCCCCGGCCATCGCAACCGGCATCAAACTGGCCAATCCGGACCTGGATGTCTGGGTGGCGGGCGGCGACGGGGATTTCCTGTCGATCGGCGGCAACCATCTGCTGCATGCGCTGCGCCGCAACGTCGATCTCAACCTGCTCTTGTTCAACAACGCGGTCTACGGGCTGACCAAGGGCCAGTATTCACCCACCTCCTACACAGGCACGCGCACCCCTTCGACGCCGGACGGATCCGTCGACACCCCTGTCAATGCGGCCTTGTTCGCACTTGGTGCCGGCGCGCGCTTCGTCGCCCGTTCCGGCGACACGCTCATGGACCACCTGCCCGGCGTGCTGAAGCAGGCTCATGCCCACGCCGGCGCGTCCTTCGTTGAGATCCTCCAGAACTGCATCGTCTACAACGACGCGGTTTTCGATCACGTGACCGACAAGAAGACGGGCGCCGACCACGCCATCCGCGTCGAACACGGAAAGCCGATGATTTATGGCCGCGAAGGAGACAGAGGCCTCGTGATCGAGCCGGGAACCGGAACGGTGAACAGTGTTGTCTTGGGCGATGGACTCAAAGAGGAGGACTTGTCGGTCCATGATGAGACGAACTTCGCACAGGCGGCGGCGCTGGCCGCAATGGACGGGGGACATTTGCCGATGGCACTGGGCGTCCTCTACAACGCCCCTGCGCCTGATTATACGAGCCTGCGCTCAGCCGGGTTCGACCAGGGTTCCTTCGGGCGGGACGAATTGGATGCCCTGCTCAAGGGCGGCGCGACATGGACAGTGGAGCCTGCCTCAAACGACGCGTGAGGCCGGCAGTTTGAGATAGACGGTCGTTCCGGCGCCAGCGCCGCTTTCAAGATCCAAGGTACCGTCGTGAAGTTCCGCGAAGGCTTTCGCGATTGGAAGACCCAATCCGGTTCCCCCATAGCGGCGCACATAGGCGCCCTCGTGCTGCGTGAAGGGTTTGATCACCGTATCGAGTTCTTCCGCCGCGATGCCGATTCCATCGTCGCGGATTGCGATCGTCACGCCGTCATCGGCGCTCACGGACAGCGTGATCTCGACCAACCGTCGGACGCCGTGAATTTCACCGCGTTGGACAACACCTTGTTGATCATTTCGGTCAGTTTTGCGGAGTCGCCGCGAACCTTGATCGGCGTAAAGCGGTCGCGCGACACCAAGCGCATGACCCGGTCTTCCATTTGCGGCTTCAAACCGTCAACACAACTTCTGACGACGCGCGGCAGCTCGACAATGGTCTCTTCCAGTTCGGCGCGCCCTGCCTCGATGAGAGACATGTTCAAGACGTCCTGAATGATGCCCATCAGGTTTTCGCCACTGCCAATGATGTGATCCAGGTAGGACTCATACTGGGACGACCCCAGCGGCCCCATGACTTCGGATCGAATGGTCCCGGCCATGCCGAGGATGGCATTCAGCGGGGTCCGCAGTTCGTGGCTCATGTTCGCCAGGAATTCCGACTTGGCCCGGCTTGAAGCTTCGGAAACCGCGGCGACCCGGGTCAGGTCCACAATCTCCCTCTCCCGCCGCTTGACCTCGGTCACATCCTGGTAGGTCACCACCGAACTGCCCCCACCCATGGGCTGGTGCATGACGGAAATAGTACGTCCGTCATTGAGGGTCTGTTCATGTTCGGCGCGTTCGAACTGGGTCGCCAGACGGAGACGTTCGCGCAGGATCCGTTCGGCCTGTTCGGGCCCGTAGTTCCCCAGCGACACGCTGTAATCAAGGACATCTTCGAGGCTGATGCCCGGCTTCACGACGGACGGGGAGAACCCGTAAACCTCCAGGTAGCGGCGGTTGCAGACGATCAGCTTGTGATCGGCATCGAACATGACCAGGCCCTGGATCATGTTGTTGAGTGCGCTTTCGAACATCAGGTTCTGCATGCCCAGCTTCTGGCTAAGCGATTCCAGGGCGCCCTGGCGGCGCTTTTCCTCCGTGATGTCCTCGTAGAGCGCGACCGATCCGCCGTTTTCGATCGGGCAGTGCTTGACGGCGATAATCCGCCCGTCCTGCAGCTTCTGTTCCAGGGTCGCCTCGTCCCGGCGGTCGGCATGGCGAGGCCGGGCCAACAGCGCGGTCTCCGCCTGATCACGGGTGTAGTTGCCCAGCGAGACGCTGTATTCCATGATCTTCTGCAGCGTGACACCCGGCCGGACCACGGTCTCGGAGAAGCCGTAGATTTCCAGATATCGCCGGTTGCACAGGATCAGGCGCTGATCCTCGTCGAACATGCACAGGCCCTGGGACATGTTGTCCAACGCGACCTGAAAAAGCTGCGCGTCCCGCCGCGCCTCTTCAGCCGAGGCCGGGCCTTCGAATACTTCCGAATGCGGGCGTGAAGGCTGTACCATCCCTGCGTGCCACGTGAATTGTTATAAACTTCAATGGGTTATCGGCACACTTTGGTAGCACACTATCCTTTCCGAAGTCTTAATGGCCGTTTACCACAATAACCCTGGGACTATGCGGGGGTCTGTGAGGACGATCATGGTCCGGCACGGCACCGTCCACAGGTCTGGACATTCCCGGGCGAACGCGGGCACCTTGCAAGCGAACCGCGCATGAGCCGCAGACATGACCGCCAAGGCACCGCCAGCCGCCCCTGACCACTCCGCCCGGCACGCCGATCTGGACACGCCGTGCCTGGTCCTCGACCTGGATGCGCTGGAGCGCAACATCCGGCTGATGGCCGACCACGCAAAGGCCTGCAAGATCGGGCTGAGGCCCCATGCCAAGACGCACAAGTCGGTTGAGATCGGGCGGCTGCAGATGGCCGCCGGCGCAGTCGGCCTGTGCTGCGCCAAGCTGGGCGAAGCAGAAGTCCTGGCCGGCGCGGGGTTGCAGCGGCTGTTGATCACCTCGCCCCTGGTCGGTGACCGCAAGCTGGACCGGCTGATCGCGTTGCACAAGGCGACGGACGAAATCATCGCCGTGACCGACGCGCCGGGACAATTGGCGCCGCTTGCCACCCGCGCCGAAGCCGCGTCACGGCCCCTGCCCGTTCTGATCGACCTGGACGTGGGCCTTCACCGCACCGGGGTCACCAACGCGGAGGCCGCCGTCGTGCTGGCCCGCCAGATCTCGGAACACCGATCGCTCAGATTGCTGGGTGTCCAGGGCTACGCGGGCCAGGTACAGCACATCGCGTCATTGGCCGAGCGACAGCAGGCGGCCGCAACGGCGACAAGCCGGATCCGCGACGCAGTGTCGGCGTTGGAGGCGGCCGGCTTCGCGTGCGAGATCGTGACCGGCGGCGGCACCGGAACCTTCGACATCGATCCCGGTTTCGACCTATTCACCGACCTTCAGGTCGGCTCCTACGTGTTCAGCGATGTCGAATACGACGCCGTCACGCTGGGCCGGTCGTCTCCGCATCCGTTCGAAAACGCCTTGTTCGTCCTTTCCCAGGTGGTGAGCGCCAACCACGACACCTTCGTCACCATCGATGCCGGCAGCAAGAGCTTCTCGATGGACGGCCCCCTGCCCCGGGTCGCCGCACCCGGCGGCGGCGCGCTGGTCTATGCGCCGTTCGGGGACGAGTTCGGACGGATTTCGCACGACGGCGGACCAGTGGATCTGGCCCTGGGCGAGCGCGTGCTGTGCGTCGTGCCGCACTGCGACCCCACAATCAACTTGCACGACACCTATGTCTGTGTCCGCGGCGGCAACGTGGTCGACACCTGGTCGATCCAAGCCCGCGGCGCCGCAGCCTGACAGGGACCTGCGACAGAAAGCCCTTTTGCCCCTTCAACGCGGGACGGCGATTGACCCTGATCAACGCTGCAAAGTACCGTTCCGGTATCGTGTTTTCCTAACAATTCCGGTGCACGAAACAGGAGGCTACGGGCATGACCACGCAAGAGGAGGTCGCATCCTCTGACGCGAGCGCACAGGCCGGCCCGTTCGTCCTGCCCCGAGACGGGTTGCAGGACCTGATCCAGACGCTGAAAAGCCAGGGCTATACCCCGGTCGGTCCCGTCGTGCGGGACGGCGCCATCGTCCTGGACGAAATCGACGGCGCCGACGATCTTCCGTGGGGCTGGACCGACGACCAGGCAGCGGGACGCTATCGTCTGGCACACGAACATCACCCCTCGGCGTTCCATTTCACGCAAGGACCACAGTCCTTCAAGAAGTACCTTTACCCGCCCGAGGTCCGGCTGTGGCGGGCAAGCAAGAACGGCAACGGGTTCACGGTCGAAGAGGACCGCGAGCCGGCACCACGATACGCGTTCATCGGCGTGAGGGCCTGCGACCTCGCCGCGATCGACGTCCTTGACCGGGTGTTCGACCGCAGCGACCACCCCGACCCGATCTATCAGGCCCGCCGCCACGATTCCCTGTTCGTCGCGGTCAACTGCGCGACCGCTGGCGGCACCTGTTTCTGCGTCTCGATGGATACCGGCCCGAAGGCGAAATCGGGCTTCGACCTGGCGCTGACCGAAGTGGTCGACGAGCCGCGCCACGACTTCGTTGTCGAGGTGGGAAGCGAGCGCGGCCGGGAGATCCTGGCCGGGCTTGCCGTGACCGCCGCCGACGAGCAGGACGTCTCGGCTGCGGCGCGGGTCAGCGAACGCACCATGGGCATGATGGGCCGGTCCCTGAACACCGACGGCCTTGCCGAGGGTCTGCGCGGGAACATCGACCACCCGCACTGGAACAAGGTCGCGGAACGGTGCCTGACCTGTGCCAACTGCACGATGGTTTGCCCCACCTGCTTCTGCTCGACGGTGGACGACCGCTTGGACCTGGACGGGTCCCATGCCGAGCGCTGGCGCCACTGGGATTCCTGTTTCACGCTTGATTTCACCTTCACCGCGGGCGGCGCGATCCGCCAGGGCGGTGCGTCGCGTTACCGTCAGTGGCTGACCCACAAGCTGAGCACGTGGGTCGATCAGTTCGACACCTTCGGATGTGTTGGATGCGGCCGCTGCATCAGCTGGTGCCCCGTCGGGATCGACATCACCGACGAGGCCGCCGCAATCGTCCGGCCGCAGTCCGGCGAGGGAGACTGACCATGAAAACGATTGAAGACCTGGTCCGCGAGAATCCCGTCTTCGATGACGTAGACGACGAAGTCCTGCAGCTGATTTCAGGCTGCGGCCAGAACGTCGCCTTCGAGGCCGGAGACTTCCTGTTCCGAGAGGGTGAAACCGCCAACCGGTTCTTCCTCCTGCGCGGCGGCACGGTCGCCCTGGAGATCTTCGTTCCCGGCCGCGGTCCGATGATCTTCAAGACGCTGCAGGAGAACGAGTTCGCCGGAACCTCCTGGCTGATCCCGCCTTATCGGTGGAAGTACGATGCGCGGGCGACAGGCCGTGTGCACGCGATCGCCTTCGATGCGCAATGCATGCGCGACAAGAGCGAGGCGGACAACAAGGTCGGATACGCCCTGATGAAGAAGTTCGTCCCGGTGCTGATCGACCGGATGCAATCGGCCCAGGTCCAGATGCTGGACGTCTTCTCGCGCCAAGACGAACTGGTGGGCCAGTAATGGAGATGGCAGCGCCCGTGGCGGCGGGACCGTCCCCCATGGTTCCGGTGCCTGCCACCGTTCGCAGCATCCGCCGCAATTATGCGGGCGTCTATACGTTGGAAATCGAGCCGCCCGAAGGCGACGCGTTCCGCTTCAAACCGGGCCAGTTCAACATGCTGTATGCCTACGGCGTCGGCGAAGCAGCCATCAGCATCTGCGGCGACCCGGAGAAACCGGAAGGCCTTGTCCACACCATCCGGGCCGTAGGTGCGGTCACCCGCGGACTGACCGAGGTGAAGGCCGGAGACCAGATCGGCCTGCGCGGACCGTTCGGCAGCGCCTGGCCGGTCGAGGCCGCGCGCGGCCAGGACGTCCTGGTGGTGGCCGGAGGTCTGGGTCTGGCGCCGGTGCGCCCCGCGCTTTACTACCTGTCCAATCACCACGAAGCGTTTGACCGGGTCACGCTGCTGTACGGGACCCGCGACCCGGAGACCATTCTTTACGAACGCGAGTTGGGCCGGCTTTCCTATTCCGGCAATATGAACGTCTTCGTCACGGTCGACCGGGCCGATCCGGAATGGGCCGGCAATGTGGGGGTGGTCACGGGACTGGTTGACCGCGCCCGTTTCGATCCCGCGAACACCACGGCCTTCATCTGCGGCCCGGAAGTGATGATGCGGTTTGCCGCCCAGGCCATCGAAGATGCCGGGGTGCCACCCGAGCGGATCTACCTGTCGCTGGAACGCAACATGAAATGTGCCATCAAGCAGTGCGGGCGGTGCCAGTTCGGCCCTGTCTTCATTTGCCAGGACGGCCCGGTGTTTTCGCTGGACGTGATCAAACCCTACATCAATCTCAGGGAGTACTGAGATGTCGGCAGCAAGACCCAAACTTGCGGTCTGGAGATTCGCCTCCTGCGACGGCTGTCAGCTGAGCCTCTTGGACTGCGAAGACGACTTGTTGAAGATCGCCGAGGCGATCGAAATCGCCTACTTCCGCGAGGCCACCCGGGTCGAGGTCGAGGGCCCCTACGACCTGTCGATTGTCGAAGGGTCGGTCACGGCGCCCGAGCACATCCAGGACATCCGCAAGATCCGCAAGCAGTCGAAATTCCTGATGACCATCGGCGCCTGCGCCACCTCGGGCGGCATCCAGGCCCTGAAGAACTACCGCGACGCCAACGATTTCGTCGCCGCTGTCTATGCCCGGCCCGACTATATCGACACGCTTGCGACGTCGACACCGATCTCCGAGCACGTGAAGGTCGATTTCGAGTTGCGCGGCTGCCCCATCAACAAAGGCCAGTTGCTGGAGGTGGTCAACGCCTACCTGCACAAGCGACGCCCGCAGATCCCCGAATACAGCGTCTGCATGGAATGCAAGCGGCGCGGCAATGTCTGCGTCATGGTCGCCCACGGCACCCCTTGCCTGGGCCCCGTCACCCATGCCGGCTGCGGGGCGATCTGCCCCAGCTACGACCGCGGCTGCTACGGCTGCTTCGGTCCGATGGAAACACCCGTGACCGACAGCCTGAGCAACCAGTGGGCCGGCCTCGGCGCGACCCAGAAGGCAATCCACGACGCCTACCAGACGTTTAACGCAAGCGCGCAGCCCTTCCGCGCGGAGGCCGAACGCCATGAGCACTAGAAACATCGAGGTCGACTATCTCGCCCGGGTCGAAGGCGAAGGCGGGCTTTACCTGAAGATCCGCGACAACGCGGTCGAGGAGGCCAAGCTCAGCATCTTTGAACCGCCCCGGTTCTTCGAGGCGTTCCTGCAGGGCCGCGCCCACACCGACGTGCCTGACATCACCGCGCGTATCTGCGGCATCTGCCCGATTGCCTACCAGATGAGCGCCGTGCACGCGATGGAGGACGCCGCGGGCGTGAAGATCGAAGGCCCCTTACGCGAGCTGCGCCGGTTGCTCTATTGCGGCGAGTGGATCTCCAGCCACGCGTTGCACGTCTACATGCTGCACGCGCCGGACTTCCTGGGCTTCGAAGACGCCATCCAGATGGCGGCCGATCACGGCGCAGAGGTGGAACGCGGCCTGAAGCTGAAGCAGGCCGGCAACGAGATCACAACCGTGCTGGGCGGCCGGGAAATTCATCCCATCAACATCCGCGTCGGCGGCTTCTACAAGGTCCCGCGCCGCAAGGATTTCGCGCAGTTGGCGGAAACTCTAAAATGGGCGCGGGACGCCGCGCTGGAAACGGTGCGCTGGACGTCCACCCTGCCCTTCCCCGACTACGAGCACGACTACGAGTTCGTGTCGCTGCGCCACGACAGCGAGTATCCCTTCAACGAAGGCCGCGTCGTCTCGTCAAAGGGCATCGACATCGACGTGCAGACCTATCCGGCCTTCTTCAAAGAGGTCCACGAGGAGCACTCCACCGCCTTGCATTCGGTGATCCGCGACCGCGGCGCCTACTTCGTGGGCCCGTTGGCGCGGTTCAACCTGAACCAGGACCGGCTTTCGCCCATGGCGGCAGAGTCGGCCCGGGAAGCGGGCCTGGGCGACGGCTGCCTGAACCCGTTCAAGAGCATCGTCGTGCGCAGCATCGAAACCCTGTTCGCCTGCGAAGAGGCGCTGCGGATCATCGAAGCCTACGAGCCCCCGGACAAGCCGTACGTGGAGGTCGAGCCGCGCAATGCCGAGGGACACGGCGCCACAGAGGCGCCCCGCGGCATGCTCTACCACCGTTACAGGCTGGACGGCGAAGGACAGGTCACAGAGGCGCAGATCGTGCCGCCAACGTCGCAGAACCAGGGCATCATGGAACATGACCTGCGCCAGGTCGCGGGCAAGTCCCTGGATATGGACGACGCGGCACTGACGTGGCTGTGCGAGCAGACGGTGCGGAATTACGACCCCTGCATCTCGTGCTCCACCCATTTCCTGAAGCTCGATATCGACCGGGAATGAGCGGGCGCCGGCGCACCCTGGTCCTGGGGGTCGGCAACCGCGACCGCGGCGACGACGGGGTTGGCCCGGCGGTCACCGACCGGCTGAAGACGCTTGAAAACGAGCGGGCGACGGTGCGCGAAGCGCCGGCGGATGCCAGCGCCATCATTTCGGCCTGGGAAGGCTTTTCGCGCGTGATCCTGGTCGATGCCTGCCGCTCGGGCGCCCCGGCCGGCTCCATCCGGCGCATCGACGCCACATCCGAAGCACTGCCGGCGGACCCGCCGGGCTGCTCGACCCACGGCTTCGGACTTGCCGCGGCCGTCAACCTGGCGCGCGCCATGGGGACACTGCCGGAACAGGTGGTGGTCTATGCGGTGGAAGCGGAAACCCTTGATCACGGTGCGCCGTTGTCGCCGGCCGTCGAAGCGGCCGCGGTCACGGTCGCCGACCGCGTCGGCGACGAGCTCACGGCAGCTACCTGAGGCCGTTCGCCAGGTAGTCGTTCACCCAGGCGACCATCGCGCGCTGAACCTGGGGATTGGTGTTCACCCATTTGGTCAAGAG
>Ga0066187_1000811_pt1 | contig 10280 bp, 7 predicted proteins | sample WorMetexBAHAMAS1_FD_58706 | JGI IMG/M metagenome (GOLD analysis project Ga0066187, IMG submission 58706) | Marine gutless worms symbiont microbial communities from Max Planck institute for Marine Microbiology, Germany - Inanidrilus exumae... | ecosystem: Host-associated > Annelida > Digestive...
GTCGAATGCTACAAGTCGAATGATTCTTTCGACAAAGTCGAATGCTGCTTCGACATCGTTACCTTTTTCGGCAACAATGTTGCCGGTTTCGGCAAACGGCTGTTTATTTATTAAAAATTCGATAGCGTTGGATAGAGAAAGGTTCGTGGTTGTATACGCGAGTTCAACTTTTTCTTTCTGCCACTAGATGGCGCCATTACAAAACGTTGAATTTGAAAATGCAGTAAAATTTCCGATTTTTGCACCACAGGGAAGACACAATGACGCAGAAGAGTAGATTTGGTCTGCTGTTGCATTGACATCCCTTGCAAAATTCTGATAATATTTTCAGTGGTTTGGGAGTTATTATGCTAGTTTTCATCTGTATAGTTTGTTGCTTTTGCTGGTCGCTAGTTTGGCGCCACTGAAAAAAATGTTGAATTTCGAAATTGGGCAGATTTGGTGATTTCTCGCCCATGCAAAGGAAAAGGAACACATTGCACGAACAACAAGCTAAAATTTAACACGGAAGAGCAGACCGCAGGACTTTTTGCTAACTTAAACCTAAAATAAAAACATAATTGACAATATTGTACACATATGGTGTGTATTCATCCGACTACAAATCGTGTTAGTCTGTACTTAAAAGTTTGGACAGTTTACTTATTTTCAAAAAGTAGCTGTTTAGTGAGAGTGAGACGTTACAGATGACGCGAAACGTTCGATCGACTGTAGTAATTATAGTGCTAAATACGCTACTAAAAATTTGTCATGGATGGCTTTGTTTTGTTCTATATGACTTAATACGTCGACTCGAAGGCAGTACAATAACGGCAGAATGTGTAAAAGAATTGACATGCTAAACTTGATTCTATATATGACTACAAATTTATCACGGAGTTAGTCATTCTGAGGTCGGTATAATAAGGTGGTATAGACTAACCTGATGATATGATTAAATGACGACGTTTTTACACATCCTGCCGGCTTTGCAACTTTCTCGTCATTCATTTGACTCTGCATGCGCCACTGACTGTGAATGTGTACCACTAAAGTACATAAAAGTAGTTACTGAAATCGTGTCTACATTTCTGTAGCATTCGAATAGCTTAAAGAACTTTAAAGACTACTCTTGTCAGTTTTACATAGCAATGCATACTGTCACATCTAGTAGGATTCCGGATAGTCATACGGTCTATTTTATTAGATATGTGCTATTCTTTAAAAAGTTACAGTTAAAATCTAATTTGTATAGCGTCATAAAGTCCGAAGATTCAGAGGTGCTTGACGGCGGGACTAGTCAGCTGGGCAGATGAACATTCAAATGATTTTATTTCCAAATGAACATTCGTTTTCGTGCATCCCGGTCACGTCGGATATAGCTTTTGTGGTCGTATAATTTCACACAGCAGTGTTAAAACACATTTATTATGCACTGCACACGCTATAAGCAACTGGAAACGTAACACAACTTGATGTAAAGTCGATTTAAGACCAGTCGTCACACAGGTCAACCGCATTTCGTTTGCAAATTATTTATCCACGGTATAGTCGTCAAAAAATCCCACGTTTTTGTCGCAAATTAGGCCTACGTTTTTGTATTTTGAAATGTTTCATCCATATTTAAAATTAAAATGACTAATTGAGAGATATTAGCGTACACACTAGTCAGGTCCAGTAGTAATGTTTGAATATAGCAGCAATTCAGCAACCGTCATAAATAGCTCTCTACAAAACGAATACGATTAGTGTCGGTGAATCACGGATTGCAATAACTGAACTAAATAAATAATTATTGGCACAACGTTAACATTTAGTATTTTAGTTTACACGTAGGCAACGCATAAGCCAAATATAACACACTACTGTGATTTGCGCTCAACATGGTCATATTTGTTATATTTATTATGAATAGTAACGCGAATAACAGTGAGTATAGATCTAGTAGTACATCTGAGAGATGCACTTATTGTACATTCTCTTCATGTTGTGTTATATAGTAAACCATATTTAAACACTTTTATCTTAAAATCATTTTACACCTAAATCAATATTTTACACAACTGTAGTCCACTGTATAGCTGGTATTGGCTGATTGCATTTTTTCTTTATCTGCATTATGACTTGTCAGTGGTTGAGTGCGGTACAATTGTACGAGAAGTTGTATTTTAAAAGTTTGCAATAGACGAAATAACGTTGTAAAGCATTCAATGTCATCATAAATTGCGCTAGGGGCCTATTCGAAATGCCTCATGGCACTTAGCCCAATGTAGGAAGGAACCACGTTAAATTCCAAGTTATTACCACTTGTTTATAAAGTAAAAATGGTTGACTTAACCGTGCCCCTTGCCAAGCCGAATTTACATAACATGTTTGGGATGTCTATAGCTTCATCCATTCAAAAAATATACAGGTGTCACAAAAGTTAAAAAAGCGGTCACGTATAATCGTAAACATGATATTATAACGTTCGATTTGTCATCATTTTGCTCATCACTTGCCTCGATCAGTCTGTGAAATAGTTAGGTGTCCATAAAACTTTTCATATAAGGATGTTACGGAATGGATCACTCGATATTACTTGAAATGGTATTGCCCGATAGATCATTACGATTTCCTAACAGCGTTTCATAGTAACTCTGTTTATATCTTGTATCATTTCGGAGAGGTACGAGACACTGGTCGAAAAATTTTCTTACCCTACATGTTTAACTTCTAGTGGGGGATAACCCCATAGTAATTTCGCAAAGATTTTCCACGCGGAAAACCAGATTTCCTCGTCTATCGTTAGACGGACAGACATGCTATAACAGTATCGCGCTGTGCCTATAGCTCTGCCACGCCGACGCGGAATAAAAACGCCGTTTGTCTCGTCATGCGAGTCACAATAATTAGCAGATGACCGCGGCACTGCTAATTGTCCCGCATGTCTTCACGGCGTTTGTTACTGTACAACTGTACACTGTTCAACAAGTGGCGCCAGTCCGCTCCGCATATACGATACGATACGATACGATACGGCATACTTACGTATGCTCAAAAGCTGACGGGAGAACCAACTTAATCTAGTGCACGGCAACAAAAACGAAAAATAAGGAAAAACTATAAACAGTCACATAGTACTCAGAAGAAACGTTCTGGGCGATAGTCCGTAAAGGCAATCCGGGGGAGAAGTGAAACTACGGGGAAGGAATTGTGAAACAAGTAGGTTTTAAGCCGGCAGTGAAAGAGAAAGGGAGTTATGGATCAGCAGAGTGGTGAATCAAAAGAGGAAGAAGTGATAGGTGAAAAACTATGTGAGTCGGAAATAGGGGAGATGGTACCAGAATGAGGTTGACGAAGAGACAAAGGGAGTTGATTTCAGAGACAAGGTAAAACATAACGAAAGGAGCGATCAGTTATTTTTTGACAGGGTGATGTCTGTGGTCGAGCAAGAATAACGACGGATGAAAAGCGAGTACTGCGAGGACGTTGAACGGAGAGATGAGGTTATGAAGGTATGAAAGTTGAGTGTTTGTGAGAACTTTGTAGGTAAGTGAGAGGAGCCTGTATTCGATGCGTTGAGTGATTCTCAGCCATTGGAGAGAGCGTAGGATGGGAATGACATGACTTAGGAGCTTTAACGACTGTACGAGAAGAGAGTTCTGAATTTGCTGCAGCCGGCATAATGAGACTTAGGGAGTCTTATTGGACCCCAAAGACCCCTAAGGAGCCCAGGTAATAAAAATTGAGTAAGCAACAGGTCCAACATATTGGGACCTAACCTTCGGTGCCAAAATTATTGCGGGGGCCTGGCCTCCCCGTGTTCTACACCTTCCGACTTGCTGCTGCTTGTAATCCATACGCTAGTCGTCACATACGCTCAAACATGCACTGTGGGTCAAAGAAACGGTGTCGCAAACAGGTCGCGCATTTTAAAAGGTTCGAAACAGGCTCAATGACCTCGATGGTCACTCAAGGTCATCCCGAAATGACCACGTCCAACAACAAGTAAACGACTGTAATTGTCGCGAAAATAGTTTCGGCTTTGTTCGTTTTAACGTGCCATTTATAATATGTCTAGCAGCCGTCAATTTAACGGGGTGGGGAACTGATCACCATGGCAACAGGTCGGGTCTGTGTTCGACCAGCCAATTTCGACGACACGAAAATTATGCTACCACACAATGTAAAGCGCGGCGTGCACCTGCTTGTCAATGTTATAAGCACCAATCGATGATCGTCAACGTCTGACGTACTGTATGCGATGACTGATCGATCGGATGCACCATGCTGCGGAATGGCATTCGATCGTCGGACACAGAAAGATTAACTTAATATTACCGCCGTACAACGGATGACAACGACCATCATCGGTTGCCGTTATGGCCATCCAATCATCAGGCTCTGTCCAGAGCGCACGAAAAAAAGCAGTATCGACCTTATAATGGCCGATGGTGAAACGATATGCTCTCGCCCGCATTGGCTTTAGCCGACAACAACGGTGCTTAATAGTTATACGTGCTGTAATGTTCTTGTCTCTCAGATGCAGACGGGACAGATAGTGGTTAAATGACACCTTGCACGCATATCGGGTACAAATGCACTACGTGTATTATTTTACTTGAAACTACACCACGTCACCACACTCAAAAGAAATGCCTTCGCATTTAGCCATTGCTGTCTTCATCAACATCAAAGCAAACTAAGATAGTAAACAAATAAAGAAACTACTTACTTACTTACTTACAATCAACTGGCGCTGATGAAGACCAATGCCTAATGCCCCCTTTAGAACGGCCGAGCATAATAAGCAAACTGATTGTCACATAATCCTAACACTGAATTATGAATAGACAAACAAGGAGTCGCTCAGGCGGAACGTAACCGTACTGGCCCGCCGTGCAGTGTCGGCCACCCGACCGCCCACGCGCCCAACCCAGCGGCGGCCGACCGCCCACGTGTCTGATGGCCGCCCGCCAGCCGGCAGCGTTACAGACAACGACAGACGACGACGACAGACGACAGACGCCAGTGAGCAAAACAATACTGGCCCATTGGGCGAGCCAGCAATAATATGCACAGTACACGTACACATTGTATTTCAAAACACGTATTTGGAATGAATTACTCCGTCAAAATGAAATCATATTAACAACATTTACCGCGCGGCATTATATGTAAAGACGGTCGATACGTCGAAACGTGTCTGCCTGTCCGTCCATCTGTCACATTCGATCGCACTCCGAACCATCATCAAAAACTCAACGCCGGATGGCACAAAATTAGTTGGTGAAATTCAATACAGTCGCCCGCCAAATACACGTGGGTATAAAAATTTGTAATTTTTAAGCAATAATTTTGGTTAACGAAAGAAAACATTACCAAGTTACTGCCGAACGCTGACCGGAAGTCATATGCGATTTATTTCACAATGATATTGTTCATGCCTTTAAAGGTCATTTCAGGTAATGGAAATCCATAAGGGCCATTATGCCGAAAAATACAGAAAATATCACATGCAAAATCAATTACACAACAATCGCATGTCATTCGTGAGCTACCAATTACCGCGCGACGCTATGCTAGCGCGGTAGAGTATATGCTGTAGTCGTGTGTCTCAGTGTCTGTCCATCTGTCCGTCACAAGCTGGTATTCTATCACTACGGCTAAACATAAGATCACGCAACCAACGCCATAGGATAGCCCAGGGACTTTAATTTCTGACGCCAAAGATCTCGGCGAAACTCCGACGGAGTCATCCCAACCAAATACTTTCATGTAATTAGTAATAAATTGCGTAAAATATTTTCTGATCATGCTAAGAAAGAACTGAAAAAATCTTAGCCGATATTTAGTTAAGTTTATTTTAGTTAAGTTTCTTATTTATTATAATGCTACATTTGTTGGTAAATTACAATTGAAAGAATACACGAGGGATGGTTTTAAATGGACGATTTTCGACGAATATTTCGCTATATATCAGAAACGGTACAAATCAAGGACGTGGTTACTTGGAAAGGCTACTAAGAACTTATATGCGCTGTGCCGAATAGTGCTATTTTCGGTGACCATGAGTTACCCTAACTTCCCCAAACCACCCCATTTTCCACATTTTGTATGGCCATTCATATTTTCGTAACGGGTGGAGATAAAACCTTCAAATTTAGTACGATTGTTGAACGTAACAAGTCCTAACTCAGTGATGACAAACCACACCAGAAAAGGGCGTTGTTGGGTCCCGTGATCCATTAAATGTTTTTGGGCGCAACGGCTGAAACCGCCAACTTTAGTGTACATGTAGGCTACTTCAAATGTTAGCCTTGTGATGACAAACTACCATTGTTGGCGTGGTCAGTGTCAAGTGACCCATTTTTAAATTTCTTGGCCCACTCACATCTTTGTAATGGGCGAAGCTAGGCATTTCAAATTTGGTGTGCTGATTGACAGCCAGCAGTACTAGTGCAACCACGATCGATTACGCTCAATAGTATGTGTTCATGGTCACGTGACATCTTTAAATTTTGGAAATAACTGATAATATCTCGGAAACGGTGCAAGGTAGAGACAAAGTTGCAATAGAAGATTAATAGGAAATCGTATTGGTACACAGAATCGTTAGAATTCACGGGGGAGGTTACTAGGATAGTGAACAAACGGAACATGATACACAGATATCGGCCTACAGATAGACAGACTGATAGACAGACTATTCACTATGTAAAATGCATATACATTGTTTCAAAAACGCCTCTCTTTCGTTTTACTGAATAAATTCATTAACATGAATTGATTACAGTATTTTGTTGGTAGAAATACTTTCAAGGATAAATTATGAATTCGTCCATTACAGAAAAAAATTCCTTCGCGTTACTTTGTGAAATGCAAAAATACAAAGTCTTTCACAGTCACCCTCTATAAATAAAAAGAAAGTAACTTGATTAGGTTAACACTGCACAGGAAAACACGAGAACGGATCCGTAGACTTTCTAAACTATGCAACTTCTTCATTAAAACATTTTATAATTTCTTAGTTGTGGTAGACAGATCTTCAAAACTTCTTATGCCAAATTGCCCCAGGAATTCGTATACTACAAATTATTAAAATTGGTTCACTTTGACAAAATTATTTTAAAAGAAAAGGGGGCTTCTTTGAGACTGTTTATACATGTTGCTCCAAGAAAAAACAATACTTTAGGAAAAATTCTATATCTCCGCAATTGTAGCAGACTTTTTAAAACTAAATTTATTAATTTTTACATAAAAAGATTCAGGCCATAAATGGAACAAATTTCGTTAAATATTTGGTTTAATTTAAAAATTACAACTATTTGAACTTAGAAGTATATTGTTGTAAGTAAACTAGTAGCGTACAATTTTATTGACATTTGTTAATGTTTTTTTGTGATGGGTGAACTGAGTAATGAAGACAAAATGCGTGTTAAGACGCTTCGTGAATACGGATTTGGTGCTAAAGACAAGAGCACGCTATCCTATCGATGAGACGGGTTCAGCTGTGACGCGTCGTGCAGATAGCGGTAGGTCGAAGTCTGTGTTGCTGCAGCTGGTGAACATTTTAAAACTTTCAACTGTTGGCGAAAAGCTGTGCATAGTTTGATTCGTTATTCGTAAATATTCAATGCTCAACTGCAATACTGCATGGTCACTTAAAAAAGTGGACTTCATAGTTTAAACTGTTGTTTCTGTTGAACCATATCAGTTGCTTCAATAAAATTTGCAGGATATATTGTGAGAATGTTCACAAATAAAGTCTGAAGGTTTGGCTGAAATTCGTACTACCACTGCTAAAATACATAAGTTTTTTTTCTGGCGGACTGTTTTTTATTGGTGCACCCTGTAGTTTTAGCCACGGCAGTTGCGACTGTATCGTGTGAATCGCACACCGCTGACAAAACACAGATATATTTTATAACATGCAGACCTGTTTACCACGTTCAATCAATCAATCAATCAATCAATCAATCAAATCAATCAATCAAGTTTAATCATCAACTTTGCAGCCAAAGTGGCCGAATAGCCATAGCGTTCATTAGTAATATTGTCTAAGAACAACAACAACAACAAACAATAACTAACAACAAACAACACCAAAAGACGGCTGAAAGAAAATGTTAAGAATTAAAATGCAATGGGACACGCCGACCAGTAGCGTGAGAAAGAAGACAATTTCTGACTTTTTCTCTTATTCACAGCCAATTGTTTTGTTTTTGGAAATAGTAAGTTGAGATTATAGTGCAATATGATTGGTAGTCTGGTCGTCTGTTGGTGGACTCTCTCATTTGGTGTACCACGGTGGGATATTCATGGGTTTGCACTTCTCTGTAGTCTTAAATAGCGTTCTACGGCACGTTGCGGTTGTAACGTGCAATAGACGGCGCGAATAACGCCGTAACTGCCGTCGACGGTCGTAACGTGCCGTCTACGTAAAACCCTGCCCAGACCAGCAATAATGTCGAAGCAACGTTCGACTTTGTTGCCAAACGGCAACAATGTCGAACAAGTTTTTCGTGAAATTCCATCCTTAAATTGAACATGTTCAATTTGTTTCGACTTTAGAACGAAATTTCATTCGACATTGTTGCCAAAAACGGCAACAACGTCGAAGCAACGTTCGACTTTGTCGAAGCAACATTCGACTTTGGCGAAAGAATCGTTCGACTTGCAACATTCGACAGTGTTGCTTCGACAGTGTTGCTGGTGTGCACGGGGCTTAACGGTCGTCGACGGTCGTAACATGCCGTCAATGTTGAATTTTTGAGACTGTCCCCTGCGTTCGCACACGTTCGATCGCAGTCGACCGCCGTCGACGGCACGTTACGACCGTAGACGGCACGTTACCGTTGTAGACGGCACGTTACGGCTGTTGACGGCCGTAAAGCGCCGTAAACGGCCGCAGTAAGAACGATACTTAATCGTCGGCGTACTAAATGCAACAACACCATAAACTCCACTGTACCAACTTCATAGATAGTATAGCACGTGTATGAGGCGGTCAGACAAGCATTTCTCGTCGCCGAAACACCGACGAGATATTGTCGCAATCCATTACCGGATGAAGAAGATGAACTTGAGTTGCACGAGTCTTCAAGCCGGAACACCGTTGCCGTCCATCTCCGCCTCGTCGTCGTCAGCATCATCGACGTCCGTCCACCGGCGTCGCTTTGACGGCGGCTGCGGAGACAGCGACTGCGCGTCGACAGCGACTTTCGTCGCCGCCGTCATGGCCACCGCCCGCGGACAGCCGCGACCGTCGCCGTCGATGCGGTAGCCGCAGCACGCGCATACAGTGGCGAGAAAGATGCGTCGGAATGTGGCGCCGAACAGGCAGTAGACGACGAAGTTGCACGACGAGTTAACGACGACCAGGACGTCGCTGAGCTTCGTGTAGTAGAAATGAAAGCGACCGCATTGGCGGTCTTCCTCCTCGAAAAGCGCGTAAAAGATCTGGTTGAACAGCGCCGGAGTCTGGCAGACGATGAAGACGCAGACGATGGCGACGACGCACTGCGTGATGTGGTCGTCCTTGCGTTGTTTCCTCTGACGCAGCCTCGAAGCCGTCGCCGACATCGTGGTCGTACGACGTCGTATGGCGTTCAGCGCGCTGATGAGTTTGACGTTGAGGTACGCGAGGCTGGCCAGCGGCATCAGGTACATGACCGGGTAGTAGAGAATTATACCGTAGACGATCTGGTAGATCTGGTTACCTCCGAGCTGCAGTGGTTTACCGGCGTCTTCGTCAGAGCCCACCTCCAGTTCCGATTCGTTGTGGGTTGCATTGACAGCACGCTGTTGTCCAATCACCTGCATTATACCATCGCAGTAATATAGTACAGTAAATCATAAAGTACTGTCTAACACAAGTGTCCAAAGTCATTAGGCAAAAGACTGCATAGCGCCTCAGATTCGTTTTACGATTTCTGGCGCCTTATAAATAAATATGTATATGGACGTATGTTATATGTATCGCTGTATTGTCGGCGGCTGCGAATCTATTAAGGGATTCGTCCGATCTTGACGCCCATCTAATGCATGCTTCCTTGGACCTACATGAGTCAGTTTCTTAATGGCATCTCGATCAGTTCAGCCGTTTGCAGAGCTCACCTGTGTGCCCAACACACAGACACGGACAGACAAACAGACAGACAGACAGACAGACACAAAGACCACGCTATATATACGACATCTGCAGCAATAGGCCGCATCTTATCTCTTATCTTATTTTTTTAAGCAAGGTCACTAATAGGTGGAATCTGCTGGACCAACGGACGGTGGATGCACCCAGCATCAATACATTCAAGTCG
>Ga0066187_1000813_pt1 | contig 10263 bp, 9 predicted proteins | sample WorMetexBAHAMAS1_FD_58706 | JGI IMG/M metagenome (GOLD analysis project Ga0066187, IMG submission 58706) | Marine gutless worms symbiont microbial communities from Max Planck institute for Marine Microbiology, Germany - Inanidrilus exumae... | ecosystem: Host-associated > Annelida > Digestive...
GCCGGCCCGGCCGGAGGTTAGAGGATAGCTGTCCCAGGTTGAGTTCCCCGGGCGAGGGTGAGCCGTACCGCTCGCAGCCGTACTCTTCGTGACGGCGGCTTCGCCGCCTTCTCAGGGTAGGATCTTGTGTCGTGATTCAGAAGATCAATGCACCCTCACGCTGAGGTGCGACGCGTCACGAAGCGTCTGGCTGCAAGCGCTTGGGCGCGTCGATCCAAACACACCTTGCTCTAGACTGTGCGAAAGGGCTGCGGCTGCAGGTCCTACGACCCTGGCTGGGCGGCGCGATCGCCTTCCTGTTCGGGCGGAACCGGACGGTAGAGTTCGGGGTTGTCCAGGTGGGACAGGTCAACGTCCTCGGCCGCGGTTTTGTCTTCGCTGATCAGGATAACGTAGGGTTCTCGGTCGGCAGGGTTGTGCAAGACGGCATCGACGACCCAGACATGGGTGTGATCTCCTGTCTTCCAGAATTTTTGGCCTTCAACTACGGTTGTCATCTTTTCGGCCTCGCTGTGGGAATGTCGGATCGCGCATTTGCCGGATTGTCGGCAGTCTCACCTTAGCCCAAGGCCCTGTCGGCGGCCTTGATCGTGGTCAAATCCGGCGCACCGGCGACGGATGCCTTCAGGCCGGCTCCAACGGCCGCGGTTCCTGACTGCCAGGATTGCCGTCGCCGCCGGCCTGGGCTGCCGCCGCCAGCATCGCCGCCCGCAGTTTTTCGATGGCGCGGCCTTCGATCTGGCGCACCCGTTCGCGGGAGATGCCGTACTCGTCGCTCAGCGTCTGCAAGGTCTGGGGCTCGTCCACCAGGCGCCGCGCTTTCAGGATCCTGCGTTCGCGGTCGTTCAGCGTTTCCAGGCCGTCCTGCATCAACGCCCGCCGCCAGTCCAGTTCGTCAAGCTCCGCAACCGTGGCGTCCGGTCCCTGCGTTTCGTCGGCAAGCCGGTTGATCCATTCCTCGCCCTCTTCGTGGGCCGTTTCGTTCAGCGAGAAGTCGCCCGACGACAGCCGCCGGTTCATCTGGACCACTTCGTCCTCCGGCACGTCCAGGCGATCGGCGATGGTCGCCACGGTCTCGGGATCCAAGTCGCCGTCCTCGAACTCCTTCAAGTCGGCCTTGATGCGCCGCAGGTTGAAGAACAGCTTCTTCTGCGCCGCCGTGGTTCCCATCTTAACCAGCGACCAGGAATAGAGAACGTATTCCTGGATTGCCGCCCTGATCCACCAGCCGGCATATGTCGAGAACCTGAAGCCTCGGTCGGCATCGAACTTCTCCGCCGCGCGCACCAAACCCACGTTTCCTTCGGAGATCAGATCGGCCAGCGGCAGACCATAGCCGGAATAGGACCGCGCCACCTTGGCGACCAGACGCAGGTGGCTGCCCACCAGCTTGTCCAGGGCGGCTTCGTCGCCGTGTTCCTGCCATCGCTTGGAATAGGCCACTTCCTCCTCGCGGCTGAGCAAGGGATAGCGGCGGATTTCCGCAAAGTAGCGGTCGAGGTCGGTTTCGGGGGCAAAGAGAGTGCTGTTCATGTGACCTGGGCTGTTGTTGATCCGATGGCCAGCGGTCCCGCGCGGCGTCCTTGGACAGGGCGCGGCAGAATGCCTGGGAATGGCCTCTTTCTTTGGATTTGTGACCGCTTGCCCCAGTGATATGGGAACAAAATCGGAACTTTTCAAGAGGAAAACCGGCCTTTCAGGGGGGCTCAGGCTTCCTCGCTGTGCACCACGTCGAAGGTCCGGACGTCGACCTCGAGGCCGTGCCGCTCGACGAAATCCATGAACGCCTGGCCGCCCGATGCCACCGCGGGGCTTGCCATGCACGCCTCGTGGGCGGCCGCCGTTTCCCACTGGATGTAGTTGACCACGCGGGTCAGGTCGTGGCTGCGATGCAGGTGCGAGGAAATGAAACCCGGCTGGGCGGCGAAGACCGGCGCGGTTTCCACCATGATGGCGACCAGTTCGTCGCGGTGGCTCGGCGGGACCGCAACGGAAACCATCACGGTGAAGCTGGGCGTATCGGCGGACAGGCTGGCCATGGCTGGATGCCTTTCTTGCCTGGATATCTGGGAACGCGCCACCGGCATCCCCTGCCCCACAGCTTACTGCGGAAACGCCCCGGCGGGAATTGCCGCGCCGTCACTCGAGATTGTCGAGGTATTTCGGGTTGGCCAGCCGCAGGCGTCGCGTCGCGTCGTCCAGGAGTACGGCGTGCAGCGCTTCGGCACGCTCTGCCGCATCGAAGGCGCCGGCGCGGATATCGGCCGCCAGCCGTGCCGGCAACGCCGTGTCCGCTTCGTCCATTGTCTCGCCAGGGTCGCCATAAAGCGCGGCGATGCCGGCCGCGGTTGCCGCGGCGGCCGCCCCTGCATCGGCGATCTCGCCGCCCGCGATCGTCATCGCGCGCAACACCATAAGGGTCTCCAGGCGTTTGTCTGCGGCAACCTTCGGCAGGATCTCCCGGCGCAGCACCCGCGCTGCGATTTCCAGAAGCTCGGCGCCGGTCGGACGGTCCGCGGTCATGGCGACCCCGCCAGCGCCGGGCCGGTCATCTTCAGGATCTCCCATTCCATCTCCGGCGGGCGCCGGCCGGTCAGCGCCAGGTCCAGGTTCTGCTCGCCGTCCACCAGGAACCGGGAGGCCTGCTGCAGCGCGATGACGGCCCAGCGCACATGGGCGAAGACCTCCCAGAAGAAGACGCGATCGGGCTCGACCCGGCGGCCGGACTCCGCTTCATAGGCGGCATAGAAGTCGGCCCGGCTGCCGATCCCGCCCGCCTCCAGATCGCGGCGGCCGAATCGCCAGCAGGCCGCACAAAACCAGCCGATATCCTCGTGCGGATCGGACCAGCCGGCGAACTCCCAATCCAGAACCGCGGTCAGGCCGCTGCCGTCGACCATGTAGTTACCGGTCCGGAAGTCGTGATGGGCCAGCACCAGATCGCCCGGCGGCGGCAGGTGCAGCGCCAGCCACCGAAGGCCCCATTCCAGGCCCGGGTGCGGGGTTCCGATGGCGTCGAGGTAACCCCTGAAGAGGTCGACCTCGGCCCTGGCCGGGTCGGCCGGCGGCGCGTCCAGAAAGGAGAACGGGCGCGTCTGGGGCGTGATCGTGTGGATCCGGGCAAGCTCGCCGCCCAGGCGGCGCGTCAGTTCCGCGCGGTCGCCTCCCAGGTCGGCGGACTTCACGATGACCTGGCCGACCGCGGTGCCTTCCGCCCTGCGCATCACATAGAAGGGACGCCCGATCACCGCCGGGTCCCGGCACAGGAACAGCGGCTCGGGCACGGTGACGCCGGCGTCGAAGGCGGCCTCCAGCAACGCGAACTCGTCGGCCCGGCTATGGCTGACCGCCACGCCCGACGGGGCATCGGTGCGCAGGACCAGGGCCTGGCTGCCGGCCAGCGGCCCGCCGTCGAACTGCACGTCGATCGACCAGTTCTCCTGGATGGCACCGCCGCCCAGCAGTGATGACGAGACCAGCCGGCACGGCACGCCGGCGGCGTCCTCAAGCCATCGCGCCAACCGCGCGGCGACCGCGTCATCCTTCAACAGCATGGCAACCGCCGGGTCCTAGCCCCAGGACCAGAAGTCGGCACCGGCACGCGCGTAGTTCCGGGCCAGCACCATCTTGTGCACCTCGGACGCGCCGTCCACCAGGCGGGCCTGGCGCGCGTAGCGGTAGATCCATTCCAGCACCGTGTCCTTGGAATAGCCCTTCGTCCCGCAGAGCTGCATGGCCGTGTCCACGGCCTTGTGCAGGGTTTCGGAGACCTGGATCTTCGCCATCGAGACCTCTGCGCGCGCCTTGTCCCCCTGCTCCAGCTTCCAGGCCGCGTGCATCGTCAGTTGACGGCCGATGGAGACCGCCATCGCGGCCTCGCCCAGCATCCATTGCACGCCTTCGTGGTCGATCAGCTTGGCACCGAAGCTTTCGCGTTCCGACACGTAGGCCCCGGCGATCTCAAGCGCCCGTTTCGACAGGCCCAGCCAGCGCATGCAATGGGTCAGCCGCGCGGTTCCCAGCCTGATCTGCGTGAGCTTCAGACCGTCCCCCACTTCCATCAGGCGGTTTTCGTCGGGGATCGTCAGCCCGTCGAATTCCAGTTCGCAATGCCCGCCATGTTCTTCCGGCCCCATGATCGGGATGCGCCGCACGATCCGCCAGCCGGGCTGGTCGGCATGGAACAGGAACGCGGTCAGCCCGCGCCGCGGGTCGTCGCCGGTCTTGGCGATCAGAATGAAGTGGCGGGCGACGCCGGCGCCGGTGATATACCATTTGCGCCCCTCCACGACCCACGCGTCGCCGCGCCGGGTCGCGGTGGTGCGGATCATCGAGGGATCCGAGCCGCCGCCCGGCGCCGGTTCGGTCATGGCGAAGGACGAACGGACCGTGCCGTCGACGATGGGTTGCAGCCACTTGTCCTTCTGGTCCTCCCGCGCGACCCGGTTCAAAACGAACATGTTGCCGTCGTCGGGTGCGGCGGCGTTGAAGACGACCGGGCCGAAAATCGACCGGTTCATCTCCTCGTAGCAGGCCGCCATGCCGACCGGGCCCAGGCCCCGGCCGCCTCGTTCCTCGGGCATCTGCAGGCACCACAACCCCTGGGCCTTTGCCTTTTCGCGCAGGCCCTCCAACAGGTCGGGTCGGATGTTCTCGTGTCCGTCGTAGCTCTCGGGGTCGTCCTCCAGCGGCAGGACATGCTCGGCAACGAAACGGCGCACTGCCTGGCGGGTCTCTTCGATCTGCGGGGACAGGGTGTAGTCCATGGCCGTCCGTCCGCCTCAATCCGCCGCCGGGTCGTAGAACGGCGCCGGGCTAAGGATCTTGTTCTCCATGTGATCCAAGAGCGACATCGACTGGCCCAGATAGGCCTGCCAGTCGGCATCGGCCATCAGCGCGGCGCGGCGCGCCGCCCTGTCTTCGAGGCTCACGTATCCCCACAGGTGCACAACCTGGTTCAAGGGGCCGATATCCATGGACACGTACCAGCCCAGGCACTTGCCCAGGTGCTTCTTCTGCACCGGCCAGCCCTGCTCCTGATAGATTTTCAGAAAGGCCGGCAAGCTTCCCGGTTTGACGGCGTAGGTGCGGTGGTCGACGATCATGGGGCGCACTCTCCTGGTTGTGGTCGGCCGCTGTCGGTTCAGGTGCCGGTGCGGGCCCGTTCGCGCAGCACGAATTTCTGGATCTTGCCGGTGGAGGTCTTCGGCAGCGGACCGAATTGGACGATCGACGGCGCCTTGAAATGCGCCATGTTGTGCCGGCAGAAGTCGATGACGTCCTGCTCGTCGAGCGCACCCTCCGCGCCGGGGCGAAGGGTGACGAAGGCGCACGGCGTTTCGCCCCACTTTTCGGAGGGTGCGGCGACGACGGCGGCCTCCATGATTTCCGGATGCCGGTACAGCACCTCTTCGATCTCCAGGCTGGAGATGTTCTCGCCGCCGGAGATGATGATGTCTTTCGAGCGGTCCTTGACCTCCACATAGCCGTCCGGATGGGTGACCGCCAGGTCGCCGGTGTGCAGCCAACCGCCCCAAAACGCTTCTTCGGTTGCGGACGGGTTGTGCAGGTACCCCTTCATGACAGTGTTTCCGCGCAGCATATACATCCCGATGGTGTTGCCGTCCGCCGGCACGTCCGCCATCGCTTCGGGATCGGCGACCCGTTGCTGGTCCATCGTCAGGTAGTTGACGCCCTGGCGGGCCATGCGTTCGGCCCGCGCCTCCAGGGGAAGGTCCTGCCACGCCCGCTGCGGTTCGCAGATCGTGCTGGGGCCATAGCATTCCGTCATGCCGTAGAGGTGCGTGACCCGGAAGCCCAGGTTCTCCATGCCGGCGATCACCGCCGACGGCGGCGCCGCGCCGCCGGTTGCCACCTCGACGGTCTGGGGAAAGGCGGTGCGGGCTTCGTCCGGCGCATGGACCAGCATGTTGAGGACGACCGGGGCACCGCACATGTGGGTGACGCCATGATCCCGGATCGCGGCGTAGATGGGGCCGGCCTCGACCTTGCGCAGACAGACGTGGGTGCCGCCGATCGCCGTGACCGCCCAGGTGAAGGTCCAGCCGTTGCAGTGGAACATCGGCAGCGTCCAGAGATAGACGCAGTCCGGCGTGAGGCCGAAGCTGATGACGTTGCCCAGCGCGTTCAGATAGGCACCGCGGCAGTGATAGACGACCCCCTTCGGATCGCCGGTCGTGCCCGACGTGTAGTTCAACGCGACCGCATCCCATTCGTCCTGCGGCGGCGACCACGCGAAGTCGGGATCGCCCTCCGCAAGCAAGGCCTCGTAGGTCGTCTCGCCCACCCGCGCGCCGGTCCCGGCCTGCGGATCGTCGATGTCGACGACCGGCAGCGGCCGGTCCAACGCCGCCACGGCCGGGCCGACCGTTTCGGACAGGCTGCGGTCGGCGATCAGGATGCGGGCATCGCCGTGGTCCAGAATGAACGTGATCGTGGCCGGATCCAGCCTGGTGTTGATGGCGTTCAGCACGGCCCCGATCATTGGAACCGCGTAGTGCGCCTCCAGCATCTCCGGCACGTTGGGGGCGATGATGGCGACGGTATCTCCCCGGCCGATGCCGCGGCTTGCAAGGGCCGAAGCCAGGCGCCGGCAACGGGCATAGAACTCGGCATAGCTGCGCCGGGTCGGTCCGTGGATCACCGCGGTCTTGTCCGGATAGACCAGCGCCGAGCGGTGCAGAAAGCTCACCGGCGTCAGCGGCGTGTGATTTGCCGCATTCGGCGCCAGACCGCCACCGTTGGGACCATAATCGTCGGACACCCCGCCCTCCCCGCGCCGCAAACCCCGGACACGCAGTTTTGTGTTTCTTTCCGGATGCCTACCACGATATCCCGGGAGGCGCTATTGTCCGTTCCGGGATCGCGGCCGGGTCCGACGGCGTCGCATCAAATGAGGATCCGCATGAACATCGACATCTTTTCCGACACGGTCTGCCCGTGGTGCTTCATCGGCAAGCGTCGGCTGGAGCGGGCGCTGGCGCACCTTCCAGCTCAACCCGCAGATGCCCGAGGACGGGATGGACCGCCAGCGCTACCTGGCGCTCAAGTTCGGCGGCGCGGCGCGCGCCCAGGAGCTTTACGAGACCATCCGCCAGGTGGGCGAATCCGAAGGGATCGCGTTCCAATTCGACGCCATCACCCGGACGCCGAATACCGTCCTGTCGCATCGCCTGCTGCGGCTTGCGGAAAGCGAGGGCCGGGATACGGCCATGGCGGAGGCTTTGTTCCGCGCCTATTTCCTGGACGGGAAGGACATCGGCGATCCCGACGCCTTGACGGTGATTGCGGAAGTGGCAGGCCTCGAAGCTGCTGCGGTGCAGGACTTCCTGGGTTCGGACGATCTGGCGGAAGAGATCCTGGCGGAGGACAGATTTGCCCGCCGGCTCGGGATCGCCGGCGTGCCGTGTTTCATCATCGACGGCAAGTATGCCCTGTCAGGCGCGCAGGAACCGGAAGCGTTCGCGCCGATTTTCGAGATGGCGTCGCAGGATCAGTCGCTGGCCTCGCCCACGGCCGGCTGATCGGTGCGGCTCAGACGGGCCGCTGCGGGACCTCGTGTTCGACGAACAGGAAGACGCCTGGACCCGGCGCCTCGTCCCTCATCCGCGATGCCGTGACGTAGGACCGGAAGCTGTCGCCGTTCTTGCGGTAGCGAACGAGCTCAGCCTTGGCGAAGCCGGTGCGCTGCAGCTCCTCGCGCATCTTCTTCACCGCGACGGGATCCGTCTCGGGCCCGTGGAAGACGGAGAGGATATCGCCCAGGATTTCGCCCAGGCTATAGCCCATCATCTCGCAGTAGGCCTGGTTGGCATAAAGGATCTGGGGGCCCTTCTCGGACAGGTCGGTTGTGGTGACCAGGACCGGCGAATGCGACCCGTCGACATGCGGCAAGAGCGCGTCGGTGGTGGAGAGATAGGTTCGCAGGTGCTTTAGAGCGGTTTCTTCGGCCTCAGCATCGGCGCCAGGTTCGTCGGCACCACAGGGTTCGGGGTGTGTTGAGGCGTGTGCGGGCATCCGTGCTCTCCTGTTTATCGTTGGGCTCGGAACCCCCCGCTGTCCCGATGCACGCGCCTCAACCGACAACCGGGGGCGACGCGAAGCACTGGTCGTAAGGCCTGAACGTTAAGGTCGCCTTAACCTATGTCAGTTCCAAACAGAAGATTGTGTGATTTGCGCCCTTTTCAACCGGCCGCCAGTTCGGTCAGGTCGCGCACCAGGCGCTCGACCCCTTCGATGCGGCGTTCCGAGTCCTCCCAGGGCCGGATGCAGACCAGTTTGTGGTCGGGCCGCAGCTTGACCGATCCGATCTGCTGCTGGATGTGGCCGATCAGTCTTTCCGGGTGCGCGAAGTGGTCGTTGCGGAACGACACCACGGCCCCCTTGGGGCCGGCATCGATCTTCTCGACGCCCGCCTTCTTGCAAAGCTGTTTGATCGCAATCACATGCAGCAGGTTCTTGACCTCGTCCGGCAGTGGGCCGAACCGGTCGACCAGCTCGATTTCGAAGGTCTCCAGGTCCCGCTCGTCGGCCAGGGTGGACAGCCGCCGATAAAGCCCCAGCCGCACGGACAGGTCGGAGACGTATTTCTCCGGGATCAGGACCGCGGTTCCCAGGCCGATCGTCGGCGACCAGGTCTCTTCGGCCGGCTGGTTCGCCTGGTCGGTTCTCAGCGCCGCGACGGTCTCCTCGAGCATCCTCTGATAAAGCTCGACGCCGACCTCCTGGATATGCCCGGACTGCTCTTCGCCCAAGAGATTGCCGGCACCGCGGATATCCAGGTCGTGGCTGGCCAGGGTGAAGCCCGCGCCCAGGCTGTCCAGTGTCTGCATGACCTGCAGCCGCTTCTCCCCGGCCTCGGTCACCACCCTGCCCGGCGGCACGGTGAGATAGCAGTAGGCCCGGACCTTGCCGCGGCCGATCCGGCCGCGCAGCTGGTAGAGCTGTGCCAGGCCGAACATGTCGGCGCGGTGGACGATCATCGTGTTGGCGTTGGGGATGTCCAGGCCCGATTCGACGATGTTGGTGCTCAGCAGGATGTCGAAGCGCTTTTCCAGAAAGGCGCCCATCACGTCTTCCAGCGCCCGGGCCGGCATCTGGCCGTGCGCGGTCGCGATTTTCATTTCGGGGACCAGTGTCCGCAGCCGTTCCTCCACCCGGGCCAGGTCGCGGACCCGGGGGCAGACATAGAAGACCTGACCGCCGCGGAAATGCTCGCGCATGATGGCCTCGCGGACGACCACGCCGTCATAGGGCAGGACGAAGGTCCGGATCGCCAGCCGGTCCACCGGGGGCGTCGCGATGACGCTCATCTCCTTCACGCCGGAAAGTGACATCTGGAGCGTGCGCGGGATCGGCGTCGCGGTCAGCGTCAGCACGTGCACGTCGGACCGCAGCTGCTTCAGGCGTTCCTTCTGGCTGACGCCGAAGTGCTGTTCCTCGTCGATCACCAGTAGACCCAGGTTGTTCGGTTTGATCGACTTGGCCAAGAGCGCGTGGGTGCCGACGGCGATGTCAACGGTGCCGTCTGACAGGCCCTGTTTCACCTCGGCGGCCTGCTTGCCGGTGACCAGGCGCGAGAGTTGCTCGATGCGCAGCGGCAGGCCGCGGAAACGTTCGCTGAAGGTGGCATAGTGCTGGCGTGCCAGCAGGGTCGTCGGCACCACGACCAGCACCTGTTTGCCGGCCATCGCCGCGATGAAGGCGGCCCGCAAGGCGACCTCCGTCTTGCCGAAGCCCACATCGCCGCAGATCAGGCGGTCCATGGGCCGGCCGGCCTCGAAATCCGACAGCACGTCCTCGATCGCGCGTAGCTGGTCGTCGGTCTCCACATAACCGAAGCGGGCGCAGAACTCCTGATACAGCGCGTCGGGCGCATCCAGGATCTCGCCCTTCCTGACGGCCCGTTCGGCGGCGATCTTGATCAGCTCGAAGGCGATTTCGCGGATCCGTTCCTTGACCCGGGCCTTGCGCGCCTGCCAGCCGTGCCCGCCCAGCTTGTCCATGGTCACCACGGCATCTTCGGAACCGAACCGCGACAGGACTTCGATGTTCTCCACCGGCAGGAACAGCCGGTCGCCGCCGGCATAGGTCAGCTGCAGGCAGTCGTGGGGGGCGCCGGCCACGTCCAGGGTTTCCAGGCCGTCGTAGCGGCCGATGCCGTGGTCCACATGCACCACGTAGTCGCCCACCGACAGGCTGGAGACTTCGGTCAGGAAGTCCTCGTTGCGCCGGCGCCGGCGC
>Ga0066187_1000814_pt1 | contig 10262 bp, 6 predicted proteins | sample WorMetexBAHAMAS1_FD_58706 | JGI IMG/M metagenome (GOLD analysis project Ga0066187, IMG submission 58706) | Marine gutless worms symbiont microbial communities from Max Planck institute for Marine Microbiology, Germany - Inanidrilus exumae... | ecosystem: Host-associated > Annelida > Digestive...
GTCTGGAGGATAAGACGGAAGATAATCAGAACTGCTCTGTGCTGTGTTGTGTACGACAGTTGGGCACAATGATATGCACACACACATGAGCAGTTCTTACATCTTTGCCTGTTGGTTAGGTTTAGATTCTTTTTTGTGTGTTTATTTAGATTTCGTCTTTTGTGTGTTCTTTCATGTTAGCTTAGGCCATTTTATTCTTGTATTGCTTGCTTATCTTGTGCTGGGTTTAGTTTCTTCAGTACTAAGCCAATAGATAGGCTGGGAAAAACGTCTCTGAAATGATCTATTTTGTGTCGCGTGGGACATCCCTAACTCAGTCATCAATCCAGAGTCAGATATGCTGTCCTGCTAGAACTGACTGATTAAGGTAGTACTGAAGAAACTAAAACACTAAAAATAAAACTAACTATACATCCTGGCAGAAACAATTTATCCCGGATCACACTACTGTGGCTGGCGTTGGAAAAAATATCTATCTCTAACAATAACACAGTGTGCTGACAAACCTCTTACAAGAAAGACAAGTCCGACAAAGGCACACAGGCCAACTGGCAGTAGAACAAATCCAATACGATGGGCATGACTAACGTAGCCAACAAAACAAATCCCACTCACAGAGTCACCGTCCACCTAGACACACAATGACACAGACATCCTTCTAATACAATGTAGTCAGCAGACAGTAGCTGTTCTTCCAAAAAGCTGAATCCACAAAGCCTTTTGGGCTCAACTGATCCAAAAATCCAATAATAACACAAACTTCAAGACAGCCCTGACCTCCGACGTCATTTGCAAATCAGTGCACTTTTCATATACTTACACAATGTGACGATGCCTACAAGAAGACACCATTGGGAGCAAAATTGAAAGGGGTACAGAATTCCCAATTTCGGGGACCTCTGTTCACCATATCAAACTCCCTCCTCAAATTTCATGACAATCCATCTGCAGCTGTTGAGTATCTAATCCTGCTAATTCAAGGCAAGATGGTGGCCAACACTGGGTTGTGAAACTATGAAAGTGGTGACTTGGCCTAGTGATAACAACAAATTTACTCTACAACGAGTCCGGTTAGCACTCAGATGGGTGACCATTCACGGGTATACCATCTTGGTATGTAACCAGCCACTTGGGTCAACTTGCAACAATGGCACTCCATTGACCACACTTCCAGTGCAATGAAAAAGGCAAGAATGACGAAGGTCAGAGTTGAAGAAATGTTTACTGGGAGAAATACCCTTTTGGGGGACCCAAACCTACAATGTAGGAGAGGCCAGACTCCACTCTAGAAAAATCAGTCAATCCATTCACACATTTTAACATGACTCACGAGAATAACAAATGAAAAGAACATCAGCCTGCATAGCTTTGTAGGGTAAAACAATCTTGGAATAAGTCACTCAAAGTCATCAGCAACAGTAACAGCTGACGGAGGATATACAATTGGCTACGACCAGTCTGAAGTAACCATGTCTATCTCCACCCTTTTCGAGATATTATCACTTGTTCAGCGGATAGAATTCCAGGTGAAGTTAAGCAGACCTTCAGTCAGTGACCTTTAGGTCTGTTCTCACCATCCCAATAATGAGTCTCATATAAAGAACATGTAAAATGAAAATGCCCAAAACATTTTTGTGACAGTTATACTACAATCAGTACAATTTTACACAATACTAGCAATAACAATAACACCAGTTAACATGAAAGCTGATGCATGATATTGTATTCCAAGACAAACGGTCAAAAGTGTAATTGTGGTAATTCAAGTGGGATATCATAATCAACATCACGTGAGAATGAATGAAGAATGAAGGTACCGTCAGGTTGCAAAAAAGCTTCATCAAATTGTTTGGCTGTTTTGTCACCATCATCCATGGACAAGTGTGATGAACAAATGAATAAATGTTTGAATGAACGGTTAGAGTAAGTAAGTAAGTTAGTAAACAAATTTTCAAAGTGCCCTAAATAACAATGTTACTACAAGGACCACTGTAACGATGCCTAGAATTACAATAGAATATGCCACGTTCTGTTATAGACAGTAATCTACTAAAATAATTCTTGATGCAGTCACCTGTGTAACGGCGAGACAGACAATTGTCAGGACGAGTGGCAGACTCCACGCCACGAGGTGAAAGTAGCCTTTACGGCCCTCAATGACATCACGTTTTGAGTTAAATGTGCGAAAAGTGAGATGCCATGTGTAGGCCAATATTGCAAACCAGATCACGCCAGTCATTGTGCAATAGTATATAATAAAAAATATCACAGTGCACGAAGCCGACTCGCCTGCATTCCTGCAAAACAGCACTTCTATATTCATATTCAAAACTACTCCATTCAAAACAATGAGGTCTAAAACTTTCAATTAACAGGCTCTGATGCAGCACAGGGAGGAATTAGAAACAAAATATGACAACATATTTTATTTTGCATTCACGGCAACTACTGGAAAATGTGATGTAATTAAGCTTTCACTATCACTGCCACTTTGATAACCACTCAAGTCAACAAATGCACACAAGAAGGTGATGATGTCAATCACTGGTCGTTTTATCAAATTCTGCAGATTTCCACAGAAACGTGGAAATTCCGCGGTAAAGGGCAAATTGTGCAGCTCGGCTCGAAATTCCGTGGCTGGCAGAAAACTGTGGGATATATTTAACAGACAGAAGTGATACAGCTAGATGCATCTGAATAATGCTGTGAAATACAAACCCAATCTGTGGTTCAGCTCTGCGAATTGTGCCATCCTTGCGACATACAATGTCACGTCGTGCACCAGGAATAAACTGTGCCAGCCAACCGACTGTTCCAACAAAGAAACTAACGTTGATGAAGAAGAGAATGATTGCTGGATATCTGTGCAGAGATTTCCAATCAAGTATGAACGTCAGCTGTAACAGATTGTAAACAGGCAGCATGATGCTGTGACAAGTTGACAACAGCAGAGTCATCAGCAATTATCCTGATGTTTCAAATCAGTTCTTCTACAATTCTGCATTTCAGTTTGTCCATCCAACTTGAAATTCCAAAATGGGTTTTTCACAATGTGCTACCAATATCTCGTTAAATCTCAGAAGCAACCCACGACACTGACTTAATTACAACTTACAATGAAACACTACTAGGAAGTCAGGTGTGATCACTGCACTGCAACACTGCCAACAACCTTACGTGACCTTGGAATGTCATTTCACCTAACTAAAGCCTCTCCATGGCCAATATGTGAAATAGGCAGTTAGTAACAATGATCCAAAGTCATGCCCAAATTTTGACTGTTGAATTTGACAGGATGGACTTCCAATGGCCTTTACACAGATACACAAAAACCGTATGTGCTATGGTCCCAAGCTCTATACTGGGCAAAGGTCAGATGGGGGTGCGCCCACCGGAAGGGGCTAAGCCCCACGCCAAAAGTGCCCCACCTTAAACTTCCAGAATCGACAGAGCTCGAAGGGATCTCGCAAACCCTGTAGAGCAATCGACAATCCGACTTACAAGGGCTGTTCAGAGTCATTGTTGGTGCCTCTAACTTAAACTGGTGATGACTATTGCTGACTTACACCTCCGGTTCTGTTCCTTCGTCGCGGAAACTGGTTAAAGAGCACAACCGATGTGATGCCCGACTGTATTTCTTCTACATGTGAGTCTGTGAGAGTCCTGAAACGTTGGAACAGTCTGCCTGAGTCGGCAGTTCACGTAAACTCAGTTAACTGCTGGACAAGTTGAGAACTAAATAGATTAATTTCTTCATGGACGTCTAGTCCACTAAATCCATTGGCTGCAGATAAGAAGTGCGAAGATGAGTGATGCTATCAACAGACAAGTGGTAATATGTTGGGAATGGTGCGCAAGACAAACAGTTACAACAGGACGCCACGTGGACTATCAAACAGCAACATTCCCAATGACTTTAAGTAATCTTCGACGTCAGTCCAGGTATTCTAAAGCTTTCCAAATGTAGATCACATATAACTGACTATATATTAGCTACAACGTGCTTAACAGTAAATGGGAAATCATAAATAGTTTATACTGCTCAAGGTCAGGTCATAGGCAGCCATAAACACACTTAAAAAGTGGCAGTACCTCACACGGTTTTTCAACACTGAGAAACAGCTACCACGGAAAAACAACTGGAAGTGTTATATGGCCTATCAAACAGTTCTACTACAGGTGACCTTGAGTAACCTTCAAGGTCATTTCACCTATTGCAAACATTTTCAAATGCAATATCTTGCAAAGCTGTCATTGTAACAGACCGTCATATAGCACAGTATTAAGATTTTTTAATGACAGAGCTTCGCACGGTCCTCTGCAACAGAAAAACCTCTTATATGTTAGATTTCCCTATAAAGCCTGACTGCTAGAACGAGAATTTGGGACAGACAAAATGACCTTCTTTAATACCCAACCGACAGTGCCAAGCATAGAAGGAGCTTATTCTAAATGAATTCATTCAGGACAGCCAACAATATCCATATAATACTTTAAAATCATTAAATAAAAAGCTAACTGCAAAAAACAGCTATATATAAATGGTATAACTCAGTAAGCCGAAAAACAGAATATCAAAATAAAAGCAGTAATCAAGAAGTACAGAAACACAGCAAAAATTAATGTCTTAAATGACCGCAATGCAGATGTGTTTATAAGGATCCATTTTAATGAAATATTTGACATTAACCACCTCATCATTTGCAAAAGTATAGGTGTTTTAACAGCAAATATTACTAGTGTGCCATCCCAAAAGATTTCAGTTCAACTTGTACTTATATTTGCAGAACTTTATCATTAAGCCACAAAAGGTTACTAATATAAAAATTGAAAACATAAATGCTTACAACTTTACATGTGAAATAAACACAAAGCTGCAAATACCAAAATCACAGTGCAAAATAGAAACTTATAAAGCACATGCACAGACAATTATTTTATTTAATGCAAATAATACACAACAAAGATCTTAACTTAGGCAAACAAGCAAGGTAACTTAAAAACACACAGACATGAAATTTTCGTCAAATGACTTACCTTTGACATCCTTCAACAAATGCAGCACAAATTATACTATTAAACAGTTCAGTAAAAACGACCAGGGAACCAGCTTAAAAACAGTGCATACAAATTGCAATACTGACAACCAATAACATAGGGTATTGGGTAATAAAATCAATGTTGGTAAGTTACTGTTCACAAGAAGCTCAGCTATCGCAGATAGTAAGTGTGACATGCTATACCAGTTGACATCCTGTGAACCACTGTACAACTGTACAAAAAATCCCATTTGAGAAGGCTTTCAATAGGTGAATGATACTGAAGGTCACTCAAGGTCATCAGAATTGCCACTATTCGACAGGCCATAAATAACTTCCTATTAGTGCTCTGTAGTAACAATGTCTTCATTGTGCACCGTTTCCGAGATATTACCAGATTTACAGTAGCCGGTAACCTTGAAAAGTAATGACAATTCAGTTGAAATTACAACCCATGTGCACTTTCAGATTTATGTGTATTGTGTAAACACATCGTAGTTAAGTTTTCAAACAGCAAAAGCAACCTTCAAGGTTAGTCAAGGTCATTGAGTGACCTTCAAGATCATTCATCTACTGCAAGCCTTTTCAAACGTGATTTTTCATACATCTGTGTAGCAATTGGCAAGATATCAACTGACACAGAATGTCGCGTGGTCCCTCTGTAATAGCTGAGCTTCTGGTCAATTTAAGTTTCAGTGTTGCCTAAATAGTGCCAAGGAAACCAGACAAACTGGTATATAAATAAGCCCCATGAAAATCAGATATTCACCTTTTCTATAATACTGTTTTAAAATGTAATCATGCAGCCTTAGCTCTGTTGATGATCTGTGACTATGCTAGTGATAAGCGCTCACTTCAAGATACATACACATACAACACAAATCTATGAGGAAGTTACAACCATTAATGTTCCGCTTTGGTATAAAAACCTAATGTGGAATTATGCTGTCAGGGAGATTATTTGAAATCTGAAAAGTGCAAACTGACAGCCCACCACACAAAAATCGGTGTCGAACAGTCCGTCTCAACGGATGAAAAGTAGCCAGTAACAAATTTGTCACGTTACTGGCAGAAATTTGACTGGGTGTTGACTTTACTGTAACACACTGCAGACACTGTAATGTGCTGCATTATAAGTTAAAACAACTTAATGTGCATAATGTGTTATTACTCAACAATGAGCCAAATATAAGGAAGGAACTTGCTGCTGACATTGAAGAATAATTACAGTAACTGAATAATTTTAGTCTATGGTACTAAATAATAAATGTGACTGAAACAGACAAAACTATTATTATCAAAAGAAATGAAACAAGTTAGAAAATACACAGAAGCAGCACGTACCACAGTAAAGAGTGTGCAGAAGAAGCATAATAAGCCTGTTATTGCAATAAAGACATGAGCATGTGCATGATCAGCTTCGGTGAAGAGCACATTTTCACACTGAAGTCCGCATCCGTCAACATATGGATACCAACTTATCTCATTTTTTGTTGCAACCAGTGGGCGATTACATGATTTTGTACCATTAACTCTTACATGTAGCATGCTGCTCTGTAAAAATACAGCAAGAACATTGGGTCATAGGATACATTTTAGTAAGCAGTATATGTATAACACAAAATAAGTGAAAAATATGACAGAATTCAATACACAAATTTTTAATCATTACTTCTACATTATTTCAATTGTTGTCGAAAAGGCACCACTCTCGCTTTCAACACACTCCATATATCTACTGATTCTTTTAAAAAAGTATACTGACTTTACTAACAATGACTGTAGTCTAGAGTTCAAATGGTCCACGAAAAACGGATCGGACCGATTCAATTCAGTACTTTTACGTCACCTGCATTGGCCGATTCAGTGCCTAATCCAGTAGTGACAAACGGCGATGAGACGTTCAAATGGACCACCAAAGAAGACATGCTGCCGTACATCGGCTATACCAGTAATTAGGACGTTGTCCTGTGGGTGACGATAACGTCAATTGTTCATCCCTGCCTCCCCGATTATGTACACATCCCATGCATAATGCTCACACTTGAGGCCCGAAGTCGACTTGGCCGAGTAAGAACAAATAATGCCGTCATCTGCAATGTCTGCCAACTTTGCCAAGTGTTGCCATACCGTGGAGACAGCTATTATTTTGGTGCAGTTCACAAAGAATGCCGATGCAATACATGTGTCAAGTTTCAGACTTTCACGCCATTGGTCTATATGCTGTCATGATGACTCGGCTCAAGCCTGAATGGTGCTAAGTAAGCTAACATTCTCACTTAAGCTGTCGACCACCGACAACGGCGATCAACTTAGAAAATCAAACACGTTGCTTGAGTTTCTGTCCATCTACCAAAACATCTACGGGCATTCGTTACATGCACCATTGCTGCTGCTGCTAATGCCTTAAAACGTGAGTGGTCGCTGCCAATCAAAACCGGCGTTATCAGCCAGGCAGGCCATGCATTGATGCCCATGCCACCACCAGGTGATGTCGGCCACGGCTCAGGTTAGGTGGAGTTTAACGTCCCTTTTCAGCACAAATATGGCTATACTATCTCTAGCTTGTGAAGGAAGGCCAGCGATAGAATGGGAAGTGATTGTCGGTCACGGTGGAGGGTAAGCTATCTAGCTAAGCCACTATCCCCTTAAATGAGTTAATATTTACAGACCGAGTTTGAAGTTAGTAGTTTTACAGTCATTATCGGCAGCTGACTGCTAATCTTTGAACCAACAGATATGGAATCTGATAGAACTGTGATGAGGCAGTGCTACAGTGAGTCATTTCTTGAACTTAAGCAGCTGGTGTAGGCAGCCGCGGGATTTGACGACTCGTTGCCAGCTGTTTACCGTATCAACACAATGACAATAGTCACAATGTGATGATGGTCACTAGTCAAGCTGCAAACCAACAACAGGCATTGCAGCAAACCGGCATGAACAACATTTACTGCAAATATCATACAAAAAGAATTATAAAGACAACTGAAAGCACAAAGCACATGAAACAGATTAGTTTATGACATGACAGCAACATGATTCATACTTACAAGACAACCATCACTGAAGTGTTTCTGATCACAGTGCAGGAAATTTGGCCATCCACCATAAAGGTCAACAATACGGCATCGTGTCTGTGCAGTCTCACACTGTTCGCGGCTTGGTCTCTGAACTAACGACACATTTGATATGCCATCAAGTTTACACAGAGGCAAATAAACAGAACACAGCAGTGGCTGGACCACTTCCCAGCACTGTGGAACGTTACGCAGAGCACTCCACTGTCGAAGACTAGCGTTAATATCTTGCTGATGTACGACATCACCTGTGAAAGCACCGGGCGCCGTCCGTCGGTAAGGCAGCACAGCTCCAATACAGTATTTGCTTTGCAGAATTTCACATTTCGGAACGGCCATCTTACAGCCTGAACGCATAATGTCAGACGAGCTAGCAGCACAATGCCTTCCCAGAAGTGCAAGAAGCAGAACAGTGAACATGATTTCTTAAGGTAAGGTCTCGTCTTTATAGAGAAACACGGCCAATGCTTCGCGTAAAATTTAATGGTCCTACAGTCATCAATATGGTATTCACTATTACGTTAAAAATTCATTCAAGGTGTACGCAAAACATCTTTTACACAACAAAAACTCCAAATTAGCAAAAAAGTTAATAAGAACAACAATAATCAATTAACAATATTCAACAACATCCGGTCTAATTACTCGTCGAGAAAACCCAAGCTGAAGTTTGTACTAACAGCCTAGCTAGCTGAAACAGACTCACAGTTGCTGTCGATTGCCGATCTTCACTCTCAGTCTCAGATACACAGGGGCTGTTCAGAGTCATTGTTGGTGCCTCTAACTTGAACTGGTGATGGCTATTGCTGACTTACACCACGGGCATACAGTCACAGCTAGGCCTACTGCCTCATCGCAGTTGCAATGCCTCGCCTTACTTACTTACTTACTTACTGGACTAGCGGGTGCTCTTCCAACTTAATTCGCCATAGCTTGATTTTCCGTCTGCGGTTGTAGCTGTTGATATCCTTTGGACCAGGTAGACCAGCATAGTAGTATATAATATGGTACTACTGATGCAGTTGACTGACTGACTACTCATATGGTGTCGTCCGTAGTTGAAACGTGCACTAGGGCCTAGGCCTTCTGCTGTTTGTAGCACAACTTGCCTATTGTCATCTCTTCATCTTCGTGTTATGTTGTTAGTTGTTACGCTGTTATCCTTGACTGCTGCTGAGACTCGAACCTGACTTTCCTGTTGAGTTCGAACCTCTCATCTAAACGTTTTATGTACTTTTGAAGAGTTTACGTGTCCTCGAACCGTTCGGTTGCTTCGACATCGCCTGACCAGGACGCTGACGACGAAGTCACACTTACCCTCTGAGTTACTTGATTGTATTGTTATAATTTGCCAAGTCTTCTGCGTCTCTTACGCTAGGTGTATAGGACATCAGTTATATGAGTATGACATTGGTGAGTTCCTGTTGCAATTGTGGCTGGTTCTTTTTCTTGCACGTTGCACCTTTATTGTCTTTTAGCCGAGGGTTATTCAAAGCTTCCATACTGGTGAATAGATCCTTCATATTTTCATTGCCAGGCGCAAAACTGGGTTTTGGGGGTCCCCCATCTAGTTATGGCCCTATGGGGTCTGGCATGAAAAAGTTTGAAAACCTCTAGCCTAGGAGAACTATGTAGAACTATACAGACAGTGATGACAGATGTAAGCACAAGCTTACGTCATATAACGCCTTCGCGTCCTTGACGTCGATCTCTGCCTATTTTGATACCATCGACCATAGACCGGGCCCGCTAGGCTTAATCTCTCGCCTCTAATTTTGGTTCGATATTTATGGATCCAGTCACTTCTTTTCGAGTTATACAGTATGTGATAATAATTTCTCGTCCTTACGTTTCTTATCCTGTAGTGTTCATGAGGCTCGGTTTCGTATTGTTAGGTTCTTGGTCCCGGCCGTCTCAGTACTCTCATCATCTCCTCCATTTCTTTGAAGTCTAAACTACCACAACTTGCTGATGCGATTCGCAAGTCCTGTATGCCTCGAAACGACCCCAGGAAATCACGTAGACGGTAGGCCTAGTTCAGTTTGCCATTTTAGCGACCAGGTATATACCCACCCACGGCCTATACCGGCAGTGGCGTAAATCCCGCGGGGGACGCGGGGGACACGTCCCCCTCGAAAATTGGACT
>Ga0066187_1000815_pt1 | contig 10228 bp, 7 predicted proteins | sample WorMetexBAHAMAS1_FD_58706 | JGI IMG/M metagenome (GOLD analysis project Ga0066187, IMG submission 58706) | Marine gutless worms symbiont microbial communities from Max Planck institute for Marine Microbiology, Germany - Inanidrilus exumae... | ecosystem: Host-associated > Annelida > Digestive...
TATCATAGTATATGGTAACGACACGAATAGCCTCTGAATAGTCACTTACAGTGCATCAAGATTTAATTCAGTCCATCTGATCGTTCATTACCAAAGAAAATAATGTGTATGCAGCTGCATGCAGGGAACGTTGCCTAGGTAAAAGGGCACTTTATTTATTACGGTGGATCAACTGCAAGAATAGACGCGTAATATACTCTTTCATGCCAAAATTCGTCTCGATCGGTGCATTGTATATCCCAAATTATAACGTATTTTCAAACTGAGCATTCTCTGATGGCGCCACCTGTCAGCGCAGAGACGCAATACAACACAGGTGCACAACATGATACCTTCTCATATGATCTAATGTTAACAAAACTGTTTATATAAGTTCAATCTGCTTGGTGGTGATACTGTGTTCACAAAATCTTTACAGCTGAAAAGTGTAACGGATAAAAAAACAGAAACATCGAAAATTTTCGCTCCTACCAAGGGCGTGTACAATGCAATTTTCATTATATTCCCCGTGGTAATAGCGAAGATTTGTACCATTTTCTGTTTTCAAACTGTTTCGGATGCGACATTTGGTTTCGTTGCTAGGGACGCTAAACGAGTAAAGGTAGCTCGATGTAATACCCCATAACTCTTGAACTCCTTAAGCAAAATGGACCAAATTAGAAACGAAACATGACGGAATTGATCCAAACCCTAAACGTTGTAAAAATCGTGCAAGAAATAGGCCCATACTGCCTGCTCCTATTGCCAAATTTTGTAAAATGTACAGCTTTGGAGTCTCACACTTTCCCTTTGGGTGAAATTTGACGTGAACTTGACGCCTAATTTCACCTCTCATCGCAGTTATCTGTGCAACATGCCGTCTCTACAGGGCGAGTTAGTTAATCCTGGGTGGTTAAACTTCTCTTGTGATAACCTGATAAATTAGTTAACTAGTTACTTGAGATAAGTTGGAAGACTATTTGAGTTAAACTTCTTTTTAACTAGTTGATGCATTGGTGCCTACCAATGTGTGCAGGTTGTACGCAATCTCGCCGAAGTTGACGAAATGACTCCTGAGAATTCGACCGTCGATAAGATCCCCAGTAACACCACGATACAGCTGCATTATTCGATGCCACATGGCAGCTGGCCATCACCATCGAGTTCTATTTCCAGTACGCAATAATCGCTATCGGAGTTTTCGGAACGGCAGCCAACGCCCTGATCCTTTACGCCCTTGTCGAGTATCATTTACGAGAGTCAAAGAAACGTGCAGTCAACTTGTTGATGATAAACCAGAATTTACTGGATCTTTCGACCTGCGTTTTGCTCATTGTCACCATCTCTGTCAGAGTGAGCAACATATACCTCACAGGTGCGCTGGGATATTTCCTCTGCACTATACTGGTAAGTGAGAACGCCAGTTATTGCACTATGTATGCGTCAATCATCAATCTAACGACAGCATCATTGTTTTATTTGCTTTTATTGTAACACATTTTTCTGGCAAATAAATGATTGATTGATTCATTGATTGATTGATTGAAGTCTTCGTGTAGCGTCACTTGTTTTCCAACAAGACTTCGACTTCACTCACGTCTAGTATTATCGACGAAGTTCAAAGTGGCGACAACATGTTCAATCATCAACCGAATGACCGTCACAGTCGAACGATACCTGAAGGTGGTCCATCCGTTCTGGAGCAAGAGGAATCTGAAGCGATGGATGATATACGCGGCTATGGTGTTTGCCTGGATCTGCGGCATTCTGTCCACGGCTCCGGCGGTGTTCGTCTCGACGATAGTGACAGACGGAATTTGCCTGCCGTATTTCGTCTGGGAGAGCGAAGCCGTCAGGCAGGGCATCAACGCCTGGATCCTGTTTACTTACTTCTTTGTTCCGGTGATCGTGTTCGTGTACTGCTACGGTCGTATTGTGGTCGTTATGCGACGCCAGATTCGTGTGATGGCCGCTCACAGCACGGAAGGTTCGGCCCAGATGAACGCCTCACAGATTCAGTCCAAACGGATCAAGTGGAACATCGTCAAGACGATGATAATCGTGAGTGTCGCTTTCGTCGTCTGCTGGTTTCCGGTGTCGTTCTACTTCATCGTTGTCGACAACACAAACCAAACATCCAGCGACATGTTTGCCGGCTACTACGCCACCGTGTTCCTGTCCTACCTCTACATCTGCATGAATCCGTTCATCTACGCCATCAAGCACGAAGGAGTCAAGGAGAAGTTGGCCCTTTTGATGGTCTGGCGCAAACGCGTTGGTGTGCTGGCGGTCGCCGACGCACCATGAGGTAACACCAACCCCCGCAACATTGCCGGTGGAACACAGCAAACGCACGCGCGAGCCACATAGACAGGACGAAACTTGGCACGCATCGACCTTGACTATGTAACGTTGTTATTCAGAGTTTCAGATGTTGCACTGTGTTGTGATTTGCACCAATTATTTCGTCAACAATAGCTACTGTTGAACCCTATTTTACTTCATCAGGCCTCTTATCTGTACTGTTAAGATGCTGGGTGGAGCTTATGGTGGGCGAGGATTGTTACTGGATGTAGTCATTTCGAGAGCACAGCGCGAACCGGGACTAGTCCGGTTAATGCCGATATATAGGATCTCTTCTTGTCTACTACAGATATGAACCACAAGAAGCCAGCACTCACAGGAGTGCAAACGCGCCAACACAGGCAATGTTTTTGCGACTCGTGACCTTGACATTTGATCTTCTTACCCCAAAATAAATGGGTTTCCTGAACTCATCGTGGGACATATCTACATCAAGTTTCGTCATCATAGCTGCAGCTGTTTTTGAGATATTGTGCGGAAAAATAAACCCAACCGCCACGACTACTGCCGTCGGTGACGGTAATGACAGTGTAACATCTAGACGACGTCGATCGTTTATGGCGTCTTTCTGCGCAGATCTCAGGAGCATGCTTGAATTCCCGTGGACGGGCCAAAATTGTCAGCTAATTTTAGGATTAGATTAAAAACCGAACTGTTCTGTTACGCAGCACACCAAGATTAATTCACGTACCCCTCGCTACTAAGCGCTTGTGAATCGATTGCTAGAAAAGTGACAAATCACCGAACAATGTAGTCGCTACTTATGGAGCTTAACAAAAATAGCAACAACCTCCATTCCCGTGGTCACGGACTCTCCTTACGTGAACTACAGTTTGAATATGTACGTAAAAACTTTATTTATCGCATGCTCTACGAGACATCTATTAATACTGTCGTAGGTCTTAGAGCTTCATGCTTAGTTGTTTTTGTGTGTTGTTGTCTTATCACTGTGTTTTATCGCGTAGTTATTTTAGTTACTATAGGGTTTGTATACACCGTGTCTAAAAAACAATATACTTGACTTTTAATTATAATTTCGGCAAATGTAGACCGATTTTCAAAATTCGTTCACTGCCAGATTTCCAAGGAAACTATCCGTGTAACTATTAGAGGGTCTTCCACTCCACGTTAACTATGTTTCTACACTACCTTGCGAAATGCAATCGAAAATTACAGTTGAATTTTTACTCTATACCATCATAATTAATCGGTTTTACATGAAACGTAAGAAAACTTAGCAACAGTTAGATGACAAATGCTACAAAAATATCACGTTGCTGATTTACTTAATTTTTATGCAATATATGAAGCACGGAATGTAGATGACGCGGGCTTGCAGTCGGCTTTACCCGCGCACGCCAGGCGATGACGTCATGCCGCCTCCAGTCTAATTATAGCACCACGGTAACGCTGCACGCGGGCCAGTAGTGTTACGTCCTGTTAGGGCGACACCTTGTTTTTGTGTTCATACTTGTATTGTTTTTATTATCACTATGTGTAATCCTAGGCGTAGAAGTCTGCGTGAATTGAATTATAACCTTTTCTAAGGACACCTGCATATTTAGCCTTGGTACTCCTGCTTGTTTGAATGTTTTTTTGTTCTTTTAAGCAAATAAATGATGACGATAATGATGACGAATTTTTGAACTAGAGGTGTCGACAAAAGATAACTTCAATGAGCTCTACTGCGAACTGACAAAGCATTATTGTGCTTTGTCAGTTCGCAGTAGAGCTCACTGAAGTTATCTTTTGTCGACACCTCTAGTTCTAAAATTCCAAAACGACAATATTTATTTCCGAAATAAATGTTGTCGTTTTCGACGAAATGTTAAAGATGTGTCAAATGCAGCGACGAAGACGAGCAATCGATCAAGCCACAGCGTTGACGATCGACTGGAGACGGCCAAATAAGCCTTAGACAACCGCAAGAACATGCACTGGCCAGGCAAAGTTTTGAGTTTGCATCTGAGAGCTGGATAAGAAGAAGTCTGGCTCAGTTCCAACATTATCGCGCTGGTGGCAGAGAAGGTTCCGTCTCGTAACTTGGACCGTACTCTGCACTTATACGTAAAGTGACAGTGACGTAATTACTTCGTTCCTGTTTATGCCAGCTGTTCTGGCCGCCATGATGTGGGGCAAGGAAATGTGAATGCTTTAAGTTATGTTAGTTTTATATCGCTTTCTGACGCTGGCACTAAGCTTTTCTTAAACTTACTGACCCAATTCTATTTAAACAAGGGACGTAACGGTACTGGCCCGCCGTGCAGTGTCGGCCACCCGACCGCCCACGCACCCGGCGGCAGCGTTACAGACGACAGACGACAGACGCCGACGAGCAAAACAATACTGGCCCATTAGGCGGGCCAGTAATAATGTCACAAATCTTTGCCAGTTATCATCGCACAGTACGACATCATGCTGCACAACATAGTGATCGTATCGTGACGATAGATGTCACTTCACCAGATGTGCAATTTACTACCGTTGTCCAGTAAATGTCTAGAATTCTGTCAGTCTGTCATCACTGTTCGCTCATTCATTCACTCACGCACGTACGCAACCAGAAACGACCTCCAATCATGCGAGAACGGAACAACGACCACGATGACCTTTAGTAATGCTCCAGTCCGCCGAGCCCTGCATCAGCCTCCGGCGGCGGCGGCGGCGGTTGCTGCTGCTGCTGTCTGTCTGTCTGTGATCGTCGAGATGGAAGAATAATTTGCCGACATTGGCAGTATCGAACCACCGCATTGGCGAATATGCGTCGTATTGCAACCAGAACGCGTGCGTTGCGCGGTGGCTCACTGCCAAAATCGCTACGACAACTACAGGTCGACATTGTACCGTTTAACGCTTTAGTAGGCAAATAAAAATGGCCGCTCCAAGGGACAACAAGTTGTCAAAAATTTTGACAAAAGGCCGCATCGCATGTCGTGCCGTTACTGAGGATTGAATTATGCCTTTTGCTGCATGCAGCGCAACAGAAACTACCAATGCTTAAGTTTTGATTGGGCATGACAACCCCAAAAATTGCCCATTCCCGTGGATATCTCGACTCATCTAACACATGATTCCTTGGGCCCACTTGAGTCACCAACCAAAAAACGGCATCTCGATCGGCGCAAGGCTCACGACAACAGACAGACAGACAAACAGACCACGCTACTCCGTCTGTAGTAATAGGTCACATCCAGCTATTCCTAATAGTCTTCCATTGCAATGTCTCTATCTTGCACCGTTTCTGAGATTATTTTCCAAAAATTAAAGAGGTCATATGACATCAAACACATCCCTTTCGAGGGTAATCTATCAGGTATGCACCGGTACTCCTCCACAATATGAATCAGCACAAGAAATTTAAACTGCCTAGCTTCACTGATTCCAAAGATATAAATTGGGGAACCAAAATTTTAAAAATGGGTCACGTGATCCTGACTATGCCCATTAGGAGGTACGTTTTCATCGCAAGGCTGACAATTGACCTACTCTACATATATATACAACAATTTTGACAAATCTAGCTTCAGCCGTTCCAGACATATAATTACTGCCCCAAAATTTAAAATTTTTACGTACCTGACCACGCCCTTTCAGGGATGGTTTGTCATCCATGGGCTAGGACTTGATGCGATCAGCCTATGTACCAAATTTGAAGTCTCTATCTCCACCCACGACGAAGATACAAAACGCGATACAAAATATGAAAACTGTGGTGATTTGGGGTAGTTAGGGGTCTCTCAGGTTCACTGGAAATAGCATCATTCGATAGAGTGCATACGAGTTCCTATTAGTCTTCCATGGTAACTATGTCCCTTTTAGTTGCGGTATAGTTTGCATCCGATCTTGGTCTTTATAAAACTCACAGGCGAACGCCATTATTAAGAAACACCGCAGTCCCAACGTCTTTCGCGTGTACAGCGTCTGCAAATCGAAATGTAACGGTTTCGCGCATCACTAGCAGCGACCGAAAGCCGACCGGAGAGCCTGGCAAAAGTCGCGAGAATGTTCAGCCTTTTTTCTCGGCAACTACACGCCCGTTGCTCGCCGCAGACACCGATTCACTTGTTTACAGCAGTGCGCCGCCGTCTATCGCTCGTCGTGTGAATCGGCGCGCTAGCGGCAAGCTCGCGCTGTACTGTTTAGTGTGGCGTTCGTTCGTATACTGCGACTGATGTACTGTGAGTAGTCGAGGGATGACGTCACGCCGGTAAGCATGACGTCGCTGTCAAAGATGGACACGGCCGGGTTGAGTTAACTCATGGGTTCGGTCTGATTTTTAGGCCGCATCGCAGCGGCCTATTGCTACAGAGCGAGTAGCGTGGTCTGTGTGTCTATTGTGCGACGTTATATCAACCTCTATTCACGCTCCTGTGTGACGTTATTACTGGCCCGCCATACACATGGTGTGTGGGGCCAGACTAGTAACGCTGTCTGATGTGTGTCGTCGTCTGTCGTCGTCGTCTGTAACACTCACGGCGGGCCTGCAGGCGACTTTAACCGCGTAGGCAGGGTGCCGCCTCCAGTCTCATTATAGCACCACGGTAACATTGCACGGCGGGCCAGTAGTGTTACGTCCCGTTAGGGCGACACCTTGTATTGACTAGGGGGTGTGCCAGCAGGTGGGGAAGACAAGGCGGCGGCATAGTGAAACGTGATTGGTCGACGCGCACATAAAATTTCGGACGCATGCATATCAAGACTGGGGTCTCTAAAGTATTATCTAACTAAAATTGTTTGTGAGTCTTGCAAAGCAAAATTCTTTACGCCTAACACCCTTATGCGGAATGCGAAGCAAACGTCATAGGCCTATTTCCAAAATCCCATACGTAAAATATGCATCACACTTTCTCGTAGTAAAGCACTCGAAGTAAATGCAACATCACGTGCGGCCTTTAGCCGTCAGTGTCACGGTACTTCAGCAATCCTAATTGTAAATCAGCAGTTGTCTGTTTGCCCCCATGGCCACATCTGCCCGCCTACTCCCACATTGGTCAGTATAGCGTCACAACCAGAGAACTTCAGAAGTCAGTATAACGTCGCGACAGCGTCTATCTGTCTGTCGGTCACGTTCGGGAGCCTTGCAAAAATGGCTGAACCGATCGAGATGCCGTTTGGCGGACCGATTCGCACGAAACCAAGGAACCATGTATTAGATGGGGTTCAGATCCCTCCACGGGAAGGGGCAATTTTGGGGCTGCCCGGCCCATTGAAAAGCGTCGAGAATCTACGGTGTACGCAGCAAAAGGCATCATTCAGTCCTCAATAACAGCTCGACATGCGATGCGGCCTTTCGTCAAAAATCTTTGACCGCTTGTTTCGCTTTCTTGTGAGCTAGGTTGCATTTTTTGTGCCAAAATTGACGCAGTGAGCGAGTGATTAACGACTGTAATTGTTTTGTAGCCACCATATAGTTAGTCACTTGTGAGAATCTTACGTATAGATGTATATTCCTTGTAGTACTGTAGCTGAATATCTATCATACAAAATCGCTCTGTCACGGGGGGGGGGTCGCTGTCACACCGCAGCCACGCCATTGGTCGATCACGGTAGATCCGCGTCGAATGCTGTCCGTGGTGAGTCACCATAAGTATGCCGACGGGACAGACATGCAGACGGACAGACGTACGCACGCCAGACCGTTACATTACGATTTCTGCTACAGATGCAGCCATGGTAATATTATAATAACCAAGGGCGGATCCACGGGGGGCAGGAGGGCGATCGCTCCCCCTAGATGGTCGCTGGCCAAAAAATCCAGACGCCAGGCCGATCAAAAGTATGTTTTATCAGTCCCATAATGCATCAAAACTCGCCTATTTCGAGCTCAAAAAAATATGGGGAGGGGCCACAGCCCTTCCCCAGACTCCTGCCCCTGTGGGGAGGCGACACCATCTCCCCACACCTCACCCGCTTGGCGGCGTTGGCGCCTTTGGTGCCTTGATCCTCGCGCGCCTACGGCGCTCGATCTCGGTGCCGTAGCTCGGTGCCGTAGTTCGGCCCCAGGTCATTCGCCCCCCCCCTTGCCACACCTTCTGGATCCGCCCCTGATAGTAACACTTGTTGTCAGATAGATGCTGGAAGCGGCGAATTTCACGGTTTGAGTATAACTCGTATCATTTGACAAACCAGGCGCGAAATTTACTGCGATTCAAAATCGTTTGGCGTTAATGCCAAACGATTTTTAAACGCCGTAAATTTCGCACCTGTTGCAACAACCCGCTTTGTCAAATCGCGTATTTAATTTCCAGTCATTTATAGCTCAAATTAAATATGTACGTAGGCTATGTAGCTGCAGTAAGTGGTTGGCGTATTGTTTCGGCCCGTTGAGGCGACAGTTTGGCAGGTAGTTAGGTTTGCAAAAGCCATCACAGTGGGCTTGGCTGCCATCGTCAAGTTATTTGATGTTACCATCAATCAACTAGTTGATCGTGACAGGCAGTCGTTACACATCTAAAACACGTAGATATCGAACTACCATACACAGCGTTATGTAGGCCTACCATAGAGTAGTTCACTAGGCCTACTTGTCACGACTGATGCTGTGACTTAACTACTGCAAGTTTTTTACGTCTGTGTGGTAGGCCTACGTTTATTACGCTGGCCGCGTCCAGCGGCAAGCATAATGCAACGGTCTGGCGTCCGTCCGTCCGTCTGTCTGTCCCGTATTTTTTCTAACGTCAATAGAGCGCGCGGTGCATACTCAACGGGAGGGGTACCACGCGACGCGGCCAGCGTTTATTTCCGTCCGAGTGTTACAAGGACGGACATATTAACTTATAGTGAGGTATGTGCTATGGCATATGCTATTGGCCCGGTGTCTGTCACAAGTCGGACTTCTATCAAAACGGATCGATGGATCAAGGTACCGTCGGCATATCCTATACATTGTGTTGTAAGGGAATTCGAGTTAGTTTGTGGCACTTGATAATAATGAAACAGTAACTGATATTAAAACACAAACATCATTTCATTACCTGTACATAATTTAGGAGTCTATAATTACCGTATAGGCATAAATAAAAAGCAGTGTTAATTAATTTCATGCAAAAACTGATTAACAATTAGTATCGCCCCGATGGCGGCGAAATGTTATTTTCCGGCCGATGGTTATTTTGGTCCTTTCCGGTTATTAGGCGATATCGACGACCACGACAAATGTTAAGCAGTCTGTGATTTACTATTCACGTTGAAATAGTAACCATGGCCTCATGTCGCTTGATTTTCGAGACATTGACGATGTACGTTTGTCGGCCTCGACGACGTTTAGGACACTTCTGGTGGCCCTACTCGTATACCGTCACGGTAACCGATAGGGACAACTTTCAGCATGGGGTTTCCTATTAGTGTTCTATGGTAACCGTAGATCACGTACCCTTTTTGCGCTACATGTAGGGGCATGGGGCACAGACAGACAAACCGACAGGCGCAGAGTGCCAAACGGCACCTTCACTTAATGTCCCACTTCGTTTGCGGAAGCTTAGTAACTGACTGATTATTCAAAAATACAATATAAAACTTGATACGGTGAGCGTGGTTAACTAAATTTGTCCAATTTCTAACAATAATTGCCTCCGTCACAGTTTGGCGGGTAATGTTTTGATCCGCGTTTATTTGTTTGTCTTTTTATTTTAGCGGGATAAATAAAACTTATGGGCGGATTTTCATGGAATTCTAGGAAAAGGTGGATAGATCAGAGAAGTGTTGTGTAAATTTTAGAAATGATCCGGGACATATTCGATCGTAATGCCCGTATTACAACTGAGATAAAATGTTTTAGCTAAAAATTTTTAACTAAAATTTTTGTTTTGCCCGTATTACAATCGAAATAAAATGTTTTAACTAAAACATTTTAGCTAAAATGTTTTAGCTAAAACATTTTATCTCA
>Ga0066187_1000817_pt1 | contig 10216 bp, 11 predicted proteins | sample WorMetexBAHAMAS1_FD_58706 | JGI IMG/M metagenome (GOLD analysis project Ga0066187, IMG submission 58706) | Marine gutless worms symbiont microbial communities from Max Planck institute for Marine Microbiology, Germany - Inanidrilus exumae... | ecosystem: Host-associated > Annelida > Digestive...
AGGTCAGGGAATCAGAAAACCGTTAATTTTGATTCAACGTTCCTCAAATGCGCTCTAGTCATGCGGCCCAACGGCGAGGCGAGGCGGATCAGGTTTTCGCCACCTTCTCGGTGCCGTCCCTCACGGCGCCCCCGCCGCCTTCCGCCACCGCGCGCCCTTCCCCACCTCCACCCCGCACATCCAGCCCGCCGCCAAAAGGAGCGCCGACCGTATCGGCGAAAAAGGCACCGGCCTGGGCAGCAGCCACGCCAACGGTCCCGAAAGGAATGGCCGGAACGTCTTCCTCGCTGGGTTCGCGCTATGCCGAGGCTGGAGCGGGGTTTGAGGTCAGCTACCCGGCGGCGTGGTCCCATTCCCAACCGCGGCCTTCGATCATCGTTTTTAGGGAGTCCGGTGCGTCTCGCGAGAAGGCTGCGACCTTGACCATCCGAAGCCTGCCCTCCGCGGAAAAGGGCGGCCGCCTCCGCAACGCCAAGCACGTGTACACGCAGGTTTGGTCGCGCCTCTATTCGCGGGCCGACGACCTGGACGTCATCTCCGAGAGGCAAAGCCATGTCACGGCTTCCGACGGGCGGACGGTACTCGCCCGCGATCTGGCGGTCTCCTACGTAATCGGTGATCGACACTTCAAGCAGTGGACGGTCATCGCCGGCCGCCCGAACAACGATGGTTTCCTCATTTGGAATTTCTCCGGTGAAACGCCGGAATATGAACGCACGATCGACATTGCGAAGGCGATGATCGCCACCTGGGTCTTACGATAACGGAGGACCCAAACGCCCACGTTGAGGTGCAGCCCGAGGAGGTTTTACCATGAAACGCCGGATCCGCTTTTTATCATTCCTTCTCGTCGCCCAGTTGGCGTTAATCGCGCCAGCCCACACCGCCGGACCCAATGCGCTTATGCAAATGGATGACGCCCGCGAGGCCTTGGCTCAAGGCAACGGGAAAGCCGCTATGGAAGCGTTGTTCAGGGCCTATATGGTTATCTGGAAAAACACACCGTTGTTTCTGGAAGAAAGCGTCGTCGTTGGCAAGGAGGTGACCGGGTACGGTCAAACCAACCCGCGTGCCGACACGGTATTCACGCCGGGCGAACCGATCCTTCTTTACGTGGCGCCGAAAGCCTTCGGGTTCGCCTTTGAAAACGACGTTCTGCATTCCAGGTTCGCCACCGATTTCGCACTTTTCTCGGAAACCGGCGATTTCCTCGCCGGTAAGAACGATTTCGGTGAATTCGCCTTTGCCAGCGCCTCTCCGACGACTGAAATATTCCTCATGCTGACCCTTCGGATCGATGGCGCCCCGCCGGGTAAGTATCAGATCAAGGTCAACATCCGCGATAGGGTGAAGGATCAGAATGCGGTCACGGGTTTTCCCATCGAAATCCGAGCTGAATAGAAACGCGACCCACCCCACGGCATTGTCGCTCCAGTATGGATAGGCCTGGTTCCCGGGATCACATTTCGAGGACGGTATCGTTTCTTGATTGTGAGGCGGCTTCCCAGGTTTGGCCGATGACGCGATGGACGCGTCTTGCCACCGTTGCCCGGTTCGAACGGCTTTGCCATACTCATTCTTGGGAGGAGCGCCATCATGCCGCACGACGGACACGACCATACGGACCCGCCCGGCGAGGTCGAATTGCGCGTCAAGGCGCTGGAGAGCCTGCTCGTCGAGAAGGGGCTGGTCGATCCGGCGGCGCTTGATGCGGTGATCGACACCTATGAGAACAAGGTCGGGCCGCATCGCGGTGCGAAAGTCGTGGCCCGTGCCTGGACCGATCCGGACTACCTGGAGCGGCTGCGGAACGACGCCACCGAGGCGATCCGCGAATTCGGCTACGAAGGCCGCCAGGGCGAGCACGTGGAGATCGTCGAGAACACCGATGACGTCCACAACCTGGTCGTCTGCACGCTCTGTTCCTGTTATCCATGGACGGTCCTCGGCCTGCCGCCGGTGTGGTACAAGTCGGCCCCGTACCGGTCGCGGGCCGTCATCGAACCCCGCGAAGTGTTGAAGGAGTTCGGCACCGAACTCGGCGACGACGTCGAGGTGCGGGTCTGGGACTCGACCTCGGAGATGCGCTACTTGGTGATCCCCCGGCGCCCCGACGGCACCGAGGGCTGGTCGGCGGAAGATCTCGAAAAGCTGGTCACGCGCAATTCCATGATAGGCGTCGAGAAGGCGAAAAATCCGGGCGCTGGAGACGGCTCATGAACGGCGCCCACGACATGGGCGGCATGCAGGGTTTCGGGGCGGTCGATGCCGAACCGGAAACGGAAGAGCCCATCTTCCACGCCGAATGGGAACGCCGCGCCTTCGCGTTGACATTAACGAGCGCCATGATCGGGCGCTGGAACATCGACATGTCGCGCTTCGCCCGGGAACGCCAGCATCCCATCGATTACCTGGAAAACAGCTACTACGAGACCTGGCTGGCCGGGCTCTACAAGCTTCTTGTCGAGGCCGGGCTGGTCACCGAAGAGGAACTGGCCGCCGGCAAACCCCTGACCCCGCCGACGGATCCCGATCAGATCCGCGTCGCCGACGCAGAGACGGCCGTCGAGCTCCTCAATAAGGGCGGCCCGACCCGAATGAACTCCGATCGAGCGCCGGCCTTCAAACCGGGCGATCGGGTGCGCGTCCTGAACGTGCATCCGGCCGGACACACGCGGGCGCCGCGATACACGCGGGGTCGCCAAGGCGTCATCCACCGCGGCCACGGCGTCCATGTCTTCGCCGACGAGAATGCCAAGGGCAACCGAGTCGGCGAGCATCTCTATTCCGTGCGCTTCCAGGCCCGTGAATTGTGGGGCCCGCAAGCACCGGCCAAGGACGCGGTGCATGTCGATCTCTGGGAGCCGCACCTGGAGGCGCTCTGACGATGGCGATGATCCTCGCCCCCTTGCCCTCGCAGCCTGTGGACGCCGAAGGTCCGGTGTTCCGCGAACCCTGGGAAGCGCAGGTCTTCGCATTGGCCGTGGCGCTCTCGGAGGTCGGGCTGTTCACCTGGGACGAATGGGCAGCGACCCTCGGCGCCGAGATCAAGGCGGCGCAGGCGGCCGGTGATCCGGACCTCGGTGATACCTACTATCGGCATTGGCAGAAGGCGCTGGAACGGCTGGTCGCCGAGAAAGGCGCCGTCGACGACGCCTCCATCGGCGAACGCTCGGAGCAATGGCGCCGCGCCTACCTCAACACGCCGCACGGCCGGCCGATCGAGCTCTCGGCCGCCGATTAGTTAACACGTTCCGACGGTGGTTGGGGCAGCCTTCCGAACGGGAAACCGAAATGCGGGCCCCCGGAGGGGCCCGCATTGTATGGGTCTCGAAATCGGGCCGAGACTACTGACCGGGGAACTTGCGTTCATGGGCCAATCCCAAGTAGAGGCTGACGCACATCACGATGAGCACGACCGTGAACGGCAGTCCAACCGTGATGGCCGCCGCCTGTAGCGCCGTCAACGCGTCGGCACCGCCGCCGAACAGGAGCGCCGCGGCGACGACACCTTCGATGATGACCCAGAAGATGCGTTGCACGACCGGCGCGTCGACCTTGCCGCCGGCGGTGATCGCGTCGATCACCAGCGATCCGGAATCGGACGATGTGATGAAGAAGACCAGGACCAGGATGATGCCGACCGCCGACGTGAAGGTCGACAGCGGCAGGTTCTCGAGCATCTGGAACATGGCCAACTCGACCTTGTCGAGACCATTGGCGAGCGCGCCGACGCCGTTCTGGATCTGATCGAGGACGGAACCGCCGAAGACGCTCATCCAGACCAGGGTCACGAAGGTCGGGATCAAGAGCACGGCGATAATGAACTCACGCACTGTCCGGCCCTTGGAGACGCGGGCAATGAACATGCCGACGAAGGGCGACCAGGAGATCCACCAGGCCCAATAGAAGACGGTCCAACCCTGCATCCAGGCTTCGTCCTCGCGCCCGACCCAGTTGCTGTAGCTGACGATATCACCGAGGTAGCCGATCAGCGTCGTGCCCATGGTCGAGAAGATAACTGCCGTCGGGCCGACGATGAGGACGAACAGCATGAGGAAGGCAGCCGTTCCCATGTTGATGTTGCTGAGCACCTTGACCCCGCCGTCGAGCCCGCGCAGGACGGAAACCAGCGCGATCGCCGTGACGATGACGATGATCGCGATCTGCGTCGCGATGGTGGCCTCGAAACCGAACAGATAGGCGAGGCCGGCGGACGCCTGCTGGGCGCCGAAACCCAGCGACGTGGCCAGGCCGAATAGCGTCGCCAGCACCGCCACGGTGTCGATCAGATGACCGAACGGCCCCCAGGAATGGTCGCGGATGAGCGGATAGAAGGCCGAACGGATGGTCAGCGGCAGCCCTTTGTTGTAGGTGAAAAAGGCCAGCGACAGGGCGACCACGGCATAGATTGCCCAGGGGTGCAGGCCCCAGTGGAACATGGTCGCGCTCATCGCCTTTTGGGCCGCCTCGGGTGTGTTCTTGGCAACGCCAAGCGGCGTTTCGTACCAGCCCGTGAAGTAGGCCGTCGGCTCGGCGACGCTCCAGAACATCAGGCCGATGCCCATGCCCGCGGCGAACAGCATGGCGAACCAGGAAATCGTCGAAAACTCCGGCTTGGCGTCGTCGCCGCCCAAGCGAATCTTGCCCACCGGCAGGACGATCAAGACCAGGCAGAAGATGACAAAGATGTTGCCGCCGAGCATGAACAGCCAGTCGAAGGCACCGATCGACCACCACTTGGCCCCGTCGAAGGCGCCCTTCGCCGCTTCCGGCGCCAACAGGACGCCGAGGACGAAGAGTAGGACGAGCCCGCCCGAGATCCAGAAGACGGGGTGATGGACGTCCATCCCCCATTGCTGCAGGTTGTCCTGCCCGAGTTCGTATTCGGTTTCGTAAAGCGTTTCTTGCGAAGCTGTGTCCACCATGGAACGGTCCCCCCACCAATATCCATTAGCCAAAACCCGGTCAATCCACCGGTCCGGGAAAACGTGTGTCGTTGTTCGAACACCCGCTATCCTGAATGCGACACAACTGCGTCATAAAGCGATGTTGAGCGGCTATCGCGGTCGCGGGATGGGAACGCGGGTCGGGAGAAAACGGCCGCTATCCCTCGATCAAATGCCCGTCGTCGAGCCTGACGATGCGGTCCATCTTGGCCGCCAGGTCCGGATTATGGGTGGCGATGAGTGCGGCGAGGCCGGCGCCGCGGGCCAGCTTGAGGAGCACCTCGAAGACGTCGCCTGCCGTATGCGGATCGAGGTTGCCGGTCGGCTCGTCGGCGAGCAGCAGACGCGGCGAACAGGCGATGGCCCGGGCGATGGCGACGCGCTGCTGTTCGCCGCCCGACAGGCGCGCCGGGCGGTGCGTGACGCGTTCGGCGAGGCCCATCCAATCGAGCAGTTCCCCGGCTCGCTTCTTGGCGTCCTTGCGCCCATAGCCGGCGATGGTCTGCGGGATGACCACGTTCTCAAGCGCCGTGAATTCAGGCAGCAGGTGGTGGTACTGGTAGACGAAACCCAGTCGGTGGCGGCGGACCGCCGTCCGCGCGTCGTCCTTCATGTCCTGGCAAGCCTCGCCGCAGATAAAGATTTCGCCGTCATCCGGCGCTTCGAGAAGGCCGGTGATGTGCAAAAGCGTCGACTTGCCGGCGCCGGAAGGGCCGACCAGGGCGACGATTTCGCCGGCCTTCATTTCGAGGTCGATGCCGCGCAGCACCTCGAGGGCGTCCTTGCCCTGTTGGAAGGAGCGTGTAATGCCCCTCAGCGCCAGCACAGGCGTGCCGTTGGCCGCCGTTGCTGCCGCCGCCTCACTCATAACGCAGTGCCTCCGCCGGATCGAGCCTGGCCGCCCGCCACGATGGATAGAGGGTGGCCAAGAGCGACAGACTGAGGCCCATGACGACGACAGCCACGACTTCGCTGGGATCGACGATGGCCGGCAGCTGGGACAGGAAATAGATTTCGGCGGCGAACAGTTCGGTTCCGGTCAGGCCCTGAATCCACTGGCGGATGGTCTCGATGTTCTCGGCGAACGACAGTCCCAGCAAGAAACCGGCGAAGGTGCCGATGGTGCCGACCGACGCACCGGCGATGAAGAAGACGCGCATGATCATGCCGCGCGTCGCGCCCATGGTGCGGAGGATGGCGATGTCCCGGCCCTTGTCCTTCACCAGCATGATCATCGAAGAGATGATGTTGAACGCCGCGACCAGGATGATCAGGGTCAGGATCAGGAACATGACGTTGCGTTCGACCTGGACGGCGTTGAAGAAGCTGGCGTTGGCCCGCTGCCAGTCGTGCACCCTGTATTCCGCACCGGCCGTCAGGATGACGTCGTTGACCATGCCCGGCGCCTTGTCCGGGTGGTCGACGAAGATCTCGAGATTGGTCACCTTGTCCGGCAGTTTGAAATAGACCTGCGCCGCCTCCAGCGGCATGAATATGAAATTGGCGTCATATTCGTACATGCCGATCTCGAAGGTGGCGGCGACGTGATAGGCCTTGAGCCGGGGTACCGTGCCGAAGGCGGTGACCGAGCCCTTGGGCGATATGAGCGTGATCTTGTCGCCGACGCCGACGCCCAGTTTCTTGGCCAGGCGGTCGCCGATGACCAGCCCGTCCTTGCCGCCGAAACTCTCCAGCGTGCCGCGTTGGATGTTGCCGGCGACGATGTCGCGGCTGACCAGGTCGGTTGGCCTGAGCGCCCGGACGACGGCCCCTTGCGCGATGCCGCGTGCGGTGACCATGACCTGGCCCTCGATCATCGGCGTTACCGTGACCACACCGTTGACCGTGCGCAGCTTGGCGGCCAACGGGTCGAAGTTCTGCACCCCCTCGGCGCTGGCGTAGACGCTGAGGTGGCCGTTGAGGCCCAATATACGGGTCAGGAGTTCGTGGCGGAAACCGTTCATCACCGACATGACGATGATCAAGGTCGCCACGCCAAGCGCGATGCCCAAAAGCGAAAACCAGGCGATGACCGAGATGAACCCTTCCTGGCGCCGGGCCCTCAGGTAGCGCAGCGCCACCATCCATTCGAAACGGCCGAACATAGGCGCCGCCTAGCCCGTGAGCCGCGACAAGGCGCTTTCCAGGCTCAACTCCTCGCGTTCGCCGGATTTGCGGTTCTTCAGCTCGACGCTGCCCGACGCCAGGCCGCGCGGCCCGATGACCAGCTGCCAGGGCAGCCCGATCAGGTCCATGTCGGCGAACTTGGCGCCGGCCCGGGCGTCGCGCTCGTCATAGAGCACATCGACCCCTTGGCCCTTGAGCTTGCCGTAGACGTCCTCGCAGGCCATATCGCAGGCTTCGTCGCCGACCTTGAGGTTGATCAGGCCGGCATGGAAGGGCGCCACGGACTCGGGCCAGATGATGCCGTTGTCGTCATGCGACGCCTCGATGATGGCACCGGCCAAGCGCGATACGCCGATGCCGTAGGACCCCATCTCGACGAACAGTTCCTCGCCGTCGGGGCCCGTCACCTTGGCGCCCAGGGGCTCCGAGTACTTGGTGCCGAAATAGAAGATGTGGCCGACCTCGATGCCGCGCGCCGTGACCAGGTCGTCGCCCAAGGCCGCCTCGGCGTCCGGGTCGCGTTTCTCGTCGGTGGCCGCGTACTGGCTCGTCAGACTGTCGACGATCGGCTGCAGGTCGCTGTCGAAATCGACGTCGCCGCCGGTCATGTCGGTCTCCAGGAAATCCCGGTGACAGGCGATTTCGCTCTCGCCGGTGTCGGCCAGGATCAGGAACTCGTGGCTCATGTCGCCGCCGATGGGCCCGGTGTCGGCGGCCATGGGGATCGCCTTCAGTCCCATCCGCTCGTAGGTCTTGAGATAGGAGACGAAGAACTTGTTGTAGGACTTGCGGGCGTCGTCCTTGGTGAGGTCGAAGGAATAGGCGTCCTTCATCAGGAATTCGCGGCCGCGCATGACGCCGAAACGCGGCCTGACTTCGTCCCTGAACTTCCACTGGATGTGGTAGAGCAACTGCGGCAGGTCGCGGTAGCTCCTGATCGCATGGGCGAAAATCTCGGTGATCTGCTCCTCGTTGGTCGGCCCGTAAAGCATGTCGCGTTCGTGGCGGTCCTGGATGCGCAGCATTTCCGGGCCGTAATCGTCGTAACGCCCGCTTTGCCGCCACAGGTCGGCCGGCTGGATGGTCGGCATCAGTACCTGCTGGCAGCCCATGGCGTCCTGTTCCTCGCGGACGATGCGGTCGATGTTCTCCAGCACCTTGAAGCCCAGGGGCAGCCACGAATAGATGCCGGCGCTTGACTGGCGGATCATTCCGGCCCGCAGCATCAGGCGGTGCGAGACGATCTCGGCCTCGGCGGGCGTTTCCTTGAGGGTCGGCATGAAATAACGGGACAGGCGCATGGTGCATTCCGGGAAATGGTTAGGTCGAAATGGGGCTCTGCGGAGCGAATCCAAATGTCGGGCGAATGTAGGGAAAGGCAGCCCCATTGTCCACGCCTGCCGGGCCACGCAAAAACTTCAAAATCGTTTAACCAACTGTTCACGTGCCACCGCCGGGAGCCTTGCCCTAGCCTTGCTTGATAAGGGTTGTGCGACCCCGTGGCGCGACCGACTGAAGACGCTGAATACAGGCGCCCGCCGGGACCTCACACCTTTCCAAACAGGACCTCGCTTCGTTTCTGGAATCACAGGGGTAACTTCAATGTTCTTAAGAAATCCGATCAAGACTGCCCTCCTCGCGGCGGCCGTAGCCGCGCCCGTATCCTTTGCGGCCTTGGAGGCCCTCGCCAAGGACGTCTCCATCAACTTGTGGTCGCGGGCCGACCGTTCCGGGCCACTGCGCGCCGGTAACATCATCGGTGCCGCCGACACCTTGAACAACATGCTCAAAGCGGCCGGCAGCGACATCGTCGTCAAGGTCAAGGTGCATGAGAACAACGCCAAGGGCTTCGATGCCGACGCGCTCGACGTCATGAAGGCCTTCGCTGCCGACAAGGGCCCGGACATCTATGTGGCGGCCCACGAGTGGATCGGCGCCTTCGTTGAAGCCGGATACGCCATGAATATGGAAGCCCACATCGAGGCCAACCCGGACCTCTATGGCGATATCATCCCGGTGCTTTGGGACTCGGTCCGCTACAAGGGGCAGCGCTACGGCATTCCTCAGGATTCGGAAGTCCGCATGTTCTTCTACAACAAGAACATGCTGCGCATGATCGGCAAGTCCGACGAGTTCATTGAGGGCCTGCCGGCCAAGGTCGAGGGCGGTGAGTTCACCATCTATGATCTTTCCGATCTGGCCGCCGAGGTGGTCGCCGGCGGCGCCGCCAAGTTCGGTTTCATCCATCGCCCCAACGTCGGCCCCGACTTCCAAATGGCCATGGCGTCCTTCGGCATCGAGCTCTCGGACGCGGCCACGGGCAAGCTGAAGATGGATGAAGGCAAGCTCACCAACTTCTTCAGGTGGCTGAAGTACTCCGTCGACAAGGGGGCGCTCCCCAAAAACATCACGTCGTGGTCCTGGGACTCGGTGCATCAGGCTTTCCGCGGGCGCGAGAGCTTCATGAAGTTCCACGGCATCTGGAACGTGCCGAAGCAACTGAAGATCATGAACCTGACCAAGGACACCTATTTCAAGGAACTGGGTTGGCTGCACAGCCCGGCCGAGAAGAAAGGTGGCCGCCCGGCCAACCTGTCGCACCCGATCATCTACATGGTCAGCGAAAAATCGAAGCACAAGGACCTGGCCGCCATGCTGGTCGCCTTGGCCTCCCAGCATGTTCCCAATACCAAACACGCGGTGAGCACGGGCCATACGCCGATCAACTTCGGCCAAGCCGCCATGCCGGAGTTCGTCAAGGACGGCTGGGCCTTGCAGGCCGGCGCCAAGATGCTTCCCTACTCGACCTTCATGCCAAATCACCAGATGATCGGCCAATACAACGCCATCGTCTACAAGGGCATCCAGGGTGTGGAAACCGGCCGCCTGTCGCCCGCGGACGGCGCCGCCTTCGTCGTCGAAGAGTTGGAAGCGGAACTCGGCGACCAGGTGATCATCATCCGCGGCAGCTGATCCGCCAACGGTTGTTCCCCGGCCGGTATCCGGCCGGCCGGGGACGTGCCGTCCTTTTTCAGGATACTTGCTTTGAGTGTGTTTGCGGAATCGCAGCGGGCCCGCCAGGCGGCTAGAGCAGATTCGATTTAATCGAGGTCATATCCTGCTGCGGCAAAGTAGTTGAT
>Ga0066187_1000818_pt1 | contig 10209 bp, 10 predicted proteins | sample WorMetexBAHAMAS1_FD_58706 | JGI IMG/M metagenome (GOLD analysis project Ga0066187, IMG submission 58706) | Marine gutless worms symbiont microbial communities from Max Planck institute for Marine Microbiology, Germany - Inanidrilus exumae... | ecosystem: Host-associated > Annelida > Digestive...
CCTCGCTGAGTTTCGGGTTCAGGCCCACCAGAGGCAACCCCAACTCCAACGGATCCAGCATCTGTGTCGCCCGCGCGCCCATGTCGGTGCGCCGCAGGATGACCGAGGCATGGTCCAGCCCGTAATCGTCGGTCGCGATGTAGGCGACCTGCAGGGCGCCCTGGACGCTTTCCCCGATGTCGCCGACCGGGGCGATGACCGGCGGCATATCCGGGATCAGGTCGAACGACCATTCTTCGATCGCCTCGCCGCCGTCCATGACCTGAACGGCGCCGTTCTCTTCCAGCACGACCACGGTGCGGTGACCGGTCTCGCCCATGCCGGCGAATTCCGCGGCCGCCCCGGCCATGGTCAGCGCGGGCGCCTGTTCGAAGCCCGCCACCTGGACCGTGAGTTCGCTGTTGACGGGGATCCGCAGGACACCGTCGGCGGCCTGTGCGGTCGCCGATTCCTCGCCGGTCAGGAACACCGGCGCGCGGCCGGTATAGGCCGGCGGCGTGACCCAGGCGTCCACCGTGCGAAGCTCGCCGGCGGAGACGACCGTGAAGTCAGGGCTGAAGGCATTGGCCAGCCGTGCCGGTGCCTGGATATTGGCACCCACCAGCGTCACCAGCAGCACCAGGACCACGGCCTGGCGCAGGGCATAGGGGTCGTGCCGGGGCATGTCGGGGTTGGGAGCGCCGATCTTGAGGCGCTTGACCAGCGCCGACGCCCGGGCCTGGTGCAGCTTCCACAGCCCGGTTTCGCTGCCGGTGGTGGGTGCGGGCACGTCTTCCAGGGTTTCCAGCGGCCGGTGCTGCAGGGCGTTGACCTGCTCCAACCAGCGATGGGTGTCCTGGGTGGTGGGCGCCCGGTAGTGCCGTACGCCGCGGACCAGAAAGCCCAGGAAGCCGAGGCCGAAGCCGATCAGCACCACAAGGTGCAGCCAGCCCGGCAGGTATGGCAGCAGATCCGACAGGGCGAGGGCCAGAAACAGCCCGATCACAGCGGCCGCAGGCCAGAAGGCCGGTCCGGTCCGCTCCCAGATCAGCGCCAGCCGCGCAAGCAGCAGCTTGCCGGAGCCCAGCGGTTGGAGACGGGGTTTTTCGCTCATGTCGCTGCCCTCATGGCCGGTCCGGCGTCGTCGGCCTGCGCCTGCCAGTCGGCGAGCCGATCCTGGCCCAGCAACGCCTCCAGGCTCTGCCGGGGCCGGACCACCGCCCAGCGGTCGCCGTTCACCATGATTTCAGCGACGAGGGGGCGGCTGTTGTAGGTCGACGCCATCACGGCACCATACGCGCCGGCTGATTTAAAGGCCACTAAATCCCCTGTGACCAATGGCGGCAGGTCCCGCTGACGGGCGAAAGTGTCGCCGCTTTCGCAGACCGGGCCGACCACGTCCGCGGCGCCGAGCGCGGCATCTGGGGCCGGCTCGGTCACCGGCTGGATGTGATGATGGGCGCCGTACATGGCCGGCCGGATCAGGTCGTTCATCGCCGCGTCCAGAATGACGAAACGCCGGTCCTGACCGTCCTTCACATAAATGACCCGGCTCACCATGATGCCGGCATTGCCTGCGAGAAGCCGGCCCGGCTCGAAGGACAGCCGGTAGCCGCGCCCGCCGACGGTCTCGCGCACCACCGCGGCATAGGCGTCGACCGGCGGCGGCGTTTCATCGTCGTAGGGGATGCCCAGCCCGCCGCCGAGATCCAGATGCTCGATGCCGATCCCCTGCGCGCGCAGGCTATCGGCGAGGTCGGCGACCCGCGCAAAGGCGGCGCGGAACGGCGCCAGGTCGGTGAGTTGCGAGCCGATATGCACGGCGACCGAAACCGGGTTGATGCCCGGCAGCGCGGCGGCACGCGCGAAGGTGCCCGGTGCGCTGTCCAGGTCGATGCCGAACTTATTCTCCTTCTTGCCCGTCGTGATCTTCTCGTGGGTGTTGGCGTCGACGTCGGGATTGACCCTGAGGGCCACATTCGCAACCCCGCCGGCGGCGACCGCGATCTCGCTCAACAGTTCCAGCTCCGGGACCGATTCCACATTGATCTGGTGGATCCCCAGCGCCATGGCCGCGCGCATCTCGTCCGCCGTCTTACCCACGCCGGAGAAGATGATGCGGTCGGGCGGAATGCCCGCCGCCAGCGCCCGGCGCAGCTCGCCCTCCGAGACCACGTCGGCACCGGCGCCAAGGTCGCCGAACGTGCGGATCACCGCCTGGTTCGAATTTGCCTTCACCGCAAAACAGATCAGCGGATCGAACTCGGCCAGGGCATCGCTGAGCGCGCGGTAGCCGTGCTGCAGGCCGGCCGAGGAATAGCAATAGAACGGCGTGCCGACGGCACCCGCGATGTCGGCGAGGGAAACGCCCTCGGCGTGCAGGACGCCGCTGTGGTAGGAAAACTCGCTCATGCGTCGCGCCCGCTCAACTGGACGGGTATGTCCTTGGATAGGGCGCGTTTTCGGACGGCGCCTTCGGCGAGCCCTTCTTTCCGCATGCCGCCAGCCCGCCCCCAAGAACGGCCGCAACCAGCAAGATCGTGATCCAGCGACGCACCGGTTTCTGCTCCTCGGCCAGTGAAGTCTTACAAGTAACGGTCGCGCGCGGCCTTTGCCGCGGCGCGCACCCGGTCGGGGGCGGTGCCGCCTTCGCTGTTGCGGCTGGTCACGGACGCCTCCACCGATATAACAGAGTATATATTCTCCGTGATCGCCGGTTCCACCGCCTGCATGTCCGCAAGGCTCAGCGCCTCCAGGCCCACGTTCTTCGCCTCGGCCAGCGCGACGATCTGGCCGGTGACGTGGTGGGCGTCGCGAAACGGCAGGCCCGCGACCCGGACCAGCCAGTCGGCAAGGTCCGTCGCCGTGGGAAAACCGCGGTCCAGGGCCGCGCGCATACGCTCCGGCCGCGGCTCGAGGTCCGCCACCATGCCCGCGGCCGCCGCCAGGCCCAGGGCCAGGGTGTCGGCCGCCTCGAAGGTGGGTTCCTTGTCCTCCTGCATGTCCTTGCTGTAGGCCATCGGCAGCCCTTTCATGACCACCAGCAGCCCGACGAAGGCGCCGATGATGCGGCCCGCCTTGGCGCGCACCAGCTCCGCGGCGTCGGGATTGCGTTTCTGCGGCATGATCGACGAGCCGGTGGAAAAGGCGTCCGACAGGGTGACGAAGCCGAACTGCTGGGACGACCACAACACGATCTCTTCGGCGAGGCGCGACAGATGGGTCGCGGCTATGGCGGCCGCCGACAGGTATTCCATGGCGAAGTCGCGCGCCGACACCGAATCGAGCGAATTGGCGGTGGGCCGGTCGAAGCCCAGTGCGCGGGCGGTCATCTGCCGGTCGATGGGAAACGAGGTGCCGGCCAGCGCCGCCGCGCCCAGCGGGCATTCGTTGAGGCGCTTGCGGCAATCGGCAAAGCGGCCGCGGTCGCGCCCGAACATCTCCACATAGGCCATCAGATGATGGCCGAAGGTGACCGGCTGCGCGGTCTGCAGATGGGTGAAGCCGGGCATCACCAAATCGGCGTGCCGTTCGGCCTTGTCGATCAGGGCTTCCTGCAGGGCCTTGAAGGCGCCGTCCTGGTTATCGATGGCGTCGCGGATCCACAGCCGGAAATCGGTGGCGACCTGGTCGTTGCGGCTGCGCGCGGTGTGCAGGCGACCGGCCGGCGCGCCGATCATGTCGCGCAGCGCCGCTTCCACGTTCATGTGGATGTCTTCCAGCTCGCTTTTGAAAGAGAAACGGCCGGCGGCGATGTCCCTTTCGATGCGGTCAAGCCCGTCGGCGATCGCCGCGGCGTCTTCGGCGCCGATGATGCCCTGAGCGGCCAGCATCGCGGCATGCGCCTTCGACCCGGCGATGTCCTGGGCGAAAAGCCGCTGGTCAAAGCCGATGGATGCGTTAATTGTCTCCATCAGGGCGGCGGGTCCGGCGGTGAACCGCCCGCCCCACATTTCATTCGCGGTCATGGGATGATACCGGTGCGTTCACGGAACATGCATTTGGCGCTGCTGCTTGTCGGGTTGGCCGTCGCCGCCTTGCGGACCGCAGCCGCGAGCGACGCCCCCCCGGTGCAGGGCGACGTGGCGCACTTTAATCTCTACGAACAGGCAAAACCAGCGCCGGATGTCCCCTTTGCCGATGCCGACGGGTCGGCGCGTTCGCTCGCCGACTACCGCGGCAAGGTGGTGCTGGTGAATCTCTGGGCGACCTGGTGCGCCCCCTGCGTGCGCGAGATGCCGGAACTGGACGCCCTGCAGGCGGGGCTGGGCGGTGATCGGTTCGAGGTGCTGGCGATCAGCCAGGACCGCCGCGGTGCCGCCGTTGCCGAGCCGTTCCTGCGCGAACGCCTGGGCCTGACCAACCTGGCGCTGCTGCTGGACGCGGACTGGTCGTTCGGGCAGGCGATGCAGCTGCGCGGCCTGCCCACCACCTTTCTGGTCGACGCCGACGGGATGATCGTCGGCGACCTGGAAGGGGTCGCGGAATGGAACGGAGACGATGCCCGCGCGCTGATCGGCTGGTACGTGGACCGCGTGTCCGCTCCCGCCGGGTGAGGGCGCTACCGCGTCGGGATCGGGGTGTCGCCGGAATAGTCGTAGAAGCCGCGGCCCGACTTCTTGCCCAGCCAGCCCGCCTCCACATACTTCACCAACAGCGGGCAGGGCCGGTACTTGGAATCCGCCAAGCCGTCATACAGCACCTGCATGATCGCAAGGCAGGTGTCCAGGCCGATGAAATCCGCCAGTTCCAGCGGCCCCATCGGGTGGTTCGCGCCCAGCTTCATGGCCGTGTCGATGGAATCGACCGTGCCCACGCCTTCGTAAAGCGCGTAGATCGCCTCGTTGACCATGGGCAGCAGGATCCGGTTGACGATAAAGGCCGGAAAGTCCTCCGCCGTCGCCACCGTCTTGCCCATCCGGGTGGCCAGGTCCGCAAAGGCGTTGAACGTTTCATCCGACGTGGCCAGCCCGCGGATCAGTTCCACCAGCTGCATCACCGGGACCGGGTTCATGAAGTGCATGCCGATGAACCGGTCGGGCCGGTCGGAGGCCGCGGCAAGGCGCGTGATGGAGATGGACGACGTGTTGGTTGCCAGATAGGCGTCCGGCTTGATCACAGCGACCACCGCCTTCAGGATCTCCTTCTTGACCGCTTCGTTTTCGGTCGCCGCCTCGATCACCACGTCGCAATCCGCGAACGCGGCGTAGTCGGTTCCGGTCGTGACCCTCGCCAGCGCCTGATCCTTTGCCGCGGCGTCGATCTTGCCGCGCCGGACCATGCGGTCCATGTTGTGGCCGATCGTCTCAAGTGCGACGTCCAGCGCTTCGGGGCTCACGTCCAGAAGATGCACGTCGATGCCGGTCAGGGCCGCCACATGGGCAATCCCGTTCCCCATCTGCCCGGCGCCGATCACGCCGATCTTGTTGATAGTGCTCATGCCAATCCCTCCGCGCCGCCAGCCGGGGCGCGTGATGCCTTGTGTCAGTCCTTCAGTGCCGCTTCCAGTTCGGGCACCGCCTCGAACAGATCGGCGACCAGTCCATAGTCGGCGACCTGAAAGATTGGCGCTTCCTCGTCTTTGTTGATGGCCACGATGACCTTTGAATCCTTCATGCCGGCAAGATGCTGGATCGCGCCGGAAATGCCCACAGCGATGTAGAGATCAGGGGCCACGACCTTGCCGGTCTGCCCGACCTGATAGTCGTTGGGCACGAACCCCGCATCGACCGCCGCCCGGCTGGCGCCGACCGCGGCGCCCAGCTTGTCGGCGACCTTCTCCAGAAGGGCGAAGTTCTCGCCGCTTTGCATGCCGCGTCCGCCGGAAATGATGACCCGGGCCGAGGTCAGTTCGGGGCGCTCGCTCACGGACATTTCCGCGCCGACGAAACTGGACAGGCCCGCATCGCCGGCGCCTGCAACGGTCTCCACCGCCGCGGAGCCGCCGTCCGCCGCCGCCGCGTCGAACCCGGTCATGCGCACGGTCACCACCTTGATGGCGTCTGACGACTTGACCGTTGCGATGGCGTTGCCCGCATAGATCGGCCGTTCGAAGGTTTCCGCATCCACGACGGCGGTGATGTCGGAGATCTGCTGCACATCCAACAGTGCTGCCACCCGCGGCATGAGGTTCTTGCCGAAGGTCCCGGCCGGTGCCAGAAGATGGCCGTAGCCGGTCGCCAGACCGACCACCACGGGGGCCAGGTTTTCCGCCAGCTGGTTCGCGCACTCCGGCGCGTCCGCGCACAGCACCTTGGCGACGCCGGCGATCTTTGCCGCGGCCTCGGCGACCGCGCCGCAGCCGCTGCCGGCGACCAGGACGTGGATCTCGCCGCCGATCTCGGACGCGGCCGCGACCGTGTTCAAGGTGCTCGCCTTCAGTTCGGCGCCGTCGTGTTCGGCTATGATCAGGATGCTCATGCGTCGTCTTCCTGCCTCAAATGACTTTGGCTTCGGTGCGGAGCTTCTCGACCAGCTCGGCAACGCTTTCCACCTTGACGCCGCCCTGGCGCCCCGGCGGTTCGGAGACCTTCAGCGTCGTCAGCCGCGGCGTCGTGTCGACGCCGAGGTCGGCCGGCGCCATCGTGTCGATGGGCTTCTTCTTCGCCTTCATGATGTTCGGCAACGAGGCGTAACGCGGCTCGTTGAGGCGCAGGTCGACCGAAACCACCGCCGGCAGCTTGACCTTGATCGTTTCCAGCCCGCCGTCGATTTCCCGGGTGACGTCGGCGCTGCCGTCGGCAAGAGCGACCTTCGAGGCGAAGGTCGCCTGCGCCCAGCCCAGCAGGGCGGCCAGCATCTGGCCGGTCTGGTTGGAATCGTCGTCGATCGCCTGCTTGCCCAGGATCACAAGCCCAGGATCTTCCTTCGCCACGATCGCCGCCAGCAGCTTGGCGACGGCCAGCGGCTGCAGCTCCGTGTCGGATTCGACCAGGATTCCCCGGTCGGCGCCCATGGCCAAGGCGGTGCGAATGGTCTCCTGGCTCTGGCTCGTGCCCAGAGAGACCGCGACGACCTCCGTCGCGGTGCCCGCTTCCTTCATGCGAACCGCTTCCTCGACGGCGATCTCGTCGAAGGGGTTCATGGACATCTTGACGTTGGCGGTCTCGACGCCCGATTCGTCTGCCTTGACCCGGATCTTGACGTTGTAGTCGACGACCCGCTTGACGGGGACCAGAACCTTCATTGCGTATCCTTCACGCGGTCAGCAATCAGTAATGGGAAATGCTCGCGGCGTTTTGGCGCGGCTTGCGACCGGAGTCAAGGAGCGCTCGGACGACGGAGCGGTTCGCCCCCGGCGGCGGTCTAGGCAGTGCGCAGGTCGGCGAAGCCGTGCACTTCGTTGCGGATTGCCCGGTTCGAGGCGATCTCGCCCAGGGGTGCGGTTTCCCAGTCCCAGATGGCCTCGGTGACGGGCAGCTCGATCCCGAACAGCGCGTCCACGTCCTCGATCACCTCGCCCTTCTTGTCGACGACGGTGCGGCGCCGGTCGGTGATCAGGCACTGTACCGCGTCGAAGGACCGCAGATGGTTCAGGTGCCCCGCCACGATGTCGCGGCCGAAGTCCTGCGCCGTGTCGGTGTCCAGGTGGATGCGCCGGTCCACATAAGCCAGCGGCACGGTGGCAAGCTGGGACGCCAGGTTGGCGGAGACCACAAGGTCGACCTCGGGATCGTCGACCAGCAGCCGGGTGTTGGGCGTGAACAGGGTGTGCGCATCGTGATGCAGCGCCTCGGCGACCCCGGCGATGTCGGCCTCCATCAGGTTCACGTTCCAGTGTTCGGCGGCCTTGCGCTTGGCCGTGCGCAGATGCACCACATCCAGCAGGACCACCGACTTGAACCGGTCCGAAAGGTCGTGCAGGGGGATGTCCAGCAGCAGACCCGAGCCCAGGATCACCGCCTTGCGATGCCGCTCGCAGCGCCCGATGGCCTCGCGGATGACGGCCTTCGAGGCCTCCAGATGCGGGTCCCACTGGGCCTTGCAGCGGTTGTAGCGGGCCTCGATCGCAATCGACTCGCGCAGATACCCCATCCGGCGCGCATAGGGCGCGCAGGGCGTCGTGAAGTAACTGACGGCCTCTAGCAGCATGGATACGGTCTCTGCATACGCGTGTACCGCGCCAGCCTACCGCTTAAACTGTTGAAGAATCGTCAAGGTCCGCTAAACCATCTAGTGCCCTGAAATCCAGGGCCAAACCCGGGTGATGCGGTGCCGGGGAGAGAGGCCTATCGTATGGGGGGCCGGTCAGAGGTTCTTGCCGGGTTCCCAAAGGATGTCGGTGGCGCCGCCGTCATTGGCGTGCCGCGACAGAACGAACAGAAGGTCCGACAGGCGGTTCAGGTATTTCACGGCCTGCGGGTTCACGGCTTCCTGGTCGGCCAGCGACACGGCGAGACGTTCGGCCCGGCGGACCACGGTGCGGGCCTGGTGCAGGAACGCGGCGGCGGGCCTTCCGCCCGGCAGGACGAAACTGGACAGGGGATCCAGGTCCTCGTTGATTGCATCGATCTCGGCCTCCAGCCGGTCGACCTGCTGCGGTGCAATCCTCAGGGCCGACTTCTCCGAGGTTTCGTCCTCCGGCCGGCAGAGGTCGGCCCCAAGATCGAAGAGGTCGTTCTGAATCCGGGCCAGCATGGCGTCGACCATGCCCTCGGTGTGCAGCCTTGCCAGTCCGATCGCCGCATTGGCCTCGTCCACGGTCCCGTAGGCTTCGACCCGCAGCGTGTCCTTGCGCACCCTGGCGCCGTTGCCCAGCGAGGTGTCGCCCTTGTCGCCGCCGCGGGTGTAGATCCGGGTGAGCTGTACCATCCTGTCCTGCCGCTGTTTGACGCCGGGTCAAGCCCTTCCGACGGCCATCATGATGACCGCGAACACGACCAGCGCCAGCAATTGGAGAAGAATACGGGCCCGCATCAGCTTGTTCCCGTATTTCTTGTTGAAGTTGCCGCCGCGGGCCATCGCTATGATGCCCACCAGGCAGACGCCCAGGGCGCCCAGCATGGCGGCGATTAAAACGACTGTCCCCGTGGTGGCCATGGGGGTGATATATGCCGTTGCGGCCTCTCCGGCCAGTGGTGCGTCAATCAAACCGGGTTGGGACAGGACGGATGCGGGTTGCCACCTACAACATCCACTCCTGTCGCGGCCGCGACGGGCGGGCGGATCCGCACCGCATCGCCGCGGTGCTGGACGAGCTGGATGCCGACGTGGTCGGGCTGCAGGAGGTGGAGAGCTGTCGCCGGCGGGTCCCCGATCTGGACGGGTTCGGGTTCTTCCAGAGCCTGGCGGGCTGGCACTTCGTGCCCGGCATCGCGATCCGCGACGGGGCGGGCCGGTACGGCAACGCGCTGTTGTCGCGGCTGCCGGTGGCCCGGGCGAGGGTGCATGCCCTGCCGGCGGGCGGGCTGGAGCCGCGCTGTTTCATCGAGGCCGAGATCGGCGGCGTGCAGGTGCTGGTGACCCATCTCAGTCTGGCGCCGCGCATGCGGGCGGCCCAGGTGAACCGGATTGCGGCCTGCCTGCGCGGGCCGCGCGCGGTGGCGGTGGGCGACTTCAACGAATGGAATCCGCTCAGCCGGTGTTTCCGGCCGCTTGCCGGCCTGGCCGCACCGCGGACCGGCGCGACCTGGCCGTCCCGGCGGCCCGTGTTGCGGTTGGACCGCCTGTTCGGTGTCACGTCCGCCGCGGTCCACGACAGCCCGCTGGCCCGGGCGGCTTCAGACCACCTTCCGGTGGTGGGGGTGGTTCCGGACCACGATCGCGCCTCCGGTTAGGCCTCGCCGCTTAGGGCTCGTTTGCCGGGGCGGGCACGCGGACGAAGCTGCGGTAGTGGTCCAGCGTCACCCATTGCAGCCAGCGTCCGTCGGATCCCAGCACGAAGACCATGCGCCGTGCGCCGCGCCGACCGCCTTCGTAGTCCAGGTCGGCCTCCCGGTAGGTGCCGTCGTGGGCGGCGGGCAGCCGTCGTTCGCGATTGAAGAACCGGTTGCCGCCGATCGCGGCCCCCGGCGCGTGACGCCACAGGTCGCGGCCGCGGCGCCAGCCTTCGCCCCGGGCTTCGTCCTTGGTCAGGTAGCAGTCAGGCAGGTCGCCGGTCCTGTGGACCGTGCTGGACACGCGCACGAAGGCTTCGATGCGGGCAAGGCCGATCTCCTCGGCGAACCGGCGCAGCCGTTCGCCGTGTCCGGCGGCCACCGGCTGGTCCAGTCCGCACACCCGCGCGGCCTG
>Ga0066187_1000819_pt1 | contig 10200 bp, 3 predicted proteins | sample WorMetexBAHAMAS1_FD_58706 | JGI IMG/M metagenome (GOLD analysis project Ga0066187, IMG submission 58706) | Marine gutless worms symbiont microbial communities from Max Planck institute for Marine Microbiology, Germany - Inanidrilus exumae... | ecosystem: Host-associated > Annelida > Digestive...
ACTAGACGACGACGATGATGACGATAATAATAATAATAATAATAATAATAATAATAATAACTATAATAATAACAACAAAACAACAATAAGTAGGAAATCCTCATCCGAGGTAGCAGCAACCATTTAGTAACACTTTCTCTGCCTGTGACCGTGAACTTTGACCTATAATATTGACCTTTTAACATGACTTAGAAAGTGTCAAGATGAACTATCCTGACATATATCTAGGTCAAAGGTCATTTAGTTCAAAATTTATTGTCCGGTCAGTCAATATAATAATATAACTAGAACAAGTATCAGATAGTTTATACCGCCGCGAACCCGAAGGAAATTCCTGTAATCGTAATATATTATTAATTATAACAATAATTTATTATGACTGTTATATTGTACATATATATTGTATGTGGAACATAAGTTGTTCTCACTTAGCTAATGTCGATAGAGCGTACAGCATGGCATTATTAAACTTTTGGATTTTATTTAAAACCTGAGACAGAACAACAACAAAATCTGCCACTGAAGCATTTTTCTTCAGACAACGACGAACACTGTCACTTTGCCAGGCAACGTTGATGTGATTTCAGCGTCTTCACACATCTGCATCTGCTTCCGTCATCGCTTACTTACTTACTTACTCAAGGACAGACTAATAAGGCCGAACGCATAAGCTTACTTCGTCGAGGTAATAGCCTATTGTATTCAAAAGTGTTATGGAACTGAATCAAATTCGTAAAAGTTCGCTAGTTCGTGTGCCTAAATGTAGCAGATCATACTCAAGTTTTATGAGATGATCCGCGGTGTCAAGAAGTCATAAACGCAGGAAATATATTCGACGCTATAAAGCCAGAGTTCCTGTAGTAAAGCATCTACGGACGTGTTTGTTTGCGCGAATTAAATCATTATGACAGATTCTGAAATATCGTTAGTCAGACGCAGTTTAACGCTTTTTAACGAGCGACGCTATGCTAGCGCGGAATATGCTGTTGTCGTGTGTCCTTCCGTCTGTCCGTCTGTCTGTCACACGCCGGTATTGTACCAAAACGGCTAAAAGTAAGATCACGCAAACAACGCCATACGATAGCACATGGACTCTGGTTTTCTGATGCTAAAGATTTCGGCGAAATTCCAACGTAGTCACCCGCAACGATCGAAGGCGCCAAATATAGATGGGGTAGGTTGAGATCGGCGATTTTCGACCGATATCTCGTCATATCTCAGAAACGGTGCAAACATAGGAACATAGTTACTATGCAACGCTAATAGGAACTCGTATGCGCTCTATCGAATAGCGCTATTTCCAGTGACCTTGATTGACCCCTAACTATCCAAAACCATCCCATTTTCGACATTTTGTACCACCCTTCATATCCTCGTAGTGGGTGGAGATATATAATTCAAATGTGGTAGACAGATTGATCGTTGCAAACTATCCCTGCAAGGTGCGTGGTCGGGTCACGTGAACCATTTAAATTTTGGTGGGCATCAACCATGTCTGTGGAACGGCTAAAGCTAGAGTGGTCGAATTTTGTACACAGGTGGGCTATGTTAAGTCCCAGCATGACTGACAAAGAATGAATGACCAAGAATGACAAATCACCCTTAAAGGGGCGCGGTCAGGGTCACGTGACCCACTTTAAATTTTTGTGGCCCCAATGATATGGAACGGCTAAGGTATAATCGTCATATTTTGCACACAAGTAAACTGTATCAAATCGTAGCCTACGGACGACAAACCACCCCTAAACAGGACGTGGTCGTGACCCATTTTCAATTTCAATGCCCGCAATCATATCTTCCGAACGGCTAAAGTGATAGTCGCCAAATTTTGTACGCAGGTAGTATATATCATGTGCTAGTCTTGAGATGACAGACTACCCCTTAGTGGGCGTGGTCAAACTCACGTGACCCGTTAACAGGAAAACACACATTGAAAGGCTACGCACCGGCTAGCGTGTGTGGCCTTGAGGCAGTCGATATGTCGAAAACTGAGCGATTACTATTGAACCGTGAACGTTAATAGGAAGTCATGGGCTGCCTATAATTTGCAATGGTCGTCGATATTTTCTAATCGCCGGAAAGGACCGAAATGGCGGGGCATATCGTTTCATCGTCATCCGGGCGATACTGGGTGTTACATTCGGAAGACTGAGAAGTGAAGTGAGTGAGCGTGATGCCGATCCATCCACACGTCTCTTCGCTGCTGTGTTGAAATAATGACACATCCACACTGTGAGTGAGTTGTTCGCTGTACACTGGACTACTGGCAGTGCTGCAGGCGCTATTCGTCCCACTAATGGGTTAATGCGTTTACACTGATGCGTATATTACAAGACGGCGTCGGCTATTATTGACGGCCGTCCAGTGGAGACGCGGCATTAATATGACAGCATCGTTATGACGTATCGTCGATTTTCGCGACAACGAACAACGTCCACTGCCGCGTGCAGTGTGATTTTCGCCAACATGGACTGGAACGAAAACGCAATGAATCATCACTTCGGTAGCTGATTCTGCATTTTGTGAAACCGATATGACGGACTTTTCCGCACTTACATGTAGGCCTATGCATCTGCCAGTGACCACGTTTATACTGTAGCACCTTTCAGCCTGCTTATATACTGCTCTATTTCCACAAATTCGAGGCATCGGTCCAAACTGTAATGGTCTATAAGTCACCATCAAACAACGATTGTCAGTGACAGTGATAAAAGCTGTCGGTTCCGTTCAGTTGTACACTGTGTATATACTGGCTGAAATCCACGTCAAGTCAACGTGTTTCACTTAGTACGCAGTTGTGTACACAAACGTTCTGACATCGTGAAACGAATTCGTATTTTTCTGGCATAGGCCTAACAGAATTTTCAGGATTCACAGTCAGCGAATAGACCATTACCGACATACATAAACGTCATTAGCTGAAACGCCACCGAGATATAACTAGTTGACATGACATTTTCTCAAACTACAAGAAGTGAACATTAAGCCTATTATTGCGATGCATACGCCTAGCTGTTAATAAGGATACCATTACTCCACTGGAGCTGGGTGCTCATAGGCCTCGACTTCGTAAGTGGTTAGACCATTGTAAGTCTGTAGCACATGACCAGTGAGATGCCAGACCTACGGCTACCTTCCCAGCCGCAGCACGTCACCGCCATCAAATTACACTGCTTGTTGACAGCGGCACAAGGGTGTGACGACTTGTCCACAGTCGTTACGACGTCTTGATTGCAAGCCCGACGTCGTAATCCAACACGTTACGACATCCAGTTTCTAATCGGACCACCAGAAAGTTGCGGCCGTCGACGGCCGCAGTGACGGTTATAACGATGATGATCACGATACACTTCCGAAGCGACAGAAGGCCTACTGACTAATATTGACAATGAGAAAACGCTAAAATTTGTTCTCACTTGCCCTCTGGCCGTACCAGCCAAATACATCAATGTATTGACAGGTAGCGTGGACGAGTTTTTGCATTCAGTACACCCAGCAGTAGGCTAAGTTGGTAGAGTGCATACACCAGTATGCAGGTTACTAGGTTACTAGGTGAGTGATTATCCGGTACTTTACATTTGCGTGCGACAATCAGAGGCGCTAATTTGTCGTCTATCTGAGCCGACAATAGACGAGCTGTGTTGCGTGAGCACGCCCTCTAGCGACCCACTTGGGCAACGTGTCACCATGGCAACTGCGTCCTAGCAGCTGCGGTCTTCAATAGACGCACGCAGAATGAGAGAAAGAGAGATGGCCAGTGATGGGCAAATCCAAATTATGATTCGATTCCAATCGCGAGTTTACACTTGCAGTATATTTCTAAGCTGAAAACCGGCTAATTTTGTCTGAACTGAGGAAATTCTACACGAATTCTGTTTGCAGTTTAACGAGATCATATTATAAAATTTGGAAAATTGCAAATGCTCATAGGCTAATGTGAAAAGAAATGAGGTTAGAAGTGCGAGCTTCATTTAATTTACTATTTTAACAAACCTGTGGACAACATAGAAAATGCGTATACCTTCGACTAAACATTATTACGTAGAGATGTAGCAGTTTAAAATGAAACTATTGAAGGCGTTCATAATTCGAAAAGATTTCGTACATTTCTAAGTAGGACATTTGGAGTTAAATGTTTGAGAGATTGTTTGATTTGCAACAAAAAGATAAGAGACTAAAAAGTAAACAACCGACGTAAATTAATACTTGATAAACTAGGTCCTTAAATCAGTTAGAATCTATTTAAATTTCGGTGGAAGGAACAAAGATAGTGAAATTCGGTATTCAGCTTAGATTTTTGAATCTGCCCATCACTGAGAAGCATAAACCGATAGGAAGAGGGGCTCAAACTGAATAGCTCTTACGTTCAGCCACTGAAGCATCTGTTCCACAGTGCAAGTCACGCGCTACTCGTCTCGACTGATGCTTATAGGTCACCAATGACGTCATTTTGTCTCACGTCCAACTCCATTTGGACGTCGTCGTGGCAACGGGATAAATCAATAAAACCATTGAACGCAAGACGAAGACCCGCTAATAATGAAATTAGTCAAACCAAAAAGGAGCAGAAGACGTTGATTTGAAGCAGTATTTACATTTCCAACACAAGATACAGTCGGAGATGGCAGATTTCTCCCCAGGTGCCGCCATCTGGCGAACTGATTCTGGCCTATTCGCTTCATTATTTGAAAAAGACGTCATTCACAAAACCGGAAGTACATGGTGGCATTGCCGTCAGATAAGAACCGAGCCGCGGCCATAGGTAACATGTACACAGAACATTTTGGTGAAGTTTGGACATGTGGTTTTTAGATAATACGAGCGGACAGACACACACACACACACACATGCTGATCACAATACTCCGCACCCCTATCAGAGGCGAAGTAACAAAGCAATAGCCAGTTGAGCGTTTACTTTCTAACAGATTTTGATCTCGCCCAACTGCACGCGACAATGAACACGCGAACTGTCTGCTACACTGTAGTGCTAGACGCAAGGATCGGCGATCTACGTCGAAGTCACGAGAATAGAGATGACAAATTATTACTTATCGCTAACAGAAATTCACAACTATGTTACAGTAATTAAAAGAAAGATATTCAAACATCACAGGAGACAACGAAAGGAGTTAATTTGTTGGCGAAAATGTTTAACTAAAATAACCGTGTAGATCAGCTCATGACAGAGATTTTTTACAACGCACTGACATTTTTTCTTCGACGCTCGTAGAATAATGCGCGCTCAAAACCTGTTTACTGACAACACGTTGCTATTTGACCATCAGATCAGAACTTCACTTATTACAAGTACACAAGATCGCCGCTTAAACATATCGCGCTAACGCGCTCTCTCCTTTACTTCCGCCATCTAGAGACATATTCTGGACAGTCGCTTGCTAATGCGACCTCTACCTTCAGCATGAATAGCCTACGCCGCCGCTGCCGCTACTGCTACTGCAAGCCTACCGTTCGCTGCAAAAATCACGTGACCGGTAGACCTACTAAAGAAGCTCCGCCTCCATCGTAAGCTCCGCCCAGCGTTGCAGCTTCTAGCAAATTAACAGCATAAGATATCTATCCTAACTTTCACGAAATTACACTAACGGTTTAAAAGTTAAATCGAGCCCACAAAAGTCGCAGTCAGTGAATGTCAATGGTGATCGTTAAGAACGTCGACCCGCGAAACACAGGATGATGCGGGTCAGTTGAGCTTATGGCAGACTGTTTTCAGCTGGAGACTGATTGATAGACAGAGGCAGACATATGGACCATCAGGCTTGAAGAATGTCTCCTATTAAGCTGGATGTCTATCACGTTGCTATTGGCAACTGCATCCATGTAGGCTGTCTGCGTCGCGAGTCAGCAGTTTTACTCTCCACTGAACATCGTCTATTTTAGCACATCTACGGCCTACAGAGACTAGCCTCGGCTATATCTTGTACTTAACACATGTAAAAAGCGTTGGAAAAATAGAAAAACGCGACTAACTAAAAACATTTGTAAACGTGACATGTGTAACGCTTAACATGCCTATAAATACAATAAAACTCGAACTACGAAACAATTCTCGCAGTTATTATTAACTTTAAAAAGTTGGAAGTGAGTCATCACTAATGACAGGTTAACCGACTCACGATAGAAACACAGGCCTAATAAAATTCGCTGCGGTTTTACGAAAGTGCGTTTCGCTAAATTGTAAATATCCGCATACTACTTTGATAACGTTTTTAAAATAAAAAACCTTGGCAAAATAAAAACGTTAAAAACATAAAAACATTACCATAAGCATAAACAAAAATGTTAAATAAAAGTTTTAAAACATCTTTGATGTACAATGAGTGCGCCATTTGGCATTTTCACCCTGCACTACGGCATGTCTCGAAAAGGCATCTTTTATATTTTGTTTTAGTTATGTTAAAATATTGGCCGACTTTCGTAGATACCTTTCGGCGCGACGACACACAATATAACAAGCAATATTACAGTGCATATTTTAACCACGCGCCTACTTTATGTACATACTATACCAAGTGAAATGCGCATTACTCCAGCCATATGTAAGCTTACACTTTATATACAGTTCATAGTCATTGGAAATCGTAAAACAATACAACAGTTATTGCATGCTTGAATATTACTCAACTAATCAGAAAACTACAGTAGTCACAAAAAAGTTCGAAGTGTAACAAGTGTTATTCCTTTGACTTCCTGGCATACACAACGCATCTTGACGCCAAACAGTAAGATGATCGACCAGTCTAGTTGATGAAGAAAATATAAACAGGTGAACTTCTGAGACACATTGTAGGCCTACATACACGTATTCTCTGCGTAATTCTCTGAACTGCGCTGTCACAGAGGTATAGTGAGAAAATCACGGACTGCCATGACATGACTGTAAGATTATTGCCGTGTTATCAATTTTCAAGTAATCACATGTTGGACTCACGTAGCAATTAAATCCAGGTCTTGGCAGCACCTGATATCGAACTGACTAGCAGTCCGCAAGAAAACGCAGACTAAATTCCATGACGGACAACTACAAAAACTGCAGAGTGTGCAGAAAAAGAAGTCGTTTAATAATATTTGTTGTCTACAACATATGCCTATATGTAGAAGTCCACTTCCGATGTACTTTTTAAGCTCGAGCTACTGGAGTACTTGGCACAGCCTTTTGATCACGTGACTTTTGCTGCGGGATTTGATTGGTTGAAAAACATGACATTCGAGTTGCTGTGGTGTGGAAAGTCAAAGTACAACCACGAATATGATTAATGATTAATGACGATGAAGTTGAAATCTGGTGGCCTAGAAGCGCGCACCTGCACATGTCTAGTCGCGCATGCCCCAGAGTTAAAAGTGTGGCCTTCCTGCGGTGTTTGCAGCCTCTCGGCAATGCTTACGGTTTCTAGTTAATCAATTCGTTCAAACTATTTCCAGTACCTTGATTATAAATTCTCGCATCACGTTTCGTTTCTCCTGTCATCTCGCACAAACTAACATTTTGCTATCGCGACATAGTAGAGGCATGTTTGATTACGACCATCTTTTTGTCAACGTTGATATTAGAAGCAGTATGGAGTATTAATAATGTTGCAAAATATTATTGTTTGTATATATATTTTTATCGACTTCGTCCTTTATTTATTTATTTATTTTTATTTATATTTAAAACTCTCTGTGACAGTTGAAAAAACAATTGTGCGCATAAATGTGATTGCAATAACCCGCTTTTATTCGTCACCCTGTTAGAACAATTATTGACGGCTCGAACAACGATTTACGAGACAGCACGTACAGTCGCGAGGATTGATTGATGGGCTGAAGTTACAGCCGCCATGATATCTAACTTAATCATACCTGACAGCTGTAAAGCATAGAAGATTAGGAAGAAAGGACGTCGTGGTGCATTCTGTGATCCTCAAGAGAGACGTGTGCACTCTGTAGACGTACACTAACCTTCGTAAGGGTCGCATTTATATCGTATACCCGTGCACTATTAAGTTGTCCGTCCGTCCGTCCGTCCGTCCGTCCGTCCGTCTGTCTGTATGTCCCGTCTTTTTTTCTAACATTAATACAGCGCGCGGCACATACTCAACGTGACTCACTAGGAGGCAGCACGCGACACGGCCAGCGTACATTTCTGTCCGAGTATTACGATGACGGACGTAGTTGTTATAGAGACAATCACAATGTCTCTGATAACGCACGCAAATCCGACATATGTAACTGTCTGCTCGTAAGCTGCGCCTGTCTTTCAGACCTAAGGCATTGGCCTGTCCTTATGGCATCTTGTTAAACCTAGTTACTGGTTCGCTTGATGTCTCTTTGCTTTAATGGACATCACAGAGTTTGTATACTCCAACTAAAGTCGTGCCATTGATTTATCAAGTAGTATGAAACTACACTCTTCCATAAAGATAAAAATTCCTTTTAATAATGCCTCGGTCAAATGACCGGGATATTACTTTCCATTGTCTATACTGGACACGTGCAATGTTCAACAAATTAACGTACGTGAACCGCAGACGTCGCTACAGCGTCAATCGTCAAAACAAAGACAAAGGTTGATGTACATCACAGTCAATATCTTGGACGCCGATTTCCCTTGACTAATCATAGACGTCAATAATTTTTGCGCTGTTCCCGGCTTAAGAGAGTGCTATACGATACGACGTGCAAAAGACGCCGGTATAATCTACATCACAAGGAGTCACGACAGAAAATTAACGAAAAAACGTTTTTTAAAACAAATTAGGACAGAAGATTCGGTCCACGGCGCCGCCCGTGAAAGCAGTCGTGACTCAAACCAGCGGATGATGATGATGATGATGATGATGAAAAGGATTTGTGACAGGAAAGAGAAGTCGTACAGTGATAGGCGAGATTGGTGATGAGGTGGTTCAGAAGTAGAAAGACTGGAGACGCCACAGTAAACTATGCTAACACATCGAAAACACAGCGATATCGATTTTTGACGAGGATCATTGTAGGTAGTCGAGAAAGGGTAACAACTAATAACAGATGAGGATCGAGTGCCGCGAGGGAGTGGGGGGGGGAGGGTAAACAGAGGTATGGGGCCCTAAATTCGTGCGGTTATGAAGGCTGAATGGTTGTGCGAACTTTGCATGTGACTGATTGGAAGCAGCTGGTACTCGATGCGTTCATTAGTATTAAGCCGCAGAAGAGAATGTAGGACGGGGAGAATCTAGGAGCTTTGACACGGCGCGAGGGAAGGCAGCCGTAGCGTACTGGTCACGTGATTGTCAGTCACGTCATGATGACGGTTGACTGCAAATGCGAGTGTCATGGAATGACGGCAAGATGACACGAATGAATCATGCATGCTACGCAATGGCCCGCCCAGCTATTATTAGACTTATTAGCAATTGGACACTAGACTTAATGCCCGTCTGCTCGAATCACTGCCTTACCAGCACGATTTGTAATTAATTAACACGTTAATATACACCGTGCACCATAAAACGTGCCACTCTTTTTTCACTATAACTCCCATATATCTTGGTGAGTTTTTTGTTACACTTTTAGTACCAACGGAAACAGGAATGAACACTTTACAACGGACTGATGACGTCATAATTGCGTCACACTGCAATTTGCAGCACTTCGATGAGTTAGTCTACTTCATGTGTAATAATGCAATTAAATGGAATATGGAAATACATTGAGTTCTAAAAATAAAATGTTGATTAAAAACTGCTGGAATCTAAAGATTTTATGCCCGAGGACTCATCAAGGAATACCCTAACAAAAATTAAAAAGACAAACGTTGGACGACTTTCTGAACGTTGCACATAACCGATTCACTGCATGAAGCCGTCGACCAAGGTCATTACGAACTGCAGATACCATTGCCGCAATTCAAAACACAGTTAAGGCGAAGTTGTAAATTTATACCTGTTCTGTAGAGTATTCATTCATGTTTCCATTGGTACATAAAGTATAAAAATCCACCAAGAAATACGGGAGTTACTTACAGTGAAAAATGAAGTGGCGTGTTTTATGGTTGACCGTTTGAGCGATACTTATACCGCGATATTATGATACGTCAGAACGACTCACGTCGTGCTAAATGCATAACAGAACTCACGGTTTATCCTATAGTAGTGGGTCAGGCTTAGTTATTATTATTATTATTATTATTATTATTATTATTATTATTATTATTATTATTATT
>Ga0066187_1000821_pt1 | contig 10197 bp, 2 predicted proteins | sample WorMetexBAHAMAS1_FD_58706 | JGI IMG/M metagenome (GOLD analysis project Ga0066187, IMG submission 58706) | Marine gutless worms symbiont microbial communities from Max Planck institute for Marine Microbiology, Germany - Inanidrilus exumae... | ecosystem: Host-associated > Annelida > Digestive...
GTGTGTAGTATAATCTGGAGCGGGAGGCGCCCGGCATTCGAACATTTCAGTCTGAGCTGAGAGTGCTGAGTGATTCCGATGCGAGCCAGGTCCTTGATCAGGCCAGCTGGATGATGTCTCGTCACATGGCTACCACGGTGACGAGAGGATGCGATGTCGTCGACGCATTCCGACCACAGCACCATCGCGGTGTCCAGACAGTGGTACAGGAGCAAGTGACGTCACACGTCCCACGAGGAGAGATGCTGGAGGCTGCTGTGATGACAGATTCGGAGACTGGTCGTCATGTCACACTCGCAGATGCTGTGAAGTCGGGCATATTTGATGTTGCCTTGGGCAAATTCATTGATGGTAAAACTGGCCGACGGCTGTCACTCTCTGAAGCTGTGCAGCTGGGATATGTGGATGAAGAGTTGGCGAGCCAGATGCAGAGAGGAAGTGGTCTGCGTGATCCAGCCACCGGACGAGAATTATCAGTAATGGAAGCCGTCCAGAAAGGTTACATCGATGTTTCGTCAGGGAAAATCGTTCATCCCAGAACTGGTGAAGAGATGAGCGCTACGGATGCTGCAAAACACGGACTGTTGTCGAGCGACGTTGCCGATGGTCTGTCTCAGGGTGAAATTACCACGAAATCTACGAGTGTGGTTCACGGCTACTACGGCGTGTCCGATTTTCCATCAACACAGTTGCCTGCATTGCCGCTCCAGGATGTTGTCAACAAGTACGTGTGCGACGTACAGTCAGGGAACGTGATCGAGCCGCTGACTCAGCGCAGCATGTCTCTCAAAGAGGCTGTTAACAGTCGTGTTGTGAGCGCCAATCAGAGAGAGGTATACGACCCGACCACTGGTGACGTGATTACAGTTGTCGAAGCCGTTCGTCGTGGAATCATTGATGCCCAGTCCGGCAGGTACGTTGATTTGGAGTCGCAGAAAGCGATTGCGTTTGACGAGGCCGTTGAGAAGAAGCTGATACAGAAACCGCTGCCTCTGCATGAAGCACTGACCGATGGTCGGATGACCGCCAGTGGACATCTGCGTGCCTCTGGCTCAGAACGGCTTACCCTGATGGAGGCGGTCAAGAGAGGAATTCTGGACACTGAGCTGAAGTGTATCCTGGACACACGGAGCGGTGAGCTACTGTCCTTACGTGAAGCTATTGAGCGAGGACTGATAAATGAAGAAGGTCAGTTTGTCGACCAGCAGACAGGCAGTGTAATGCCCCTACCTGTGGCTATAAATGAAGGCCTTGCACACGTTGTGAAGCAAGACGTTTCATTTGCTGATCGAACGGTGATTGACAGTCGAACTGGCAGTCGGTTAACGTTGACAGAAGCAGTTGCTGCTGGGATTATTGACCCTGCAACAGGCGTGTACGTAGACAAGCGAACAGGTCGAAAAATACCACTGGATGAAGCACAGCGTAGTGGTCTGGTTGATGGTGGGTTAGTTGACAAGCTACTGACCCAAACAGGTTATCGCGATGCGTCTGGCAAACAGATGTCGGTGTTGGAGTTGATTCAGAATGGTCAGTTTGATGCACAGACTGGGCAAGTTGTGGACCCTCGCAGTGGCAGAGCAGTGAGTCTGGAAGATGCCGTGTCATCTGGGTTGATAACGCCATCAGATGCAATGTTGCTGCTGAAGATAACGAGTCCCGTTGTAGCTACAACGACTGTCACGTCAGAGATCCAGTATGGAATTGCAGGTGATGGGATCTTGTCAGTTGATGATGCCTTGAGAGCTGGCCTCGTTGAGAACAACATGTACACAGATCCAAGAACCGGGAGGACTATGTCGGTGAACCAGGCAGTCCTCCACGGTCTGCTGCAAGTAGGCAGTGTTTCTGACTCGGACACCGAGTTACTAGCGGAGATCCCAACGAAGCGTGCAAAGAGCGATGTGCAGCCGGATTGGTCGGCTGGCATTGCCAGGGTGAGTTCGGTGAATGTTCAGCATGGCTTGGATGCGCACCAGGAGTCCGAAGACACGGAAGAATACACGCAGCAGATTGCAGACGGCACGGAGCACGTCAGACGTCGCGAGCGACGCGAATTTCACGGTCGTCGCACGGAAGATGGCGGCTACGAGTCAGTCACGATGCAGGAACGACACGTTAGCTCGCTGGCTTCCACACGTTCCGTTACCGGAGTTTCTGGCCTACCAGAACTGCCGATATCTTTCAGTGATGCCATTGCCATTGGCTTTCTCGATGCCGATACTGGCTACTGCAAGGAACCATCAACCGAGAAAGAGTATTCTGTTCAGACAGCGCTGATCAACGGCCTTCTTGATCCAGAAACGGCCTCATTTGTTGATCCAGAATCCGGTAGAAAATGTAACATAAAGACGGCAATTGACATGGAGTTACTTGAGCCTACAGCACACTACACTGAGAGACAATCTGATGAGCAGCTGTCACTGAGAAACCTAATTGACCGAGGAATCATCGTCACACAGCCAAAGAAAGATCGTGGCGTTCGTGATTGGCGAAAATTTACCATAGTGTCCGTTGTTGATCCGGAAACTGGATTAGATATTGAGCGAGAAGCGGCAAGGCGCCGAGGTATCATCGACACAGAGATAGGGACGTATACTAACACAAGGACAGGCGAAACGTTGTCACTGGAAGATGCCATTGACCGTGGGCTTGTCCGACTGAGCAAGGTACCAGTGTCGGGTTCTGTGGCATCCAAGTCACTGCCAGAAACCAAGAGCTACATAGTGGTTGGTGCTATTGACCCAGACTCAAAAACACGAGTTGACGGCAGCACTGCATTGCAGCGTGGCATCGTGGATCAGGCAAATGGACTGTATCTCGGTAAAGACGATGATGGAAATAAGTTTCAGATACCAATTTCAGAAGCAATCGAACGTGGTCTAGTGTTCACTGAAACAAGTGGTACAGTCGCAGTACAGGGACCCAGATTTGTAAATACAACAAAGACTTTCTCGGTTCAGAGTGTTGTTGATTCGAGCACAGGTGAAGAGATTTCCATTACTGAAGCGATACAGCGTGGGATTGTGGATCAGAACAAGGGACTGTACATTGATCCCAAAACTGGAGAGACAATGGCAATCACAGAAGCAGTTAATCTTGGCCTCGTTATTGCAGAAGTCAAGCAGTCGTCAGTGATAGCGAGTGAGCCCGGAGGTCAGGCCAACGAAATACTCGTATCTCGTGCACTTGCTTATACACTGAAGTCCGTCACAGATCCGAGAACCAATCGCGAGCTAAGCATAGCGGAGGCCACGTCACTGGGCATCCTGGACTGTGCTGCCGGGGAGTTTCGTCACCCAATCACAGGCGAAGTGATGACCCTGGACGTTGCCATATCACGCGGTCTGGTGCATGTGGAACTAGGTCGGCCGTCAACAGACAAAGATGGTGACTCGAGTGAAGAAAGAGTGCCCAGTCTGCACATAGATGATGAGGCAGATGCACGCGAAGAGATGGCAAGCGAAGAACTGTCGGAGGAGCGGCAGACATTTCAGATAGCAGGAGTAGTTGATCCGGACTCTGGGGACGTTATTCCGCTGAACGAAGCCATTGAGAATGGATTGGTTGATGAGTCTGGTGGCATGTACATCAATCCAAAAACAGGCGAGCGAATGCCCATATCGGCGGCTCTGGAGCGTAGTTTGATTGTCGGTCAACTAATTCACCAGACTGAGAAGAAGCAGCTGTTCCATAGCACAGTTGTTGCGAGCAGAATCGATGAGATTGCGACGGTGTTCAATCCGCTAACCGGCACTCAGATTCCGGTGTCTCAGGCGTTGCAGATGGGTCTGATCGGTCGTGATCTGGTGTCGTACTATAATCCGGCAACTGACGAGACGATGAGTATTGATGATGCTGTGCGCAGAGGCCTTGCCGTTGTGAGGGCGCCGTCAGCAGGGAAGCACACGGCAACAGATGGAGTGATGGCCGTCGTGGACTGGGACAGAGGGATGATTGTGGAACGAAACACAGGTCGACAGATGACTCCCACCGAGGCTTTGCACAGAGGACTAATTGACGAGACAACCGCTAGAATGATTGACAGCAAACAGGCCACCAAGAAGAAAACTGCACCGACGTCAGATCAGATGCCTGTTGAAGACGTGCAAATGACAATACGAACTATGGAAGTTGTCGAACAGCCTTTGTCTGCTATAACCATCGAAGAAACCATATCACCCGCCGAGCATCCGAAAGAGGAAGAATTCGAAGGACAGCTGTCGTTTGACGCCGCCGTCAAACTGGGTTTGTTTAACGTCAAGACAGGACAGTTTTTCAATCCACTCAGCGGTTTCATTATGTCTCTGTCGGATGCTGTTACTTCTCGTCTGATAAACTCGACACTGCCGGCACTTGTGGATCTGCGAACTGGCAAAGTGTATACACTGGACCAGGCGTTCGACAGGCAGCTGATTAGTATGTACACGGGCCGACTGGATATGTCGCGAATTTCTACCGCCAACATTACGTTAGATCCGCGCTTCTTACCGGATGTTAATTGGCAGCTCGAGCTGAACATAGAAGATGCGGTTGCTTGTCGGTTATTTGACGTGGATTCCGGACGACTGCTGCACCCAATGACTCGTCAGAAACTGACATTGTCGGACGCCGTAACTGATGGAGTTATTGCCGGTGACGTTATCATTGTTGTCAACTTGGAAACTGGAGCACAAATGTCACTGACGGATGCACTGGCTGATGGACTGATCAATGGACAGACTGGAAAGATGACGTTATCAGCGGATGTGGCAGATAATAGCGGAGCACGTGAGCTCACACTACTGCAGGCCATGAACTATGGACTTATAGTGAGCAGTTGTCCTCCAGACAGCACTACTGTGATGAGCAAAGAAACGGGAGCTAAGCTGCCGATAGATTCTGCCATTCAGCATGGTCTGATAGGCGAGAATGCTTCAGTTGTTTACAATTCACGTAGTCGTCAGCGTGTGTCCATTAAACGTGCAATACAGCTTGGAATAGTGGACCAGCAGTCTCTGCACTTCTCTGATCCAGACACAAGGCGTCGCATCGCACCTGTGGATGCTGCTCGTCTGGGTTTATTCAGCTTACCTGGAGCACCTGTTCTGACAGACGTGGCCCGTCTGGCTCTCATTCAGTCGGCGTTTGAGGCCGACGTAGCGACAGAGGCAGATGCTCGGCTGAAAGAGAAGGTCACTGAATTAGCTGCGGCGGTTTTAGCCGCGCCTGCCGACATGGCGGCCGTTGCAGCAACGCCACAGAAGGGTGGTGACAGCAAAACTGTTCAGTCATCGACAGAAACCCAGCCGGTGTCGGTGACGGTCGAGGACGGAGTACTGCGTATGTCACAGAGAACTACGACGACCGTGGAGAAGACGGAGACGAAAGAGTCGAGAATGGAACCATCTAAACACCTAACAGCACTGACCGACTCACATGCTCATGTCACGACCTTCGAGCAGCCTGGACTTCAGAAACCGACTCCGTCGAAAGTTGGACCGAGTTCCGCTGTTCCACAGTCCAAGGTAACAGCTTCCGAAACACTGGTGACTGCTGTGATTGGAGATGACGTAGTGACAACTAAGTCACAGTCGGCTGTGGATGGAAAGACATTCACGCCGGTGTCACCATCCTCTGCAATGGATGTGGACAGTGTTGATGATCCCAGGATTGGACGGCGACGGCTGCCACAGATTCCCACTTCAACGACAGTGTCGACCGTAACCACACAGCAGACTTCTGTCGTCAGTGGACAGATGACGGACAGTAGGACAGGTGAGACGGTGCCAACCAGTGAGGCGGTGAGGCGTGGTCTGGTTGAAATAGACTGGAACACAGGTATGATAAAGAACACACGGACCGGTGAAGTGTGGTCTGCGGAGGAGGCTGTGAGACGCGGTCTGATCGACTCTCACATAAAGAACTTAATTGACAATAGACTTCGCCTTGCTGGATCTAGCGTTACAGACGTGATCACTCTGAATGATGCTCTAACTACTGGTCTACTGCTCGTGCCTTTAGGCCGCATTCGAAACCCAACGACAAACCAGCGTATGACCGTCGAAGAGGCAGTGGACGTAGGCTTTCTCGATCCCGACTGTTCACTGATAATTGATCCAGCATCACGACGGGAGATCACGCTGACGGAGGCAGAGAAGTCCGGTTTGATGGACTTCCACAGTGGAGACGTGATGAACCGAGCAACTGGCAAGATACTGACGTTGACGCAGATGGCCCTTCAGGGATACATTCCAGAACGTGGATTGTCTCGATCAGATGTGACCAAGGACATGTCAGGCGGAGCGGTCATAGACATCAGCAGAAGTACAAGAACGTTGATCAAACGAGACACCACAGGACGTTCAGGAACAACTGAAGACAGTATTCCTTTTTCACCTCTTTCACTGTACGAAGCAGCAGAGCGTGGTTTAATCGACTTGGACACCGGATATTTCCGACATCCGGTGACTGGAGAACTGATGTCATTGTCTGAAGCAGTAATGAGAGGATATGTGTCAGTGCCGCTGAGAGAAGGCGATATGGATGTCATTGGGATTGACTTTGAGGAAGCCATCCGACGTGGTCTGATGGATATTCGTAATAATACGTTCACAGAGCCAGTGACGGGCGTGCTGATGCCACTCGATGCTGCCATCCGCAATGGCTACGTGATCATACCAGAGAGTGGCATCCAGCTAAGAATCACAGAGCAGAAAGAAGAAAGACTGAGCCAGATGGTGGACGAATGCCGGACAGTCGGAGAGTTGTGTGATGATGGAATTATACAGTTCACACGAACCACTTCAACCGCATCGTCAGTTTGTGATGTTCCGTGTGGCATGTCTCTCATGGATGCCATTCCAATCCTGGATGCAGAAGCTGGAGCATTTGTTGACCCGTATACACAGCAGCGGATGAACTTTGCTGAGGCAGTTAACCGAGGATTCATTGAACCCAGATCGGCGAAGGTTTGTATTTGTGATCTAATATAGCACACTTGCTTTCATCCCTCCCCGGGTAGAGCATTTTTTGGGGTTGTCCAACGCACTGAATAGTATTGGGAGTCCCCGCTGTGGTTTATGCAGCAAAAGGGCTCATTCCACCATCAATGACAGCATGCAGCAGCAGGGATCATTCAGTCCTTAATAAGGGCACCTCGTGCAATGTGGTAAATTGTCAAAAGTGGTCTACTTCTTTATTTCTATCTGCTGTGCTCTTACTAAGTTACTATGTACTTTACTGTCTCTACAAGCGATGACCCTCAACCCTGGTAAAAATACTGTAAACAACAGTTATGAATGTTTTAAATGACTGGGCATTAATTATGACTACGTATGACTTGCTTTTTTTTGTCTCGGAGAATTTTCGAGAAGTACAGCTTTGTTAATATTCTAAAAACGTGGGTTCATAATGATCACGGTGGTTTGCCACTGATCATCTAGACTACTTTTATAAGTCGCAGCTGTCGCGTGCGAACTGAGACGCCCATCGTGCTGTCAACAAAGGTGGATGCTTTGCTTGATAAACTAACAACGATTCTGCTATGGTGAAAAAAAGCACAAAAATCAGCACTGTTTCTAGTTTCAGACAAGGTTCCAGAGGGAAGTGCATGTATTTTTTGAGAAACCCAAATTCCCTTACAATGCAGTGTAGGATATGCGGAGGGTAGACTTTATGGCAAAAACCAGCTCAATTCATCTAGCCATTTTCATAGAAATTGTGACAGACAGACAGACAGACATAGTATCATAGCATGTACCGCACTAGCATTAGCATTGCTCGGATAAAAATGTGTCTGGTAAGCATAGTTTTTGCCGTCAAGTGCGGCTGATGTTACAGCAGCTGTGCTTTTGCTGTGCAAACTAGGTTCTTGACGAGACGAGCAGAGTGATGCCGGACCTCGGAGCAGCTCTTGATCGTCGTCTGCTGGATGTGACTGGCATGATGAAGGAGCCGGTGTCTGGTGAAGCGCTGCGTCTGGCCGAGGCAGTCGGACGCAACCTCATCATAGACGTGATTGTCAGTCGCAACGGTGTGGATCGCGTGACGCGCATCAGTGAGACATTCCGGCTGCGAGTCGACTCGGTCCATGACACGGAGAACGATTGCTGGTTGACGCTCGGCAGTGCTGTTGATGCGGGCGTAGTTGTTCCGTCTCATGGAGAATATGTCGACCGACGTCGCGGCATCCACATGCCACTGATCGACGCAGTGCGCGACGGCCTCGTTCAAGGCAGACTGCTTGATGTCGAGAGGAAGAAGGAGGAAGTTGCAAAGTCGGAAGATGATAGAATGGTTGGCGAAAGATTTACTTCGATGAGGTTTTCCCGTGGTGCTACATCGGCAATCGTCAGCGGTGAAGATCTGCCGCGGTCCATCAACGTCCGAGGTATTGTGGACCCTCGGACGGGCTTAGAACTGACCGTGGAGGAGGCGGTTAATGCTGGCTTGTTTGACGCGTCTACTGGTGAGTTTGTGGACCCGAGGACTGGGGACAGACTGTCACTGGAGCGTGCAGTTGCTCTCAGACTGGTGATTGCTGACAGAGACGAGCAGGTCGATGAAATGGTCGTCCAGCAAACGTACAACATCGGAGCTGTTCACGACCCACTCACCAGTCGATTCATTCCACCCCGGGAAGCTGTGGATCGCGGTCTGCTCAACATGGCTAGCGGAGTCTACATTAATCCAGTGACTGAAGAAGTTTTGACATTGGCTGAAGCACTTGAACGCGGATGGATTTGTGCTGAGCCACTGGGCGGTGACTCGGAAATGATGAAACTTGCAACACAGTCTGTTGTGGCGTCGAAGATCGAGCGTGATCGCCTGGTGTTTACCATTAAGCGCGTGAAGGACTTGTCAACGGGTGAAATGGTCCTTCCAGATGAAGCAGTGACCCGTGGCATCCTGGACACGGTGCACGGACTGTACATTGACAGAACTGGCAAGACAACGTCACTACGTGAAGCATATGACGCTGGACTCATTGAAGCTGTAGAGACCACGCCGCAGACACCACCACCACTGTCAACAGGATCTGTGGAAGGACGATCTTTCAAGATTGTGGCAGTCATTGATCCCCGCAGCGGTGAACAGCTGACAGTTGCGGAGGCAATTGATCGACATTTGCTGGATGCTGCGTTGAGTCAGTTTGTTGATCTGTACAGCAATGAAGTGATGTCAGTTGAGGAAGCAGTTAGTCGTGGACACATTATTGTTGACTATGGCGCTGGTGCCCCAGGACCAGCCACAGTTGTGCTCGGCGCTCAGTCGTATCGCATAAAGTCTGTAATTGATCCACGAACGGGTGAAGAGATACCAATCGCGGATGCTGTTCGACACAAAATTGTGGACAAGGCAAGCGGGACGTACTGGAACATGAAGACGGATGAGATAATTCCAATTGATGAAGCTATTCGTCTCGGACTTGTCATCACGGAACCTGTTGATGCAGCAGTCACGAAGACAGCGCAGTTGGAAATTGGTGATGACTTCGGGACACAGATGTACTTGCTGACTGCTGTGCGAGATCCAAAAACTGGCAAAGAATATGATCCAGTGGAAGCCGAGAGAAGGGGACTTATTAACAAGCTGCAAGGAGTGTATATCAATCCAGTCACTGGAGAAAAAATACCAATTTGTACAGCAATTGAACGAAAGCTGATAAGTGGTTCTGTGATTACTGAAGGTGACTATGATGAACTGCCACCTGGAGCATATATAACCGGTGACATGACAATACCAGTGAAGACATCTGATATCACTGGAGGCTCAAGAGAACAGGTACTCAACAGCAGTTTGTCTTATGAGTCTTTATATCATTTTTATTTTGACTCTTCGACAGAGTTGACCTAATAAAGCCGGTCTCAAATGTCCATCCGTCCGTCCGTGCGTATTTACGTACAACGTACGTATGTTCGTCCGTCCGTCCACGAAAATTTTCTTTGATTTTAATGATATTTGGCATGTAGGTAGAGGTCAATGAGTGATGCACGGCGGTATGCAGGATGACACAATCCAAGGTCAAGGTCACGAACCCTTCAAGTTGGAAGTCAGGCTGTTTTCAAAAGCTATCTCCTCCACCACTTACAATGAGACCTGCCAACTGACCATGGATTCTTAAACTAGGGCACAACATCTAAATTTGATTGGGCTGGATTTTTGATATTTGGCCTAGTTTTTGTGTCACGTGACTTTGAAGTTGACAGAAACGTC
>Ga0066187_1000822_pt1 | contig 10195 bp, 4 predicted proteins | sample WorMetexBAHAMAS1_FD_58706 | JGI IMG/M metagenome (GOLD analysis project Ga0066187, IMG submission 58706) | Marine gutless worms symbiont microbial communities from Max Planck institute for Marine Microbiology, Germany - Inanidrilus exumae... | ecosystem: Host-associated > Annelida > Digestive...
ATCACTCATCGACCTCTACCTACATGCCAAATGTCACTGAAATCGAAGAAACATTTTGTGAACGGACGTATGTACGTAGGCACGGACAATCGTTGGACATTTGAGATCCGCTTTACTAAGTCGACTCTGAAGAGTCGACCGACACTAAAGAGTCGACCTAAAAACTAAAATGTTCCATATGGCACTTGCACAGCAAAAACTACAAATTGGCAGGTTTTTTGTCTAACACAAAGTGCTAAGTTGCACAATACAAATTTCTTCTCTCTAAGTGCTGAAACAGTTATCACGAAAGTAGTATATATTACCAAGTGCAAATGGTTCAGCCAAGTCAAGCCCAACATCTTCCAGGGTGTCCTTGTGCATTGCAGACTCAGGTGCCAGAAGACAAACATCGGGCGCGGTGCGTGATATGGCAACTGTAGATGTCAAAGGCTGTGCAGTCAAATCTGACTCCTCCTTCACGGACATGTGAATACTGCCCGTGTCCATAGCGACGGGCTCTTCAGCAGCTGCATCATACAAGCAATATAGAATAGCATGGCATCTGTCTGTGAGGGACGATATGATGCTGTGTCATATGAAAATCTTGTCAAGTTAATGCTAGGTTATGAGACTAGTGACAAGTTTGCAAAAATGTCATACTGGTCTTGTGAGTCACAACTGAAAACCAAGACACTGCGATTAACAAAATCTGCAATGTGAATATCATGGTCATTCAAAGGTCATCAGAAAGGCATTATTTGACAGGTTATATATCACTGCCTCCTCTTAGCAGTCCATCTCTGTCTTGGCCCATTTCCATTTTGTTTAAGGTATGTGACTGCCCGTGACCTTAAACAGTCATTCAGACTGTTTGACTTATATACTGGCTGTAAAATGGTGCATCAGACTTGTTATTATAATTGAAATAATAGTCACAGGAAATGCTTCTGATATATAAGCTATATTTTAAAGGTACTGGATTTACAAAGTTAAATAGTTGAAATGACCTTCAAAATCACTCAAATATTACTGGAGACATCATTGTTCAGCAGATCAATCTTTTGTCGTATGTTTTATTGTCTACTGTGTTCAACGGCTGCGGTTTGTCACCCGCATTAATAAACTAATAACTGACTGATTGATCACACATTGCTATTAGATTTTAGAGTTTGGCCGATGTACACATCGGACATCGAAAATCGGCAACATTGGAACATGCTGGAACATCGGCGAATCGGTGTTGGCAAATCGCCGATATCGATTTTGTAAAAAAAGTAAGCAGTGTGCAACAACATTAAAGTCATTATCAGTGCAAGCCACCGCAGACGACCACCCACATTGCCGACCTCCACGGACGACCACCCATGCCGCCGACTGCCGTGGCGGTCGGCAATGTGGGTGGTTGTACGGCAGGCAGTGTTGTGGGACTTCAAAGGACACCACGACGCCAGGTGTCAGACACGACTGTTGTGACACAGAACTGAAGCTTATGTTATTTCCGTTTGGTGGACGGCATGGCAGCACTCTGTCTCCGTATAGCGCCATAAAGTCCGAAGATACAGAGGCACTGGTGGCATCAGGTTAAGACTGTCTGAACATGTGGGTCTTGAGGTGTCATTTGAAAGTGTCCACAGTACGGCAGGATCTAATGTAAGATGGTAGTGATCAAATCTGTACACAGGTAGGCTATATCAAGTCCCACTGTATGGAAGACTAATCCCCCTTAAAAGGGGCGTGGCTAAGGTCACGTGACCCATTTTAAATTCTGCAGCATCCAGTGATATTTCTGTATCGGCTGAATCTAGAGTTGTCAAATTGTGCACACAGGTAGACTGACGACGAGTGTATAGAAGCAATGTGTACCTGCTTCGGGCTGTGCTGACAGCGACAAGGTTAGATAAAACATTTTCTGTTGGATTTTCTTTTTCTTTTTGCCCTTCTTTGGTGGTCGTGTTAATGCGGACGGCTTAGTTTTCTTTCGTTGCTTTTTCGGCTTCAGATCACTGAGCGTTTGTTGATGATGCTCCTAAATGAACAGTAACATGATAAATAATCAGTAACAATGTGCAACACCAATATCAAAATAATGCAGATAATTAAATATCAATAACAATATAAAACAAGACAATATGTGAGCAACAAAAATAATATAATATCATCATCTTGATCAGCATGTCTAAACACGTGCTCTCTAACAATGCCTGGTTATTCAAGAGCACACAATAAGAATAATAATGTTTGTTTATTCAACTGACGACATAACATGCAATCAACATCTGCCACGCAGGGCAGATGTTGATTGCATGTTATATACTATATACAGAAGGGTTTAACTCGGCTAAATTGCTGCCACACACAGCACACAGCGGTTGATAACCACACCGGCTTAACCTCATGAACACTCACCAGATGGCGAACCAGCACACATCCGATAAAGTTGCTCACTGCTCAATTTATCGACCCAGAAAGGATCAAAGGCTGAGTTGGCCAAGTTGATTCAGCATGTTCCATATACATGAGCTCAAAAGGATTAAGGACATGTCAAAGAATTATTTTTAAAGGCCACCTACCACTTTTGCAGAATGTTCGTGACAAAGTGGTAGTTCGTGGGTAACATCAAATATGGGCACACAGCACTGTGTGTTGTCTGAAAACTTGGCCGTACAGTAACTGAACAGCTGCTGGTCAACATTATACATAATATCTGCACATATAGGTTAAGGATCTATAACCAACTGTAAGATATATAACGTTAATCTAAACAAATAACACAGAAATTAATATTATTACAAAAATGACTAAATAAAGTTAGTACAAACACAATCGTTTTATGGCTATTATACAAGTCAACAACTCAACATATGTTAGCCGAAGGATTTTGTTGAAGCAAACGTTGCTGACAACAACTATCACATTTTCATTGAGGAGAAGATGCCAGAGTGCTCCTCAATAGTGTTACCTAACCATCTCCATACCGTGACATCACCTCAGTAATGTGGACTAAACAAATTAAAACTTGCCACATCACACTAAGATTGTCTACTATTAGGCATACTGTATGGTCATGTTTTGTACAGAACGTTCAGTTGTATACTGTAGTGTTTTACTATGTCTTAGGTTAGGCTCTTTTTATTGCATTTATGTGTTCATTGTCTGTATGTTTCTGTGTGCTGCACACTGTGCATACTCGATAAGTAATAATAATAATTAACAAATCAATCACAGACAGCAACTTTGCCCCGGGGCTGCCACCTGGCGAACTCGAGAGAACGTAATGTCTTCTTCGACTCAGGTGCATTGGCCCCATTATGGGAAAACATGACATTATCGACAAAACAAGAAGCACATTACATATTGCACTGTCACTGGAAAAGGATAGAGCCATAGCCACAGTAAATACACAAATGGAAAATCTTGTGAAGTTTGGATATGCGGTTTTTGAGATATGCAAGCAGACAGACAAACACACAGATACATACAGACACGCTGATTGCAATACTTAGCACCCCTACGGGAGTCAAAGTAAAAAAAAGGTCAGCCGAGGCAACGAAGGCAAATTATGCACAGCACAAATATCTTTCACTCCTGTTACAATATAACTTTTACTGCGCGATCCTACGATAGCGTGGTATAGCCTGGCCTGTGTCCATCCACCTGTCTGAAGGTGTGTCTGTCACAAGCTGGAGTTCTATCACAATGGTATAACATGCCATCATGCAAATGCCACATGATAACTTAGCAACTCTACAGTTTTCTGAGGCCAAACAATCAGAATCAGAAAGCATATGTGGCATGCAATTTCAACCGTTGTATCATAAATGAAAGACTTTTCAACGTCACAGGCAGTCATGTAAGCCGTAAAATTCGTAGTATCTCGGAAACTGCGCAAGACTGATATGTTGCTACTACAGACTACTAATCGGAAGTGATATATGGCCTATCAAATCGTTTCCAATGACCTTGAGTGACCTCCAAGGTCATTTAACTATTGCAAACCTTTTCAAACGGGACCTTTCTTACAGTTGTGCAGCAGCCGACAAGATTTCAACTCCCACAGCACATCACGGGAGGTCAATCTGTGATAGCTGAGCTTCTAGTGTGTATATACAGTACCCCAATGGAGAACCAAAGAGTTACACAGAAGATAAATAAAATTGCGAGAAGAGTAACAGGTAAAGGATACGCCGCATGCAGTGATTTGTAAATGGCAGTGCAGTTTCACCACAGCCGACATCATCATCCCCTTTATGAAGGCACGCACGCCTTTGCTGGTCAACCGGTTTTGTTCTACACAGACATTGCACAGACATGTTAATAAATTTACAGCTTTCAACAGTTGCAGCACTATGCTCTTACGTGTAATGTAGCATTGCAGACTAAGTAATAAACATTTAAACCGTTTATGATTGGCTGATGACCACTGCGGCTAAAATTTAACATCTACCAACTGACGTCTGTATATGTCACATTGCAGGCAACGTTCTTCTAACCAGATAACAAATCAATGTAGTGCAAGTTACTATCTTCATGATAGTATTTTCATCTTCAAGATACAAGATAGTATCTTATCTTTCATCTTCAAGATACTTTAAATAAAAGTATCTATATCTTGTAACTTCAAGATACTTTTTGAAACTATATTGACAAAAATGAAGATACAATTATAATTTACCCTTTATCACCTGTAACTTTGTGGAAGAAACATACACCTGTTATTAGCTCTATCAGGCATCAATTCTACCTGAAAACCTAGAAGAAGCTCCATTTTGTTGTAGTGCTTACATTTTATACTTAGCTCAATAACGAGTCTTATTCTTATACTTTAAGTTGCACTCTTGACATGAGTAATATGTTAAATAAATCCAAGCAATTAACATCAGATGACAAAACAAACAGACCGTTGCCCAGAAGATCGACCGTGCCGCTGTTTTGGCGGTGACAACACTGTCTGGAGGGCAACTGCAGCTGACAATGAGCTACTTTTGGCGGCGGTCACTAGCACCAGGTCTTCTACGGACTGCTGCTGCCGTACCGACTTGTTACCATGGTGCCGCAGCTGTAGCTGGATGAAGCGTCGTCGTTCACGAGACTTCAGTAGCAAAAGTTTAGTCCGACGGATGTTCGCTGACACCTCATCTGCAAGACTGTGTAAAAACAACAAAAATACTTCAAAACATGTGCTAAATAAATAGTAGAATGAAAGAAACCAAACTAAAAAACAGGCATATATATGTTCACAAATTCATATGTTGTACTGACATTAGAGTGCTGGTGTAAAGAAAGCAACACCACTTCCATCAGGAATCTGCTGATAGACATAGAAAGGATGGAACCAAAGGGTGTTTTTCTAGCTTGGGTCAGTGCTTTTTTGTTTCCTTCACTGTTTTGAAGCTGTTGACAGGAAGACATTGTAAGAATTAATTAGAGATCAAACAAACCGATCGCTGCTGTTCCGAGACCAAATCAGTAACTGCACTAATTTGTTCCGGCCGGAACCGAACCGAACCACACGTTTGTTGTTGGTTAACTACTGCGGTCGAAATGCTGCTCACATATATTTACCATTCGACGACATTACGTGTATCATATTTACACGACATTAGTATTAATCGTGATCTCGTGATGTTAAAGAATTGTTTACAGTATAGTTTTTATGTATATAAATGCATTACGGTTGATGTGAAATAAATGAAAGAAAAACCTATTTGTTTTGTTTATAACACGCCGATATTCCAGGTAGCCTGAAGTGCAAGTTGAACTGACAATGCAGTAATTGCATGCACTATAAGTTATGTTAAATGTAAGTTGTACAACCTACAAAGTCAACAACACGATTCGATTGAATCGGCAACAGTATCACTATTATCATACCCTCAATATCTAGAGAAAATGCTTAGCATGTTCCGGCTCCGGAACAAAAAATGTTCCGCGACCGGACTGAACCGACGTTGTTCCTGGCTGGAACAGTACCAGAAATGGTTCTGGTACGATCTCTAGAATTCGTCTGGTTCATCTGATAAATGCAGATTCAGAACCAAGTAACCAGGTGGAGTGGTGGACGCTAGCACTGGGCCAACGCAACCAACTTTCCCACCAATACCACTTACTATTACTCAGCCAAAATCTTATACTCATTTTCAAATCCAATGTAATATGCAACAAACAGACAGGAATTCATCAGATCATTATTCCACAGACTGAATCCTCTCCTGGAGGCAAAATCAGAGCATTGATAACTGGAAGATAAGAGGGAAGATTGTCAGAATTGTTCTGTGTTGTGTTTTGTGCCATGTACGACAGTTCTGCACAATGATATGCATACACATAAGCAGTTTTTACACTGACTGTTGGTTAGGTTCACACCCTGATGAAGGACGTTGATAAATAGCAATAATTTGTTGGCTATATCCACCGTCCTTATCCTCGTGCTAACAAACCAAGAAATCAACATCCTACTGCCTTCAGTGCTTTGACACTGTTGGTCTGTAGAAACTGAGGCACAAGGTGCCGGCAGGGTTATCTGTCTGAAGCGACATGCAAATGATTTGCATATTGTCTAACAGATGCCACTGCCATCCAATCATCTAATGCCTCATTAAAATTCAGAATGATTCTGCTTTTCTGTTGCTGTTTTACCCCCAATGTCTTAGAAAAGAGACTGATAAACGGCTGCTTTATTATAAAGGCTGAAATATACATAAACAACAAGGCAATTGCAACTAACTCGAAATCTCGCTCCTCTTCTTCGTCGGACGATAAACCAGGCCACAACCGTTGCCGTGGCACATGTAGATCCAAATCACAGTCATCATCAGAACTGTCGACACCTTACAAGTTAACAGGAAACAAATAGCTTTTAAACTGTCAAACAAACAAGATATATAATCTTGAATCAAATCCATACTGTGTGTGAATAATATCTCATGCATTGACAGTATATTACGTCAGGAAAATGTAATATTAAAAATAAATATAAGGTAACACCTGCCAACACTACATACATCCACCTGAAATATGTATTTCGCATAGTAACACTTAATTCAAATTTTCATATTCATTTTCATGCACTATCTTAAATGAAAACGTATAAAATTACCATAATGAAGTTTTAAAGCGTGTTCATTTAATGCCAGTAAAACACCACTATTACTATTACAATTACACTTTGTAAGTAGTAGCTAGTCTTTGTGAGCAGACTGTAAACAAGACCTATAATGCAAATTGCTTTCACAAGTATTTTAAATTCATGGAAAACTCAACTCCCCTGCTACACTTTGCAGTCTTTCCACATGTAGCACACACACACTGCTGAGTTAACACGTGAAAGCACTGCATAAAGATGCAACTGCATAAACTACAAAGCTACTCCTGGTTCACAAATATACTATTAACAAATAGCAGCCGGACATGGTCTGTTCAATCATTTTGGGACTCCCTTCCTATCTCTGGATTGGCTGAAGTTTCTATGGAAAGAGTAATCCCTTCTAACATCAGCCAAGCTGATACTGATACTAGTCTAGTGGTGAACAGTTGCGTATGACATCAAAGCCATAACACCTGACACAAAAGACTACAGCACATCAGCAGTTGACCGGTGTCATAATTAGGGATGATAAGCTCGTGGTAGAGGATTGATGGACAGCAGTGTACTAGCGGGTATAAAGTAGCATTCTCACTGCAGCCAAGAATGCAGGAAACAATCTAAAAATCTAGCAATGAATGCATGCTATGGCCGTTAACGGCCGCAAAAAATGCGCATTACAGCGTTACAGACGTAACGTGTGTGCTACAACCGTAACGTGCGCGGCCGTAATGTGCACATTATGGCTGCAGCGAGAACACTACTTAACAAAGCGGACCCGCATAGTCAGGGGTGGGAGGAGGAGGGGCGAAAGTGACCGGCAAACTGTGCGAATAGAGAAAGCCGCAAAGTGCAAGCATGTACTCTCTGAGCATCTCTTCGTTCGTGTCACTTAACCACCTGCAGAGTGCACATTGTGCACTCTGCATGCCTCGCAGCTGGCCAACTCATCACTTGCCAGTCACTAAATTTATAGCGCTAAATTTACAGCGTTGTTATACTGACTTTGGGCACGGGGCGGTGGCGGGGAGAAGTATACCCTGTGCAGGCCTTGGATCGGCCAGACCATGAGCTACGGCACGCGTATGTGAATCGTCACCTCGCCATCGGTGTCCTTCCCGATGCCGCCCGCTGGACGACCACCTACGCTACAGTATGACACGCCGGGACTTGCAGTACGGGCGCTGAGGTGGCTGACGCAGATCTGGCGTTAATGTTCCGAGGTGCTGAGTAATTTGTGTTTGGCGGCGGCGACGTCCTTGTCACAGTTGACACGTTGCATGCTGCTTAGGCAAGACAATGCTTTCAGTAAATACTACTGTATTCTCATAAAACTGTTAAATTTTGACTCCCATATGGATGTGCGGACAAGCGTGGCAGCTTCGTGAGTAATCACTGACGCTGTAAAGCTTACTCCCTGACTCAAGTTATGTGAATCGAGTTTTGAGTTGGTGAAATTTAAGTGCAGTTCCTAGTTGAAAACTGAAGCGTCAAATATTCGAACTTCGTTTAACATCGTAGTAATAATTGGCAACGGTCACTGTTTGTTCAAAGCTGCATAGTACTACAATGACATCCTAGTAACTATTGTATAAGAACCATACAACAACCATTCCCTTTCAAACAACCCTATATGTAACCCCCTTTCAGTTTTGTGATTCCTCTACATTTAACAGGAGAAGCCAGACTCCTCATACCTGCAACAGAAACTGACTACAAAGTACTATCATTATCGAATATTATAGTTTAGAAGTAACTGTACAAAATCTCAGAGTAACACAGTGTCACACCGTGCCCATGTGACAACTGCGCCTATTGTTATTACATTAACAGTGTAATTCAGAAAATAAATAGAGACATACCATATGGCAGAATATCAGCATTGCAATCTACCCTCGCAACATGGTCAGAATACAACTTCCAAGCAGATCTGTTTAGTGTCTTTCTTCTGAGCTGTAAATTGACCTTGTGCCGCAAATTTGGTCTTGGCCTTGGCCGAACCATACAGGCCATACACGGTTGTGATTTTGGACGACCAGCATCTTCTGCAGGGCTTCCAAACAGTGCAACAGTTTGTGGTCGAAGTACAGGCAAACCAGATTTCACTGTTGTTTTACCTGTCTCAAACAGTTTCGATTCACAGAGACTATGTAACAATGGTGCATTCAGGCTGGGTCGTATTGTCGGCTTGGAAACTTCGGATCTTGGGGCGGAGATTTTTGAGCACGGTAATGAAACAGTCTGTGCAGCTGATGACGTGTTTAGCAATCCCTGCAATGCTTGTGACAGCAGCTGAGGAGAAGTATGCACCATGGAAGCTGAAGAAACACCAGACAAAGTAGTCTGCCACGGACATGATACTGACGGAGATGAAACAACTACAGAACTATTGATTACTGGATCTAACATCAGTCTTGCCAAATTTGGCGCATCTGAACTGTGCAGCTGGACAGACGATCGACTGGATGATGTAACTACCAGCGGAAAATGACTACTTACTACAGACGTCAAACTGGCAGGTGCAGGTCGACTAACATCTGAACAATGTTGCACACCATCCTTCAATTGTTTATGTACTGTCAGTGCAGATATATGATTTACAGGCTGCGATCGACAGCTAACAGACACCAAATTCACACCCTTATGTCCATCTAACCTGGTGGCCTTTGACTCCAGATCTAGCTTTTCTGCAAGCTCTGGATACAGTCGCGCAATTGGTATTGAGTTGCTTGTGCTAGCTAATGCTTTATCGAGGGTAACAGCGGAACTGCACTTAATGTCCACTTCACGAAACAGATATGGGTCACCAGCTGTCCTGGACACTTCAGCAGCAGATGCAGTCACTCCTGCACTTGGCAATAAATCACTTGGATTTCCCAACTCTGACAATATTCTTGTACCATGTTCTTCAGAATGATGATTGTGCTGGCCATTTTTAGTGGCCTTTGATGATGCTTTGGAAGAAACTGGTAGCAATCCAAGATGTTGCATGTGACTTGTACAGTATCTACAAACAAATAGACATAACATTAACATGCATGCAAGCCTCTACTTCTCATCATGTGTATAATCACTAGTGTTGTGAAACGGCAATCGGTTTACCGGTAATCGCTTTAAAAACCGATAATCGGT
>Ga0066187_1000823_pt1 | contig 10189 bp, 5 predicted proteins | sample WorMetexBAHAMAS1_FD_58706 | JGI IMG/M metagenome (GOLD analysis project Ga0066187, IMG submission 58706) | Marine gutless worms symbiont microbial communities from Max Planck institute for Marine Microbiology, Germany - Inanidrilus exumae... | ecosystem: Host-associated > Annelida > Digestive...
AAAGGAATTAAAAATGAAAATGATGGAAAGAAAAGCTTACACGGCATTTGGCGAAATGGGTGGGATTCGGCGAAACGGTAATCGGTGAAATGGGAAGACACCGTCAAATTGGTGCCTTTAAAGTATCTGTATCAGTATAGCACTCGCTCTGTGGCGTATTCTGAAAGAGTGATGCCAGTATGCCAAGACATCCCCTTTTTGAAGTCAAAAAACCCTCGGTTGAATCGTAGCCTGTGGTTGAAAGAATCATGACCAGGGCTGGAAAAAAAACTGGATTTTTAAAATAGTTTTTTTAGGTCACCTTTGGTCACCTGCGGCTGCTCTTGAGCATTTGAGTAAACAAAGCAAGAAAGCAGACAATTTGGAATTTTTGAAATTTATTAAAAACACGAAAATAATACTATACTATATACAAAATTTACAAGTTTATATACATTGTCCATAAACATTATTATCGGAATATACCACACACCAGACGATTACTGAGTGCACAGTTAACATGAAGCCACCACTAATCCTCTCGTCAGGAATCGTGCAACATCACAGAATGACAGGATGACGACAAAGCACCAGAGAAGTAGCACATCATGTTCAAGCAACAACCATGATGGCATCATTAGTCCATCATGGAGATTCAGCCACATCAGCAGTCTCTCATAACCTCACAGCAACTGCAGCCTCGCCAATAATGACACGGAAACGACTGAACTACACAAATAAACCATAAACCTAAAGCTTTCCAAACAAAATTTCACAATTTATGCATGTAGGCCTATCTCAAATAAACTAAACAAACTTCACAGTCCTCTGGCAATACTTCACAACATAGCCGCCTCATTCATGTAGGCTAACTGCACTTAATGATATGTGCCTCACTAACAGCATTTTATAATGTAAGCCTTACTCACTCAACAGTATTTATGTAAAGTCACATGTCAGCTGGCCGGTGATACTACAGAGGCATGGGCCAATAACGCGCGAGCCTGGGGCATGGCCCGTAGTCTTCGATGCGGGACCGTCTCAAACGCTACTGAGGCACCGAAGGCGCCTAGGGGCGAATACCGAAAGCACGAGAACAGAGGCGCTGACAAGTGTGGGGCCGGGGTATATGCTACTGTATACATAAGACCAGGTCAGATCACATGAGGCATCAGAGGACGACCAGAGAGCCACCTGTCAATCACTTCACCTATAGGCCAGTCTCCTAGACGTGTCGACAACAATTACAGTGAATACTAAAGGCGCTGTTACATCTATTCCTAAAGGAGCATCTACACCTGCAACCTTAGTTGCCACTACATCGTTACACAATTTACATTTTGCTTTGCCTTATGCATCTTTGTAATTGGTGATCGCAAAGACTTCAGATTTGATGTACAGGTTGAATGTGCAAGTCACGGCCTATGGACAACAAACTGTCCCTGATAGGGGCGTGGTCAGGTCATGTGACCCCTTAAAAATTTTGGGGGCTCCAGTCATATCACTGGAACGGCTGAAGCTAAAGTTGTCAAATTTTATACACATGTAGTCTATATTAATTCTAGCAACAGGATGACATATCACTCACAAAAGGGGCGCGGTTGTGGTCAAGTGACTGTTTTAAAATTTTGGTGTTTGCATAATGCAGTGGGTCACGCGGGTTCGTCAGCGACAGCTGATCTACTTGTTGATTGTTGATTTGTTGATATTGTTATGAATTAATGGAACTTGCTGTTTGTTTGCAGTTAGACGATGCTGAGTGGTTTCTCAACTTACTTGTTTGGTGGCAGTGCACAAGAGCAGCCGCAGGTGACCCAAGATGATACTCTTACTGCGTCTGCTGAGAATAGTGACTGGGTCTTTGTCGAAAATCCCGGTAAATAGAAGAACTTCATCGCACCTTTTATTGTAATTTCATAATTATAACATCCAGTAAATATGAACAGTACGAGTCAGACTTAAAAGATAGTGGTATTAGTTGAACACAGTTCAAGTCCAACCTCAAGACATTGAAGCATGATTACTTCTGGTGTGTGCCTCTGAGAACTGGGTTGGAAATGTGCTATAGATAGCATGAAGTAAAGTCCCACTAATCTACAATTTCTATGTTGTAGGGCAAGTAGTCGTTAACTGGTGAAGATTTTCACATTATTTAAGTAAAATTGAATTGATAGGTTTAAGGAAAGCTTACTGCTAGGGCCATCTCGGCGATCTCACTGTTAGTGCTGCAAAATGTTTGCATTTCCTTGCCATACATCATGACAGCCAGATTAGCTGGCATAGATAAAATGAAAAATTTACATCATTATATATGAATTGACTTTTGATTAATCAGCGTAGCCACTGCTCCAAGAATTAATTGGATGAGTAGTATTGGTGAGGCAGGAATGGAGTTTCTGTGATAAGTGTCACACCAGGTCAGCCAGTCAGTGGTGACTGCATTTTCTGGTACCAGGTTTAATGATAATATTGTGAATACCATTCATGTCATCTTGGAATGGCAGTGAGATGAGAGCCTGCCTTCAGATGCAGCTTTGTCATTAAAAACAGTTTGATGGCTGTTTTGCATGACAGACTGTTAGCTATGTGAAGAACTGTCTGTCTCTGTGTTAGCAGGTTCACTCAAACAATTGTGGATAAATTTTCATGAACAATGGTTGTAGATAAAGATGATGTTGGCATTGATGCCATCACTACATGCTGTGACTATCAGCCAGTAGCGGTATCGATTGATGTCGACGCTGAGCCAGTACTTGACCCCAGTGATTCAAGTGACTCGGCACCAGGCAGTATGAGTTCGACACCTGCCAAGTCAGATGCTGGTGGGATGAGTGCATCCATTAGTGCCGGATCATCCGATGAGCCGTCATCCGACTTTGAGTGTTTCCGTGGGCCGTACCTCAACACTCGCGATCTGCTGCTGCGAGATGATGAAGATCAACCAATGAGCGGTGAACCGGGAGCGCTGAGTGATGTCTCTTCGCAGCCGGAGCATCTCGTTCATCCGAGCATGGAAGAGTGCTGGTTGGTCACTCCACCTCCGTGCTTTGTCGGGAATCCCCAGCAGGCTGTAATCCCCACCAGCCCAATGGAAGACCTGCTAATTGAGCATCCCAGCATGTCAGTCTATAGTCCTAGAAATCGTCAGCCTGTGATGGAGTCGTCGGCAAGTTCAGTGGATTTTTCACCGGCAAGAAACCAGTCATTTCCACGGTCGGCATCAGCTGATGTGCTTCCACCCCAACCAGCAGAGCCATCTCCTGCTCAGCCGGGAGAAATGCCACCTCCAGGGCCAGGCATCATTCCACGCCGTGCAGCACGGCTGAATCATGTCCTCAGCAATGTCCCTGCTGTGCATCCGTCGTCCTGGAATGGTCCAGCAGCGAGGTTGCGCTGTGAAAACATTCGGAGCTTCCTTGACCGGAAAAACCGCATTCGGGCCGTGGTTGGTCATGGCCATGGTTATCGCAGAAGCCAGCGGATGACGGTGATTCACAGTGGAATGAATAATAGTCGACATTGCCAGTGACCTGTCAGGCAGCCACATTCCACCAAGCTCAGCAATTTTGATGTAATTATTAGGCTAAGTGTGGATAATATTTTGACGCTCAAAACTACTGCAGGTACTGGCACCTATATCTTATGCTAGCTTCTACGTTTTTAACATTGTGCTGCCAGCATTTGAAATCAGCTATGAAATGTGCATTTTCAGTCGTTGTATTCGCAGCCATTTTTATAGAGTGGGCCAAAAACATTTTTAATATGCTATGTTGATGTAACCATTCGCGTCGCTGAGAGACCTGCATGGTCAGTTGAAATGTTATCAACTGTTATATCATTCACTAATGCGAGCAGATCATGTGTCAACCTGAAATGCACAAAATATCTGGTCTATTGTGTTGCATTGTTTGCTTGATCCTGCTGTTGTGTTATAACCATGACTTGTAACACACGGACTGACACACACCTGACCACAGCACATAACCACGCTAGCAAAACATTGCGTGGGTAGAAATAAAATGGATTTTACACAAATGTTTATAGAATTCATAAGGTGTGTTTGTGTGTTATTATTTGGCTTGAAGATAGGCTTCAGTCGAATATTGGATTCACTTTACGGCGCGTTTTGGCGGTGTTCACGTCTTCAGCTATAACTCCGCTGAAAGTGAACCGATTTTGATGAAATCTGGAACACTCTGCATACATTATCGGGGCTGCCTTGGCAGATTTTGGGTGCAATCTGTGCAGTAGCAACAGCTGGAGAGCCAGGCAAAATTTTTTTGTTAGTTATGTAACGCATGTTTTAGCCAATTTCCGGTGTGTAAATTTTCATGAAATTTAACACAACATGTTGATCAGTGTCGCGATGAAAACGTTTGGAACAGGATTTTGAAAATTTTACTGTAGGGGTCGTTTTTCAAAAAAAACACATTTCTGAAAAAGTTTTAACGTCTTGTGGTTTCAGGCCGCCAGAACTCTGCAATGATTACAGATCTCTGGAAATTCACTACCAAAATAACCCTCTACAGGTTTTCTAGTTTCCATTTTTACTGTTAGAATCAATTCAAAGTCATTACCCTGCACTATACACTCCATACAAGAAACATCCCCAAATCTTTTTGCGACGACGTCCGATGCGGTTTGACAACACGGCAGATAACGCTGACATAACGCAGTCACAGGCAGCCAATCACTATCGACTATTGAGTCCCGTGACACTACACCTCGTCGAATGTAGGAAGTAAACAGCTTGTGCACAGATAGCCAAGCGCTTCGAGCCGAATACTGTATTGTGGGCGTTTTACACAATACAGCCATCTAGTATTGAAAGATGTTGATTTTTGGACCATTCTGTGTATTAGATGTTTATGTTATTTATTGCAAAATGTTAGCTTTTATGCACTTATTGGGGGTGATGTACATAATATTTTGTTATTGTCGATGGAATTCTACAGTAGTATAGTATTTAAATTTTAGTGATTTACAGTGTTCCATGAATTATTGCATTGGTATTGCACTGGGTAGTAATCCATATTTATTCTCCAAATTTTTTGACAGATTTGGACAGCTTCACATTTTCTTGCACATATTTTTATACTGATTTGTGTTCAATTAGGTGGAAATGCTATTGTTTCAAATTTCAAAACCCCAGTTTTTCACTTTGATTTCTAAAAAATTCAGGGTCATACAGTCCCTGGAAAGTCCTGGATAGTCTTGAAATTTTATTGTTCAGAATTCCAGGCCCTGGAAACTCCTGGAAAAGGCATAGGTCCTTTAAAATTCTGGAAAGTCCCGGGATTATGAACCAGCAGTTCTGAAATTTTTAGTTCTGGTTTGAGTAGTCGCTAAGCGGATAAACAATTCCTTTTAGTACATTGCCGGAATATTAGAAATACCTTTATAATGGTAAATACAATAATACAACCTCAGATATTGCATTTCCTCTTCTTTACTGTAGTGCTGATACACTAATAACTGATTTTGTATATGCACTTTTTGGATCTCGTGCAACCCATGTTTGTGAATGAAACATGTCCTGGAAAAATGATTTTTGAATCCTGAAAAAACCTGGAATTTGGGCTTTGCAAGTCTTGGATAGTCCTGTAAAAAAGCATTTTAATATCTGTACGAACCCTGAAAATTTCAAGCTGCAGTTTTAACGTACCACAACTGTTGAATTTTTTTCTAAGTCACCAATTTTGTGCATTGAGATGGCAATAAAGGTGCAAGAATTGTACTGTTCATCATTGTTTAGATGTGTATAGGTTATGTGGACTACAGTTGTTGGGCTGATTTGTAGCACATGTTTTACTGTCTGATATGTATTGTAGCTTAGTTGCGGTCGTGGAACTTCGGGGAAACCATTCCTATATGTGTGTGGGTAATTCGGTACCACACTTTTCATCGTAATCTTGTTTTAAAATCCAGCACTTTTTTGTTGTTAATTTCATGGACTTTTGTGCATTACCAATTTATAATTCGAAGTTGTTTGTATTTTAGTGGACCATTTACTTGCATATCAATGTGCACAAATTGCATCCTGCAGATAATGTTTCATTTACGTAGTAAGTATTCATAACAAACGATGTATGCAAAATTATGATTCGTTCTGGTGTTTTCGTTGCGAACATTTGAACTTTTTGTGTTACCCGATGTTTTGTTCATGAAACCATTCAGGATATAATTATTGCAGTTATTTCCACAATTGTTAGTCATTTATGTGGTATTTGCATTTTGACCAAACTGTTACAGTTGTTGTCTCTTTTTGTATTTGGTCATCTCTAGGCTTGAAGGTTTATGAAAAATGATGGAGTTAAATGCTCTGCTGAAGCCAAGCATATTCACAGATAGATAAGAGTAGAAATTAATACAGAATAGACAATAAACAGATGATTTCTTACATATTTAAAATTATCCTACTTATGTGCAGATGTGATAATGATCTTCAGTTGACCTGCTTTGCTTCACTCTCTTCTCTCATATCAGCGAAAAGAACAGCAAACCACTATCACTGAACTAACAAGAAATTCTGCTGCTGCACATTTCAGTAGCATGATGGCCAGAAGTTTTTCTGCCATGATCTCCTGGCTGGTCTATGTAGTCACTGCATCATTCCTGGTCTTATGGTGAAGAGTGTATGGCATGATTTGATGGGTGTACATGAGAGACACGTATCTGGTCTATATGGTAGCCATTTGTCGCCGACTCCCTCTTGTAGGCTGAACAGTGTGGATTAGTCCCAGGAGTATCCTTCCATCTTCCTTCCATCCATTAGACAGCATCTGAACTGTGATGAATGTATGGTGGTTAGGAAGGAAAATTATCAGAACTGTTCTCTGCTGTTTTGTGTACAACAGTTTTGGACAATGATGCGTGAACAGTTCCTAAGTTTGTTGTTGGTTTAGGTTTTGATTTCATTTTTGTGTTATGGTTTAGGTTGAGCATTATATGTGTTTTTAGTGTTAGCTTAGATCATTTCGTTCCTGTGTTGCTTGCTTTTGTTGTGTTGAGTTTAGTTTTTTCAGTACCAAGCAAAGAGATTGGCTGGCAAGAACGTCTATCTTCAGGCCTGAATGTTGACTACAGAAGTACAGGAGAAATCTGGAAAGTCATTTGCTGGCTGAATATTCTACAGTATGACATTACAATTAGTACCGACGATTTTCACTTTTGTTTTTATGCATTGTTTATGGTTTTTTGTCTTCCATGTTAGTGATTTACTGTTGAAAAATGTTCATTTTTATTTTATCATCATTATTATTATTATTATTACTAACATCATTATTCTTAATTGTGGGCATTGATTAGTATTTAGCCTAGCTGACACACTGTGTTGTGTTAATGTCACAGACATACAGAAATCCACATAAGCTTGTTAAGTATACAACCAAAACGTTCAATCTAGAAAAATATTTTCATGCAATAAATTGTGGATTTTTCCCTCTCCCCTCCAATAGACAGCATGTAACTCAAACAAACAACCAATTGTGGATTTTTTAGGATTTTTTAGGAAGAATTTCAGAAATTACTATCAAGTAGGGTACTATTTTTCTTAATTATGGACTTGCCTGTCATACAGAATTTACTCACTGACTATAGCTGATTGTTTCTGGGTTGATTATTAACTGTGATTGATAACTAGTAGTATGTCAAATAAAACGTTAGATGCTATTTTTATAAAGTAAAGTCTGTGCATGCTTACAGCAGGACTTTGCTAAGACCTCATTTGCTAATATATGTAACTAATATATATTACTTTTTACAATAAAGTAAAGCCGCGATCTAACCTGCATTGTGTTGCAACTGCCATTATACTTCAACCAACCAACCCACAAAAAGACATTTAGTAAAGTACTGCATAATGTTTTATGTCGATAACTGATTGTTAACGCAGTGCAGCAGATAATACGGCAGAAACGTTTAGCTATATATGTGCCTGTTTTGTAGTGCTGAAGATTTTAAAAATTAGTCGATTAATTAATTAATTCGATAACTGTGATTGATTTTCTCAGTTAATACAGGAGGAAATGGACTGTTCTTATAGTCACGTTTGTTGAGTGTTTAGTAAAATTAAACTGAATTATGTGTTGTTATGGTTGTTAATGTCATTTGTGAAATTTAGTTAAGTGTAGCTATGTGTGTGTATGTGTACTTAAATGTTAACTTGTTGTGTTTTAATGCATATGTTGAGTAAAGTTGTAAATAAATTTTTTAAACAAGTTTGTAAGGTTTTCATGCATTGAAGTCATGCTTTGTACAGCAAAGTTGCATTTTTTTCAAGTATGAGTCAGAAACTAACAAAAATGTTTTAACGAAGCAGTTTGAGACACACAAACATGAGCTTGTTTTTGTTGCAACTGAAACTTTTAAACTACAATAGAAAAATTTGATTTTGTCACAGTGACATGTGGAATTCGGTGTAAAAATAAATGATAATTAAACAAGTGTTTCAGATGACACGGAGTGTCGCACTGTTCCTCTGCAACAACTGAGCCTGTTTTACTGCTTAACGTATTGCAGTATGCTGATTTATGTGACTAGACGTTTGATGGCTTTGCTTGCATTTCATTGTGTTAATTCTGTGGCTTGTCTTGTAATGATTGCGCTTGTGAGTCGTAATAACTGATATTTGATGCATGCACAAGTTGCAGACAGTTTTGCTACTCAGGTGTGATCATTGAGATTGGACTCTTATTAATAATAGTCCCTATCTGAATGAGTGTGATTGCTTGATTTCATCAGTCTGACGCTGCATAGTCAAGGTTGGGTCTGGAATAAGGGCTGTAAAAATGGGTTTCTTAATGTTGCTATTGCTAATCTAGTAGAGTATTTTAAAAGTAATCTGTCTGCTTAATGTTTTTAGTATAAAGTATAAATGTTTTTCATTGTTTTTAGAGCCATCATAATGGGACTGTATGTAGTTTTTAATGTTCACATAGTGCATCCATGGTGGTCTGTAGAATTGTCACATTTCATTTATCATTTGTCACGCAAAATTGGTAATTTGAAATAACGTTTATCATTGGGTTACGATTGTGCAAATAGTGCAAGATTGTTGGTGTACATTTAGAGGTGATAATTGCATCATGCATGTACTAATTAATTTGATATTTTAGTGGTTTGGTGCTTTTTATTGGATGACTGCAACAAAATTTGTTAAGAATGTCTTCTTTATTCTTTCTTGCATATGCACGCATGTACACCTATAAGAGCCAGGGGCAGATTCATGGGGGCATCGCCCTCCTCCCCCTAGCCACTAGGGGCAGGTCCATGGGGGCATCACCCTCCTCCCCCTAGCCACTAGGGGCAGGTCCATGGGGGCATCGCCCTCCTCCCCCTAGCCACTAGGGGCAGGTCCATGGGTGTCATAATGCATGTAATAATGCGTATTTATTCTATTTAGAATAAAAGTGGGACGTAAGAATAATTTAACGGTAAAACAACACCGGAATTGACTTTGAAAACCAATAATAACCAGGATGATATTTATGGTGCTGTCATCATGGCACAGCCATTGCGAGAGTTGGACTGTGAGTCCGCCAGAAATGGCAGTTGTCGTCCGCATCCACCATCGCCATTTTATTATTACTCAGCCCAAGAGCTGATATTCATTTTACCGTCCCACGAAAGGTGGCTGAGTCGACCTAGGCACTGCAGTAAGGGTGTGCAGCACGTGCGGACGTGCCCAAGGCTGTATATCGCAGTGGCTCAGTGGCTGTCGTGATAAACACAACTGCCGGCGGTGAGATTCGAACCTGGGTCTCTCACACCGCAGTCAGGCATGTTACCATTAGGCCACTGCGACACTGCTACACAGGGTGGTCGGATGCACACTCAAGGTTTCATTATTTTTGCCTGTAAAAATAAAGTGACGTCCAACAACTCATGCACCCGCAGGCAGGCTATGTGAAATGTGCCTGATTTTGCTATAATTTGAAGTACCGCCACAATACCGCAAGCACAGTTTACCGTACCTACACAATTTTTGCAAACAGCCACAACAGCCGGCTTTTTACTTTAAGATATCCGGATTTTTCGCTGCCATAAAATTAAGGGATAAATCTATGCAAACACTACATGGGTGGTATGTCTCTGTGTCTCTCATGGTGATCGGTGAATTAACCGTATGCTCCATCAAACTTCTTGCTTGCTTGTAGGAAGACGGACTTGAGAAGCTCCAAGAAGCTTTATGATGTCCCGTTCTTCAACC
>Ga0066187_1000826_pt1 | contig 10169 bp, 11 predicted proteins | sample WorMetexBAHAMAS1_FD_58706 | JGI IMG/M metagenome (GOLD analysis project Ga0066187, IMG submission 58706) | Marine gutless worms symbiont microbial communities from Max Planck institute for Marine Microbiology, Germany - Inanidrilus exumae... | ecosystem: Host-associated > Annelida > Digestive...
AGGCGCGGGTCGAGTAACGCCGCAAGGCGCGGGTCGAGTAACGCCGCAAGGCGCGGGTCGTGTAACGCCGCCCAGTCGTTGATGTTGGACTCGTCGGACGGCGCTGATATAGTCCCGGCGGGAGGCTGACGGCGGACAGGTTCCTCGCCAACCCGGTCAGGTCCGGAAGGAAGCAGCCGTAACGAGTTTCGACCTGGGTCGTTCGCCAGTCTCCCACCCGTTTCCGTTTCATCCGAAAAATCCCGGCGCATGAGCGACACCGAAACCGAAGCCCCAACCGACGTCCCCATCGACGTCCCCGGGGACCCGGATTCGGCGGGCTATCGCGTCCTCGCCCGCAAGTACCGGCCGACGGCGTTCTCCGGCCTCATCGGCCAGGAGGTTCTGGTCCGCACCCTGACCAATGCCTTCCGCGTGAGCCGCATCGCGCACGCCTTCATCCTGACCGGCGTACGCGGGGTCGGCAAGACGACCACGGCCCGGATCATCGCGCGGGCCTTGAACTGCATCGGCCCCGACGGCACCGGCGAGCCGACCACGGAACCCTGCGGTGTGTGCGAGCACTGCCGGGCCATCTCCCAGGACCGCCACGTCGATGTGCTGGAGATGGACGCCGCCAGCCGCACCGGCGTCGACGACATCCGCGAGTTGATCGAGGGCGTGCGCTACCGCCCGACCTCGGCCCGCTACAAGGTCTACATCATCGACGAAGTCCACATGCTCTCGAAGAACGCCTTCAACGCGCTCTTGAAGACCCTGGAGGAACCGCCGGAGCACGTGAAGTTCATCTTCGCGACGACCGAGATCCGCAAGGTGCCGGTGACGGTCTTGAGCCGCTGCCAGCGCTTCGACCTCAACCGGGTCGATGCGGAAACGCTGACCAGCCACTTCACGAGGATCGCCGCCAATGAGCGTGCCGCCGTCTCCGAGGCGGCCATCCAACTGATCGCCCGGGCTGCCGACGGTTCGGTGCGGGATGGATTGAGTCTCCTCGACCAGGCCATCTCCCAGGCCACCGGCGAGGTTACCGAGGAAGCGGTCCGCGACATGCTCGGCCTGGCCGACCGCTCGCAGACCTTCATGCTCTTGGAAGCAGCATTCGGGGGCGACATCGCTCAGGCCCTGAAACTGCTCGAACAGCAGTATCGCGACGGCGCCGATCCGGTGGCGTTGTTCGAGGATTTGCTTGAGATCACCCATTTCCTGACCCGCATCAAGGTGGTGCCGGAGACCGCCGACGGGGCCCATGTGCCCGAGATCGAGCGGACCCGGGGCCGGGACATGGCGAGCCGGTTGCCGATGGCGGCCCTGGCCCGCGGCTGGCAGATGCTGCTCAAGGGATTGCAGGAGATCCGCTACGCGCCGTCGCCGAAACAGGCCGCCGAGATGGCGGTTATCCGGCTCGGTTACACGTCCAGCTTGCCGACCCCGGACGAGGCCCTGCGCGCGCTTAAGAACGAAGAGGCGCGCGAGGCCGGCTCCGCCCAACCGGCGGCCTCGCCGTCACCGCCGCCATCGCCATCGGCCCAAGGAACGGCGCCGGAGCCGCCCCCTGGGGTCACCGCGGCGGCCGTCGAAGCGGTATCCGCCGAACCCCTGGATGCCGAACCCGAGGTTCAGGAAAGCCCTGTGGCCTCCGTTGAGCCCGAGCCCGCTGTCCCGGTCCTGCCCGAGGTCGTATGTTTCGAGGACGTCCTCTCACTTGCCGACGAGCACCGCGAAGGCATGCTGCGAACCCACCTGGTTGCTGACGTCCGGCTGGTGCGCTTCGAGCCGGGGCATATCGAATTCAACCCGGGGCCGGGGGCACCGCGCGATCTGGCCGGGCGCCTGACCGCCTTTCTCAACGACCAAACGGACATCCGTTGGGTGGTGACGGTGTCCAATGAAACCGGCGCCGAGACCCTCCAGGAGCGGCGCCAGGCAGCGGAAGCGGAACTGAAGGCGGAAGCGGCCGAGCTGCCGCTGGTCAAGGCGGTCCTGGAAACCTTCCCCGACGCCTCGATCGAAGCGGTCGAGAAGGCGCCGGCCGAGGACGAGGACGGCACTTAAGCGGTATGTACGAACTATTTTACTTCCCGGGTAATGCCAGTTTCGCACCGCACGTTCTCCTGCGGGAGATCGGCGCGCCGTTCGAACTGCGCCTCGTCGACCGCTCGATCAACGCCAACAAGGCGCCCGAATACCTGAAGTTGAACCCGGCCGGGCGCATCCCGACGTTGGTCGCCGGCGATCTCGTCCTGTTCGAATCGGCGGCGATCTGCCTGCACCTCTGCGATAGCCACCCCGACACCTTCCTGGCGCCGCCGCTCGGCGGCATCGACCGTACGCACTTCTACAAGTGGCTCATGTTCCTGACCAATACCATCCAGTGCGAGCTCCTGATGTACCACTATTCGGAGCGTTACACGTCGGATGCCGAAGGCGTCGCGGCGATCAAGGAAGCCATGGACGGAAGGCTGACCGGATGGTTCCACCTCGTCGCCGACAACATGGGCGACGGGCCCTACCTGTTGGGTAACCAGTTCAGCGCCGTCGATGTCTATCTCACCATGGTCGCCCGCTGGGGCCGGTTTCTCTCGGAGAAACCCGGGTCACTGCCGAAACTGGGTCGGCTCTTCGATCTGGTCCTGGAGCGGCCGTCGGTGCAGGCGGCCATCGAACGCGAGGGGATCGAAGAGCCGTTCCTCGGTTAACCGTCGAGTAGGAAGCGGTTTCCCGACGCCTCCCCCCAGGCTTCCAGAAACGCCGTCAGGTGCGGGCGCGCCTCACCTTCGGCTTCGATCAAGGAGATAACGTCGGCGACGGCGCGGTTGTGCCCGTCGAGGTCGAGGGTTCCCCGGTGCAGCATCAGGCGCAGGTAGACAAGGTAGGTGTTGAGCACGTCGGTCTCGCAATAGTCGCGCACGGCTTCGACTTCGCCCCGGTCGATCATCGGCGCCACCATGGATCCGTCCACCCCGAACTTGCCAGGCAAACCGAGGATCGAGGCGGCCTCGTTCAGGCGGATACGCGCCGATGCGCCATAATCGGAGAGCATCTCCAAGACGTCAGCGTGCCAGTCGGACGAATAACGGCTCGAGTAGCTGTTCCACTTGTCGCCGGCCTGATAGAGCCAAGGGCAGGCGATCCCGTGTTTCATGGCCCGGTACTTGAGCACCGGCAGGTCGAAGCCGCGGCCGTTGAAACTGACCAGGCGCGGGCGCAGGCGCTCGAAATAGCGGAAGAAACCCTGCAGGAGTTTGGCCTCGTCGAAGCCGGCTTCACCGCCGGACCTCAGTTCCTTCAGGTAGTAGTGTTCGCGCTCGCCGTCGCGCTCGATCTCCGCTTCCAGGAAACTGATTGCCACGACGCGATGGAAGGGTTGGCGCGGAAAGGGATTTCGCCCGTCGGTGATTTCCAGGTGATAGCGCTCCAGTTCCTCGCGCCGGGCGGCCACGTCCGCGTCCGCAAAGCCGGTCAAGTTGGGAACCGCCTCCGTGTCCGGCACGGTCTCGATATCGAAGACGAACAGGTTTTGGTGCTGCATGGTCATTGCGCGGATGTTATACACTCGGCGGACAGCCGCCGAAACGTTAGGGAGTGACGCGAAATGAAAAATTTCGCTCAAATGATGAAACAAGCCCAGCAGCTCCAGGACAAGATGGTGGAGATGCAGGAAAAGCTGCACGACATGGAGATCACGGGCGTGTCGGCCGGCGGCATGTGCCAGGTCACGCTTAATGGCAAGGGCGAGGCCAAGAAGATCCGCATCGATCCCAGTCTCGTCGATCCTAATGATGCGGAAGTGCTGGAGGATCTCATCCTCGCCGCCTTCAACGACGCCAAGGGCAAGATCGAAGTCAAGATGCAGGAAAAGATGTCGGAACTGACGGGTGGGCTTCCCCTGCCGCCGGGCATGAAGCTGCCGTTCTAAACGCCTATGGTTTCTGAGGACATCGAGCGCCTTATCACGCTCCTGGCCAAGTTGCCTGGACTCGGGCCGAGGTCAGCGCGCCGGGCGGCGCTCAGCCTGATCAAGCGCCGAGAGACGCTCCTCGAACCCCTGTCACGGGCCATGGCAGACGCCGCTCAATCGATCAAGGTCTGTTCCGTCTGCGGCAATCTCGACACCCGCGACCCCTGCAAGCTGTGCACGGACGCAAGGCGCGACGGTTCCAGTATCTGCGTCGTCGAGGATGTGGCCGATCTCTGGGCCCTGGAACGCACGGCCGCCTTCAAGGGGCTCTATCACGTGCTCGGCGGCACCCTCTCGGCCCTCGATGGGGTTGGGCCGGAGGACCTGCGGGTTCCGCAATTGGTCGAACGGGTACGCGCGGGCGGTGTCCGCGAGGTGATCCTGGCGACCAACGCGACCGTGGAGGGGCAAACGACGGCCCACTACATCGCCGACCGCCTCTCTGAACTCGGCGATGTCGTCGTTTCCGGTCTCGCACACGGCGTGCCGGTCGGCGGTGAGCTGGATTACTTGGACGACGGCACGCTGAGCGCAGCGCTCAGTGCCCGGCGCGAAGTCGGTTGACGATACCGGTGATGGTGGATGCGCTTTTCGACGATTTGACGCAGGCGATTAGGTCATATGGCAGCAAGGCCCGGGCCGATAAGGAAAAGAGCTACCAGAAATCCTCGTGGGAACACTGGGGTGTGGCGTTCCCGAAAATCGACGGAGCCATCCGCGATAGGCTCCGCGGCATCGAGGCCGCGCGCCTCATCCCGTTGGCGGAAACGCTTTGGTCGGAACCGGTCTGGGATCTGAAGATTGCTTCCGGGCGGGTGCTCGCTCTCGACCGCGTCCCGCCTTCCGACAGGCTTTGGGAAATTGTCGTCGAGCGGGTTCCCGAGATGGACGGCTGGGCCGTCGAGGACAATATGGCCCGGGTCGCTTGGAAGTGCCTGTTGGACGACCCGGATCGCCTGATGACGGTCGCGACCTGGGTTTCCGACGAAAGGATGTGGGTGCGGCGCGCCAGCTTGGTTTACACGCTCCCGTGGACCAAAGCGGGTCGCGACCCGGAGACGATGCTGGGCTGGGCCGGTCGGCTCGCCGAAGACCGGGAGTGGTTCATCCAAAAAGCAATTGGTTGGTGGCTGCGTGAATTGGGTAAAGTAAAGCCTGATCGTGTGACAGCCTTTGTTAACCAGTATGGCGATAGCTTGAAGGCCGTGGCCCGCAGGGAAGCGGTAAAATACCTGGACGGCAGGAAATGATGAGCGTGCAAAAAAAGTTGAAGAAGGCCCTATCCCTGCATCAGCAGGGTCACCTCGTCGAGGCGGCCGAGCTCTACCAGGATATCCTGCGCAGCGATCCCAATAGTGTCGATGCATTGAACCTGTTGGGCGTGATCCTGCAGGCGGCCGGGGACCTGGAAGCGGCGGTGACCCTGATCCGACGGGCGACGGAATTGGCCCCCGATTACGCCTCGCCTTATGTCAATCTCGGAAACGCCCTGCAAGTGTCCGGCAAGCTCGCGGAAGCCGCAGAGAGCTTCGAGAGGGCCTGCCAACTGGAACCGAACAAAGGGGAGCCTTTCAACAACCTGGCCAGCGTTCTGAACGAGATGGACCGCTACTTCGAGGCCCGGGAGATGGCCGAGAAAGCCGTTGTATTGGCACCGGCCCTCGGCGCCGCCCACAATAATCTCGGCAGCGCCTTGCTCGGATTGGGCGAAAAGGAAGCCTCGATCGAATGTTACCGACGCGCCATCAGCCTGGACCGCGCGGATGCCACGTCCCATTACAATCTCGGTAATGCCTTGACCGAACTCGGCAAGCCCGAGGAGGCCTTGGCGTCTTACCGCGTTGCCGTCAGTTTCGATGACCGGAACGCGGAAAAGTTCTACAACCTTGCCAATACGGCCCTACAACTGGATCTCTTCGACGAAGCGCTAAAGGCATTCGACCGGGCGTTGGCCATCGATCCCGATTACACGGATGCCTACTGCAACCGGGGCGCCGCCCTGCAGAAGATGGGTCAACCGGGAAAGGCCGTCGACAGCCTGCAAGCGGCCTTGGCGCGAGACCCGGACAGCCCCGATCTCCACTGGAACCTGTCGCTCGCCATGATTCAGTCGGGCGACCTGGAAAACGGTTTCAAGGAATACGAGTGGCGCTGGAAGACACCGACCTTCGCCGACTTCAAACGAGATTTCCCGATGCCCAGATGGGACGGCTCGGACCCATCCGGCAAAACGGTTTTCGTCGATCAAGAACAAGGGTTCGGCGATGCGCTTCAGTTCTGCCGGTTCGTGCCCCAGTTGGCGGCGAAAGGCGCGAACGTGATTGTCGAATGCCGACCCGGATTGAAGGCATTGCTGGAAAGCCTGGATGGTATCGGCGATGTCATCGATTTCGGACAAGCCATACCGGCGGCGGACTACCACGTACCGATGATGAGCCTTCCCTTTTTGCTGGGCGCCACGCTCGAGGATATTCCGACCGCCGTGCCCTATCTCAAAGTACCGGAGGGTACGCCCGTCGACGACCGCCTGACCGGCGAGGAAAAGAAAAAGATCGGCTTCGCCTGGGCCGGCAGTCCAACCCGGCCGGATAACCACAAACGCTCCTGCTCGGTAACCCGGTTCGAGGGCCTTCTCGATGAGCCCGGCGCTCGGTTCTTCAGCTTGCAGGTCGGCCCCTTTCGCGGTGACCTGGAAAAACTGGACGATCCGTCTTCTGTAATCGATCTCGCGGAGGGGCTTTCCGATTTCGCGCATACGGCAGCGGCCATCGACACCATGGATCTTGTCATCTCGGTCGATACCTCGGTCTTGCATGTCGCTGCCGCGCTCGGCAAGCCGACCTGGGATTTGATGCCGAACCCGACCGGGTTCTTCTGGATGGACGAGCGAACCGACAGCCCCTGGTATCCGACCGTGCGCCTGTTTCGCCAACCGGAACCCGGCGATTGGGAAAGCGTGTTCCGGTCGGTAGAAGAGGCTCTTCCCGAATACCTGTCAGGCTGAGGACAACCATGACTGAAGGCGGCCAGGCCCCCAGAAACTTGATCACGCCCGACGGCCTGGTGCGGCTCCAGGATGAATTGCGCCGCCTTCGATACGACGAGCGGCCGAAAGTCGTGGAAACCGTTTCCTGGGCGGCGGGCAACGGCGACCGCTCCGAGAACGGCGATTATATCTATGGAAAGAAGCGCCTTCGCGAGATCGACCGACGTATCCGTCATCTCCTCAAGCGTATGGATATCGCCGAAGTGGTCGACCCGGCGCGACAGGGCAAGCTGGATCGGGTGTTTTTTGGCGCTACCGTGACCTATGCCGATAGCCAGGACAGGGAACGGACCGTCCGTATTGTCGGTGTCGACGAAGTCCGACACGAGGCCGGCGAGATCAGCTGGATCTCCCCGGTCGCGCGGGCGCTCCTCAAGAAACAAGAGGGAGATGTCGTCAGGCTCCGGACGCCGGGCGGCATCGAGGAAATCGAGATCGTCGAGATCACCTATGGCGAGAACCCGGATCGGTAGCGACGTGGATGACGAGCCCGGGGTTCAATGGTCGCCCCTGGTCCATACCGTCCTTCTTTTTGCCTTGATCACGACCCTCCTTGGGCTTGCGACCCAATGCTTCGGCGAGGAACCCCATTACCCAAAGATTTTTCGAACGCAGGGAAACATGATCGTCGACGGAGAGGGCCGCGAGGTCGTGCTCCGGGGCCTGGCGTTGGGGGACCCGGTTTGGCTGGCCATGGGCGAAGACCCGGACATCGGGCGGTGGGACGAGACCTTGTTTCACGCCGCCCGGTCCTGGGGCGCACGCGTGGTCCGCCTGTCCATCCATCCGGCGGTGTGGCGCCGCTACGGCCCCCACCGCGCCTTGCCACCGATCGATCAGGCCATCGCCTGGGCCCGGCGGCACCAGCTCTACGTGATCATAGATTTCCACTCGGTCGGGTTTCCGCCGGATGAGGAGTACATGCGGCTGCGTGACACCGTTTTCGGCGACCTTTACAAGACCAGCCGAAGCGAGATCCGAGCATTCTGGCGGATGATGGCGAGGCACTACGGCAAAGAACCAGTCGTCGCCTTCTTCGAGCTGTTCAATGAGCCGGCCCGAGACGCAAAGAACAAGTTTCCTGCCGACAATACGGCGGAGGATTGGAAGGACTGGCGCGATTTCAACGAAAGCCTGATCGACGAGATTCGGCCGTTGGCCCCCGGTAAACCGGTTCTGGTCGGCGGTTTCCAATTCGCCTATGACCTGTCCTATGTTGCGCGTTGGCCGGTGCGCCGTGACAACGTGATCTACGCGACCCACGTCTATCCGGAGTCGGCCTGGAAGATCGGCTGGGACGAGGCCTTCGGGGAGCTCAAGAAGAGCCACCCCGTCTTTCTCAGCGAATTCGGTTTCGGCGACGAGAAGCCAGAGAGCGTATTCGAAGGCGACACGCGGTTCCGCGACGCCATCATCGCTTATGCAGAGGAACGAAAAATCGGCTGGACGGCCTGGGCCTTTTCGACGGTCTTTACGCCCCGCCTGCTGTCCGATGAGCATTTTACGCCTTCCGAACAAGGCGCTTTCATCAAAAGCCGTCTCCGCAAATCCGAACGGCCCTCACGGATCTTCTTACCCCTTCTCGACGGTCAGGGTCGCGCCATCGACGCCGGTTACCTTCACGTGGGTGCCGGCGTCCATATCCTGGCCCGACAGTTTCCAGGTGGAGTCGTCGAAGATGACCTTGCCGAAGCCGTCGACGATCGGTTCCTTCAAGGTGAACGTGCGGCCAACGTATTGCTGGCCGCGTTGGTTGAGAGCCGGCAGGTCCGTCTCGATGGGGCGCTTGGCGACCCATATGCGCCCGGCGACACCGCTGATCACCGACAGCACGGAAAAGATGACCAACTGCAATTGCCAGTCGAGGCCGGGCTGGACGAGGGCGATGAAGCCGGTGGCGGCGGCGCCGAGGCCGATCCACAAAAAGATCACACCCGGCGCCAGCATCTCGAGGACGACCAGCACGATGGCCAGGATCCACCAGTGCCAGAAGACCAGTTGTTCGAGAAGCTCAACCATCCTTGCGCTCCCACGGGCCGCTGGAATCGGATCCGCCGTCCTTCTTGTCGAAGGCCTCCTTGGCCAGTTCGCCGATGCCGGCCAGCGATCCGAGAATGCTCGTCGCCTCCATGGGCAGCAGGATCACCTTCTCGTTGCGCGCCGTGGCGATCGACTGCAGGGCGTCGACGTATTTCTGGGCGACGAAATAGTTGACGGCCTGGACGTTGCCCTCGGCGATAGCCACCGACACCATCTCGGTGACCTTGGCTTCCGCCTCGCCCTCGCGTTCGCGGGCCTCGGCGTCGCGGAAGGCGGCTTCGCGGCGGCCCTCGGCCTCGAGGATGGCCGCCTGTTTCTCTCCCTCGGCCTTGAGGATCTCGGACTGCCGATGACCTTCCGCCTCCAGGATGTTGGCGCGCTTGTCCCGCTCAGCCTTCATCTGCCGGGCCATGGAGTCGACCAGGTCGCGCGGCGGCGAGATGTCCTTGATCTCGATGCGCGTCACCTTGACGCCCCAGGGATCGGTCGCCGCGTCGACGACGGTGAGAAGCTGGCTGTTGATGGTATCGCGCTGGGACAACAGCTCGTCCAGGTCCATGGAGCCCATCACGGTACGGATGTTGGTCATGGTCAGGTTGAGGATGGCGAGTTCCATGTTGTTGACCTCGTAGGCCGATTTCGCCGCCTCGATGACCTGGAAAAAGACGACGCCGTCGACCTGGACCATGGCGTTGTCCTTGGTGATGACCTCCTGGGAGGGCACGTCGAGGACCCGTTCGCGCATGTTGATTTCGGAACCGATGTTGTCGACGAAGGGAACGATCAGGTGCAGTCCGGGTTGCAGGGTCTTGGTGTATTTGCCGAACCGCTCGACGGTAAATTCCTCGCCTTGGGGAACAGTCTTGACGCCCTTAAAAATGAGAACGATGCCTAGAATGACAACACCGATGACAAAATATGTAACTTCATTCATTGCCGCGAAAAATTCCATAATCCCGTCCTCCTGAACACCAATAGCCGATTATTGCCTGTTTGCGTCGAACGTAAAAAGAGAATCGCCCGGTGATATCGAAACCTTGGCTATTGATTTGTCCGGCGCGACCCACCCCATGTGTGGACGGCTCCCTGTTGGCAAGGGGTTTTTTTGACGGCGATGCAGAGCTG
>Ga0066187_1000827_pt1 | contig 10167 bp, 8 predicted proteins | sample WorMetexBAHAMAS1_FD_58706 | JGI IMG/M metagenome (GOLD analysis project Ga0066187, IMG submission 58706) | Marine gutless worms symbiont microbial communities from Max Planck institute for Marine Microbiology, Germany - Inanidrilus exumae... | ecosystem: Host-associated > Annelida > Digestive...
ATGACCTTGAAGGTCACTTTTGCTGTTTGAAATCTTTCTAGCTCCCATACCTCGTGAAACATGACACGAATTTACTAACATAGCGCGTCGCGCGGTCCTTCTGTGGTAGCTGAGCTTTTTGTTACGTGTGTTATATCACAGTGTAATTATGTAGCCTGATTGCTACACTAATTTGTAAACTGAACTGTTAAGTTGAAAGTTGGAATAGTTATTTATACGGATACTTTTACTCACTTAGTATACCGGTACGTAACGTATACGTATTGCATGTCGTCAGGAGACGACCGAGCCACGGCCACGTTAAGACGTGCAGAAAATTTCGTCAAATTTGGAGTGTAATTTTTGAGATATGCGAGTGAACAGACATCGCAATAATTTGCACCATTATCGGAGACGATAGTAATTACAACACTGTAGCACAACATTGTACGGTCAATGCATGAACATGCATTATGTATAAAACGGTCCAAAGTAATCTGGTAAAGGGCCGCATCGCTGTCTTGTCACATGTCTCCCTCAAAAGAGCCCCATCCCATGGGGATCTGGGAGGTTACTTGGACCTACATGTGTTAGCCTCTCAGAAGCATCTTGATCGGTTCAGCCGTTTTTGCACAGCTCACCCATGTAACCAACTCGCTCATACAAACAGACACGCAGACCATCTGTAGCAATAGGCTGCATCTATACCCTGCATGAATGCGATGTGGCAGACCTCTGGGTCACGTGTCACTGGGTCAACGACTTTGGCCGTATCGGGTCTGGTCGGGTTGCCGGTCAAGATGTCAGACCCGGAGTTTGACCAGGTTTGGGGTTTAACAATTGTGTTTCTTGTAGCGCTGTTTGCAGCAAACGAATGGTGCATTTTTGTTAAGTTAAGAAAAACCAAGATGATGTCATCTGAGTTGAACGAAATCAACCTACGACTGAGCAAGCAAACGTATTTCCTTAGTTACTTACTGGGTTCATAACTCACTAAATGCGCGTGTAAAACTCAAAACTCAAACGCACACATGGTTACAAATCATATGTTAAGGAAGCGTAACGCAACTATTTTAGTATCAATATTAAGGACTATTTGTAATTTCACATTTACAATAGCTATAGCACTGAAATCGTGAGCTTTCTGATACAGTATATTGAACTAACATCAGAATTAGGCCTATGCACACGAAGTGCAACCACAACATACACAGTTACAGCCATTTACAGCAGTATATAGCAGTGGGTTATGCTATCATGTCGTAAAGTTTCCTTGCATACTGCACATAGAATGTCCAGTCTATCGCACCAATCAGTGCTGGCTATGACCAACAGTTTATGGTCCAATGAATCATTGCTATCAGTATGCGTCTGATGTGTTGCAGCAGCAACCAGCCAAATTATCGTTCCGGATCGAGAGCTTGCGCAGCGACGCCTGTAAGAACATGTCCAGCACAATGTTCAGACAAGCAATTTGCCGTGTAAAGACGTATCACCAGCAGAGCAACATGTGCTATCGTTTATTCGCGCCATTTTTACGCGACCAAACACCCATTTGTTTTGTAGGCTGGACCATGGCGTTAAAGAACATTTTTGTCTGTCGAGCTACACGGCTGTTGATAATAACTGGACATGTAGTTAAGCAATATGCTAGATTTTATTTTACGTACAACAACTCAACTCCTTCAGAGTCCTCAGAAACATTCATCTTCACTTAAAATACCTCATGCATTTGCAATGACAACAAAAGGCTCAGTGTGGTCTTAAATATCATATACTAAGTTTAAAGAAGTATGTGGTTAAAATGTGTTTAGGCCTACATATACTCATTATTCAAGCAACCTATGTCTGACATACTAAACATTTGAAATCTGCTTGCTTTTTCTTGTCAATTATGTCAAATATCAAATAAACTTAAGCGTCACGGAGAAACTATAACGACTAGATATTGACATACATTGCGTTTAGACGGAAAATTCCTCACTCGAGGTTGCACCGACCGCTTTAACACGAAGAACTCGACAATTGCAACCGAAAGTACGACAGTCGTGACGTGCGTCCACAAAAGAGAAAGAGAATATCTTTCAACATGTGACCGTGAACTTTGACCCATCACCTTGACCATCGAAGTTGGTCTAGGTGGATCCAGCATGTCAGACATCTAGGTCAAAGGTCTTCTTTCTTTCTTTTTTTCTTTCTTCTGTTCTTCTTTGCGGGGAGATGTTGCCATCTGCGCTGAGGCCTTCGACTGGCCCAATGTGCAACCCATCATCCCCTAATGGGTTTTAATCGTTGTGAGGCCTTTGCAAACCTCAAGAGAACATGTCGATGCAAGTTACCTGGTTCCTCATAACTAAGGTATATACTTTGAATTACTTTCCCAGCAAGTTGGGTACTGTTTCTTCATCCTCCTGACACAGGGGTGGGGGCAAACTGCATCTGTTCAGATCTGCATAAGAGCCAGATGCAATTAGGTCAAAGGTAATTTAGTTCCAAATTAACTGCCCGGAGGTGAAAACGTACACACCAAACCGACTGCTTAATGTGGACGACTATATAAAGCGGTCGGTAAAAATCCAGAGACAGAGTCTGACAGACTGGTCGGCACGCAACAGGCGTCACACGTAAGTGATGCGATCGTTGATCAATCACTGTCCGACATAGATCTCTTCTGCTTCCCTTTCTTCTCTTTCGTCCGTCGTTCGGTAATTCGTCGCTGAATCCCAAGTCGATTCGTTAACAACTTGGCAGATGCCCGGCGACGCGACATGCAGGTGAATCGCAAATTAGAAAACATTCGACGGTAATTCCGGTTGATGTCTCCCTACTGCAGACGAGATTTTCAGTAAGTCAATCAATTCAATGCTCGAATTTACAGCGGCGCTTTAATTAAGTCTGTAGACATAAGTCTCGGTTTCGTTGGTGTCGCATTGTCGCCAGACAGCCAAGCATTAGTCACTTCAAGCAGGCTTTACAGTGGCCCGTACTGATTGGAGCAATCGCCGATGTATAGAGACAAACTAAACGGAAAAGAATGACACAGAATGTGAAATGCGGATCGCCAACAGGACATCCTTACACCAAATATATAAAGACTGTGTTTATGTATTTTCTAACTCGCTCACCTTCCCTTTCGCCACCTACACTACAGTTTCTGGTTTACATAGGCACACCCCAGAATGGACCAGCGCTAGTTAATTGCGACCTTTGCCTTCAGCATGAATAGTCACGCCGCCGCTGCTGCAAGCTTACCACCCACTGCAACAAATCACGTGACCATATAGACTTACTGGAGACGTTTCGTATCTGTCGTAAGCTCCGCCCAGCGTTACAGGAGTTCAGTTGTGAAGTCGAAAAGTCGTTGTAATTAGTGCTGGGAGTCGTTTGCAAAGTAGGATTCAAATATTCGGTTGCGGAAACGTTTGAATATTCGAATGATAGTATTTTTTACACAACAAAATCAGCTGCCGCATATTGGTGACGATACTGCCAACAGGAGAGAAAGCGTTGTTCACCCGACGACCGGCTTGTCATTGAATGCCATCAATATAGCACTCAGAACTGCGATATTCCAACAGTAGAAATTGCTTGTCGCTTGCAACGGCGGCGGGATACTTTCCATATTTAAAAGATCGCCCGCTCTCGTCGGACACTGCGCCGGGATGGCGGAAGAAATAGATATCATGCGACGGCCGTATATCAGCGAGGAATGGCTGAACCGGCAGCAGCTGGTGAGGTTCGAGGTCACTATTAATTTGCGCAGCAGACGACAGAAACGCGAGGGCAGTGCAGTGCAGCCACTTGGTCGCCGCAAGACTCGTAAACGCCTTTTAGGCGTTTTTATTGTGTAGTCGCCTCAGTATTATTATAGGCTGCATCGCCTGCAAGCAGTGCACAAGTTGCGGCCTATTGCTACCGATGTCGCACGCACTGTGTTCTGTGTGTCTGTGTGTCTGTGCGTTGGTAAGCTGTGCAAAAACGGCTGAACTGATCGAGTTGCCGTTTGGGGTCTGACTCACATGGTCAGAGAAACCATATATATTAGATGGGAGTCAAGATCGGACGCATCCATTCGCAGCCGGGGGTGACAAGTCGGTGCTAAAATTACTTCCGTCGCTTGTCAGTTCGTCGCCACCGGTTGTCAGTCAGTCGAAGTTCGAACCAAGCCTGCAGTTGACGTCAAAGCAGACTTATCGCGGTCGTACCGAGAAGGCAGCGCAGTATTTTTTTACCGAGCGACGCTATGCTAGCGCGGTATATGATGTCGTCGTGTGTCCATCCGTCTGTCCGTCCGTGACACGCCGGTATTGTACCAAACGGCTAAACGTATGTTCACGCAAACAACGCCATAGGCGTTCAGGGGCTCTAGTTTTCTGAAGCCAAAGATCTCCGCGAAATTCCATCGGGTCACACCGAAGGGGGGCGCCAAATACAGGTGAGGTAGGTTATAATTGGCGATTTTCGACCAATATCTCGCCATATCTCAAAAACAGTATAAAATATAGACAAAGTTACTATGAAACGCTAATAGAAACTCTATGCGCTGTATCGAATAGCTCGAATGGCGCTATTTCCAGTGACCTTCAATGACCCGTAACTACCCAAACCATCCCAGTTCCGTCACAAGCCTGCACAGTAGGAAAACGGCTGAACAGATCGAGCTCGTTTTTGGCATAGAAGCTTCCCTCGACTTATCCTACACTGTGTTGGAAGGGACTTCGAGTATCTCCAAAAATAAGGGTACTTGCCTCTAGAACGTTTACCCAAACTCTGGCAACTGCACGTCGATCGTCTCTGGTGCTGTCAACTTAGGTGGACGATCGGTGTGATAAACTGGTGACGGTCGTCGGTCACCGGTTTATCGCATTGACCGTCCATATCTCTGTACAGCACGGTGGACATGAGGCACTGTGTCGCGCAGGTTTGTCAGGGGCAGTGGAGACTTGTAGCAACAGGATGGCAACCGGCGACAGCGTCAACATTCAACGGCAAATCCGCTATCCTACGATCGGTTGCAAGCGACTTAGGACGTCGCGACAACGAATGTAGGTGGCCGACGACGATCGTAGCCTATGTGCGTCCGGCGCTCAGTCGATCAGTCCCTCGTAGTCATGCCGGTATAATGCAATAAAGACGTTGGCATGACGACATTCGATCTATACCTAGCTTACTGTGACATTTTGCCCGAATGACCGTAAACAAGATAGAATCCGGTAGCCGCGGCGGTAGGCTGGTTATAAATTCGCCTCTCAGCGAACGATAACTTGTTTTATCAATATGCTGGCCGTGTTACAACGCTGACTGCCTGTCAGATTGTTCCAAGCAGAGATATATTAAACGTTCAAAATAACACAAAGCATTTTTATGAAAACAATAAAAACGACTTTAAACGTTTCTTTTTCAAAGTTGTTATTTTTAACGGGCCTACATATGCGTGACCTACGACATGTAGGCCTATAGTACGTAGTGAATGCAAATTATTCAATTTTCTACCTAATTTCTATTAATCAGACTCAGAAAACGACTGTGTGATGCAACATAAAACGTGTTATTACTTCGTCGGCGGGAGCGGTTGCGAAGTATTGTGACGGGTACGTTAGTGTGTGTGTGTGTCTGTCTGTCTGTCTGTATGTCTGTCTGTCTGTCTGCCAGGATATCTCCGGAACCACACGCGCGATATTTGTCAATAATTTGTGCCTGTTGCTTATGGCCATGGCTCGGTCCTCTTCCGGCGTCGTTGCGAAATCCTGAGGGAAAGTGGCAATTTTGGGTTTTTTTCCATACTGACAATGCATTGTACAGCGTAGCATTTGTGACCCATAAAAACGGCTGAACCGACCGAGATGCCGTTTGGGACGACGAGTGGGCTTGGCCCGAGGAACAGTGTGTTACGTGGGGTGACGAAAGAGAAAGGGGCAATTCTGAGGAAAACATCTGCCCGACGAGCCTAATACCCCTAATAATTGCGAATTGAACTGGTCGATGCAGCGGCAAACGACAGAGGCAGACGCGTTGGACGATCGGCCGCGAAGTGGGCGGTGCGATTGCACAGCGCGGGCGAAGTCTGATATCTACGATTGCCTTGTTGATATTTTTGTGTTTAAAATGCGTGACTTGTCGAGTATTTTTGTGTATGTCAAAGTATTTTAGGCGCATCGCCTGCATGCAGTGCGTGAGATGCGGCCTATTGCTACAGATTGTGTATGTGTCTGTGTTGGGCGCCGATCGAGATGCAGTTTGGAGTGCACTCGTGTGGGCACAAAGAAATAAAAGAAAAAACTGTATTAGATGGGTCAAGATCGGACGAATCCATTCGCCGCTGTGAGGGTTGACAAGAGGGCGATGCGGCCTCTTGCCAAATTACTTTGGACGCACCAAATCAGGCGAATGTTGATACTAGGTCAAACAAGGAGCTCGGCCGTCGCAGAGAAACGGCAAGGCACTTCGGTAACATTCCGATATGCTATCGCTTTCAAATTATTGATAACAGCGAACATTCAGCTTCGTGACTGATTGCAGTTTTATTATAGTAACGCTATACCATGATGTATATTAACATTTATCTCTGTTTTTATTTTACTTCTATTGTACAATTGCGGTCTGACAATTGCTACAAAACGAGTATGTTATGCTAATGCTGTATTATGTAAAAAAGCGATGACGAGAATTTCACAGAATATATTCGTCAACCGCCGCACAGCCCATAAGTAACTTAGCTGCGATTTACTATAAGCAGACTGATGGATAGACGTTTAGCCTAGTCTCTTTAACTGACGTTGCTGTCGTATATACATTATCTGTTGTTTTCTACAATGAGCACTGTCGCCATAACGTTGCGATAATACCTGGATAAATGCCACAGTGAGTGTCGCATTCGCTCATCGGTCTCAACGTCGCATCAGCATCTCCTGCAGTCAGCAACACGACACCGGCACAACCGCATCAGTAGCTTTAACGGCAGCAGCAGCAGCAGCAACAACAACAACAGACGCAGTGGCGGCCGCGGCGAAGGCGATGGTCGTAACATGACACGTAGTGACGCGTTACAGGCTGCCACAATTCGCAAATATGATTGGCTCTATTACTCCTTATACCGAGACACAGTTTTCGTGACTTATCGTGCTTATTCATCACCTTCTCAAGTTCATTATTACCGCGCTGCCGGTAGGGGTGCGAAGTATTGTGGTCAGCGTGTCTGTATGTCTGTCTGTCCGCTCGCATGTCTCAAAAACCACAGTCAAATTTCTCAAAGTTGTCTGTACATACGTTACCAGTGGCCGTGACTCGGTCATACTCTGACAGCAATGTGATATGTTATGTACTTTTGGTCTTGTGTATGACGTCAAGTTTTCATATAATGGAACGAAAGTGGAGAATCGGAGACGACCGAAGACGACGCGTTTCGTCGAGTTCGTCAGGTGGCGGCACCGAAGGCGAAGTCTTCCGTCTCCGACTGAATCTTGGCTAGCTTTTATCACGCGACGTAGATTCAGACTTCAACACGCAGAACAGTAGACTAGATAGCAAGCGGCGTTAAACGCAGTTGGCGACATCGTCTGCCTCAGTAGTGCACCATACTGTGCATACTGATTCAACGGCGACAAACAGTTATTAACGTTTCAGCGACAGTGTAACTGAGGCGCTTTTGATAACTGGACGCATCGTGAACAAAATATCAGCAACCAGAAGAAGCCAGCACTCACGAGAATACCAAAACCCACGTCAACACTGTCTTTTGTGCCTCGCGAATTGCCATTTCACCTTTTGCTAGGAAAATAAATGAGTTTTCACGGCTCACGGTAGAACATTTCTATGTCAAGTTTGGTGATCCTAGCTGCATCGATTTTTCAGATGTTGTGCCGAAAAAAACAAACAAACAAGCCGACGCCTGTGAAAACCCTACCCCCGCGACTGCTGACGGCCTGGGTAATAATGTAGGTCATAAGTTGGCTATTTGAAACTGTCGTAGCAGTTTTATCGGTCAGGCTAATAATACAATATTGCAATACTGATCCTTGTCTGTTGAACTCGACTAATACTTCATGTATCCATACGTTGTATTATGCACTAATCAATAATGCATTGTTCGCTGTAAGTTAAGTGAACGCTATTAGATTGGAGAACACAAGGAAGTAAGCTACAACGCAGCACTGCAAGGAAATGACGGAACAACGTTTGCTTTATTGTCGTTCAGAAATAATATACACTCCAAGGCAACCGATACTGAACCAGAATCGAACAGAACGGAACTCAATATTTTCGCGAAATAGCCGGTTGGCCGGGCGACCGACGGGGAACCTAATGAGAATGACGAATGAAGTCTGTGTCGGATCGTGGCCCGAGGAGCCGCGTTCGACGCCAAACCGTTTATCGTCGTCGAGGCGCGGAATTTCGCGGCGCGGCGACGACCTTTTCGTCGCACGGGTCGCCTGCCTGCACTGCCGTAATGCGGTGTAAATGTGGTGTAACCGCCGCGTGGTTGCAGCGACTGACAGACGACGGACGCAAGTCGGCGACTCCGGGTCGGTCATTCGTGTTGTGACAGACAATGACGGCTGTTCTTTACTTCGACGCACCGTAGCAGCGGCGGCGCAAGAACGTGACAAGTAGTCACTTTGTCCGTAGCTCGATGCGTGCGTACGCAATCGCATACGTTACATAACATACGCGTCCAAACGTACGTACGCACGGACGCGTATTTTATATAACGTATGCGTATTGCGTTCACCTACGGGCAGTGATTACTCGTCTAAACTCGTCCAAAAGTAGCGTACGCGCGTACCATTCCGTACGCGTTATACCTTTCAGTCATCAGACGGCACGTGCGTCTTTCGCTCAAACCGCAAAGCATTTGTTGTAAATACTGTTTTAAGTGGTGGATCGAGGGGTAGGCGACGGGGGCAGCTGGCCGGGGCACCAAGGAAGGGAAGCACCAAAGAGGGGAGGGGAGACAACTGTCGTCCGACGGTCCGTCACTCAGGGGCACAGTCTGGAAATCTTGCCCAGGGCACCAGCAACCACAGATCCGCCATTGTTTTGATGAAGCACATGACTTTAGCGGTACATAACGTCAGCGCGTGCATGCATCAACCAGGGCAACCAGTAAGAAATTTTAGTACAACAACGGCACACTGCAGTTTAAAGTATTTGTACAGTGTACTTTTAATGCTGCGCTATGCGGCACTTACATGTGAAATAAAACTGCAACAATGTATTCTAAGGTGGTATATAGGTTTATTTACATATTGTCCATAGCGCACTTCAAAATGTAAAACGACAATATTACGTTTTATCTTGAAAAATCGCAAACTGTATAATACGTCCGTGTCATGCACCAGTATTCACTGCAGAAAGTGCTTTGATCAACGCGTTAGATATGACTTTACAAGACAACGTTTACAGTAATACTACGCAAAAAAACTGCTAACTGAATATTTCATATACGCTAAGGTTATTCCGTAAGAAAATCGTATTGCGGTTCTCCGGAGACCGGTGTAACATGTTCAGACAGCCGCGGAGTGCATTGATCAAAGAAAACGTCAGCTGTCAGAAGCGTTGACGTTGAGCCGTGTACATGGCGTGGGTGGCTGGGGATATAGTTGATGTGAATTCGTCTAGATGCGGTGGCGATTGTCGCCTCGGGACACATGCGCTACATGCAAGACCACTCCCGTCCAAACGGCAGTTGACAGCTCCAGGATGGCCGACAACAGGCAGCGTAATTCGTCTTAGAGGCTCTATCGGCTTATATACAGAAAAAAACAGAAGTCATAAGATTTCAATGACTGTTATGCTGAAGATGATGAAATCAGCCGACTTTGAGGGATCAAGATACTCGGGTGCACCCAGACGACCCACAGTCAGCAGCACGCCAAAACAGCCGGTTACGGTGGACAGGGTTAGGATTATTTCATTTTTATTTATGTATTTATTTATTTATTACGCCAGAGGGCAGCACATACCGCATACAATTACAAAGACAGAAAAAAAACGAACTAAAAAAACTAAATGCACACAAAAAGCTAGAAACTATAAAAACAATCACAGAGCGAACTAGGTGGCTGTATTTTGTGGAATGAACACAATACAGTATTCGGCTCGAAGGTAATCAGTGCACAAGCTGTTTATTTCCTGCATTCGACGATACCTAGTGTCACGTGCCTGCGACTGAGTGATGTCAGCGTTATC
>Ga0066187_1000828_pt1 | contig 10164 bp, 10 predicted proteins | sample WorMetexBAHAMAS1_FD_58706 | JGI IMG/M metagenome (GOLD analysis project Ga0066187, IMG submission 58706) | Marine gutless worms symbiont microbial communities from Max Planck institute for Marine Microbiology, Germany - Inanidrilus exumae... | ecosystem: Host-associated > Annelida > Digestive...
CATTACTTTGGCTAGTCGCTTTTACAACAGCTTGTACTACCGTACAAGCCGTGATGTCGAAAACTTCAAAAAGTGATATTACTTGTAGCAGCACATCGCCAGAGTAATATCACCTTTTCCAATCTTTGCTATTTTGATTGTGCGACGTAGCCACTGTCGTCCTTCCTTGCAAGCCGTTTTAAACTGTGAAGTTTTTGACATTAATATTTGCAGTTTTATTGATTTATCTGTCTAAATTTTGCTAATCTAAAGAGCGCGCAGTTGTTTGCGTATGCGCAAAATCATGCACAAGACGTGTGAATAGCCTATGTTCCAAATTCTACAACCACGATTGTAAACAGTGTCCGAGATTTTGCCTGAAGTGATTAAATTTGGGAGATTTAGCAGCATTTGTGACAGTTTTAGCTATGTTTGTAAACGTCTATTTAAGAGCTTTCGATAAATATTCTGACATCAGCGTTCGATTCCTTAATTGACCCCGAAATTTCGGCTATTGGAGGAAGGGACGTTTTTACTTGAATTTTTCATCGCTTTCAAGAAAGCGTGCAACTTGAAGAGACACCCACGATGATAATTTCCATCAAGTTTGAAGTTGATATGAGTGACTATCCGTCGCCGAGTTATGGCGTTGTTGCTGCTGATACGTTACGTGACTTTGTGACGTTGACCTTTAACCTTTTGGCCTTGAACAGTGGTCATACCTGGCGGGTCACGTGGTCAAGAGACGTCGATTTTATATAATGGGCTTCACATTTTGACGATTTAACAGCATTTGGGCGTTTTTAGTTATTCAATGCGCATGCGCAGAAACGGCTATTTAGGGGCTTCCGGTAAACATTTAGACATCAATGTTCGATTCCTTGACCCAGATCTCCTTATCGGTAGGCCTAGCGAAATTTCGGCGATTGGAGGACGTTTTCAGTTGATTTTGTTTCATCGGAAAAGCTAAAAGTCCGCCATATTTCTACTTCCGGTTAATTTGACCTACTGACCTAGAAAGCATGCCACGCGATTAGCCATCCACGATGATAATTTCCACCCAGTTTGAAGTTGATACGACTATTCGTTGCTGAGCTATAGCGTTGTTTCTGCAGATACGTTACGTGACCTTGTGACCTCCACCTTTAATCTTTTGATCTTAGACAGTGGTTACTGGTCATACATGGCGATTCACGTGTTTAACCTTTCCACCAAGTTTAAAGATCATACGCTGGTGTTTTATGATTATAATTTAGCATTTATTTTAATTTTTGCCGTTTTAGAGCTTTGGCTTATACAACATTTAGACGAACTGTGAGCATGTCTGAAAACTATATGAGCATTTTTTTCATAATATCAAATACAGCCAAAAAACTTATGTAGCCTACCGTTTATGTTTGAATTGGACGATGAGTTCAAAATCGTTAACAGCCATTAGTGATTAAAGAAATATATTATTGGCTGCCACTTTGGTTGCATGGACGATTAAGTGCTATAAACGGGTCACAGCGTTCATTGTAATCAATAGCTTTCCACGGGCACTGGTTTTATAACACCTTTGGTATGGTCGGCGCCGCCGCCACAAGCCGCCGCCGCCGCCGCCGCCAGTCATGTTCCGTGAAGTTGGTGTCATCGTCATGTGAACAAGTCAACACCGCTCGTCACATTTTGTTGAACCAAGTCAGTTACGTTCATAGCGACTGGCTGCGGCGTTGCCTAACATTTACACAAACCCTAAGGGCCTAACTCGATAAAACAAAGCTATTAAGTGCACTGGAATTTACATTAAATGAAGGCCGAGTGGGATTCAGTTCAGTTCAGTCATTTTGTAGTCGTCGCCGTACTAGCTGAAATAGTCAAAACGGCGCCGGACGACGGCACGCGACACGTCAGCTGTCACCAGCACTAATTTCGTGCTCGAATAGCTGGGCATGAGCTGACGCTTGAGCGAGCACAAAGTAAGATCTGGCGATCGAAGTGCTGCATGCAGATGGTTCCAGGTTCTCGGACCATACACAGCAAAGCTACGCTGGCCAGTATATAGGTACGAGTCCACGGTACCAGACGTCGAGCTGCTACACTCTTTATCATTGTAGGCGACGGAGATGAACCTCGGCAAAGCAGGCCAGAAGAGAACTACAATAGTCTAGTCGCGGCTGACAAAGGCCTGGACTAAAGCACGTGTCGTCTCACGCGTCAGCGACTGACAGATAGTCCACAGCTTGCAAAGCTGGAAGAAGCTCGTTCGGCAGACTGATGAGATTGTAAAGCAGCAGGATGAAAATGTCCATTAACGTTGTTATCTTGTATGAAAGTGACGAACATGTTAGAAATATCTGAAAATATAATATTACCTCATCCGGCAAGGATAAGTCCTTAAAGAACTTACTTTTGGGGCTTTGTTCCTCTATAACTTTGGCTGCACGTGTGCTACCACTTTAGTATTGCATCACCGGAGAGTTTGAATCTGTATTGTGGGTATAATATTCAACACAATACAGCCGTCTAGTTTCCTCTGTACTGTGTTAAGTGAAAGTTAAGTTGGAATTGACGGTAACGCCCAAATCTTTAACATGAGTAAGGTGCTCCAAGGATGCTAAGTGTAAACGGTCGTATGCACTATTTATCTCTCTTCCGTAGAATACAGTGCTACCTTTTTTGTCAAAATTTATTTGTAGTAGGCTTGCGAGTTATCACACCATTCTTCTAATTCTGTTACACTTCTCTGCAATAAAATATGGTCTTCATTTGTTTGTATGTGTCGGAAGATTTTTTGCATCATAAGCAAATAAATAAATATTTGCGTGCTGATCACACACTGCTGGTAGTTCATCTATTAATATGATAAACAATAAGGGGGCCAGTACTAGCCTTGTGGGATAGTGGAATATCGCTAAGTACCTCTGTCCATATTGAAAATTTCACCAGTCAATGCTTCCTACCAATCAAAAATGATTGTATCCATTATTGTAATAGTTCTACACCAATATTGTAAGCTTCCAATTTGTACAACAATCTTTTATGGGGTACTTTGTCAAATGCTTCTGTAAAATCTATATATAGATTACATTAACTTGTCCACCTAATTCAAGATAATCAATCCATTCGTCTAGCATATTAAGTAACTGAAGTGCACTTACTATTTTACAGCAAAAATAATAAAACACTACTATTAGAGCTTTGGTTAATTGTAAGAGAACAACTAATTGGTCAATGTAGCTTGTCAACACTAGTGGTTAACTAGGCCTGCTCCAGTTCTACACCGCTGTATTTTTTCTTTCAAATCCTTCTACATCAAGAAAGACGCGATCTCATGTCAAGGGACGTCGGGCGACGGTCTCATAACAGTCGCTTGTTGTGTCGTCTGGCGGTGTATAGCGAGCGTTAATGTCGACTTTGGTTAGCTTCAGTACGTTATTCCATGCTCCAAACTCAGAGAATTGACATCACAATAGCGCAAAGACGACTCGGTAATCATTTTATTGAAGACGTAAATTAAACATTACGGTTAGTCGAACATCCTACACCATTAGTCGTGGACGTATGCATTAGCCGGCGCTGAGATCCAAAGCTGATGTATTGCCATGCTAAAGCTGTTAAAATGCTGAACTTCCGCCTGGTCTATTCCGTTGACGCTGTGTTTCCCGCTTAACAGACCATCCGTGAAACGTTGCTTTACACACAGCATACTTTCATCTATGAAATATCTTTGTGCGTGAAGACGTCGGTGTTTACTCAATCTTCTTAAAATCCGAGCACATACAGGTCTAGGCCTACGTGACACGGTTTGACTTTGTTGTCCATCAGTTTCACAGTTTCTGCTAACAAACAATCCGCATATCGGACCGTCTTCTTGCTTTAACATTGTATTAACTACATGAATTACATTATTTATTTAACGTGAACTTCAAAAGTTTCAACAAAATATACAGCACAGTTGCCAAGATACAAAAGTTTAAAAACTTGAACTTTAAAAATGTCAGATTCCAACGTGTCCTCCTTACGTTCCAGCAGGACAACGCGCCTGCTCATCGAGCTCGAGAGACGGTGCAGCTGTCATCTGGAAACACACCAGAAATCATCTCACCGATGATGTGGCCGCCCAATTCCCAGATCTCAAATCCAGTCGACTATGAAGTCTGGGGAGTGCTCCCGCGACGCCTCTACCGCACCAGGATACTCGACGTCGACCATCTGAAGCAGCGAATAGTAGAAGAAAGGCATCAGTCATGCACTTCAGTCAGGACTTCATCGACCGAGAAGTGAGACAGTCATCATCATCATCATCATCATCATCATTATCATGTCTTTACTAAAACATGTGACAAACCGCACATGCTACAATATTATACAAAGGTTAGTGTAAATAAGCTGTAATAGCGTGTGTAAATAATAAATGTCTTTCTACAAAATGCGCGTGATAAATTCACGGTCCATAAGATGATCGACTAGCGAGAGCCGGTAGCTGTCTGTCATGCCGACGAGATCGCAGATCATAGTTCTGAGAGGCGGCAGACAGTGGCGGCAGAAGGCTATGTAGGACGTGCTGCGGGTTGAGGCGTATTTTATTGAAAAGTCGATCGCCACTCCGCCAGCTGCTCTGCAAAGTCTGGTAGATCCGGCGGGCAGAATCCGCAGCGCTTGCTATGTGGCGAAGGAAGGCATCGACTCGTTGGATGTCCGCTGCAGTAACGAACCCGCTCCACGCCGTTGACGCGTAGGTCAGCCTAGACTACAGCAGCACGGAAGACTTCAGACGTCACACAGCCCATGGTGCCTCAGATCGTACTCGTTGGATTGCAGAAAATCGGTGACGGTGCGAAGTAGGAAGATGATAGCAGCTGATATGGAGCCTGTGGGACGAAAGGCAAATTGATACGAAAATGTCAAGGTATTGGGCGGTTGAGAAACGCGAACATGCGAACGACGGCTCGCTCCGTCAATCTGGACTGGACATGACTGGTGTAATTGAGATAAAGCGACAGTCTGTGTGTCGCTTTGGCGTTGGTACTTTAGGCATCGGACGAATCCTGGTTTCCTTCCACTGCCTAGGCACTGTGGATGTAGCAAGCGACATGTTGAAGTGATGCTTATCGTCTTGCAGAATATGGGCGCTGCCACCTGGAGATACCAGGCTGGAAGTCCGTCAAGTCCTGCGGCTGTCGGTTGCAAATTATCCAGCATGCGGAACACTTCCCACTCGCTAAGATAATTTGCGAAAGACCGGAAAGTGGTAGTTTTGGTCGCCATCTGTTTTCGAGTCGGAGCGACGTAGAGCGGATCAGTCGAGATGGTGGCGTAATGCTCATTCAACGTCTCCGCTGTGATTCCATCGGCACCGGCTGTAGTCTATTAACGTCCGGTCAGCTGTCGCACCGCTGCCCACATACGTCTAACATCTGTCTTGCGGCTCTTGCCGTCATGTAGGTGCAGTTCTTTCCCACACTGGCGCTGGATGGCTTGACCAATGCGGACAGATAGCGCTCCTGTGGTGTGTGATGCTGGGTGTTCATAAGTAATAAGACAACGGGATCGATGTATCAATTTATGTTAATAAGAATGAACTTCTAAGGTGTTGCTATCGCTATGTCTATCTCAGAACTAACTGCTGACTGACTGACTGACTAAGTCGGTAAGGAAGCGACTGCGACTATAGCGTCGCGACGCGTTGGCCGATTGGCTAAGACTGACTACTGGCTATGCTATTTTTGCGCTGTGTCGCGCGGCGTTGCTCGACTCGCCAGCTTTCTCGACCTGCACGCAATAGGTTGTTTTTACGTCGAAGCATTGACTTGATGTATGGAGTGATGTAAGACAGGTCTCTACTTGTTTGAGTGACGACACGTACTGGATGGTCGAACTTTTTGTTTGTTCCATTGTTTCAGTAAGCAATGGGCGTTCACATGTTGGAAACTAACGTTTTCAAGTTCAACTTTTTAAACCTTTGTACCTCGGCAATTAGGCTGTATATTTTGTTAAAACTGTTACAGTTCACGTTAAATAAATTAGGCCTATAATTAGTGTACCTAAAATAATTATATGTTTCTGTTCAGTTACGTTGCATTTATACGGATTTGAATTTCGGCATCGCTTTAGTTGAGACACAGTGTATAATTGACGGTCGGTATGAAATCGATTTTGAGAAAGCAGAGAACAAAGCAACCGATGGACGAGACTGGGAGACTGGGACATTTACAGCAGTGCATGGCGGACACATCTAACGTTCATCATCTTAGTGACAGGCTATTGCGTGCGGATGCTGCAGCTGCGGCGTCGGATCAACAATGAAGACATACTGGCTACTCCGCTCGTCGCTGCTTGTCATCAGCGCAGACACATTCATGCAGACACATTCAGATGTGTTAACAAATCAACAGCAGCTCGGGAAGCAGACATAATTATTTTATGCTACACTAAGCTTCTATCATAATACTGCCTGAAGCCTTGTCTGTGAACAATGGACCGGACAGCCCCCAAAAATTGCCCCTTGCCGTGGGGGACCTCGACATGGTTCTATGGTTACATGGTTCCTTGGGTCCACGCGAGTCGACCCCCACCCGTGTACTCAACAGACATAGTCACACAGACAGACAGATCACACTACGTGCGACATCTGCAGCAACAAGCCGTGTCTATGAGATGAGGCCTATTGCTACAGATGTCGCGCGTGGTCTGTGTGTCTGTGTGTCTGTCTGTGTGTATTGGGCATGCTGGTGACTAGTGAGCTGTGCAAAAACGGGTGAAGCGATCGAGATGCCGTTTGGGGGGCTGATTCACGTGGGTCTAAGTAACCATGTAACAGATTGGGGGTCAAGATCAAACAAATTCATTTGCAGCCGCGATGGCTGACAATAATCGCATATGCAGCCTTTTGCGAAATTACTTTGGACACTTTTTATTATTACTAGGCCGTATCGTAGCAATAGCTAGTTGCGGCCTATTGCTACAAACGGAGTAGCGTGGTCTGTCTGTGTGTCTGTCTGTTGATTACGTTTGTGAGCTCTGCAAAACGGCTGAACCAATCGAGATGCTGATTGGAGGCAAGACTCGGATGAACCCAAGAAGCCATGCATTAGAGTGGGTCGAGATCCTGCCACGCATTTCGAGTCTCATTTCGAGTCTTTGCTGCGGTGTATGCAGCAAAAGGGATCATTCAGTTCTCAATGACGACACTGTGGTGTCAGCGTGAGGGTTCGGCAGTTCGCTGTCAATCAAAGCGAGCTGGGCGAAAACCAGCCAGTGGTAGTGCGGCGACGCGCACCGGCGCGGGATGTGATTGGACGATAGGTCAGTATGTAAAGTTTATGCATGTATGAGCGCGGGGGATGGATCGGGCCCAAAACACCCAAAAGAGGGCCAAAATAAACATTTTCAAGCCAAACGCGTAAAATATTAAAAGTTACATATTATCGAAACCAAATCAAATTTTGCACACTGACAAAGACCACCAAATGCTCAATATGGCAGACGGCCACCATTTTGAAAAAAGGAAAAGTGGCCATAATTTACGTAACGGTTTGACCGATCGGCACGAAATTTGACACGGAGACGCATATTGGCCATCCGAACTGTGCTGACAGTTAAAATTTCAAACTTATAAAAATACAAGATAGCGAACGGAAGCCATCTTGAAGACTGTTAAATTACCATAGCTTAGCAACGTTTTGACCCATCGCCAGGAAATTTGGCGGGTGACGTATTTTGACCCTCCGCATTCAAACGGCGTACACAATAATTGCGCATTAAAAACACAAGACATTATTCTGAAAGTCACAAATTTCCAAATCTAAGCCACGGTTCCGTCGGTTCGAACAAACAGAAAGACATTTTGCACGGGGATTCATACTGTCCATCAGAACCATAGCCATAGTTTAAATTTTGAATTTAGAAAAAACAAACACGGTGAACCGCTGTAACTACTGTACAGTATAGCTTGAGACCATACCGCAGCATTAGAAAAATAGCAAGCAATTAATTTCAAAGACGACTGAACTTAATAACCGTGACTACATTGGGCGGATGTTGTGTAAAGATGCCTATTGTTCATCTTTTTAACATTTAAACCACCCGCAAACAATAAAGTTACTTTCTACGAATGTGACTGTTAAATTTATGCCTATATAGCCGCGGCAATGTACCTTCGTGTAAAAGTTGCGTATGACAACTTCGACAATAAACGAAAATATCATGAGGAATGACTATTAAAATAATTCAGTCGTCATGTGCGACTGAATTATTTTAATAGTTGCAGCGAGTTAGTAGCCAGTTGATGTGATATTAAATTTCGAATTTTTAACGCTAAAAATCGCCTTTAACAACAACAATGATATCCGCTTACCTGCTTCTCCATTACCATTGTTTTTTAAAATTTATGCGTCAAGTTAGTTCCATTAGGACTTTTTGTGTTTTACAAAGGTGTTGTGTATCGGTGTTTATGCGACGACCTGCTATTGAGGCAACCGTTCGTGCAGCTCATCGTTTTGTCATTTCGATTGATTTCGGTTGGATTGATGTCAACGAACGGTCAATCCTCTCTGTCAAGATTACTTGTTCTCTTCGACTCTTCCTGTTATATGAAATGCAAGTCAGATTTCTGGAGAGTTTAGAAGCGTGATTTGGTTTATTCATCTTGGGCAAATCTATATTTCGGTTATTGTTTGTCATTCTGAGAGATATTTCATATAGATTGGACGCGGCTGGATTTGATTTCAAACAAGGTGTCGCCCTAACGGGACGTAACACTACTGGCCCGACGTGGAGTGTCGACCGCCCTGACCGCCCGCGCGCCCGGCGGCCGGACCGCCCGCCCGCCGGCAGTGTTACATATGACAACAGACGACAGACGACGACGACAGACGACAAACGCCGGCAGACGCCAGCGATCAAAACAATACAGGCCCACTGCAGGAAATAAGTAATAACAAAGTGTTTACACATAGGTTAACAGTGACGCAATTTTTCATTCCATTGAATCGCCATATCTGAGCAACGGCTTGACTGATTGCTACAAAATTTGGCAGGGTGACGTCGCATTTCAAAACTTTAGTAAAACTACAAATATTATAAAGAAACCCTGCTCACAGTTCGTCTAAATGTTGTATTTATATATGAGCCAAAGCTCTAAAACGGCAAAATATTAAAAATAAATGCTGAATTATAATAATAAAACACAAAGCGCGCTAGGTTGTACATTTTCAATTGGCGATTGCCAGATTTAAATGTGACAGCGCATGTGTTTATGACTATAATTTATAATTTAACATTTATTTTACTTTTGGTGTTTCAGAGCTCTGGCTATACAACATTTAGATGAACTGTGAGCAGTTTTTTCTTTATAATTCGTTGTTATTGACGATTGCCGGAGTTCAGCCCGAGTTCGAATTATAATGCTGGACATGTGTTGATGCCGCAAGGCAAAGCTGTTCTGCGAGTAAGTTGACGTTATTGTTGTTCCTCTAACGCGTTTAGCCGTCTTAATATAGGGATGCGATCGTAAGCCACATGCCTGTTGTCCGTTCCAGTTTCTGACGTGTTTACTGCAGAAGACTTCGTTTTTCACACTCCGCTACAGATAGCCTTGCTTCATTAATTGATAAAACATGTTGTGAGATCACAGACTGTGACTGTGACTCTCTCCACGTATATACAATACGTCCATTACAAAGTACATTGAACATTATGGAGTATGTTGTTCGAAGGATGCCTAAATTCCGCCTAATGTGCGTAAAGACGTCAATTGTTGTCAACAACAACAGCAGACCCTCCTAAGAAGCAGAGGTGTAGCTACAGCTACTAATCAGGAGGTCACATATACGAGAAAAATAAGAGCTTAGGAAGTTTGGTGAATTCAGGTGAACAAAGAGCATACCGGGTAGTTCAGCAAAATATTGGGGGCGAAAAATGTACTTTCGCCAGCACTGTTTCAACATTGGGGCGAGTGCCCCCATCAACCCCGCCGTTCCAACACCTATGGGCCCGTCATATCGTCGCTATAGCCTACGTCACTAGCTGAGACATATTTATCCCCGCGAAAGGGGAATTGTTTTCACCGGCGTTGGTTTGTCTGTGTGTCTGTTTGTGACCACGATAACTAAAACTATTGTGTATGGATTTGTACTAAATTTTTGCGAAGGTTCATAGGGGGAAAGGGAAGACCAAGTTCGTGTTTCGTTACGATCGGTAGAG
>Ga0066187_1000829_pt1 | contig 10159 bp, 10 predicted proteins | sample WorMetexBAHAMAS1_FD_58706 | JGI IMG/M metagenome (GOLD analysis project Ga0066187, IMG submission 58706) | Marine gutless worms symbiont microbial communities from Max Planck institute for Marine Microbiology, Germany - Inanidrilus exumae... | ecosystem: Host-associated > Annelida > Digestive...
GGGCTCAGCATAGGTTAACCTCATTGATCTAGACCAACGATGCTACCACTACGCCACGCCGCCATCTGCCACTGGCTGAACACAGTGTCTCATTTCCATCAATGCTTTAACACTGGTGGCTGAAGACAGGAAACAGATCTGGCCTGTAAAAAAACGGTGCCACTAATCTTCAAAGATTGTCTTCCAGAACAAGTGGAGGAAAAATACGACAGGAAACCGACTGACCCAGGTTCAAGTGGAAAACTGCAATTAAACTGGATGTATGCAGGCAAGTCATGTTCTGCATTAAGGGAGGAAATGTAGTGAGTGTCAACAACAAGTAGCATTCAACTTGACAATGAGTTCAGACAATCAGTACACACAAATGCATCAGGGAGGTCAGTAGAACATGACACAGTGCATAGAGAAATAGAAATACTGGTGTCATAAAATTTCCCATTAATGCCATCCGCAAATGTAAAATAAAATAAAATAAATGCTGCAACAAACATTTATTTTATTGCAGCTCGTTACGCACATGTGCTATAAAATAACTTGTACTTAATCAATTATTCGAACTTAAAGCGATGTTTGAATGTAACAGCATTTCAATAAAATGTTATGGTTAACTAATAAATCTAGACTATTAGCAAAAAATTTAAATTCACAATTTCCGTTGATATTAGAGCTTAATACATGGAGGTATGCAAATGTGATTATTACCATCATCATCATCATCACTCCTTGTCCATAACAGCAACAAGTGACGAAAAAATTCTCTTACTTACTGTGTCTTACTTTAGCGTTCTGTTGCAACAGTCGGTCTCTGGCAACTGTCATTGCCTTAACAGAGATAACTATAACAGCTCAGTTTATGTGTTGTGAACCCAAACCACTAATAGTAATGGCACATCAGCACATTAGAGTTGACTCAGTGCCATGAAATTGTCACATCATTCAGTCAGAAGACCAGCAAAGCAACAAACCAGCAAGATAACCCCACCCTTAAACTGGTATACTTCCATGCCAATTTTCAGCTTTGATCAGTATACTCTGTTGCCCATGCGGAACGAGAAACTGCCAAACAGAACATAATTTTTACCAAATTTTCCAGGCCAAATTTTGCATAAGGAAGTGGCCCCACAGTGTGTTATATCATGCCAAATTACACCTGTATTGGTTTATACTATTGCCCCTATGTGGCGAAAAGCAACAAATTTGACCAAATTTGCATTCATAGGGGCTTGTGTACCCACCCCATTTGACCAATAAGAGCCAAATTTGGCATGCGAGAGCAGACCCTTGGTCTACACTTATGTACCAAATTTCATTTGGATCTGTCAACTGTGTCACCCTTAAGGAAAAAAAATCCCAGCATGTGGCTATATTTTCAACTTCAACGTTCTGTTGTCGCCAACTAGTAGCACAGAGATAAAGTTGAATGCGGGTGGACAACTACAAACCTTCCCCTACCAACAGCACCAAAACCATTTCTATATTCCAATGCCTTCATGGTGAATTCATCAGGACAAACTCTGTTGTTCAAAAGCATGACATACAAGAAATAAAAAAATTAACTTTTTTGCCCCATGGGCAGCGAAGTCCCAGCCTCGTCCAAACTCGACCTGGTGACAGAGGTCTGTACCATTTTACACCTCAAAAAGTATTTGCATCCGACACACAGTTTCGTCACTGGGGGAAACAAACCTCCAAGTAAAACCCTCATAACGTCAGAACCCCTTGGGCGAATCCCCAATTTTAATAGTTAACCAATCACAGTACTCTGCCATAAACAATAAAAATTGTGTAGAAATTGTGCACGGTAAGGCATTTATATTCCGAATTGGGTAAAATTTTGAGTTCTGGTTCTCCCACACCCTACCCTTGCATAGATGGGTGCGAAATTTGGCGTGAAGCAGTCTAACTCCTTCACGCCAAATTTCACCCCCATTGGTGCAACATGTTGCCCCGGAAGGGCAAAAATCTCAAAATTGACCCATGAAACTTAAATACCCGTGTATGTACTACACACATCCTGTCGGTAATAGACGTAAAACCAATGGCAGTAAAGCCAATATAAAACCAACACATTAAACACTACAGTAGGTTATAAGTTATCATTTTAAAACTTACAGCCTGTATAATGTACATAATACTCCACTTGGCCAGGTGCTGTGTCACATGCTCTTGTCTCAATGACTTCTGCAACATCTGTCCACCACAGTAACAGCAAAGTCCAGCTTACAACAACAGTTCCAGTAACAGCCCCAGCTGAACAACACAGATTTGTGCCTTATGCTGTCTAAAACTAGAATAAATGACCCATATGACAGTCACAGAAACAGGAAGTTTAATTATCAATTTTATCATCAATTTAGTCGCACTGCATACTAGTGGCATAACCACATGTTGCATGTAAACACAATGCACTATGATTGATTAAGGCTTTATATCACACCCGACACAAAATAGGTCATTTCAGAGACGTTCTTCCCAGCCAATCACTGGCTTAATACTGAAAAACTGAAACAAACACAACAAAAGCAAACATGCATCCATAACAAAATATATTAAAACATAAAACCAAAAAACTAAAGCCAGGTTTGGTCGCCTCCAACAAGCTCCGGCCTGGAAACAGAACGGATCTCTTCTGGAAGGTGTAGATAGATAGGCCAGGAAGTAAACTGGTAAGGCCGCACTACCGCAGCAGTTGCAACCTCTGGAGTCAATATATACAGACTGTGAATTTTTACAAATATTATCAGCAACTGACTGCTAATCCTTGAACCACCAGAAATAGAGTCTCATAGCACTGATGAGGCAGTGCTACAGTGGGTCATTTTTGAAACTTAAGCAGCTGGCAGGGAGTTTAGAGGGCATGATGTCGGCAGACGTGAGTTATTCGTCTCCCAGCCGTATATCAGATTACCGGGCGATGATCGTTCGCTAATTACTGTCTGCTCAGGGGCCCGCCTCAAATGTACGTGTAACGCAACACCGCGGCCCGCGCCAGATTACGTAATGAGCTGTCGTCCGCCCCAAATCATCACTAATGATCGTCGGCTAGTAGCTACCTCACCTGAAGACTATAGGATGGCCGCGTATCAGTCCATTGGCTGTCAGCTAGAAGCCGTGCGTCATTATCATCGGTCTGCGAAGAAACTTGTGGAGTTGGTTATGCAAAATTGTGATTTCGATTCCAATTTTGATTTTAGAATCATGATTTTGATCTCAATCGTAATAATCGTTTCAGCGTTATTTGTTTGGAAGAATAATGGCCGCGAAAATAGTTCTTCTTTATTAGCGTGTGTTACTGCGCAAGGTGTGATAAACGTAAAAAAAATAAAAAAATAATGTTAATTAAATTTCTGGGGTAGGGTCTGAGGCTCCCCAGGCAAAAAACATTTATACAGAAAATCCCTGTCGTAAGCCTGAATCAGACATTTCCCAAGGCGTACCCCAAATCGCAGACTAGTCAACTTACGGACTGGAAAGTTGCAGACTGGACAACTCACGGATTGGACAACTCGCAGTCTGGACAGCTCGCGGGCTAGTCAAATCGTGAGCTCGACAACTCGCAGATACTGCCATCGGTGTAGTGATTGTACTTTCAATTAAATGTTGATTGTGGACACATTAAAAACTGACCATCGTTATCTTGCATGCATTTTATTGTTTGCTACATTCCTGTATCAAAGTAATGCTATTTATGCTGAAAAAAAGAAATAACACGTAGGCATATTGTTATTTGTTTCCACTTTAAAGGCAGATTATTCCGAATGCACAAAATAGGGCTGCAGATGTCAAATAAGCCTACACAGTCTAGCTTGGCCTCGAAAACTGATAAAGTAAACTGGTCACAAAACTGTGCAGTTATAGTGGCCTAACTTAGTAAACTTAATGAACTCGTAATGAGTCTCGATATAGAAAATCACGGTAACGCCGCAATTGCAAGAAATTGTTGGCCTACGCAAAATAGTTTCTAAGATTTGTTCATACCGGATGTGTTGCGTTGCGGCATCTTGAGATATGTTGCGGGGAAAACGACGCAACATTCCGTGCACCACCCCAACGCAACATAACACAAGTGTGAACAAACCTGCATGGTCGACTTGAAACTGCATGCGTAGACCTAATACCAAACATGCATTTATCGACTTCTGCTCAATGTTCGTCAGTTTTTAATATGTCCACAATCAACATTTCATTAAAACTACAACTACTACTGGTAGCAGTATCCACGAGATGTCCAGTCTGCGAGTCGTCCAGTCTGCGACTTGTCCAGTCCGCGAGTTGACTAGTGTGATTTGACAACCCGCGAGATGTCCAGTAACCCAGTACTCAGTAGTGTTTTACACAGCAGTGTTACATAGATGCGGACATTGAGGTGTTTAACACCTGGGTCCGTTAAAGCTCGTCGAGTTGAGTAACAGGGAGATTACTTCCCGTGCAGAAGGACATTATTATCGACCCTTATTCTACATGTGTCCGCATAAAGGAGCATTAAAATTTCTGGACCGGGGCCGGGCCGTGTTTTATGCCGGATCATTCCGTACAACTTACAACAAGCGTCGTCGTGCCGGCGAACGAAATACGATGCACCGATCTGAGGCGCGCCAGCACTGGAAATGGACGATTTAGACTTGTTCGGCGACTGTTTGTCGGTGGACATCCTGTTAACCATATCTTTTCCTACTCCACGAGGGCGACCGTCAAATTCGGCACCCGAAATCGATGACTCAACAGAATCACTATCCGCCATCTTGTAAACAGCCTGTGACGACCATAGATATGGTGACGACTGATTTATATATTCTATACTTCTATTCACGGCGTTCAATCCTAAGACCGATGTCTCATCTGCAATTTTATCGCGCAACTTTGTCGCGCAACTTTATCGTGAGACATTGCGTGTTGCGCAACTCTTTAACAGTCGCGCAACTCCTTTTCCGAATAAAATAGTACAACTTTGTCGCGAGAATGCTGTGAACGTTGATTGGTCAATTCTTGTTTATGCGATAAAGTTGCTCGACAAAATCACGCGAAAAAATTGCAGGTATGACATCGGTCTAACTGTGGAATAAAGTGTTGCCATCGATCGCCAAAAAATCGGAGCCGACAAATACGGCCGCAGAGATCATAAATCTGTTTTTAATACCGTCAACAAATATGAGATTTTTATTTGACTCACCACCAATCGCAACTCTTTTTCTCCTTATAGGTGATGGCGCGGTGGCGCAACGGGTAGAGCATTGGATTTGCGATCAACAGGTCGTGAGTTCAAATCCTACTCAGGGCAAAAGCTGCGCAACAACCTTGGGCAAGTTGTTCACACCTATGTGCCTTTGTCACCAAACAGTTTAACTTGGTACTGGCCAAAGGGCCCGGGGCGGTGATGCCCTGCGGCTGGGAAGGTAACCACAGACTTGGCGGAAAGTAATGGAAGCCTACCGCCGGGTGGATGACTTATACTCACTTTCGGGCTGACTGCCTATACACCGGGATCAGCTACAGGCCCAATGCTTGGTAACGAGTATGGGAAGCCTTTACCTTTACCACAACCAACCAATCGCAGATCGAAAAGTGTGTTTACGTAATTTGCGTAGTTGCATACCGGTATTTACATATCAAATCAACATCCGGGCAACTGGTTTTTACGTCGAAATCGATTTTCATACTAAAGGCGCGTTCACATGTTTATCATCTCGAATGAACAGAGAACTTTGTCAACATTAGGCAATTCGCATAACTTTAATCGATTTAACATTTTTATTTTCCTCCAAAACAATTTACATGACAGTTATATAGTTGAAATTTACACTAACGACGAGATAACTCGGCATCGTCTTCAGTGGCGAGCAATATAGCTAGAATTTAGAACGAAAGACCTTTGCCCATAATACTAGCCTGCAGTATAACAATTTATACATTTAGTGGCAGTCATTTTTTATTCGTCATTCGCTAGCACAGGCCCAGCTAGTATTTTGCCAATTTCCAAGCAGCAAGTCTACCATGTTCAACAATCAAAAGAAAAGTAACTGTGAAAGTCGAACAAACTTCTGTTAAACTCTTTTGTCAACGGCAACGGCCTTATATAATTATCAGAAATTCTGCAAGTCTGATAATTTGAGCGCCTGTGTCAGATAAACTAATATTAAAATAATATCGGTTTAATATATTTCCATGCGATGTGGCAGCTGATGCTGTCGGCGTAAAGACGGCTTTACCTGCATTTGTTTGTCGGGTTCTATTTGGTCAACTCCTAGGTCAGTTATTGGTCATTTTGATCGTATCGCTATTTGGTTCACGACAGGTATATTACAGTCATGATCCCGAGCTTAATTAACAGCTACCGTATAAACCCTCAAGCGTTATCCCGTTGACTTATCCTGCTGAGAAACAGTCAGACAAACATAAAATGGTTTCAAAACATCAGCCCCGCCAAGGGCCAACGTTATTCTCAGACGATAATACCGAAGACTGAAGTGGATCCATAATCGTATTTGTCTATCAGCATGCATACTAAAGTGAAAATAGCAGAGTGCATTTATCTCAAGCCTGGTATAGAGTGTTAGTCCTACTCCTAAGTAATATCTGCTCTGTAATTGGAGTAAAATGGTCAAAGATCGCCGTTACTGAGTTCGAGAAGAACTTTGGCATTAGTTTGCGTCTCGAGAAGCTGGATGGCTGCTAGCCTACGTCAACCTAGATCTATGTGCTGCTCCTCTCTGTCGTCTCGCTAGCATCTTGCCTCGGGTCGTCTCCACGTCAACGTCTGACCGTGGCCCAATTGGTTTTCAAACGAGCACCTGCTGCCGGCCGCCGCCGTTTATCGTCGCCGATGTCTGCCGCCGCGTCGTCGACGTCGTCGTCGTCGTCGTCGCCGCCGCCGCCGCCGACGGATGTGCCGTCGCCGGCGGAGGTCGTCGGCGGTCGTCCGTCCTGACCGTCTCGTGTCCACTGCGCGGCGGTCCCCGACCGCTGTTCGGCGGATCTTGATAGACTACCCTGTCGCCGACCGACTGACCGGAAAGTTGGATGACGGCGATCGCAGGATGCGGTCGAGGTTGGCGGACCTCCGCTAAAGCGCTTGATGCCCGGTAAATGAACGGGACGAAGGCGTGCTGACGATTCTGTGACGGAGAAGCAGACATCGACGACGCTACTGGACGAACGTCGCCATTCGTAAGCCATCGGTCCGACGTTTCGACCAATGTGCTTGGATCATTACGCAAAACTTGACTATCCGCGGTCAAAGACACGTACATGACTTTGTGTTTGTCGGTGACGGCTGTTCTGGGCCGATGTTGACGTTGATGGGTTTCTGTTTCTCGGAATAACTCGGCAGATGCCGAGTGCGTCTTTTCGCCGCTCACACCATGGCCGTAAACTTGCCTTGGTGCAGCTGCCTGGGACATCGAACCGTTTAGTTGCTGATGCTCACTGTGATGATGATAATGACAATGTTGATGATGATGATGATCCAGCGAATGTCTGCCTTCAGTCTCTGTTGTTGGTTTTTCAAGTCTTGTCGCATCGGTCTCCGGCGCTAAAACAGGCCAGTGCATACGTATAACACAAGATGCAGTCGGATACGGCAGACTTTGCCCCAGTGCCGCCATTTGGCGATCTCGACTCTCGACCAAACAACGTTGTCTGACGTCCGACTGGTGTCACCATCTGGCGAACTGGACGAAACATACTCGTCGTGTTTGATTCGACCTATTCCCTCCATTGAAAACATGACGACATCCAAAAAAAACGAAAGTACACAGCATAATCGCATTGCCGTCTGAGGAGGACCGAGCCTTACAGATAACATGTACAGAAAACTGGGTAAAATGTGGGCATGTGGTTTCTGAGATAATGCGAGCGGACAGACAGACAAACAGACATACATGCAGACACGTTGATCACAATGCTTCGCACCCATACCGGGACGAAGTAATAATACATCAGTTAGCTTCAAGTATCTACATGTACAGCGTAGTTGTGTAAAGCAGACGGCACTCAGCACAGCGCATACTCCCGCCATTCCGTATAAAAATCGCACAATGTTGTTACCAGCAAGCACTGCGCGTAAGTGGTTTTCCCCACTTCACTTTCACTTTTCACATCACTCGACTATTGGACAGATATCCAGAATATGTCAATATCCCTTCCAAAATTTAATCAACTCTTCTCTGGTCCATGTTCGGTCTACTGCTCAAATTTCATGAAAATTCAGAAATAACGTTTGCTGAGAATGAGACAAACAGACAAACACGGGTCAAACACTACCCCCGCTAACGCGGGGCGAAGGTAACAAGTATATATCGGTCGCATGTTGCCCCTGGTGAGTCACGGTGAGTATGACGAGAGGACGGACAGACGGACGCCAGACCGTTACATTACGCTTTCCGATAAACGCGGTCAGCGTAATAATCGCACTGTCGCAAAATAGCCTATATCAACTGCAAACGGTTACAGAATATTGCTACAAAAATTGAACAATTCTAGTTGAATTGTGTCGAATCATAGGCTACCGTAACGCTGGTCATGCGTGCCGTCGTTCGAAATGACCGTCAAGGTGAGAAATTCCCCGCTTCTCTTGATAAGCTCGGCGACATCGTCATGCTTGCTGGAGGCCACGTTCACGCCATTCACCTGCGAATCAACAGGACATGCGAATCAGCACAGACGTAAAATTGAGTTCGCAGGTTATCAGCGAGACCAAACTTCTCCAAATTAGGCTAATATATATGCTGACTGTGTGGTTTTTCACCAAGGCAGTCAGAGGTATTTTTTTGGTAATAAATTAGTCATTAAAGATCCCATAACGCATTAAACGTGTCGCTATACACTGGTCTACCTATAAAATATTTGATACCGTGTTGACTCTGTTGTCAATTTTCCGATTTTTGCGCAATCCTGCAGAAACGAACTTAACGATCTTGAGTACCAGCATCGTGTTATCATGTGACATGTGCTACGAGTTTTTGAAGAACATAACACTTATATATTTTCCTGTTTATCAAAACACTGTAGCCTGCACACATAGAATCTGATGCACATACAGCTAAGACGTAGTCTCCACGCCGAAGTCCAGCCTTCTGTGCCAAGCTGTTTGGTCTGATGGCCTCTAAGCACTGAGTTGCCACCAGCTTCGACACTTTCGCCCGCTCTTTGCCTTCAAGCACAGTCATAAACTAGAAAGCATTCACTCGAGATAGCACCGTCCACTTTAACAATATTTGTGGCTGACCGTGGTAACGAAGGTGGGGTATTGGATTGAAAATTTTGATTGTTACTTAGTTACAGTTTTCAGCTCGGGTCTGCTTTACAGCCACGTTGGCCATCCCAGCAGACCCCTCCTCTGACCGTGAACTTGAACTTCGAACTTGACGTTTAAAACTAGTTAACAGACCGCAACTGGTAACATAAAGCAAAATGTAAACTAAAAGACACTTAAAAATTAAAATCATAAACTGAAAAAAACGTTGACAGTATGAAGATGAACCAGCATGCCAAATATCTGTATGGATCAAGGTCATTTCGTTCAAAAGTCATAGTCCGGACACACAAACATATATACCGGACCAAAGTGCTGGGCAAAATTCGTATATGTAAATGATAATTACTTCCACGAAGCAAGAGGTATTAAGATCTGTTCCGTTTCTTTTTCATTTGCTACAAGATGCTAATGCTTGGAATTTGTCATGCTGACTTTTTCTGTTGCTTTCAGCAGGATTTATCAAAGCGTTTGTTGGCGCAATTTCATGAAATCGTGATGATGCAGGAGAACAGTGGACATAGATTGTCAAAATTGGAAGTTATACGTCCCTATTTTCGACTTTTTCTCCACTGAGATACAAGGACAAAATTGACGAAGATGTCTGACGACAGTGCCATCTTTTTGGGATCGTCGAACTATGTCCTAATATGAACATTGTGGTGACCGTCAATGAATCACAGTGGTCTATCTGCAATGATATTCAATAGCAGACTGTAATTCTCAGCGGCTCAATTATATTTGGGGTTAATCCCCTACTCCGAATGGTCTGGGCGGATCCCGGGCGCCAAACATTTTTATGCAGCCACTTTGTGAAGATGAGTAGATAAACATCGTTGTTCGTTGAGTGTGTCCAGAATTCTCTTGCTCGTGCTGTCACCAGAACCCCAAAATCTTGTCACATCACTC
>Ga0066187_1000830_pt1 | contig 10146 bp, 9 predicted proteins | sample WorMetexBAHAMAS1_FD_58706 | JGI IMG/M metagenome (GOLD analysis project Ga0066187, IMG submission 58706) | Marine gutless worms symbiont microbial communities from Max Planck institute for Marine Microbiology, Germany - Inanidrilus exumae... | ecosystem: Host-associated > Annelida > Digestive...
TAGACGGCTGAGTCACACTCACTCTTATCCCGCTTGTCACGCGCCTGAAATGCATTGTATAAGTACTTAGTCTCTTTTTGGGAAGCATCGATGCTCGGACATTGCGCGGGTATAGGCTATACGGGCCCCGGCTCCCGGATGGGCCCACTGCAGTGACAATTTCAGCCTGGTGACGCGGCCGGCAGACATGTAGGCCTATCAGGCGTGAAAGAACACCTTAATATGCCGCCTAACCACTGCGATAATGTACTGCAGTGTTTGGTCTGCGAAGTACAGTCAGAAACACTGCATAATATCACTCACAGTATCATAATAATCTAACCATGCGGCACTGGGCGTGTTCTGAATCATGATTGGATCGCTCCGTTCGCTCGCTCCGAACAGACACCGTGGACCCGTGTCATGTTTTACGCCAGTACAACGCCACGTGACAAAGATCCTGGGAGCACATCGCTCGGATCGGTGAGACCGATTTGTTGCGTCCATCCGTGCACTGACCGGATCCATTTCGAGCAAACTGCTCCGAATCGGTCGAGCTCCGATGCCATGTGTGATGTGAGAACGCACTCACAATCATTCAAGCCTACAGCGTCAACTCCCTTCCTTCTATACAACAGCTATTGTTCGCATGAGAAGTTGTTGCTCTCCGTCACGATATGGCCGCTAGGCCGAAGAGACATAGGCATACTGTATTAGAGAGGTGCGATGTTGCTCAATTCTTGTCCACCACTGTTTTATCACGACGTCCAGAGAAATGTCATGTCCTGAAAAACGGCAAATATTCGGTCATCCCTGACCGCCAAACGCCAGTGATATTTCACGCATACACAAAGATACACCATATTTTTGCAACTTTATCAGTTATAACGACTCTGCACAGTTGCTTTTTTACCGCGTGACGCTATGCTAGCGCGGTATATGATGTGGTCATGTGTCCGTCTGTCCGTCCGTCCGTTCGTCACAAGTCGGCGTTGTCCAAAACGGAAACAGTGCAGCTAGAGACTTCAAATTTGTTGAGCTGATTGCTACTGAGAAGCAATAGTACACGCATGATCGATTACTTTCGAAGACCATGAGTTCAGGGTCACGTGACCTCTTTGAATTTTGGGAAATAACCAATAATATCTCGGAAACGGTGAGAGATGGAGACACAGTTGCATAGGAAACCTTTTGTAGCCTATCAAATGGTAACAACAGCAATGACCTTGAATGACCTTGAAGGTCGCTTGTGCTGTTCGAAACCTTTATAACTCCTATACCTCGAGAAATGTAGTATTTACTATCTACGATATGTTTATTCACCTAATGTAAGCCTAGTAGTTGGTAGTTGTGTACAGTTTATTTATCACAGAGTGTATGATAATTAGGTTTTATTTTACAATAGGCAAAAATCCCTGTTGTCCGCTCTCTGTTACTGGTACATCGCTGAAACTGCAGCGGTGTTTTGCCAGTAGCGACGGTTGGCACGTCACATGCAATATCGCGGTTTTACCTCGCGGTATAAGTCGCCTCTCTAAGTCGGCCTAAAACATTCGTGTCGTTGCGTTCTGTTGACAATGTTGTGAGTCATGAGATGTTCTGTGTAAGTTAGTAGTCATATCTGTCACGCGAAGTCAGAAACAATTCAGACCTTACATCATCAATCTCGTCACACATTTCAGTTTCCTATTTACACGTTCAACAACTCTAACAATCTTACGTCTTACAAGGTACGTTTAGATCTCTTTGGTATCGTACAACGTTGTCGTGTTTCCGTCCGTCTGTCCGTCCGTCGTGTACAGAGCACGTGTCAAAACCGCTAAATAAATCATCAGACTTTGTATCAACAGGTCCGTCTCATTCATGATTCTGGATTTCTCATATAAATTGTTTAACTAATAACTTGATCACCCGACACAGCTGGAGAAAGAAAATTGCGAGTTTTGACCGCACGAAGTCTTGTCTTATCAATCGGACGGCGACATTGCCATTTACTTTGATTGACGTTTATGTCAGTCAGGCCTACTTTAAACCGTCAACTGGTGAGAGCTTCGTCGAAGTCAGTGTAATTTCTACGTCCAATTAACACTATCCTCAAAGCCCGGACGCGTTGACGTCGATCAATGAGGTCGCAGTCCTAGTCGAGTTCAAGCTCGGCCGGTAGACAAGCATAGTTGTTGTTGTTGTTGTTGTTGTGTAGATCTACAATGAGCAGCGAGCAATCACGCTCGCACCTGCAGCACTATGACGTCACTGAGTGCGTCATCTGTGCCGACACGTACACCGACCCACGACAGTTGCCGTGTCTTCACACGTTCTGCCTCGCTTGCATTGAAACCTGCAGCACGCAGTCCAGCTCAGAGGGCTCACAGCTAGCCTGTCCGCTGTGTCGCCGACAGTTCTCAACGTCAGAGCTGACCAGTCTGCCCAAGGACCGGTTCATTGGCAAGATGCTGATGGTACGCCGACTGACGTCACAAGTAGCCAATCACCTGCACTGCGACGTGTGTGGTCCCGACGAACCCGCGGCCAGCATGTACTGTGTCGACTGCTGTCACAGTCTGTGTAAGCAGTGTGCTGTCAATCATCGTCAAAACTCGTCTTGTGTCGGCCACGAGCTGGTCAAGCTACGCAAGAGAAGACTCAGTCGATCAGACAAGTTCCTCACGAAGCTGCCTGCGGCTCCGTGTCACAAGCACGAGGATGAGTGGATGGACATGTTCTGTGTCGAGTGTTTGGTGACGGCGTGTAGGAGGTGTCTAGCTGACGATCACAAGTCTCATCGAGCTGGCAAGGTCGAACGACTTGGCAACCGTCTGCGAGATAGCATAGCAGCAGACGTGGACCGCATGCAGCAGAGCGCGACGCGCTGCCGCGCTGAAATGGACCAACTTCGACGAATACGAGACGACTTCACCATCAGGTCACTCATGCGAGTTATGAAAAAACAAACACAAATTGTGCAAAATAATCTTCTTTAGGCTCTCTGTTACAACTTACAACGTTTTGGCGCCATAGAATATTGTTAATCCCTATCCGTTATCATAATGTTCATCATTATTCGTCCCCAAAACGCACGTGCAAATAAAGCTAATAAATAAGAGGGCTTGACAGAAAGGCATCTGATTGGCAGTTGCCAAAAAATTAAACCACAATGAAAACAAGGCAATCGTAGATATCAGACTTCGCCCGCGGTGTGCAATCCTACCGGCTTAATTCTCCCTGAACTCTATACACTTCCTTAACCCAAGTCCAATTAACGCTAAATTAACTTCGCTTTCCTACGTCCATGCATTAAAGTCACTGGTATATTTGTTTTTTCCGTCAACGTTTACCGTTACCATAGTAACAATAGCGACGGCGACGTGCGTTTCGGTAATTTTTCCCGTTAATCGTCAAATTTCTCCGTTCCTCTTTTACTTTAGTTTGCCAGTAATTTTGAAATAGTTAGTCAAAATTATGTCCTTTAATAATAGGAAATTGAATTGTGTCCGACTTTACGTTAAATAAGTAAATCTAAACGAAATCGGTCCTTCGTAGCGAAATTCGTACCACTATACAGCCCATTATAGAAAAAACATGATGTCATCCGCAAAACCGGAAGTACATAACGTATCGCAACTACGCCGGAGAAGGACCGAGCCCGTGTCCCCTGCAGGGCGAAAAACCTCAAAATCGCCCCTCCCCCGAGTAATTTAAATACTGCATGGCGCGTGCGCTTGTCGCATGCTGCTGGCTGGTAAATAAATATCACTGCAGTTCATCGAGTGAACTACAGTAGGCTAATGCTGATGCGTTGAAAATGATTGAAACTCAGGGTTGTTGGTTGATGCAGATGTGACGACGTGGGGCTGGCAGTGTCTAGTGCGGCGGCGCACGCTCGAGCAGCCATTGACGACCAAGAACGTCGTCTTCTGGACGACCTTTGTACGGCTAAGAACGACAGAGTTCGTCACCTTGACAACCACATAGCAGCACACGACTTGCAAGTCAGTGACACTGACACACGACAGCCTGAATGCGGGAATAACAGTTACTAATTATGAAGCATATTAACAGCTTAATGTAATACTTTGCATAGAAAATAAAGTAATAAAAGTATAGAGAATAAAAATAGAATATGGCATTAATTCTAAGAGTGAATATGTACATAGCCCTAATCGTAATTTTAAACGAAATTGAAACGTGTAAAGAGACGCACGTTTGTGAAATTGTTTCCGAATGACGTAGAATGAGTGCGATTGATTGAGACGTTGCAGGTGAAAGCTTTGGACAGTTTCAGTCGTTATTGCTGTGAAATGAAAGACAAAGGTAGCGCCGGTGACGTGGCCTCGGCTTCATCGGCGCTGAAGCGTCGCGCGGCCTCACTGCTCGAGTTCGATGCCGACCGCGGACTGACTGAGAGGACGTCCCTCGGAGTACACTTCAACGACGTCGAGTGGCTGTACCGCGGCAACATCTCACTGCTGGGCAGCATCAGCATCGGTGACCAGACGCTAGGTGAGCTCACTCGACTAATGCAACTCTGTTGCATGCTGCTGCTATCAACTGCCATCTGGCGAGTAATAGCGTCACACCAGTCATCTTCATCGAGCCCGCTGAGCACTGGGATGGGTTCGTCTTGCTGTGTAGGCCAACTCAGCCTCCTACCGCCAGCGAGTACCGGCCAAGAAGCATTGGCAATGCTCTGTAGCTGGGAAGGTAACCGTCGGTCTTGCGTAGCACCGGCCATGCGGCGTGAGAACTCAGTGACGGGGTTCAACGGTCTAAGGACGGAGCTGAGCATCGACGTCTACGCTTCTGTAAGCATCCTTGGCGCTCAGCTGTGACACATTGATACTTTAAACGAATGAATGACACCTGTTCTTGCAATATCAATGAATCTCGAGCATTATGTTGTCGTTATTGTAAACACATTAAACTTTGGCTTAGTTTGAATTCTGCTTCTCGGCCTTGAATGATGAGCGCTGCAGTGTGTATGATAATTCAAACGATGTACACTGTTAGCGATCCTGTTGTGGTCATTAAACGTTGATTAACTTCTTTCTCATGCCGTCTTATTACTTATTTGGCCGCTGTTATGAAAGGGCCTACTGTCTGACCATACCTTATACCCCCATTGATTTGACTGTCATTTCGCCTTACACAGTGGTCGTTGCGATAGTGTTGACTGTTTAGTGTTTATGCCTGCACTCACTGTCTGTTGATTGATTGGTGCTCGCAGGTGATGAGCTGACGCTGCCGAATGCTCCTCCGCTCGTCGAGACTCAGCCGTCGTCAACTCTGTTGAAGGTGATTGACAGGCGAGGTCGTAACTCTGTGTGTGGCATCGCAACTGACGGCCTGGAGCTGTTCATTGCTCGCAACAACAGCGCTGATATTGACGTCTATGATGCCGACACGCTGGAGCGCCGGCGAATTATCCCGATCCCCGGTCTTCGCTCACTGTATGGCTTCGGCTACGACGTCTGGGGCTTCACTCTATGTCGACACAACGCCTGTCTCTATGTCGGTTACCAAGGCAACGTCATCAGACGCCTCGCAGTGCGCCGCCAGAGGTCGCGATCGTCGCAGTCTGGGACGCTGCCACCTCCGTCGCCCAAGGACAGCGAGTGGGCGGTACCAGGCGAGGCGAAGGGCCTGTCAGTCACCGTGGACCATACAGTGTTGGTGGCCATTGCTGGCAAGTGTAAACTCAAGGAGCTCGCCCGGCAGTACTTGGCTGAGAACTGCGGGGGAGGGACAAGCTGCTATTCTGAACTCTACCGACGAACTACAGTGGATAGTCAGTCACTTCAGAGTTTTCTTCGTCGTCGTCTGGGGAGACATGACTTTGACTACATCTGCAACTGTCTCATCTACCAGGTAGGCTACCATCGCATGCATCCTGCCCAACATTCATCCCCTTGAAGTAAGTAAGTAAGTAAGTAAGTAAGTTGATTTATATATCGCAATTGCCACCATGCAAGAACTGATCAAATGCGCTGGACGCATCTAGCGAACAAATGCATTTTACCGCACAATGCTATACTAGCGAGGTAAATGCTGTCGTTATGTGTCTGTCTGTTTGTCTGTCTGTCACAAGTCAGTGTTCTGTCAAAACTGCTAAACATAGGATCACGCAAACGACACAGCCTCCTAGGGAAGTAGTGGTCTAACGCCGAAGATCTCGGTGAAATTGTTCGTGTCACTTTACTGTGGACACTGGTGTGTTCGTATGCAGCTGTTCGTGTCGGTGAGCGGGTTCAAACAGATCGACGTGGCGGCCTACATCGAGTCCGACGACTGCAAACACGCTCTACGCGAGTACTCGAGTGACGGACAGGTCGTGCGAGAGATTGATCTGCCTGCTGACGTGACCGAGCCACAGCACGCCGTCCAACTAGGTCGACACTTTGTAGTCAGTCACGCCGGATCACTGCACCGAGTCTGCGTCATCGACGACCGCGGCAGACTCGAGACGAGCTACGGGCGACGTCGCAGGAGCCTAGCGGCGACAGAGTTGGAACTGAACCAACCGAGGGACTTGGCTATTGACAGTCACGGGCGGATACTGGTCGCCGACAAGGACAACAACCGACTGATCGTGTTAGACCAATGTCTCACACAAGGACGAGAACTGCTGCTACCTGCCGTGGACGGCGGACTGGATGGACCGTGGAGTCTGTGTCTGGATCCAGAGCGTGACCGCTGCTACGTCGGAGAGTGGGATGGTGGTCGCGTCCTGGTGTATGACCACATCAGCAACGTCGCGCTCAGATAGTTCTAAACAATCCACCTCGCTGAACATGCCTGTCTCTCTCCCTGCCCACTTCTTATCTCTACCATTCATTGTCTCATCGCGATTCAGTATTTAGCAAGCGGCTTTTAGTTCGAGCGATAGGCTACTTCAGAGTATCACTTTTACGCTTTATCGATGTAACTTCGTCGTTAAAAAATCGAAATGGATCTTAATTCGCTCTGCAGGTCCAAATATGCGGCTTATTTAATTTTGCTGAAATTCGACCAAAGCGTTGAAGGAACGAAGGAACAAGCTAATCTTAATATGCACCAGATTAATACATTTATGAATAATTGTAACTGGTGGTTTGTTAAAGTCCTGTGTAGAATTTTGGTACGTTGTGGAATGAACTACTAGCCTACTGAAACTGTGTCGATCAGCCGCATTATTCAAGCGAAAACTGAAAACGTTCCTGTCTAGTTCATCATACGGTCCGGAATATTTGAAAACAACAAATCTTGAACTGTGTTATGCGCCCTCAGTCAACTTGTAGGGGATGGCGAAATAAAAATAACTGTCCTGCTGTATTATATTGTATTACATTTGTTGGTTACAGTTGAATATTATTACATTACCCTGCAATCACCACTGTACGTAACACGAGTGACGACGTTTTGTAAGTCGAATCAGTGAGCAAATCTGTTTGTAACGCAACGCCAGGGATGCACAGCATTTGACAGACGCCATTCGATAACAAATAGGTTATTTTTAGCCGACAACGTTGCCAAGAACTCCAAAGCTGCGCAACTTGTTGAAGAGCAAATCCACGACAAATCACACAATAAAGTGGAGTTTGAGCGTCCAGTGCACGAACATCGTATCGTATTAACAACTGAGGCAGCTGCACAAGATTTCTAGGTACCGGCACAAGTCGGTCACGCCGCTCAAGTGCGTCTAGATCGGCAAACTATAGTAGGCTAAGTGCCTATAATACGCACACACAGACGTTGATTATGTGGACGATCAACTAGAGAGAGTGGAGCGGACTGCATGGCCAGACTCGTACAATCCTAATCGTTTGTGAATTTCTTCCCTGTCGCCAGTTATGCACGGTGTCCAACGTCCTGAAGACATTAACAAAACTTATAAATAAAACAAACAAGTTGGTCCATGGTATTGAGAATGACGATAGATTGAAGATCTTGGGTCTAACTAGGTTGATAAAAGAAGAATAAGAAGCGATTTAGTTGAAACATTATAGTCATTAGCCTATGCTTACTTATACCACCATGCATGGTCGTCGACTGTGGTGGTTTCGGTGAATTCGGTTGAATACATGGCGGGAAAATAGACTCTCGAGTTGGAACTAGGTTTCAGGGTCACCGGGTCAATAATTTAGGTCAGGTTATGACGGGTTATGGACTTTAGGGTCAGTGTGTCACTTTCACCGTAGTTGTTGGATTAATTGTGATTGTTAATCACGTCAAAGCCAAACGAGACTTTAACGAAGGTAGAGAGACCACAACCGAGTACAATGTAGAACAAGACTTAGTGATCAAATAATTTTGACGAAAGGCTGCATCGCATGTCGTGATGTTATCGATGATTAAATGATGCCTTTTTCTGCTCACACCGCGCAAGTTACTTTTCAGTTGGGCGGACAACCCCCAGGGTTATTCCTTCCCGTTGGGATCTCGACCTCCACACATTGGCAGGCTGCAGAACCAGCAAAGAATATTTAGGGGGCTTAATGGCGAGCGCAGGGTCGTACCGCCAGCGGGGTCCAGGGGCAGAGCCGCTGTGGAGGGGGCCCGGGCGAAGCCCCCTTAAACTGAAAGCTTTTTAGCAATTATACGTTTAAATGGGGCAAATTTGTTTAATGCGCCACATTTATCTGCTGCCGAATTACTGTGTGATATTTTGCTGTTTTCCAGTGCATTCCGCATGTTAAACGCATGTGTTTATCATGCTGCTGAAACTGTGATCATGCATCACGCTCAGTTCTGTCAACGTCTGCACTGAAAAGTCAGATGGTCCTAACTCGGAAATACTAAGCCTTGTATGGAAAACGGTGATGCGCATCGGATAATTTTGATTAACCCTGTCACTGTTTGGGACCGAAGGTAGAATTGACAAACCAGAATAAGTTTTGAAAATGCGGTACATGCCACGAAATATCGTGTGGAATGCAAAGAAAATGTCGAAAACTGCCAAGATTAAAGGTCACTCACTGACAAAATTGTCACTGCCAAACTGATTTGAAAATGCCAAAATGGCAAACTGCCAAATTGCCAATGCCAAACGATAATCTTTACTGTGAGACGCCTTGGAAAAAAGCCAGATATGAAGAGTTATTTGGCAGCGAAATTTTGCCAAATGGCAACCGTGCTTCCGGTAGCGAAGTAAGGAAGTAATGTCGAAATTGCAATAGACGGTGGCGTTGACACTTGACATACATTCACTTTCTTTGTGTTTTGCTGTTGTTTCTGTAATACTTGTGAAGATGTCCAATTTCGCAAAAATTCTTTTACGAAAATGCACGGATTTTGCAGTTGTCCATTGGGGAGGGGCTTTGCCTAAATTTGGGGGCTTGAGCCCTTTAGCCCTATAGCTAGCGCTGTCACTGCCTCCATAATACATGGTTCCTTGGGCCAACCGAGACAGCCCTCCCCCCGCAAACGGCATCTCGATCGGCTCAGCCGTTTTTGCTGGGCTGATGGACATGAGAACAATGGCGCTCATGTGACGGTGTACGTGATAGCAGTGGTTTTTAGCGTTCACGTGAACTCATGTTCACGTTCACGTTCGCTATATGCTATCACCCGTCCGTATGTCTGTCGTCTGTCTGTCGTCTGTAACGTTTGTGCGCCGTACTCAGCCGGTTAAACGTTTTTGCAATATTTCTACGCCGTTTGGTACCTTGGCCATCTATTGACATTCACGAAAAATTTTACGGAGATCGTTCTAGGGGAACCCCTTGGTCGAGGGGTTTAAACGCAAGAAGGGTATAGCCAAATATAGCGATTTTCAACCTATCGAAGGCTATATCTCGGAAACGGTGCAAGATAAGAGGTAAGTTAATATTAATCACTAATAGGACGTCGTATTATGAGCTTTTGATTGGTACCAAAATCGGTGACCTTGAATGACCTTGAATGGCGTAACGGGCCCAAATTCGGTAGCTTCCGGGGCGCATTGCGTAAAAGTGGTTGGAGATATACGTAAACATTTGTGACAGAAATGTAGCCCAAAGCATCTAGTTATTAGCAATATATCACTTACGATGATTATGATAATATACATGATCTCGACAGTTTAGAATCATAGGATTGTAACTCAATTTTTTTCAATATTCAATTACTTACTGCTGTTTGCTCAATACGACTAAGGCCAGTTGAGCACCAGCTGCATGAAGCTGGTTCTCAAACGTCCTGTTATTCGTCAAT
>Ga0066187_1000831_pt1 | contig 10143 bp, 9 predicted proteins | sample WorMetexBAHAMAS1_FD_58706 | JGI IMG/M metagenome (GOLD analysis project Ga0066187, IMG submission 58706) | Marine gutless worms symbiont microbial communities from Max Planck institute for Marine Microbiology, Germany - Inanidrilus exumae... | ecosystem: Host-associated > Annelida > Digestive...
CGATCGTAACGAAACACGAACTTGGTCTTCCCTTTCCCCCAGGAACCTTCCCATAAAATTGGGTATAAATCCGTCCACAATCTTTTTAGTTATCGTGGTCACAGACAAACACACACACAGACAGACACACAAACCAACGCCGGTAAAAGCACATTCCCTCGCTTTCGCGGGGAGAATAATTAACAATTTAACATGGTTGCTGTTTTTCTGCTTCTGTTAACTTTATGGCGTCTGTGTGTTTTGGTTAATTATATATTTTAATCCGCATCGCATGCATGCAGTACATAGATACGGTCTATTGCTGCATACGTCGCACGTTGTGTGGTCTGTGTGTCTGTCTGTTGGTCACGTTCGTGAGGCCTGCAAAAACGGCTGAACCGATCGAGATGTCGTTTGGGGAACTGACTTACGTGGGCCCAAGGAATCATACATCAGTTTGAAATGTTTCGCTTCAACAGTTTCAAAACATAAGGGTTTCCAAATTTAATTATATTTCCTAGTGTGCTAACGGGAACTACTTAAATTCAAGTTAATTAAGATATGTTTAGTTTAGTGCAATTTTTAAATATAGTTTAGCTTTATCTTGAAATTTTAACTCCTTTCATTATGCTAATATGCTTCACGTGTTTCAGCTTTCAATTAGTAAATTACTCGGATTTTTTGTTTATTTTATTATTATTGCTTTCAGTGTTTAAACTCTTTCTCACTGTTTTTTTTTGATCATCGCAAAATAATTTAAATGATAAATTGACTCACAACACACATCCTCTCATATACGATTTCTAATGGACGATTATGACGCGTATCTCGTGACGATCTATTCGTCCAGTGATGGTATCGTTTATCCACTGACGAAAAGGTATTCACGGTGGCCACATACGGAAAAACAGAATGATTGAATGCAACCAAAAAGAAAGGGCGTCGAGACAAAACGCCCACGCACATGATCGACGTTCAGTCAGCCACGGATGACATCAGTGCAGTTATAGTGAGTCAAAAGTGGTCGATAATACACCAGTGTGGTAAAAATGGTAATAGTTGTCGATTCTGGACAAGATCAGCAAGGCATTATCGCTATTAGGATGCTGTTACATGTTACAACAGTTCGGCTACTGCCTGCCATACTAGTTTGTCAGATATCGGGGGTTCATCTTTCAGTGCGACAGTGTCCTGGCGCACGGGCGCCTGAGACAATGAACTTTCTTACTAGATGTTGACCGATTTCAGAAATTCTTTCAACCGAAACTCGGCACTAAGTCTGTAATAAAGTAGCAGTCAAAGATCCCACCACACCACAAATATGGCGTCGCACGCCCTTGTGATTTATCAGTATCCGCAATCCATGTTTTTGTATCTCGCCGGTTTAATGACATTAATATTTCACAAGGTAGTTTAGCGACACGTTTGAGGTGCGGTGATCGGTATAGTTATAATTTTGTTAGAAATTTACTGAGAAGTCTGGCTGTGAAGAGTTTTGATAATTGGTCAACAGTTAGCAAAGTTATGAGTAAGCAAAATATAGTGGCACTTGTTCCGGACACGGTCTAGTAGGCTATGCAGTATCCAGTATGTAGCATGTGGCATCAATTTTATACGTAAATTATAATCTGTCGATGTATTCTGTGAATATGACATACCTAGGACTTCAATCAACTACAGAACTAAATCGTAACACAATACAATCCCATAAACAAAGAATTATCGGAAGATTATCGACAAGCAGAATTAGGCCTACCCCCATTACTATACCGATAAATTTTTTCCAACAATTGCCAAAGGTCCTCCAAATTTATAATGCAAGGCTTCAGATTTGACCATTTTGCGTTGGTTTTTCTCAGATGTTTTTATTTTGCATTTTTCAAAAAGAGTTAGATTAGGATTTACGTAGACTCTCAAACGATATTGCAACTGAGAAAGCTTAGGGCGATTATAGAAACGAGAAAAGCTGGCCACTAAAGTCAGCGTATAAAAGAAAGACTGCCGGCGTTTAGTTGGGGGAATACAAACACGCTGATTGGAGTCAAATATCAATATATGATCGTTTACGTATCGAATAATCACAAATGCGTCTAATGCGAGGGAACAGGAACGTCAACTTTGATCAAAATATTAGACGCTAAATAGAGTGTGAATTTTGTATAAATGTTCTGTGATTTGGTGGTTGCTAACTGGCTGATTGATTTTATCGTTCAATTTACTAAAAGCGATCATGTCATCCCGTGTAACGTTCGTAGAGCATATTGATCGATAGGCCTACGCTGCCGTTACGTCATACGGCAGGTGCGAGGCGCCGTTTGACCGAGCGAATTTTTCGGACTACTTTGTTCGGCGTCGGTACACACGGTGCGTGCAACGTGCTGCCAAAAGTAGTGCGTAGCTCCTCCCAAAAGTAGTTCGGCAGCAAATAGTGCGACCGACGTCAGGCCTGGTCACGAACATGAGTCAATAAAAGTCTATTCATGCCCAGCCATGCGATAAGTCGCCGTTTAGTCGAGTTGTCTTACTCAACAACACGCCCTGCAAAACACTTCCTTGTCACCAGTTTAGTGTCTATGGGAGTTTATGCAGGGAACATAAACTGCTTAAAATTCTGCATCGTAGGCCAACGATTTCCACACAGATGTCGTCACATTATTCGATTGCTTATGAATGTCAAATACATCCATCAATGTGATCATCAGCTCATGGGTCTAACGATTGTAGTTCAAGATATACACTTGGCCACGGCAAATCTAATAGCTACTTTTTGTGTGCTCACTGTATGAAAACAGTTATCATTTTGGCAATATAAGACGTGTAACCGTTTAATGTTATGAAAACTGCATAGACAAAACTTCTGATAAATGAAAATGTCGTATCATGACGGTATGCGATGGCTCGCGCACCTGTCATAGACAGCAGGCACCGCACACAGTGCTTACGTATCAGTGGCGCCGCCTGGTGAGTGATACGGTAAATGATCCCAAATGTCGTACGCACGACCTGAGTTATCATAAGAGATAAAACTTGGAGAGAGAAAGCTGAGTCTACGCTCATTTTTTGGTTGGCTATAGACAAGGAGTCATCTATAACTTATAGAGATCGTTTCGCGTTAAAAGTGATTTAGCTATTTCTTGAATGAGACATTCGTTAGTCTGATCCAGAGACCAGGGATAAGCTTATTACTCTTCGGCGTCTAGCTGAAAGCGTAATGTAACGGTTTGGCGTCAGTCCGTCGGTCCGTTTGTCTGTCTGACCCGTCGACATACTCACAGTGACTCATCGGAGACAGCATGCGACGCGGCCAGCGTACATTTCAGGTTTTTTTTCGGCGTGACAATAAGGAGGACCGACATTACTAGTTTCAGTAGGTCACACGAGGTCATTGTAATGCAATTCGTTAGACATAGCCTATAGGCCTATACGAAAAAGTTTGACGACAGTTCATAACAATGTCGCTTGGCTCCACATTAGGAATTTATCAGCAGGCGCCGGCACCTCTGTACCGATGCTCGATATCTTCGGACAACGACGATATGCAAATGTTGTTGTTGTTGATACAATTATTCCACCGCCGCGCATTTTCAGTCACATTTTATATTTTGGTGAATTTGGCAGACGATTCATTGCGATGTCTCGAACCTGAAATCTACGTAACAGCTTTCACTCGACGTCGTTGGCACCTCACTTCCAATTGCCAGACTTTCGAGCTCTTCTTTTTAGTAATGTCTCATTATTTCAACATAGAAGCGCATTATTTCATCCCCCATCCCCCTTTGCTCCCTCGTATTCCTTTCCGAACCGCCCTTTCCCCTCTCTCATTCTTATCACCAACATATAAATCCAGGTAGGTCTGACAGAACACTGTAAACTATGAAGCTGGTGCGGGTGAAGCCCGGTGCAAAATCTACCGTGTCTATATTTTAAAGTTAAAATGACACGTACAGAGAGGTTGACAGTAACGTCATTTCGACATTTTATCTACGCCAGCTGTTCTGGCCGCCTTGTTGTACGGCAAGGAAATGTAAACATTTGCACCACTTGCAGTTAGATCGCCGAGATGTCGCTAGCAGTAAGCTTTTCGTGAACCTACTGACTCCGTTGTATTTAAATAAGACATATTTAACCGTTAACTTATCAAACTACGACAACTTGCGCCCTACAACACAGAGATCGTAGATTACTGTAACGTTACTTTAACCTGCGTATAGCAACAGTAATATTCTAACTAATTTTTATTACAGTTTATGAAAAGTGCACCTGTAACAGGGTGTTATGATATGTTGGTAACTTGGTAGGCCTACTGATAGAACTGTTCGTAGGCTATTATCCCTCAGAAGAGGATGCAGTTTGCCAATGTCAACTTTTAGGTAGACCTATACATTTATATCTCCTTATCTGAGTCATATTTTTATTCGCCGATCATTACAATGTATCGCCGTGGGCGCACTGATTTGCTTGTTCAATAATCGGTTTACTGTTTTGATCATTCACGCTTGCGCTTATTCACTTGGATCGAAATTTAAAAAGCGACCACTACTACAGCCAGAACAACGACAACAACGTTATCTTCTAGTTCAACAACAAGAACGACGACTACAACTACCACTACCACTACAACAACTACTCTTCGTAAATGAGCTCCTTCTTTATTCTGTCAAATTGTTATTGCTGCAGTATTGCAGTTTTGCATAAGGTTTGCATGACATCAAGAATGACATCAGAAGTTGTTTTATGTATAGGCTTAGTCACTATGGGCTCTGGTTGCCTGAAATAAAGACTGATTGATTGATTGATTGATTGATTACCCAAGCATAATGACGGAAAATGACGGAGAGTTGATAGGTCAAAACGTTGACTATTCATGTACTAACTCTATCTAAATATGACTGATACACTTTGCAATTTGCAATGTCTTCATGGACAGTTTATTTACGTTTGTTGCAATTAGATTTTGCATACAACATTCCGAGACTCGAAATTTGTTTGGTTGTCGAACGTTTTCAGACTTCGCAAATATTTGAAGTCTCTGAGTCTTCCCAGTATTATCTGACATTTCAGTAGGCGAATGTCTCGTGTCACATTTCAGCCCCTGGACCTTCGTGCCCTCAACGCTGCACTGACACGTGCTACGTGGTCCTCGGTAGTCGTGTGGACCTGCCTTGCGATCAGAACTGTTCAGTGGGCATACAAGTGGTGAACACAACGTGGATTAAGTCACCCGGTGACGTCTACGTCACTTCCGGTGACAGAGAAGAGCTGGTGATTGCAAGTACGGCGAACTCGAGCTCTGGACTCTACTCCAGGTGGCAGTACATCCAACACGTCGGAGAATGTTTGACCGGAGTCTATTCCTTGACTGTTTTGCACAGTTTTTGTGAGTTCATTAATGCTTACTACAGTGCACTGTCAGAATAGTTTACTGGTTCTTGATTAACAACTTTTAGCAAACTACCGCGGTACAGGAATATTTGACTTATAGTTTACCAAGTTCATTACGAATATTAATCTATTCTTTAACTTTCTTAGTACCACAATGCAATAATCTGCTGCAAGCTAGTGACTTGAAATCCGCCGTGTCTCTTTATATAGCAGTTGGAAACATTCTTGTAGGAGCATGAATTAGACATAGTCTTTTTTTTGTGAAATTACCTTCAGCTTTTAAAAAGACTTTAACACTGTACTAGATAACATGCTAATTCAAAATGCATGTTAAATTATAAGGTACATATTGATAGGTATATTATAGAGGTTGCTTGTGTGAATGAACGTAATTGTTGCAGTTTTTGTAACTATGCATTTCCTTGGATAGCAAGCAAGCAGCAATAATGCCTAGTTGCATGTTATTTTTTGTTACGGTTGTTGTTTTTAGTTGACAAATGTCGCAGTTATTGTGTCGTGAGAAAAATGGCGACAGAAAACCAGAGCTCCTCAGAATGTATCGCGAGCCCAGTGGGTTCGATATCGGACCACATTTCACTGACCAGCAGCAAAGATTTGATCAATGCCAACTGCTGCGCGGCGGGAACACCTCTGCCATTTGTCAGCTGGCAGTTCTGCGCAGCAGACTTTGCCAGCTGCAGTGCCTTGACTAATGCAACTCAGTCAAGTGCCGAACTGACGGTGACCGGCGGTGATCTGCCCGAAGGAAACGGATCTGTCCGCTGTCTGGCCAAATACCTCGATGTTGCTGAAGTCGTGAGAGCGATATGGTTGCACGTTGAAAAGCTGGACGATCATGGTAAGACGCAGTGGTATTACAAACCGCGTCGCAAACTCCGACTGCTTCGAGCTATGTCTGCAACAACTCGCTGACTTTTGAATAAAGTTTCGTTCATTTATTTTTTTCACCGAACGGTCGCTTTTCGATTGCTACAGTTTACGTTTTCCACTTTTGCTTTTTACTGTCGACTTTCATGAGAGTTTGCATGTTGGACACATATAAAACAGACATTTCGTTGGCTTTCAATACGTTTGCATTGAGGTGCTTGAATGTGTCTGCACTCTGCAGTGTCCTTTTGTATTGTGCGTCGTAAGTAGCAAAAGAGGTTTGCAAAGGCTTTCCAAAGTCATTAGCTCTTGCTCCAGATTTTATCTTGTGTTATCGATTGTCAGAATTTAAAGACTAGTATTATGCACTTTGAAGACGTTTATTTAACAAATATTTGTCGCAAACTAGTTGTTACGTTCTAGGCTTATCCGTTATACATTGCGTTTGTTTTATTGTGTTGAACATAAAATAGTGTTCTCACTGCGGCCGCGCACGGCCGTGCACAGCCGCATCGAGAACACTACTTGACTTCGAATATATGATGATTGCCATTAGTTTGCTGTTATCGTGTCTACGATGCAAATGTAGATTTGCAACTGCTTTACCACAGATGTGAATTTTTCTAGCAATTTTTAAGTATAACATGTTTTTTTTCTGTTCTTGTGTGTAAATGCTATATTCATATTGCTTTAATTTATGCACTTTTGAAATGCAGTTATGACATTAAATGCACATATATATTTGTAATTTTGTGTTTTGTTTATATACGTCGTTGTAAGTGATGACTTTTTATTTTGTGTCGTGTGCAACTACGCACTATAGTATTATTTTCATTTTATTGCGCGACGCTACGCTAGCGCGGTATATGGTACGGCTGTATCTGTCTGTCTGTCCGTCTGTGTGTCTGTCACAAACCGGAGCTTCATCAAAGCAACTAAACACACATCATCATGCAAACAATGCCGCATGGCAGCAAAGGGAGTCTGATTTTGTTGTGCCAAAGATCTAATGACATTGTAATGGGATCACAACCAGCGGGGTCGCCAAATACACGTGCGGTGGGCAACATTTGAGACTTTTAGCAAACGAGTATCGACATAAAATACAAATATATCAAAAGCAGTGCAAGACAGTGACATTATTACAGACAACTGATAGGAAGTGATAATGTGACTATCGAATGTCGCCATGTTCGATGACCTTGAGAGTATTTATATTTAAATGCGGTTTTTTTCGTGCAGTTGTAGTAGTAGTAGAAGAAGAAAACGTATAATTTATTTGTAAACAGCAGTTGTTAAAATTTCGAATGACAGCGCGTCGCGCGGTCCCTTTGTGATAGCTGAGCCTTTTGTCTCTCAAAATTATGTGATTTGCATCATTAGGCAAGAGATCCGACTCCGAGTAGGGCTGCCAAAGGTTTCGTCGACACTTTCCTAGAAGCAGCCTAACGCGTCCATGTCATAGCTATGAGACACCTGACGTAAATAGCGGCATACCGAACTATTCCGGCCGTCCCGGAATAGCGCAATGAAACGTTGGCAGCCATAGAACGGAGTGGTCCTAATATATTGCATAGTGCTTCTTGTACATTATACGGATTCAGTTATATATGTCGTGCTAGGATATTAAGACATATTTATTCATCGTAGGTGGTCAGTCCATAGCAGGTTTAACTTCCAATAACAAATCTCAATTCTTACCGTGACGTGCTGCGAAAAATCAGCGTCAATGTCATGAAACTAATATGCTGATGCACTGCTGTTTATCTTTTCTGTTTTTTACTTTTGTAGGCCTGCATTTGATTGATTGGGTTAGTAGCAGAAACAAAAACGTGTATCTTTAGTATGCACGGCCGGTCTTTATTGCACATTTAACTTAAGGTGCTCGTCATGCTTTACAAAGATGGATATTTTACAATCAAATGTTATATTTCCATATCCACACACACGTGTCGTCTGTTAATTATTTTGTTAGACTGACCAGTTAAAATGCAGTCAAGTGAAATACTACCCGAAGTTTGTGGCGCAGCAGCAAGTGTTTATTTTATTTGCCGCACACGTTGAAATTGACAATTTGCAAGGCAACAAGATTTTAAATATTAATCTCCTTACTATAACCTGGAGCTATTGCCTGTACAACAAGTTAACGCAGTTTTTCGTGTCTCAGACGTAGTGTTCGTGAACAGAAACGTGTGGAGAAGTTTATTTAGTTTAATGACATAATTCTTACTCAGAAATCGATATTCTGAGGTTTACCTACGACATGTTCCCATAATATGGCTTGTACATCAATAATTGGTTGGACGCTTAATATGTGTATCGATATAAAGTAAAACATAATGTCGTTGTTGGTATAATTAATGCTGCATAGTCCGTGGTAGTAACTAGACCATTTCTATGTCAGAATTCTAGCGAAATAATTGATAGACGTTCACATATAAGATGATATAACTGACAAATCAGGTCATAGCTTTCGTGCGCATTAAAACTGGCGTCGGTCGCCTGCATGGCTTTCGATGTATCATTTAGTTGAAGTAGTCTTGTAGAAAATAAATAAATAGGCCTAAATGATGCTTAGATACTGAAAGCCGAACATGTATACGGCGCCGTGCTATGGCTCTGTACATTGTGCCTTTATTTCACAGCTCGTAATGATAGTGACGATGAGTATTATTTTGACGATATTGACGATATCTTCACAAGCAATTTATTTTTAACTCGTTTAGACGCAATAAACGTCGGTTGTTGTAACCATTTTAGCATTGCTGATCAATTTTTTTGTTGTCCTGAGCCCTTTTTGCACGAGAAAGGGAAAATTGACGTTACGTAGACAAGACGCTATTACGAATGCGGAAGCACAGTAACGACTTGTCATGAGTCGTCACACGACAACGCCAAGATTGTTCGATATTCTGAGCTATGTGTGTGTTTGTTGTGCGTTAGGGTGCGAATGTCTGTCTTTATCAGTCTGGCGCTGGCTGGTCGCAATCATCGCAGTGTCTTCGGCGAAACTCGCTGTCTGCATAGTCGCAATTGTGCTTCTGATCATCACCTGCAAACGACCAGTCTGCGACGGACAACGGAAACTGGCGTTGTGCATTGTGCCCCAAATTGTGATATTGGTATGATTATTACACAATACTTCATTTCACCATCACGTGACGAGGTGCAAATCTACAAACGTCAATCGGCACATTTGTCGATGCAATATTAGCCCGCCTGGCTATGCGATGTTACTTTTTAAATTAAATGTTGCTCCTGTTATTCGACAACATATGGACGGATCGCAACACTGATTGTTGCATTAACACCATCGATAAAAATACTATTGCTATATATATTTGGTAAACTTTGGTCCAGTGACCCCAGAGATCTTGTTGTTCATTTGCATGGTTGAATGGGCGCACACATGACCAAAATACGCTGTGTGCTGGTTTTTTTTAAAGTTATACGCTAGGGGGAGTAACATAGCCAGTCTGCAAGCAAGCAGCAAGTAATGCACAGTCGCATTTGCACTGGGCAGGCTAAACACTGGGCTTTGCCACATTTTCTAGTCTGACAAATGTAAATCGATTGTTTCGTAGCCTAGATTTACCTAAATATTTGCAGATTTTACTATAAGAATCTTTAGAGACATTGCCCCAAATATTGACAAAAACTTTATGTACTGTAAACTTTAATGGCTGCTTAGTTCTTATTAACCGGGTTAATTGAATGTCTTTCAGTATGTCACCAGACCAAAAATTGTAAAAACTTTTGTTACGAAAAAGTGTGGGGATGGGGAGGGAAGGAGGCGTGAGGGTCAACTGTCTAGTATGGCGGTTCCCTCTTCCGCAGCCTCGGCTAGCTTCACCAGAGCGTGGGTCTTGGTTCGATATCAAACACGCGAAGTGT
>Ga0066187_1000832_pt1 | contig 10128 bp, 9 predicted proteins | sample WorMetexBAHAMAS1_FD_58706 | JGI IMG/M metagenome (GOLD analysis project Ga0066187, IMG submission 58706) | Marine gutless worms symbiont microbial communities from Max Planck institute for Marine Microbiology, Germany - Inanidrilus exumae... | ecosystem: Host-associated > Annelida > Digestive...
TCGGCCGATACAGATTATCGGCAAAACGGCCAATAATCGGCCGATACCGATTATCGGCCGATTATCGGTGCATCTCTAATAGTTTCTGATCTACGACAGTATTTTGCTGGGTTAAAACAGTTTGCTGCTTAATTTCTACAATCAGATCATTATATATGTGTATAATGGTTGCGAAGACAATAACATCAATACTACTTTTTTCAATTTTTGTGCAACAATTACATGTTTTAAATTCAGTAGCATTTCCATCTTAGGATAGTATTATTCTGTATGTCGTATAAAAGCACACAAACGAAGTGTAAAATTTGTGTGCTTGTAGACATAACTGGAAAGCTGCGTATATGGGATACAACGCAGAAAGAGCATATCCTCAAAAATGAATTCCATCCATTCGGAGGACCGATCAAGGACCTTGCATGGTCTGGTGACAACCAGCGAATTGTAGCTGTTGGCGAAGGTCGAGAAAAGTAAGTTACAAATTCTACATTGTAGTACTGTTGCTTTAGTGATTTCTTAATGGAGTAACTTGTTTTTTATGTTGTAAATCATTTGCACTGTTTGATGACATTTAATGGACATAGTTAATGAACATAGTTAATTAGATGACATTATACCTTTGCCAGTTCCACTCTGGAATATACACTATGGTCCATAAAAACATGCCACTTTATTTTTGACTATAACTCACACATTTTTGGTGGATTGGTGGATACAGGAATAAACACTGTATGGAACAGTTATAAAATTTACAACTTCACTTTGACTGTGTCCCAAATGCGGCAGTGTTATCTGCAGCTTGAGATAACTTTGTCATCTGTGGCCGACTGGTTCCTGCAGTGTGTTTAATTGAACTGGTTGTGTGCAGCTTTCACAGAAAGTCATTTAATGCTTGTCTTTTCAATTTTGCTTAGTGAAATCCTTGAGTTTTCAGGCAGAAAATCTTTTTGATCCATGCATGTTTTGCTCATTTTGGTCAAACGTCTATCTTCAGAACTTAACATATTTCATTTCATTGTATTATTGTTATGCATCAAGTAACTTGATGAAGTGAACATTGCAGTGTAATGCAGTTATGACGTTATTAAGGCGTTAACTAATACTGTATTTGTCGAGTATTCTTTCCTCTTTCCATTTGTGCAAAAAGTGTGAAAATTACTAAGAAATATGGGAGTATATTAAAAATAAAGTGACACGTTTTTATTGATCATGGTGTATATTCAATCCATCTGTCTGTATCGGTGAGCTTAGCTCTTGAAAACGTGACTTCTGAATGACATTTGTAAATACTTTACATAGTGAGTTTTGTGACGGATAATATTGCAGGTTTGGCCATGTATTCAGTGCTGATACTGGGACATCTGTGGGTGAAATTATGGGACAGAGCAAGCCTATCAATTCAGTTGATTTCAGGGCAGAGCGACCTTTCCGGATTGCAACAGCCAGTGAAGACAATACTATTGCTTTCTTTCATGGTCCACCATTTAAATTTCAGTTCACTTTACAGGTAAACTGCACTTAGAAGCACGGATTTTGACATGTGTATTTGTTAATGGCATACATTGAAGCAGAGATGGAGATTTTATCAGTTTTAAGCACTGTTATCTCGGAGATAATCATGTATATTTATTTTCAGTTTTCATCCAGTGTTCCACATAGATGCTGTTTGGAGTTGTAGTATTTGAGGTTCACTGTGCAGTAGGAATATATCGGTTCATTTATTTAATTTATGCAGGTAGATTTGCAAAACATAAAATCATGCCACATAGTTTTATTTAATAGCCTGTACATTTTACTTTATTATTATTTACTGTCCCATAGTACTGTTACACATTGCAAAATTTACTTGCTCTGTAGAAATAGATATTTGTTGCACTACACATTTGCAGTTATTTAAGTGAATAATTTTTAAATTAATCTTTATTTATTGAATGTACTTGTTATATTTACTTCAAAATTGTATAGGTATATTTAAAATATGTGTGGCGTAGTGGCATAAGGGTTTGGTACGTGGCTAATGTTAGCATTGACATGAGCTTGACTCACGGCTGGAGTACTGCTGTGAAGAAACCTTGGCAAGTGCGTTGCACCTTATTAGTTCAGTCATCTAGCACATAATTTGGTATTGGCAAAGGCTGAGGCTTAAACAGGCTCATCATGTGCCACTGTGTGGGCGTGTCTGACTGAAGAACGAGGAATTGGAGATAGAACTGCATGAGCCTAATAGCTCATCAGACCACTTACTTTTTCTGATCCCAGTGGAGTGATATATACTATCAACAGTTTTGTTTGTATTTGTTTTTACTGATGATGTGATAGTTATGCATTATTCAAAAGTTCATTGTGTGTGTATTACATAGGATCATAGTCGCTTTGTCAACTGTGTTCGTTATGCACCGAATGGTGACTTCTTTGTGTCTGGTGGAGCTGAAGGGAAGGTTTGTCGTTCATGTTCCATGATAAATAGTGTCAATAGTGTCATTGAACAGTTTTTGTAAGTCCCTGCAGCAGACGTCCATTATTCCCACACTGGACTGCCTTCATTCAACAGATATTGGGCCATTCCTGGATTTTTGTGTTTGCCAGTTTTCTTCGGTTTTGGACATGAATATCTCAAGTCGGCTGGATTTTCAGATTGTATTTCTAAATTTGTTGTGTTTGTCAGTTTTCTTCGGTTTGTTTTGGTTAATTTTCTTTGTAGTTTTGTTTGTAAGACGTAAGCTTGTTAGTTCGGTTCTGAGTGCACGTTAATGTGTGCATGTTTTACTGTGTGGTATTGTAGATTGTATTTGAAGTTAACTGTTGCCTTTCATAGTTATTGCTGTGTTCACTCATTGCCACTGGTGTTGTTCTAGTCGTTCATATTTGATGGAAAGACTGGAGAGAAACGCGGTGAGTTGGGAAATCCAGCACACAGTGGCGGAATTTATGGCGTAAGTATCTGCAGTTCGCTTCAGTCGATAGACATTTTGTGAAACTGTCTTTGAACAACCGTGACGTTTCTGCACACAGACAGTTTGAATGACCCTTTCTGGGTGAATCTGGCCTAGCCAGTTACTGACTTGATTCTCATTCTCTGCTTGTTCTAGGTCTTTACGGTTACATCTCCTGAAGACAGACCAAACTTGTCATATCCTGTTAACACCATGTCTTTCTCGGACATCCCTTCTGTCTAATTCCCATCTATTCTGTTATTACTTTGCCTCAGTATTGCGATCAGCATGTTTGTATGTCTGTCTGATTGTTTGTTTGTCTGCTTGCATATCTCAAAAACCACACGTCTAAATATTCCACGGAAATTCCATATGGCCGAGGCTCGGTTTTCCTTTGATGGCAAAACAATACGTTATGTACTTCTGGTTTTGTGGATGGTGTTATGCTTTGTGGGCCAGAAGTTGATGCCGTGTGTTTCGTCTAATTTGCCAGGTGGCATCACTGGGGGCGAAGTCTGCCGTTTCTATCTGCATTTTGTTATACCGTATTTCATCCAATCTGTGTCATCTTTGCATTCCAATTCCAAGCCATCTTTATCTGCTGTTACTGCTACTACTACAGGTCTTTGCTTAACTGACCTAAATTTCTCCAGAATTAGTATACATGTTGGGCCAAAACCGAATATATTAAGCATTTTTACAGGCTGGGTGTTCTCTTTGTCACCCAACTAAACAGCTGCACAGTTTGTAATAAGTAATTACTGCTTATGTATATTGTTAGAATATAATGCACATAAAAAGTGATGACCTGTTTCATCCTTGAACACTTCTGTGTAGAGTAATATAATATAGCACATTTATAATTACAATGTGAGTATAGTTTATATGCACTTCTAAGCACAGGCACAAGTGCTTTGTCTGCTGAATTATCAGTGTTGTTTTGTGCGCAATTTTATCTGGTCTTAGTTACATCGTGTTTTATTTGCTGATTTTTACAGCTGATAATTATCTCATTGTTGTGCTTTATTGATTAAGTGCATTGATAACTGATTGAATCTGTGTCTGGTTAGGTCTGCGTCAGTCCTGACAGTCGGCAAATTTTGACTGTGTCTGGCGACAAAACTGCCAAGATTTGGGATGTATCAACATCATCCGTCGTGCAGTCAGTATAAGTGACAGCATCTGATTACTGTGTCCTGTGACACACTGACATACCCTGTGTATAAAAAACTAGGCTCCTGTTGCATTTTCAAATAACTAACGACTAGAAACCGTAAGCAACAACCCCCAGTCCCTGCAATACTAGCCGGGTGGCCAGCTATACTCCACCCCTAAATTGGAATGCAAGAGTGAACCAATGGTATACTCTTCCATGCTAAATGTTAGCTTGATTGGTATATACTGTCACCCATGCGGGGTGAAAAACTGCCATAAATGCAACTTTTACCAATTTTTGGGGCCGCTGTGCCCACTCCTTTTGTGATCAGGGCCAACTTTGGCATGAGAGATTAGACCCATAGTGAAAATAATGGTAAAGATGATGATGATGATGATGACAAATCCACGGACCACTGAGGACTAGCATTGGCTAGCCATTGTTAAGCCATTTATGTCATCCTTTACATCAGGAATTGGTGGGAAACGAAGGAGTCCATCGTGTGATTTATCCTGGTTAGCATCAGTGCTTTGATGAGATTCCCTTTCAGTGCTGTGATATTTTTAGTTGAAGGGAAGACATCTGGTCTATAGAAAAACGTGTACCAAAAGTTCTATATTGGCAGTCATTGCCGATCCTGCAATAACTCTGGCAGAGAAGGCCAGTTAAACAGGGCTGAGTGAGAGCTTTAACAGGCCAAGTTAAACCTCAACATGTATTTGCTGCTTTCAACGACATTGTGTGTATGTACACAAAGCAGTGATGAAACGTGTTTGACATTTGTGTTGTTGTAGAGACTTTGTGTTGGGCAGCGCAGTGGAAGACATGCAGGTTGGCTGTCTGTGGCAGGGGGATTTTCTCATCACCGTTTCTCTGTCTGGTTTTATTAACTACCTTGACAAGTCCAGCGGTCGACTGTCTCGCGTCGTCAAGGTTCGACGCACACTGATGTGTGATTTCTTTCAGTGTTGAGTTACTTTGCAATCGTCTTGAATTTATTTCTCAGTAGTTTGTGGACCGTCATTGTAAGCTCATGACCTGACTTTGTATTTTCAGTTGGTGCTATTTTAGACCAGTGTGTTATTTTTACCTCTGCAAGTCAAGGAGGCAGTGAGTGCTTACATTTTTTCTGTCAGTCTCTGTCTGCAGGTTTTTGCAAACTATTGTCATTAGATATCTATGAAATTTGAGGAGTTCACCATAGAATTGGATACAATTTATTATATATTTTGGCGTGTTCCCCAAAATTGTGAGTTATGCATCCCCTTGATATTTGAAGCTATAAGCAGAGCTGGAAGTTCTGCAGATGTCTCAGAAATGTTTGCGTTATTTTCTAGGGCTTTTTGAGTTAAGATGACCGTCCGTCCCTATTTTCTGGGACAGTCCCGATTTTTGGACGACATATCCCAGAAAAAAATTACAGTTCTCCCAGGACACCCATTTGTCCCGTTTTGGCTTGGTGTCCTGGATTTGTCCTGATTAACTGTGGTTTTAACCTTGATTTAAAAACCATTATGCAGCATCTACTTTGATTTTGCATAGGAGTTTAAAACTAAAGTTTAAGCCAGAGATAAAGACCGGTTACACAGGACATTGACATTATTATTCGACTCGAAGCTATGCTTCAGCTGAATATTGGATTCACTTTACGGTGCGTTTTGGCGGTGTCCACACATTCAGCTATAACTTCGCCGAAAGTGAACCGATTTGGATGAAATCTGGAACACTCTGAGTACATGGTCGGAGGCAGGCCCTGGCAGATTTTGGGCGTGATCCACGCGGTAGTGACAGCTGGAGAGCCAGGCGAAATTTTTTTGTCAAGTAAGCAACGCACGATTTTACTGATTTACCGTCGGCCAAATTTCACGAAATTTGAACACAGCACTTCGATTGTTGTCGCGATGAAAGTCATTTCCCTTGCCTGTACACTCCGTACAAGAAACCCCCAAATTTTCTGTGACGTTTGACGTGGTTAACAACATGGCAGATAACGCTGACATTCCTCAGTCACAGGCAGCCAATCACTATCGACTATTGAGTCACATGACACTAAGCCTCGTCGTATGTAGGAAGTAAACAGCTTGTGCACAGATAGCTGAGTCCTTTGAGCCGAATACTGTATTGTGGGCATTCTGCACAATACAGCCATATACTTCTGATCTGCTGACAACAGGCTGATCCACTTCACCCCATGTTGTTTCAAGTACTCGCATATCTTGTCACGTGCAGTTATCTGGGTTTCATGTTTTGCCTTTCAGTATATGACACGTTTTTAAGGTGCTTGTATATTGTGCATTCATAGGACATTGGAATGTCCAAGCCATGCATGCTTGATGATAAGTTCTGTGTATTTATCTCCTGATATATTCATTTCATATTTGTACTTTTTTAAGTGGTTTCTGTGAACTGTTTGCTGAAATGCATATGCAGCTTACACCATTTTCTTCCAAGTAGCCCAAAATCACCATTCTTATAAGTTGCACATCATAGTTTGAGTGGCCTTGCATTGAGATATATTCAGTGATAGTTTGTTTGTAGCTGGTAATCATTTCTTTTTTTGTTTATTTGATTTTATTTGCTGAAAATTGCTTGACGCTTTTTGCAGGGTCACAACAAGCCAATTACAGCACTGACTGTGACTGCAGATCGAAAAGAGATTTATTCAGCAGGATCTGATGGCAATATCTGTATCCATTTATTATGGCTGTTAATGATTAAGGATATCTTTGACAATTAATCTGTCTATAATTAGCGAGTAATTGACTGTTAAAGACAACTATATTGACAGCAATATGACATTTGAATTGTAGTAATCATCTTAAGTCATATTGCTGCCAGTGTTTCATGTTATTCTAAGTTATATTAAGAAACTAGAGACATAGCTAATTGTTCACTTCACCCACTCAGTCCATAGATTTCGACCAGTCCGAGACCAGTTAACTTCTTCGCACTTTTGGAGTTAGCAATGCATGAAAAATTGTCCATTTCGATTGTCAACAATAGTGACACATGGAAACTCTGTGCATCTGAACACCAAATTGGCTTCTGTAACGGAGCAAGGAATTACGATAATATTCAAAGTGTAATCATTATCAAACTAGACGGTGTCAGTGTATCTGGAGACACACTGCAATGTAGGCTCAAAGAGAGCGTTTGCCACCGGCGTACTCGACAGGTGACACAACTGTTTAGTGTTTACTTATTTACTGACGCACAAGCTCTTTAGTTCTTTAGCTCTTTAGTTTCTGTATTCGACGATACCTAGTGTCACATGCGTGCGACTGAGTAATGCCAGCATTATCTGCCATGTTATAGTACATGCTGTCATCATGTGTTTATCACATGCCGGTATTGTATCAAAACGACTAAACATAGGATCACGTAAACAATGCCATATGGTAGCCCAGGGACTAGTTACCTGACGCCAAAGATCTCGGCGAAATTCCAACGGGGTCACCCCCAGCGGGGGCGCCAAATAGAGGTGGTGTAGGTTACAGTAGGCAGTTTTTGACCAGTATCTCGCTATATCTCAGAAACAGTGCAAGATAGAGATACAGTTACTATGGAACGCTAATATGAACTTGTATGTTCTCTATAGAATGGTGCTGTTTTCAGTGACGCTAAGTACCCCAAACCACGACATTTTTGACATTTTGTATCGCCTTTCATATCTTCATAATAAGTGGAGATACAGACTTTAAATTTGGTAGGTAGGTTGGCGGTAGCAATAGCTAGCCCATGGATGCCATACAGTCCCTGAAAGGGGCGGGGTTAGGTCACGTGAACCATTTACATTTTGGTGGGCACCAACCATATTTTTGGAATGGCTGATCATCTCGGGTTCTGTCAACTTAGATGGACGGTCAGTGTGGTAAACTGACCATTAACATCTGTGTACAGCATGGTAGGCACGAGGCACTGTGTTGCGCGGGTCTGTCAGTGACAGCAGAGACTTGTTTTAAGCTCATTAGTGTATAAGTATTGCATGTGTAATTAGATCAGTTGTTTCTTCCTTGACACCGATGAAAGGTCGATGGAATGCTGCTAGTGGTGAGAATGACATGGTACCTGGCAAGGGTCACAGCAATCAGGTTCAGGATATTGTAGCATCGGCCGACACATTGGTGTCCTGTGGCATGGATGACATGGTCATGTGTACAAAGCTTGCTTCAATTACACAGTCAGGGTGTGTTGATTGTCTTCTTAGTACATTGATAATGACGTTGATAATGATAATGGCATCAGTACCGTTGATGATGATCTTGATTATGTGGCAAGTGGTTACTGTATGATGCAATTCACTGGCTCTAGCCACTGCATTGATCCAGAAGGAATGAAGTGCAGTGTGCTAGTTGATATTCTGTTCGTATGTTGAAGTATTCCACATACATGTAACATGCATGACTTGCAGAGTTTACTGAGCTAGTTTAGGCAAGTTTTGTATCACTTAACAGATATATAGTATCAGTTGGCAAATTTTTGTTTGATGTGCTATTTTTGTATTTGATTAAATTGTAGTGGCAAGATTTATGCTGCTTTAGAGTATAAAGTATAAAATAGTAGCATTATGTGCTATGTAGCTATCAGCATCAGATCAAGATGCCTTCACAGCCGAAGGGTGTTGACAGTGTGTCTGGCGGACTTGCTGTTGTAGCTTGCATTAACGAGGTACCAATCACGACTCAAACTCGCAGTACTACTGTAAATCTTTCTCTTGTTGCAACCATTCTTCAGTATCATCTGTTATTATGTTGGCCGCTTCTAGCGAATAGTGTAATGTAACAGTCTGGAATCTGTCTGTCTGTCCCACTGGCATACCATGATTCACCAGGGGGCAACATGTGATGCAGCCAACATACATTTTGCCCAACAGTAAGTAGGACCGACATGCTTGTAAAATTTAACGGCAGTAATACACACCATTTTTGCAGCTGTTTTCCAGATGAAACTAGTGTTCGCCAGTTGCTGTAGCTATGTTTTTCCTCCACTTGTTTCAAACCTGTGTAACCTCTTAAGATAGATAATAATTTTTCATGTCGTGTGTAACACCAATCTGTCTAGTCTTAATCACACATTCCGTCTGTATACTGTCCCATCATACACTGTGTGAGTGTGAATAGAAATGAAGTTGATGCTGCCAGCACTTGTTTGGGAGCATTGCAGATTGTTAAAGAGTTTATAAAATTGACGTGATGCTGTTTGTTGCCATGCAGGTGGTGATGCTGCGGGATGGTCACATCGTCTGTACACAGAAGGTTGACTATGAGCCACAGTGTGCTGCCATCAATCCAGCTCAGAATGAAGTCGTAATTGGAGGAGGAGACCGCGTATGTTGCCGATGTTTGCTGGCCGTGCTCATAAACTGCCATTTTATATGTATCTATATATCTATATTTTTTTTTGTTTTACTGTTACTACCGCTGCTGTTTATTGCTGTGCAATTTGGCAAAATGGGTCACTATTGGCTCCTCAGTTCTGCATCAGTATCAAATATACTAGATCTAGCAGTCATACAATACCAAAAATTGACACAGTGTTGCAGTTTTATTTGTTGTGTGTGTGCATAGGATAACAAGGTCCATGTGTATTCATTGGCTGGCAATACGCTGCATGAGAAGACGACTCTGGAACACAATGGTGCGGTTACAAGCCTCAAGTATTCACCCGACGGGTCTTTGCTGGCGTCTGGCGACACGTACCGCAAAGTGCTTCTTTATCAGCTGCCTGACTACACTGTAGGTTATGGTATTATTTTCATTAATTTATCGTTATTTGTTGTATGTGTGGCTTGAACTTCAAGTAATTTATTAAATGTGGAAACAAAGCTTTTAACTTGTATGCATTTGTAATTGCATTGAAGTACAAACAAGTTAATTAACAGATTAATTGTGATATCTAAATGACACTCCTGCTACCTGAAATTTAGGCTATGCAGTATGCAGCAATAGGTTACTGAGCATTGGACATACTTGTTTAACACATTCTTATCTTATTGAACACACTGATCCTACAAAATGTACAAACTGTAATCAACTTCTCTCT